>Ga0207433_10013706_pt1 | contig 11867 bp, 10 predicted proteins | sample YelNatPaOPGAMG01_FD_187559 | JGI IMG/M metagenome (GOLD analysis project Ga0207433, IMG submission 187559) | Hot spring thermophilic microbial communities from Obsidian Pool, Yellowstone National Park, USA - OP-RAMG-01 (SPAdes) (version 3) | ecosystem: Environmental > Aquatic > Thermal springs...
ATCACTAGAGAAGCAAAATTTTCGTACAAAAGAGTATTTAAAAAAGAGGCCAATGCGCATATTGCCACCAGCAAAACAATTTTTTGATTTAAGGAATTTTTTAATGTTTTTACCATATATTGCATTTTACCAAAATATTCTTTGCTATTTCTTTTGTATATCCAGAATAAAGATAAAAAACGATATTTATTGCTGCGTACAACAACAAAATAGAGACAGGAAAAAATTTTTTTCTAAATTTTTCAAAAAACTTTACAAGTCCAAAGCTGGCTATAATTATTATTAGCGGCTCTATTGGCAAGCGAAACCTAGGAGAACCATAGAATATCAAAGCAAATATCTGAAAATACAATAATACTAATAAAAGCCCATAAAAATCTTTATATCTTTTAGTACATCCTAAAAATACTCCATATATAAAAAATGGGATAATGAATCCAAAACCAAAGTTATATCTTCCACCAAGAATCTCCCAATCAAAAGGACACCAGAAAAACAATATCTTCAATATTTCCAGATATAATACTTTTTTAAAATGTTTGCATGAAAAAATATTTTCTAAAGCTTTTTTATACAAAAAAGTATCTCTTTCAATTTCTGAAGATATTTTCAATGACTTTTCAGTTATATCGTCTACTGGATTGAGACCAAAAATCTTGCCTTTCGGCGGACACCAAGAAGCGTATAAAGCCCTACCGCCTTCTGTGGATAAAACAGGTCTTCCAAAAATTAAATAATTTCTTAATATCCATGGAGAGATTGTGATAGCCAAAAAAAAGAAGACAACAAAAGCAGTTCTATATGGCCTTTCTAAATCAAAAGTTCTAAGTATTAAATAAATGACAATGGGCAAAAAAATGGCAATACCTCTTGTTAAAATAGTTAAACCCAAAGAAACCCCTATTAAAATTTGGATAATTAAAGAATTTCTTTTCTTTAAATAAAAAAGTGCCCATAATATAAAAGATAATAAAAAAATAAAGAGATTTTCAGAAAGTAAAAGAGATGGAATTTTTATCAATGGAGGATATATGCTTATAATAAATGCAGAAAGAACTCCAATTTTAAAACCAAATAATTCTTTGGATATAAAATATACAATAATACATATCAAAGTTCCTATTATAGACTGAATTATTCTTGCAATTATATATTTGTGTCCAAATATATAATAAATCCCCCCTAAAAACATAGAATAGAAAGGGACCTTAAATGCGGTTGCCGCCCCATTCAACTTATATCCTTCTCCTTCAGATATAGATGTAGCCATCTCATCATAACTACTCTGATCATATGTAGGCAATTCGTTGCAATTAACAATATAAACCAGCCTAATGGATAATGTTAAAAGAAATATTAATAATAAAAATATATTTTTCATTTAATTAAAGAACCTACGCCAAAAAAGTGTAAAAAGGGCCTCAAAACCATCTCGCCAGGTTATCTTTTTACCTTCTTTATAACTCCTCCCAAAATACGAAATAGGAATTTCACATACCCTGTATTTTTTAGCTTTAAAAATCTTGGCTGTTATTTCTGGTTCAATAGAAAAACCTTTGGATTTAAAACTAAATTTTTTTATCACATCCGTTCTAAAAACTTTGTATCCTGTCTCCATATCGGTAAGTGTTGTATTGTATAAAATATTTGTTACAAAGGTTAAGAATTTATTCCCTAGGAAATTCCAGAATGAATGCGTCTTTCCAAGACTGGCATGGCTAAAACGCGAACCATAGACAATATCTGCATATCCATTTACGATTGGGGCTATTAGATTACTGTATTCTCTAGGATTGTATTCCAAATCAGCATCTTGAAATATCACTATATCGCCTGAAACAAATTTTAAACCTGTGCTAATAGCTGCCCCTTTACCCAAATTTTTTGGGTGTCTTATAACTTTAATATTATCTCCTTTTATTTCATTCAGCAATTCACTTGTGCCATCATATGAACCATCATCAACTATGATAATTTCCTTATCAATATTTACAGCTAAAACTCTATTTACAACCTCTACTATAGTATTCGCCTCATTATATACCGGGATAATCACAGATAATTTCATTACTTAACAAGTCCTTTTTGAGATAAAAAATGTAAAATGCCCATACTTCCAAATATAATTATGTAAGGTTCTATAGGATATCGAAACCTTGGATCTCCAAAAAAACACATAGATATAAACATAAAATACAAAAATATGATTGCCAACAACAAAATGCCTCCTATATCAAACTTTCTAAACGATATAAAAAATCCAAAAATAAATAAAGGCAACAAAATTAGGTAATAAAAATTTAATACACCATCTCCCATACAATGCCAAAATATTAATATCTTTTTCAAAAATAATGTCGGAATCTTTTTGGGGTTCTTAATCAAAAAATTAAATCCTTCTTGAAAATAGAGTCTACTTAAAGTGACCTCATCTTTTTCCCTAGATATCCTTTGGTTATATTGAACGGCTTTTATAACATTCCCACTATATCCGCCCTTTGCAAAAGCATTATTCCCTAACCAAAAAAGTTTCCCAGACTCCGTGGTTGCAAAAATAAATTGTTTAAAGATGCAATAATTTCTAATCGTCCATGGCATAATAATAAATAAAAACGAAACACAAAGAATAGCATATAATTTTAATCTTCTTTTCATGGTAGATTTTAAACAAAATAAAAACCAGAAAAGAAGAAACAAAGGAAAAAGCGTCGTGACAGGTCTGCTAAGCGTTGCTAATCCAATAAAAATCCCAGAAAAAAGCGCATCCAAAACTGCCTTAGTTCTATATAACCTTGCGAGAAATAAAATTGAAAGCGCAAATAAAAAAATAAAAAGATGCTCTGTGAGCAAAAATGCAGGTCCACCGTAATATGAGAAAAAAATGAAAGGTTTATAAACTACACACATGAAACTTGATAACAAAGCAACGCTTTTATTAAAAAGAGTCTCCCCTATACGATATACAATAAGGCACAAAAAGGAATATAATATCACCTGAAAAAATCTTGCCCAAAAATAACTATGCCCAAAGATAAAATAAATGCCAGCCAAAAACAAAGGATATAGTGGCGTTCTGTAAGCGGTCGGCATCCCTGAAGGTGCAGAAAAACTTTTTGTAGTTAATAATGTAATGGCGAGTCTATCATATTCAGCGGCATCGCTTTTTGGCTGTTGATATTCTATAGGTATATTGATAATCGCTAACAATCTAATTATAAAGGCAGATATAAAAATAATAAAAAATAAACTTGTTCTACTCAAGAAAAAACATCTCATATTCTTACCCCTGACATAGAAACCTCCCCTTCGTAAACTACAATATTTGATAAACCTGCGTCTCTAAACCAATTGAATACTTCGTGATGGGTATGTTTAGACTGGTATTTTGGGGCATACCAATCAAATGTATCAAGCACCCTCCATCTCCAATTTGGCAACATTGAAATAACAAAAAGCATTTTGCCAATATGCCCTATAATGGGAATTTTATATATATAGTAAAGCGGTATAGAAACAAAACATAAATAATACAACAATCTTTTAGGCATCCTAGAAGTAAAAAATCTCCAGAACTCACTTGAATAAACTATGGCTTTATTGTATGAACTATATACAAAAATAGATACTAACCCACCTTTCTTTACAAATTTGGCTATTGAAATAAAAGCGCCTTTGGCATCTGGGGTATGATGCAAAACTCCAAAACTATAAACCAAATCAAAAATTCCTCTTTTAAGCGGTAAATTAAATATATCTGCCTGAATAATATGCACATTTTGCAACCTGCCTATATTCTCATAAGCAGTATCTACTGAAAAACTCAAATCAGCACAAACTACTTCTCCGCCATATTTAGCCACCACTTCGGCAAAACGACCAGTTCCGCAACCAGCATCCAAAACTAATTTCCCATTTAAATCTTTTAAATCAAAATCCAGTCTATTTCTTAATTGATTTTCTGAAAATAAACCTCCATTATAACTATCTAACTGTGTCTTTTTATGCAGTTTCCATTCAAAACTAAAGCTTTTTGTATAACTATCTACTTCTACAAAACGCGGGATAAAATCTATAATTTTAAATTGTCTTCCGCACCTACATTCTAAAACACCTTCTTTAATTTCTGCATTCTGGAATACCTCGTCTTTCAACTGCAATTCGCCATTACAATCTGGACAACAAAGTAATTCTAATAACCTTCTCTTCATTAATGCCTCTTAACTACAACTTCTTCGTAAAGCTCCTCTAATTGCTTTACAGATTTCTGTACATTAAACTTTTCAAGAACAGTTTTTCTTGCCGCTTCACCTAAAACTTTGCATACCTCCGGATGAGTTATTAGATATTCTATGGCCTTTGCCAATCTAACTGTATCAGCACGGGAAACTATCATTCCATTAAAACCATCTTTAACAGCTTCACAATTTGGCTCAATATCTGACACAATCACAGGTTTGCCAAGCACCATCGCCTCAAGCAATGAAAAAGACATCCCCTCGCTTAAAGACGGAAATATAAATATATCAGAAACAAATATTAACTCTCTAATATTATCAATCTGGCCCAAAAATATAACTTTTTTATCCAGATTCAATTGTCTTGTTAAATCCAATAGGGCATTCTTCAAGCAACCATCTCCTGCAATCAGCAATCTAAAATCTTCGCGTTCAAGTTTTGACACGGCTTTTAATAGATATTCATATCCTTTACCTGGATTAAGCTTGCCTACTGCCAAAAGCAAAAAACTCCCATTTAATTTAAATCTATTCCTATAACTCTCAACCACTGATTTATCTAATAGATTTAACTCATCTTCTACAGAATTGTAAATAAGTTCTATTTTATCTCGTTTAATCCCAAACCGTTTTTGAATAGATTGTTTTACATAATTTGAAACAGCAATAAATCTTTCATTGAAAAGCCGCGCTGTGATTCTATCTAATAAAAATCTTTTTTTGGAATACAAAAAATCCACCTTTTTCTCATAAACTGATGACTGGATTGTCGTAATCACAGGCGTACCTGTCAAGAAACCAGCCAATCTGCCAATTAAATCAGCAAAAAAAAGTTGTGTATGTATAATATCTATCTTGTTATTTTTTATAAATTTTACAAGTTTAATCAAACTAAAAATCAACCTTATATCTTTTTTTACAGCCACCGATTCTATATGCATCCCTAACTTATTAATAAATACACTGTCTACATTCCCTGGAAATAGATAGCATATATAATTATTAAATTTATTTTTATCTAAATATCTCACATCGTTAAAAAGCCGCTTCTCAGCCCCACCCCGGCCTAAGGCCTCTATTAAATGCAATATCTGTAATCCGCTAGACACTTTTCCTTTTATTATCTCTAAATAAATAGAGCATTAGGTTGTTATAAAATCTTCTTATGATTTTTCTGTCGCTGTCTAAATATAAAACAAATGGAAAATATAACACAGAAAAACAAAATAATTTTAAAATTAATATAGGTAATAACATTTCATTTAACTTACTACCGCCTATATTATTTAGCAAGAAACAAATAAAAAACGAAAAACAACCAATGCCTAATATTACAAAAATTATATTCAAATTTCTGAAATTCGGCATAATAGATATTACCAAAACAATAACACTATTTATAGCAGAAATTACCAATATAGATATAGCCACATATAAAACATTTAAATTTATAACCGTAAAATTAAGTATAACATAACCCAAGACTGCCAATATAAAAAGAGAAAAAATATAAACCTTAAGATTATTGACTATAGAAACATGATGGGCTAATCCGTTGATACTCTCAAAAAAGGCGACAAAAACTAATATCTGAGCAGTTTGAATTCCAATTTTATATGCAGGGAAGATTATGCTTATAATAGCCGGGATAGATAGAAAAAACAAACCTGAAAAAAAACCCATAATCACAGCCAATAAATATGTTGAATTAAAAAAAGAGTTAAAAGAATGATTTGTTAAATCGCTATAATTTTCTATTAAATTTTGACCAAGAACAACTGATATAGAATATGGAAGTAATGATAAACATCCTTTTAAACTTAACCCAATGGTATATAAACCAACGAATACTGGTCCTAAATGCTTAAATATTATTATTTTATCCATGGTAGCCAAAAATGACCTTAAGATTTCTACAATAAATGCCACTGGAAAACTAAATTTTAACATCTCAAAAATTTTTTTTATACTAAGTTCAAAATGAAATTTATATCCAGAACTTTTTAGTAGTATTATAATACATATAAAAAGCACTAGAGCCTGAGCAAAAAGCACACCCAAAGATTTAAATATAACCCCAAAGAGTACCGTAAGCACAAGAGCAGATAAAGAACTTATAATAATAATCCTACTTATTAAACTAAAATTTTTTTCGGTTTTTAGGAAAGTAATAATAACCCCACGCAAACTTATCAATAGAGGCAGCAACGAAGATATTAGTAAACCCCAGAAAAATATTCTAGTTAATTTTGTATAATTTATAAAAGCCAATATAATAAGAAAGAAAAAAGTTATAATACCGCAAAATAAAGTGAAACAAAAAATGTTATTTTTCATATCATTTACAGATTCGTACTCATTTTTTAATTTTAGCGAGGGAATTTTATACAATGCGACATAATGAATTCCTAAATTGCTATAATTGGAATATCTTTCAATAATATTAAAAGTAGAAACTACCCCATAATGAAGAGGGCCCAATATATTGGGTAAAATAAAACCTCTTAACACAGAAAATGCTTCAAAAATAACCTGACTCAAAAAATAACCGAATATATCTTTTGTTGATTTTCTATTTATCATATTATTTATAATGTAAAATTTATAATTCTTTCTACGAAATATGACCTAAAAAATTTTTTTATTTTAAACTTGCTATTAAAATAGTCTAACGGGTTCCAACTCTTCTGATTAGCTGGGGGTATTTTTTTACTAAGCATGCCTATCGCTAAATCAAAAATTTCTTCTGGTTCTGGATTTATATCTGGATAATAAATAAACCTTGTGTTTAGATAATTTTCCTGGTAATATCTTTCCCTTTGTTCCTCAAAACCAAAAGTTAATGCCGGACAACCACATGCTAATGCAAAAAGTATAGCCCCGGACATGCCCCCAATAGCTAAATCAGCTCTCTCTAAAAAAGCGATCTGCGTATCAAGTCGAATCTCAGATGAAATATTAATTAGATCTAAACAATCTTCTAATGGAGTATCATCAAAATATGCACCCCCCGGTTCTCCCAGTAACGCAATAGTATATTCGCCATTTAAAAAATTTTTTAGCAATTCAATAAGCTTTATATATTTATCTTTAGCCCAATTTTTATCTGGTCTCCTTACGCTTCTTCTCCTTGGGAAAATGGCTATAAGGTTATTTTTTTTATTTACAATCTTATTTAAAAAATCTTTGCCTTTCTTTGTAGAACTAATTTTTTCTAACGCTTGATATTTCAAATCTATCTTTTTGGTTACGAAATCTGCGTCTTTAATAGGATTGGCTTTTATCGTAGTCCCAAAGATAATATTGTATTTTGGGCATTTATTTAATGTAAATGGCATAAAATACAAAGTATCTTCTGGCAGGCGTTCTTTATAAGAACATAACATGGTATAGACTATATTTGATATATCAATTCTAGGCTCATTTGTAGTATATGGGATTACTTTATAGTATGGATATAACCCGAATCTATACTTTTTAACAGTAATATTTCCTTTAGGTAGCCCATTTTTCCAATAATCTGTTATGTAATCTCGCTGAGATACCAGAATAGAAGTAAATTCTTGAGTATGAGGCCAGAATTCATCTGCATATGGATAAAATGGGTACCTTCCAGGATAACTTGATACAATCTTATAGCAATCTTTGAATATTGTCTTGGAAACTTCCTTAACCCAACCTTGCCAATAAACTAATTCCCACCCAAATTCTCCAATAAATGGACCAAAAAAAACTGTTTTCATTTCTAATTATCTTAATTTTTCTCTCATTTTATAAAGGATACTTAATTTCTTTCTTCCACCCGCTAATATATCATTAAAATTTTGAGACATAATTAACCCCATTCTAACACAGACATCTTTTGATATATATGCATGCATGCCACAACGTCCCAATGGGACAATCTTTTTATCGTAGGAAGCCATTTTAAGTTTCTCGTCTATATATTTTTTAATGCTTAACTTTGGTACAGGATAAGTATATCTTCTATTTATACAAAATAAATCATAAATTTTCCTTTTTAATATATTTTTGCAAAACCATCTCACCTCTTCAATACACTTATTTACATCTATACCTGTTTTATCAGTCCAAGAAAATGCAAAATCAAGAAGGGTAACGTTTGTATCAGTATAAAACTGTTTGTTATAGTTCATAATTCTAATAAAGTTATAATTATTAGGAAATGTTATTAAATAACATGGGATATTGCACTCTTTTTCTTTTATTACGATATAAATTTTTAATGTATGAACATAAGGTAATTTGCTTGATAAAGGCAGTGTGGTTATAATTAAATCGTAATTTCTTTTAATATCTTTTTCATCAATAAAAACCTTTCTAAAATCTTCGGATATAGATCCTTTGGCCTTTATAACATTTACTCCTACTATCATACCCTCCCAGATTTTATTATGATTACCAGGATGGCCCTGCCACTGTCCTTGAAACATATCATTTCTTTCTCTCAATGTAAGCGTTCGTTTTTTTGCCCAATCCGCATCCAACTCAGATGGATTGCATTTCCAATGCTTTCTATTATAGTTTTCTATATAACTTTTGTATAAGGTTGGACCGATACGAGAAAGCATGTATTTTTCAAAATTAGAGTAATCTGGGTTTTCTAAATTTAGTCTATATAATTCATAAATTATTTTTGTAGGGTTTCCTAATTTCAATACATTTGAAATAGTAATTGGAAAGTCGTGCAAATTATCCAATCTCCCATCTATAGATAACTTAGGATGATATTCTCCATCTTCAGTTGGAGCCTTTCTATTTACAACAAATCTTTCAAAAATTTTTTTAATCTCAGGTTCATCTGTATATAAAATCTGTGGGCCAAACTCATAGGGTATGGAATCGTAAAATCTAGTCCTAGCGCATCCGCCTATTACTTCCTTTTCTACTAAGTCAATATTGTCTATTCCAAGCTGTTTTAAAAAATACGCTGCAGAACAACCCGCGGGTCCGCCACCTAAAATTAATATTTTCATATTAATAAACTCTAATTATGATTTATATGGTCCATAATTCACTTGGATTTTATTCCATAGCAGCCCAATTATTTTTTATATATTCTGCAATACCTTGAGCAAATTTTCTCATACCAACTTTTGAAAAATGCACAATATCTACAAAATATTCAGGAGAATACATCTCTTCATCTTTAAAATAAAAACAATTCTCTTCCAACGCAATTTCTTTAATTATCTCATTCGCTTGGTCTATGCCTTTTTTAATTTTTTTGAATTCTGGAATAAAATCTGTATTCCTTAAATAGCACCAGAAGTAAGGCAATAATACCTTTATTTTATAACCTTTTGCCAATTTTACTAAACTCTGTAATTTCTCTTATAAATCTTAAAATCTTGGAAATTTCTTTGATAGTCTACTTTATTTGTTGTAAATAACGCATTTAGATTAACAGGTAGTCCAAATTTATTTATAACTTTATATCTTACAAAACTGTACAATTTTGAAGTATAAAATGGCGGTATATAATTAAATAAGTTTGGTCTAAAAGTACATCTATGTATTCTATAATGCGAGTAATCTGATTTAAACATTGGAGTTAATAACGGAAAAATATCATTTACTGCATCATACACGATAATTAAATCTGGCTCAAAATCTAATAATCTAAGTTCAAAATTTATCAATGATTCAGTACTGGTCCAACCTTGCATCCCAGCATTTAAAACCTCAAATTTGAGATTTGTAATTTTCATATTATTTAATATATCTTCAAGTAACCTTGGATAATGATAATCAAATTCATCCCATAAATTCTGAGTAGTTGACCCGCCAATACAGATTATTCTAAAAACATCCTTTGGCTTGTGCATTGTATAATCCTTGGTCCCCATAAAACCAAATGAATTAGTAGCATAATGCCTCAAAAATTTTTCAGAATATGGATATTTTGCCTCATAAATTTTTCTAATATTCCTTTTATTCACATAACCTAAATACGGGTGGGGCTCTAAAAAAATTAAATCTGGATAACCAATTGTATAATCTGGGACTCTGCCTGTAAACTTTGTATAAAACGACAACATGCCTCTAAAAAATAATTCTAGAAAGGTAATTATTAAAATTAATAAAAAAACTAAAAATATAATTTTGCTAACTTGAATAGATTTTCTTTTCATATCAAAATTCTTTAAAACTAAAAATTATTTTAACCAAGGTAATTTTCAAATATATAAATATGATTCTTCAATCTGTCTATAAATGATAACACTATACATTACTCGTTACCATAATCTGTTTTGATATGCAAATTACGAATAAAAATTTTTGTATTTGTATCACAATTTTGCTTTCAGCGCAATAGATGAACTCTCTAAATGAATACCTTGTTATTTTATTCCGTCTTTAACTGGGCTAAATAACTGGATCAAAAAATAAATTGTGATATATTAGTAGAAACTGTATGTAAAATTAAAAGGTCCACCCTATTCATTTTTTCTAAGTAAACATTCCAGATGTCCCAATGAAGGATTTTGGCTAAAAAGCCATTTTTCTTTCCATGTTATTGTATAATTATCATAAATAGGATATCTATTTAGATCTCGATTTACTAGATATAAAAATGGGATTTCTAATTTTCTGATAGTATCGAAATAATAAATAATATTATCCATTGTCATATGTTGGAAACTCATAATATTTATGAATAATTCAAATTTTATATCTAATATATCTAACCCTGAAAACATCCAGGGGGATAAAAATATAATAACTCTCTCGTTTTTATCCAATTTTCTGTTCACAACATCTATTATATTTTCCTCTGATAAAATAAATTTGATATTATATCCTAAATTTTTTAAATAGTAATAAGAAAGTATAAGATTCTCTGGCAAATCTATCAAGACATAAGTCTTAATACTCAATTTGTTATCTGACATTAGACTATTACAAAGCCCACCAAAGCCTCCTCCAATTTCTAAAATATGGGAAAGTTTTGTATTGACGAAAAATTGTTTAATTCTTTCTTTATAATAATACATTCTCATAGAGAATTCGGTAATACAAATGTTCCAAATTTTATAGCAAATTGGATTGCCTATTAAATTATCTGATAAATCTGGTAATTTAAATTTATAACAATGATTAAGTTTATATAACATCCATAAAATAAGTTTTAATCCCTTAACTCTTTGAATAGTAGATATGTTATAAAAATGAAGGCTATCTTTTTGAATTGGAATATCTGGAAAGTTCAAAGTCCCTTTGGAGATAGGATGTCTTCTAAAATTGGCAATGTTTACTTCATTAAGTTCTTTAAAAAAATATTCCTTTTTCCAATTTTCTAAGGCCGAATGTTGCCATGGTCCTATTTTCTTATGGCTTATTTCTTTTAAGGTATTATACAGCTGTATCGTATCTTTTTCGTACATATTATAAAAACAAATAGTTTTTAACACTTCTGTTCCAAAAAAAACACTCGCATAAAATACAATTAATTTTTCGCATTAATATAGACCTCTACTTGTTTTAAATAATTATCTATTATATTGCCATAACCTCTAGTAAGGTTATGGGCTGTTTTTTTGAGCATGTCATTTAATTCTTTGTTTTGTAATATCTCTATTACTGAATTTGCCAAAGTTTTCGAATCTT
>Ga0207433_10013724_pt1 | contig 11857 bp, 9 predicted proteins | sample YelNatPaOPGAMG01_FD_187559 | JGI IMG/M metagenome (GOLD analysis project Ga0207433, IMG submission 187559) | Hot spring thermophilic microbial communities from Obsidian Pool, Yellowstone National Park, USA - OP-RAMG-01 (SPAdes) (version 3) | ecosystem: Environmental > Aquatic > Thermal springs >...
ATATCATGCCGGAAGAAATTGAATCAGTGATCAACAGCTATAACTATGTTGTTGAGTCTGTTGTGGTTAAAAAGAAAGATAAACTGATTGCCTATGTTTACCTCAACCGGGATGAAATAGAAGCCAGACTGGATGAATTTATTGCCAATGCCAGGAATTCCGGCCGTGATGCCATCAGCAATGCCGAACAGGCCATCGATTTGTTCCTGAAAGACCTTCAGAAATACGTGAACGAACGAGTAAACAAATTCTCCCAGCTTCAGGCTGTTGAATATTATCCCCAGCCTTTCGAGAAAACAGCGACCCAGAAAATCAAAAGATATCTGTATTACTGATCGTCTTCCCTCGGCAAGATCCATCTTTAACTATTCCTTAACATTCCGTTAGCGTTTTCTTTAAACAACGTTACTACCTTGCGTTGGTAGAAATACTGCTATATGTATACCCAAACAGAAGAACCGAATTCACATGCCAGTAAGAAGAAGATCTGCCCTGAACCAAATTTCTTAACAGATGCGATTGCTTCAGAACCTGGCAAAATCTGACAGGAAGTTCTTAACAATTTATTAAAGAATATCATTTAATTCAAATAGTATGAAAAAGTCTCTTATCATTTTATCAGTAATTTTTCTGCCTGCGGCAGTCCTCCTCAGTTCATGTTCTCCCCGTTCCTCTGGTAAGGGAGAGGCACTGACCGGAGAAGTCAAGATTGACGGCTCCAGTACCGTGTTTCCTTTAAGTGAAGCTGTGGCAGAGGAATTTCGCAACAGCTATCCGAATGTAAAGGTCACTGTAGGTGAGTCTGGTACCGGCGGGGGTTTTAAAAAATTCAGCAGGGGAGAAACAGATATCAACGATGCTTCCCGTCCGATCCGACCCGAAGAAATTGAAGCCTGTAAAGCAAATAGCATTTCGTATCTTGAGCTGGAGGTAGCTTATGACGGTCTGGCAGTTGTAGTTCATCATTCCAATACCTGGGCAAAAGAAATCAAGGTATCGGAACTGAAGAAATTATGGGAACCGGCTGCTCAGGGCAAAATCATGCGCTGGAACCAGATCAGGCCCGAATGGCCCGACAAGGAAATTCATTTGTTCGGTGCCGGTACTGCTTCGGGCACATTCGATTACTTTACTGAAGCCATTGTGGGTGAGGCAAAGAGCAGCAGGGGGGATTATACGGCCAGCGAAGATGATAATGTTCTGGTTCAGGGGATTGCCTCTGATGAACTGGCACTCGGCTATTTTGGGCTTGCCTATTTCGAAAACAACCAGGATAAGCTGCGCATTCTTCCTATCGATGCAGAAAACGGAAACGGACCTGTCACCCCTACCGCAGAGACGGTAAAGAGCAAAAAATACACCCCGCTGTCCCGACCCCTGTTCATCTATGTCAACAGCAAATCCCTCGAAAGGAAAGAAGTACAGCGTTTTGTGTCATTCTACCTTGAACATTGCGGCACCCTTGCTTCTGATGTTGGTTATGTTGCTCTTACACCTGACGAATTGAAGGTTACGCAGGCCCGCTGGGAAGAATTTCAGAAACAGTTTGCCAAATAAGAAACCTTGTTATGGCTGGTCTGAAGAAGCAGGAAAAAGTCATTGAAGGAATTCTTAAAGGAAGCGCCTGGTTTACCATACTGATAACCATTGGTATTATCTGGGTGCTTCTTTATGAAACGGTAATTTTTTTCAGGCATGTATCTTTAATTGAGTTTTTTACAGCCACTGAATGGACACCACTTTTCACTATCAAAAAATACGGGATCCTGCCTCTTCTCACCGCCACCTTTCTCACTTCCTTTATCGCCATTGCCGTGGCACTGCCTCTGGGGCTTACCATTGCCGTTTATCTGAGTGAATATGCCAATCCTGCATTCAGAAGAATTGTCAAACCTGTTCTTGAATTGCTCGCTTCAATTCCCACTGTTGTTTATGGATTTTTTGCCCTCACCACCGTAACGCCTTTTCTCCAAAATTTCATTCCCGGCATGGCCGGATTCAATGCATTGAGCCCGGGTATTGTGATGGGCATAATGATTATGCCGCTGATAACTTCCCTGAGCGAGGATGCCCTGTATGCCATTCCCGGATCCATGCGTTTCGCATCCTATGCACTTGGGGCATCGCGGTTTCAGACCACCTTCAGGGTGCTTCTGCCTGCGGCCTCTTCGGGTATCGGGGTTTCCGTAATCCTGGCTATCTCAAGGGCCATCGGCGAAACGATGATTGTTGCCATTGCCGCCGGCCAACAGCCCCGGTTGACGCTCAATCCGCTGGTGCCTGTTGAAACCATTACCACATATATTGTTCAGGTAAGTATGGGCGACGTACCCCAGAATTCGCCTGAATTCCGGTCCATTTTTGCGGCCGGTATGGTGCTCTTCCTGTTTACTTTTGGTATCAATAATCTGGGTTTGTATCTCAAACGGAAATTTTACCAGAAATATGAACTTTAGAACCTATAAACGCATCAGCGACCGCTCCTTTAACATTTTTGGCCTGCTGATAACCCTTTCAGGCCTGGTGGTTCTGGGCATATTTCTCTTTCAGATCGCCCAGAAAGGCCTTGGCAGAGTCAGCTGGCAGTTTCTTACCTCCCTTCCCTCCCGTTTCCCTGAAAAAGCAGGCATTTTTACGGCCCTGATGGGAACTGTATGGATTATGTTTCTGACAGCCCTGATAGCAATTCCTGTTGGAATTATGGCAGCTATTTATCTCGAAGAGTATGCCAAACAGAACCGATGGGGACGAATTCTTGAAATCAATATTTCCAATCTTGCCGGGGTGCCGTCTATTATTTACGGTATTTTAGGGCTTGAAGTCTTTTCACGGACCCTGGGACTGGGAAACAGCCTTCTTACGGGCAGTTTAACCCTGTCTCTTCTCATTCTTCCCATTATTATTGTTTCTACGCGGGAAGCATTGCGGGCAGTTCCTGTCAGCCTCAGGGAAGGATCGTATGCCCTTGGGGCCACCAAATGGCAGACTATATACCGCCTCATCCTGCCATCGGCGCTGGGAAACATTCTTACGGGAGTAATTCTTGCCCTTTCACGTGCTGTTGGCGAAGCGGCACCGCTGATTGTCGCCGGAGCTCTGGTATATGTGCCGTTTGCCCCTTCGTCTCCCATGGACAATTATTCCGTTCTGCCCATTCAGATTTTCAACTGGGTATCCCGCCCGCAGCTGGCGTTTGAAACCAATGCTGCCGCCGGAATCATCATTCTTCTGATATTCACCTTCCTGATGAATGGAATTGCCATTTTTTACCGGAACAGAATGCAAAAGAAGTTTAAATGGTAGAAGCCGATACCAGAGAAAAAGAGATTAACAAAGAGATTTCTCCTTCCCATGTTCCAAACAAAACATTGGCACCTTGAGTGAAAGAATGTTTTGTCATTCTTGAATACTTCATTAACTTTCGCAAGAAATTATCATTTTATTTTTGAATACCGCCCGTGAGGGTGATGGTTTCTTCACGTTAAATATATCATGTATATGAAGTATTTTTCCCTTATTGGCATTCTGGCATGCGCAGCAGCTATTTTGTTTTCCTGCTCAGAACCAACAGCGAATGTTAGAAACACCGAAGACTTTAATTCAGACTGGAAATTTGCTTTGGGCGATTTTCCTGATGCCTCTCAACCCGTATTTGATGATGGTTCATGGAGAACACTCGACCTTCCTCACGACTGGAGTATTGAAGGAAGCTTTTCACCCAATCATCCGGCCGGAACAGGCGGCGGAGCCCTTCCCGGAGGAATCGGATGGTACCGTAAAACATTCGAAGTTCCTGCTGCCGACAGCGCCAAAAAAATATTTATTCACTTTGACGGAGTTTACCGCAATGCCGAAGTCTGGATTAACGGACAGTACCTTGGCAAACGGCCTTACGGATACAGCTCCTTCCGATACGAACTGACTCCCTGGTTGAATTTCGGCGGGAAAAATATCCTTGCCGTCAAGGTGGATAATTCAAAACAACCCAATTCGCGCTGGTATTCAGGTTCGGGAATCTACCGGAATGTGTGGCTTGTAAAAACCGGAAAAATCCACGTGGATCTCTGGGGGACCTATATTACGACTCCCCGGGTCACAAAAGAATCAGCTCATATTGTCATCAGGACGACGGTTAAAAATGCTTCCGCTGCTGACCAAACTGTTACCCTTCGTACAATGGTTTTCAGTCCGGAAGGGAAAAAAATATCCACTCTGAAAACCGAGACGACTATTCCGGCCGGTTCGACAGGCGAAGTAACACAGGAAGCTACTGTCACTTCTCCACAATTATGGTCGGTTAGCCATCCTTTCCTTTATAAAGCTTTGACACAGGTACTGGCGGGAAATGAGGTAACTGATGATTACGAAACGCCTTTCGGTATCCGGTATTTTGCATTTGACCGCGAAAAGGGATTTTTCCTGAACGGAGAACCGATGAAAATACTGGGCGTGTGCAATCATCACGATCTGGGCTGTCTTGGAGCAGCCATCAATACCCGCGCTCTGGAACGCCAGCTTGAAATTCTGAAGGCCATGGGGGCTAATGCCATCCGCACCTCCCATAATCCTCCGGCGCCGGAGCTTTTGAATCTATGCGACCGGATGGGTTTTCTGGTAATGGACGAGGCCTTCGATATGTGGAAAATCAACAAAACACCATTCGACTATGGCCTTGATTTCGATGAATGGCATCAAGCCGATCTGCGCGATATGATTTTGCGCGACAGGAACCATCCCAGTGTTATCATCTGGAGTATTGGAAATGAAATACCTGAACAGTGGGATACCAGTGGACTGCGCATTGCACCTGAACTGGCAGGAATCGTTAAATCGCTTGATCCGACCCGCCCGATTACTTCAGCCTGCAACAACCCAAATCCTAAAAACTATATTATCCGTTCCAATGTGCTTGATTTGATCGGATACAACTACCATATTGAATACTTCCCGAGTTTTCTGGACAGTTTCCAGCGGGGTGCATTCATTGCCTCGGAAACCACCTCTGCCTTAGCTACCCGCGGGAGCTACGATATGCCTTCCGACTCGGTACGGATATGGCCTACCGACTGGCGGAGTCCTGATATGAGCGTTATGAACAAGGATTTTACCTGTTCTGCCTATGACAATTGCCGGGTTCCATGGGGTTCAACCCACGAAGCCACCTGGAAAGTGATAAAAAAATATGATTTCCTTTCCGGGTTGTTCATATGGACCGGCTTTGACTACCTGGGTGAACCAACACCTTATCCATGGCCTGCCCGAAGCTCCTATTTCGGAATTGTTGATCTGGCAGGATTTCCAAAAGATGCCTATTACATGTACCAGAGCGAATGGACCAACACCCCAGTATTGCACATATTCCCCCACTGGAACTGGAAGGAAGGACAGACGGTAGATGTATGGGCCTACACCAACGCCGAGGAAGTTGAATTGTTCCTGAACGGCAAGTCGATGGGCACAAAGCGTAAACAGGGCGACGACCTGCACCTCATGTGGCGTCTTACCTGGGAGCCAGGCACAGTGAAGGCTATTGCCCGCACAGGAGGGAAGGAAGTGCTCACAAAAGAAATTCACACCGCCGGAAAACCGGCCCGTATTCTGCTTGAACCTGACAGGACCAAACTGAAAGCTGACGGAAAAGACCTTTCGTTTGTCAAAATCAGCATACTGGACGATAAGGGAAATATAGTACCCTATGCCGACAATCTGGTAAAGTTTGAAGTAAATGGCGCAGGGAAGCTGCGGGCAACCGACAACGGAAATCCTGTCAGTATGGAGTCATTCCAGACCAGCGAACGCAAAGCCTTTCACGGGCTCTGCCTGGCGGTGATTCAGGCATCGGATAAAGCAGGAAAAATCACCCTGAAGGCTGTTTCAGACGGACTGCCGGAAGCTTCAGTTACCATTGCAGCTGAATAATTGAAATTCCTCTGCCTGTAAAACAGGAGTTATCTAATAACTTCGTTTTTCAGCATCCCTGCCAGGAATATAAAATTTCAGTCGGTTGGCATTGTGCCCACCGACTGGAATTTCATTGCCGTAATTCTGAATCTTCGGGTAAAAGAATTAATGGGTGAATCCTGCCGGAGCAATCCCTTGCAGAAATCGCGGAAATCGGAAGCACTATGTCGGCTTGGATGCCTGCACGTGGTAAAGCTCATTGTATTTTACTCACTTTAATCACCCATGCATACTTACAGGGAGGATTTTTCCTTATTCGTTCAGGTACAGAAACCGCAAAGCCATCTCCGACCGGTTTCCACGAGAGGGAACCTTTGGCACCGAGCAGGGTAACAGAAGCCCCTGAAGCCGGCCTGTGCGACTGGATTTTTACAGACGCCGGCAATGCTTCCTTTTCATCAGCCAGGTAAATAAAATAGGCACTTCCGTCTTTTCCTCTGGTCATAACAATCTTTCCTTCCTTGCAGGGGGGCAGAATGCGGCTGCCATAAATGGCCTCACCGTTAACTTTAAGCCAGGCCCCATATTCCTTCAGCAGGTCATAGGCGCCCTGCTGCCATGTGCCGTCGGGACCGGGTGCTATGTTCAGCAGAAGATTCCCGCCTTTTCCGACAATGTCAGCCAGCAGATGAATTCCTTCTCTTCCGCTCATATATCTGGCACCGGGGGTAAAAGACCATCCGCCTCCTGAAATTATGCATGATTCCCACGGATACGGCAGCGGCTGAGCGGGAACCCTGTTTTCAGGCGTCAGGTAATTCTGATTTTTTCCGTATACTGCCCTGTCAACAACAATCAGTCCCGGCTGTTTCTCCCGGCATTTCTGCACCAGTTCATCCATGCGGATATCCTGATTGATGATCTGACTTTTCAGATAGCCTGACGATACTTCCTTCATTTTGTTTTCATACCATTCACGAATTATTTCTTTAGGTTTTCTGGCTACCCAGCCCCCGTCAAGCCACAGGATGTCCATCGGCCCATATTCTGTCATCAGCTCCAGTATCTGATTGTGCGTGTACTCCACAAACTTGTTCCACCGTTCCGGATAGGCTTCGGGATCATAATTTACATTCCTGTCACGGGGCGGAAAATTGGGCCACCAGTAATATTCACTATGCCAGTCGGGCTTTGAAAAATAGGCTCCCACCATAAATCCCTCTTTACGGAATGCGTCAAAAATCTCCTTAGCTATATTGGCCCGGGGATTTGAATGAAAAGGACACTCCGGCGAGGTAATTTTATAGTCAGTATATTTTGTATCAAACATACAAAAGCCATCGTGGTGTTTGGTGGTGAAAACCACATACTTCATTCCCGCCTCACTGGCTGCCTTAGCCCATATTCCCGGATCAAACTTTTCGGGATTGAAGGTCTTTTTCAGCCCTTCATATTTCTGCACGTATTCATTGTAGTTTTCAATACTGCGGCGGCACCATCCTTCGTCTTCCGGACAAATGGACCAGGATTCCACAACCCCCCACTGGCTGTATGGACCCCAGTGCATCAAAAGGCCAAATTTAAGATCCTGCCACCTGGACAGCTTTTCCAGTACCAGAGGGTCGGTTTCAGGAACATACCTGTGGTCTTCTTCCTGAGAAATTACAGTAGCCGAGAAAAAAACCGACCATAACAACAAAAGAAATACCTGCTTTTTCATGGTTTTTTCATTTTACATTGTACTTTATTTTATCATCCATGGCCGAAAGATACATGTTTCTCTGTAAGAAAAATCTGACTTTCTTCATTTGCATGAAATACCAACGTTGCTATTTTTGCTTGTGTTGCTTAACTTAATTTTCTCACCATCTCTATGTTTTTTAATCAATTCGGTCGCAAAAGATGCTTTGAGCTTAAAATCAATGCCATGAAACAAATTCTGCCTTTTGTTTTCTTTGCAGTTCTTATGTGGGGGCCTTTTTCAGTCAATGCCCAGTCAAACGTATTGCATGTAGTTACGCACAGGAGAGTAACAGTAACAACCGATCCGTCAAAGGGAATACATCTGTATCCGGCATGGGGAAATTTTCCTGACAAAAACGTGTCAGTACGCCGTATCATCATGAAGGTTGTTCTGGGTTGTCCTGATTCACTGCCCTGTGCACACTGGGATTACCTTGATCCGATCTATCTGAGAAAGGCCGGAGGTACAAGCGGCAAAGTGTACAATTATGAACTCAGCCGCATGCTGACGCCCTATGGAAGCATCTTTACAAAAGACTGGCAGTGGGAATGGCAGGCAGACGTAACTGACTTTTCGGCCCTTCTGCGCGACAGCGTTGAAATTGTTTATCAGCATTCCGGATATGAAACCACTTCCGTGGGATGGGCGGTAACCATTGATTTTGAAATCACTACCGGACCTGAAATAGTTCATCCTCTTAGCATCACACCCCTGTGGAACGGATCATTCCCTTACGGAAATCCTGATGAAGATATTACAGACCTTCTCAAACCCATATCGTTTTCTTCTGCAGGAAAGGAAGGTTTTTACCGTATCCGCATCCAGCAAACCGGCCACGGAATGGACCAGCCGCGTGGATGCAGTGAGTTTTGCAGTCGATGGCGCGAAATTTTCCTTGATCACCGCATGATTGATCATCAGGAGCTATGGAAAGACTGCGGCGACAATCCTCTTTATCCTCAGGGCGGAACATGGATTTACGACCGTGCTCTCTGGTGCCCGGGGACTCTTCAGCCGGCCCATTTTATTGATTTTGAAGCATCCCCCGGCAATCATACACTTCAGTTGCTTATGCAGCCATATAAGGCTACTGCCGATAAAAATGCTGCAGAAAATATTGCTTCCTTCCTTATTGCTTACTCACTTCCTTCAGCCCGAAACGATGTGGCCCTGGAAGAAATCCTGGTGCCCAGCAATAAACCCTGGCATAGAAGGTCGAACCCTTCCTGTTCCAATCCGGTTATCCGTATCAGGAATCTGGGAAGAAACCCTCTTCGCTCAGTGACAATTCAATATGGTGTAAAAGGCAGGAAACCTCAAACCTATGTCTGGAAAGGAAATCTTGGCTTTTACCGGAGCACTGAGGTTATCCTTCCGGGTGACATCCCCTGTCTCCCTGAAAAAGGAAGCTTTGAGGCAAGGTTGTTGCGCCCGAACGGGCAAAAAGATGCCTGGGAAGGGGACAACGTTATGAGTTCAGAATATGTCTCTCCTCCGGTAATTCCCTCCAGATTTATCCTTCAGTTTATGACCAACAACAAGCCGCAGGATAATACGGTATGGATTGAAAACGAGAAAAAGGAGACGGTGTATATTAAAAAGCCTGAACAACTGCAATCCCGAACCCTCTATCAGGACACCATTTCCCTCCAGCCCGGATGCTACACCCTCACCCTTGCTGATACGGCCGGAGATGGGCTGGAATTCTGGTATGAGCCTGAATCGGGTTACGGGTACATGCGCCTGCTCGATATGGAGGGACGGATTGTTCATGCCTTTGAAAGCGATTGCGGCAACGGAGAACGTTTTGCCTTTCAGGCATCCGAAAACTATGTATCCGACACTTCCCAAACCCAGTATGCTTTTATTTTATATCCCCGACGTACCAGAGATAACCTCACGCTTGATTTTCATTCCGATAAGCCCTCGCGGATGAGAGTTATCATAACTTCGGATGGAAAAGTTGTCGAAACACATTCATACGAAAAGGTTACCAGAGGCAGGTTTACGTATCATCTTGCCTATCTGCCCAGAGGGAGATATATTATTGAGGTATTAATGGACGATGTGAGCCAGTTCAAGAGAAGATTCAATCTTGAATAATCCCGGATTCTGCCAGTACCTAATAACATATACCCCGGGAGCTGTTTCCGATTGATTCGGGCAGGATTTATCCCGGTACTGAAGCTCAAACTTGTTGGTTAAGGAACAGTTCATTGCAGCTGCAATAATTCTTCGTATTAATAATGCGGAACATCATACTATGTATCTGCTTAAAGCCATTCCGTAGAAAATGCTAAATTTACCCACAGGTAAAATTTCTGCTTCAAATGAGTTTCCCTGAAAACAACCCGGATGTTGTTCCATTTCTTGATGAACTGCCCTTCTGGTCAGCTCCGTTTGGATTGGACCTGCTTGAAAGAGTAAAGCCCGGAATACACCTGAATGTGCTTGATGTAGGCACAGGAACAGGATTTCCGCTTATTGAACTGGCCATGCGCCTTGGCAAGACCTGCCAGTTTTATGGGATAGACCCCGCAGAGGCTGCGCTTGAAAGAGCAAGGAAAAAAGCTGATTTCTATGGTTTGAACAACGTTTCATTTCATACCAGTAAAGCTGAGCACACCCCGTTTTCAGCGTCTTTTTTTCACCGCATCGTTTCGAATAATGGATTCAATAATGTTGACAACCTTGAACTGGCGCTGAAGGAAAGTTATCGCATAGCGGCTCCCCGCTGCCAGTTCATTATGACCATGAACACTTCCGGAACGATGATTGAATTCTACCGCTTGTTTGAAGAAGCTTTAAAAGAAGAAGGGCTTCCTGATTCAGTACAAAAAATGAAACAACATATTGCTGCGAAACGGCCGCACCTGAGCAAGGTTGTTTCTTTACTGCGCAAAGCGGGTTTCAGGCATATACGAAAGCACAGGAACAGTTTTACCTACCGGTTTACCGACGGCTCATCCATGTTGCAGCATGGTTTTATAAAACTGGCCTTCATGGAACCATGGAAAGAACTGGTGCCAATGGAAAAGCAGAAAACGGTTTTCAGCAAAACCGAACGGAAAATGAATGAAGAAGCCAGAAAAAATGGATTTTTCCAGCTGACAATTCCCTTTGTTATCATCGAAGCAGAAAAGAATACACGATGACCAGCAGAGATAGTATAATTCTGGGGGCAGGATTTCTGTTTCTTTTATGGTTTTCCTGGTGGTTTTCCATACGGGAAGGGCGATTTCATGGCATACCCAGGTTCTTTGGATTTTCAGGGCTTTTTCTTCTTACCTGGTTTAATTACCGTTTCTGGTTTCTGGATGCTTTTTCCTTCCGGCAGATTGTCTCCTGGCTAATGCTATTTCTTTCTCTTTATTATGTTGCCGGTGCGCTGTACTTTTATATCAAATATGCAAAGCCTGAAGGGATGCCTGAAAATACAACCCGGCTTATTTCAGAAGGTATTTACCGTTATCTGAGGCATCCAATGTACGGATCCCTAATTTTTCTTGCACAGGGTGTTTTCCTTAAACATCCAGATTTGCGCTCTTCAATTCTTGCTACGCTTTGTATTGTTGCCTTTTACATAACAGCACTGGTGGAAGAAGGCGAAATGATAGGCAAATTCGGTTCAGATTACGAAAGGTACCGTAAAAACACCGGAATGTTCCTGCCCAAAATATTCCCATTGTTCAAAAACTGCAAGCAATAGTATTTTCGCTATGGGAGTGATTCCTGCAGATATCAGGGCCGTGATTTTCGACATGGATGGAGTGATTGTTGACAGTGAACATCTGCATTACGAAACCGATTCGCGCATTTTTGAACATTTCTGCATTAAGGTGCAGGAAAAGGAAAGGCATCAGTTTGTCGGCATGTCGGTTCAGAAGTTCTATGAAACAATTTGCTCGCAGTATGCCCCCCATCTTTCTCCGGAATATATGATTGAATTCGACAGGAAATACCGTGCATGGTTCTTCCGGCATGCCGAAATAAGGGCAAATGATCATATAACCGAATTGCTCAACCATCTGAAAAAGCGGAAAATCAAAACAGCGCTGGCTTCGGGTTCATCCCGGGAATTGATTGAGATTATCCTCCGGAGACTTGGCCTGCTTGATGCATTTGACGTTGTGCTGAGTTCCGAGTGGGTTCCGAGGCCAAAACCATGGCCGGATGTGTTTCTCAGGGCAGCGGAATTGCTTGATACTCCGC
>Ga0207433_10013726_pt1 | contig 11855 bp, 15 predicted proteins | sample YelNatPaOPGAMG01_FD_187559 | JGI IMG/M metagenome (GOLD analysis project Ga0207433, IMG submission 187559) | Hot spring thermophilic microbial communities from Obsidian Pool, Yellowstone National Park, USA - OP-RAMG-01 (SPAdes) (version 3) | ecosystem: Environmental > Aquatic > Thermal springs...
TACTTTCCTGAAAAACCAGAAGATCTTGAACCGAAAATAAAAGAGCTAAATGTTTCTTACATAGTAATAGAAGCTAGAGAACCTTCTTACCCAGAGTATGTTTGGGAGTTTAAAGATGGAGAAAAACAGCCTTCAAAAATTTTTGAAAACTTTACTCTTGAAAAAACTTTTGGAGAAAAAGTAATGCTTGAAAATAAAAAAATTGTTTCAAAAACTTTTGTTTGGGTTTTCAGAGTATGAGAGAGAAAATCCTAAGTTTGCTTGTTTTACCTTTATTCTTTTACCTTATTTTTTCAGGTTTAAAAGCTATAACTCCTTTACCAATAACTTTTGATTCTGCTATGCATGCCTTAATAGTAGAACCTATAATTTCTTCTCAGCTTTATCCTTTAACCTGGGAGCCTTTAGTTAAAACTCCTTATACTTATCCTCCTTTTTTTCACTGGCTTTGTTTTATCTTCACAAATTTTGGAATAAAAGCAATTCAGGCAGTTAATTTTTTTGGAATATTTTTGTATGCGCTATTTCCTTTGCTAGTTTATAAGCTTGGCTTGCTATGGAATAAAAGAATAGCTATTCTCTCAGCTTTTATTTCTGTTGGAATAACTTCTTGGAGTTATGTCTTTGCTGTAGCTGAATACCCACAAATTTTAGCAATGGACCTTTCAATTCTCTTTCTCTACTTTTTCCTAAAAAAAGATTTTTTAAAAGCTGGGTTTTTCCTAGGCCTAGCAACTTTATCCCATGCTTTTATTCCAGTTTACTTTTTATTCTTCCTTTTGTTTTACTCGATTTTCTCCTTTCTAAGAGAGAAAAACAAGAGAATTATTCTTAACATGCTGAAACTTTTTTTAATTTTCTTGTTAGTAACTTCGATCTGGCTTTACCAGTATTTTACTATAATTAAAAATGCAATAAGCGGAGAGTGGAGAAATATAAGATGGTACAATAAACTCGGTTTTAGAAATTTTGAAGAAATAAAAAATTTTTTCTTAAACTTTAACTTTGAAACAAGAGTCCATCCTATTTTATTTTTTCTTTCTCTTCTTGGTTCTATCCTTATGATTAAAAAAAAGGAATTTTTTATTCCTTTTCTTCTCTTTTACACGATTTTGTTTTCCATTTTTCATATACCAGGAACTCAATTAAAGTTTCAAGATATGCTAGCTTTACCTTCTCCCATTCCAATTGCCTTTTGTTTGGATTATTCTCTTTCTTCTAGAAAACTAAAGAAAGTAAGTTTAATTGCAACTGTTTTCATAATAGTTTTAAATCTTCCAAACCCTTGGCTTTATCTTGAGCATATAAAAAAATGTTGTACGCAAGCTGAAGTTCCTGATGAAAAAGGAATAAAAGTAGCAAATTGGCTTGCAAGTTATGATTGCAATTATTCAAGAATTCTTGTTGTCAAGCCTTATGAGGTTTGGTTTTCTGTTCTTTCCCACAAGTATCCTATGGATGTTATGCTTACTGACATAGAAGCTTATAGTAAAGAAGCAAAGGAAATGTTAGAAGATAGACAAGAAATCATCAAGAAAATTGAAGCAAAAGAAGATTTTTCTTCTCTTTTGAAAAAGTATGAGATTAAGTATTTGGTAGTTGAAAACGTAAGTCTAAACTACCAAGAAATCTTTAACTTTGAAGGACTTAAAATATACAAAATCAGCTAAACTTTAAGCCTAAAGCAACTATAAGAAACTTTACTGTTGCTAAGTCAAAATCTTTTTTATCCTTTCCAGAGATTATTATCAAGCTATCTTCAACTTTTACAAAAGTCTCGTTTGAAAGGGAAGGTGGAATTAAAACTATTGATGGTTTTGGTAAAGATTCAAAAGAAAAAGGATAATTAAAATCTTTTCCTTTTATCTCAACATCATAGCCTTCTAAAAGATAGGCTAACCTAAGTTTATAGGCTATCTCAAAACTTTCAACTCCTAAAAGCTCTAAATCACTTGAATTTGTAAAAACTATTGTAACATTTTTAATATTTTTATCCCACAAAATTTTCCTTATAGCTTCTTCATCAGCCTCTATTTTATTTGCTTCTCTCAAGTCTGCTCTAAACTGCAAAACTAAGCCTTTATAGTTTATTGTTGTTAATGGCTTATACTCAGAAATCTTAAAGTAAACTATTACAAAAATAATAATCAAAAAGAGAGCAAGAAAAATTGCTAAATTTCTTGAAATTTTGATCTTTATTCTTTCCTCTGCCATTAAAATCAATTAAAACTTAAAGAATAAAAGTTTTGTTCCGATTAAATTTCAAAAATAAAAAAAGAAAAAAGCCGTCCAAAAGTTTTTTCAAGGCTGCGATTTTTAAGCTACGGTTTCTACTGTTGCTGTAGCTACGCTAGTACCAGTTACCTCAACAGCTTTTGCTGTGCTTCCTTTAAGCTTGTCTGCCTGCAAGTACTGAGCTGCCAACCTTGTGTCTTCAGCCCTTGTACCTGCAACTACTAATGCAGTTTTTCCTGTAACACCAAACGCATTATCTACGACTGAAATCAAACCGAAGTTTCTTCCGGTTCCGATCCAGCCATCACATGTTAGTGTCACATTATTCTTATCTTTTAGCAAGCCTGCTTCTGCTAGTTCTGCAACTAATGTGTTAGCACATGGTCCACCAACTAAGACAAATGCCTTAGTTGTTGTTTTCTCAGCTGCTGCTTCTGTTGTTGTTTTTGCAATTGGAGTTAATACTGAAATTATTTTATTGTATGTTCCGCCTGTTGTTGTTTCTTCACCAATCTTACCCATGTAAACGAATGCTTTTTGTTGCTCTGGTGGTAGTTGAATAACAACTTTCTGAGATCCTGCATTTGTCTTTATTGGTGCTTTCAACACTGAACCATAACTTGAAGTCAAATCACTGACATCATAATCTCCTACGTTTTCATTTGCCCAACTTATAACATCCCCGGCTTCTGCTGAAGAACTTGTTCCCAATATTACAGTAGTTCCTGTAAAGTTGTAAGCCATCTTTACCGTCCCGCTACCACCATCAGTAAGCCATACTCCTGTGAAATTAGAACTTGTGCTATTCTTTGGAGTTATTGTGAATGTATGTGTATCAAACTTTCCTGAAATGCTACCTAAAGATCCTCCATAATAGGAGGTTGATGCATTTATTGCTTTACCCAATGCTTCATCATAGTAAGCTACATAGTATTTTGTTCCGTCAAAAGCTATGTAGGCTTTCTTTGCATTCTGGTTGTTAAAGACATAATCTGTTGCCTCAATTTTTATTGCAGGTTTGCTTGAAAATATTGGTGTTGTTGCTGTTGCGTTTGCATAAACACTTACTGTATCTGGACTAAATGTTACTGTAGTGAAAGTTTTCACTATCAAGTCTTGCAAACCAAACTCAAAGTAGTCGTTTGGTGCAGCTATCATTCCTCCAAGAGGAATGACTTCATTTGCTGTTTCGTTTGGAGCATACTTTAATACTATAGATTGTAAGTAATCTGTGGCTGTTGTTATGTCAAATATCCATAGGTCATTTCCTGGGAATGGATCGTTATCAGCATAAGTTTTATCAACTTCTGGACCAACTACTAGCTTTGCAGAAACTCTTCCACTTATTGCTGAACCCCAAACATCAATAACTTTTACTTTTAGTGTTGTAGTTCCTATGGTAAATGTTCCTGTTGAACCTTTGTTTATTATGTCTGAAGCTAGCTGATTTCCTGCTGAATCTTTTATTACTATTAACGCCCAGCTTCCTGTCTCACCATCTGTCACGTAAGCTGTGTATTCGCCATAAGTTACTCCTGTAGGAGTGGTTGATTCAGCCAATCCGACTGAACCTGTTAATGCTGTAAATGTGCCACTTCCTACTCCTGTTATCTGAAACTCTTGTCCAAATAATTTAATTTTTAATGGATTAGTGTAACTAAACTGAGTTGCGTTTATGAAAGGCAAATCAACTTCATAGTATAAATTGCCTGCTGTTGTTCCTAAGTCAATTCCTATACTTCCGTTTACTGAAGTATCACCTGCAGCTACTACTACATGAGGGACTCCTACTTTTTCTGTTATCGCATACTCTACTCCACCATAGGTTATTTTTTTAACACCTAAACCTATTGGTGTCGTTAGCTCATTTCCCATACTTGTGTTAACATATTCTGTGTTCAAGCCAACTTCTGCTTTCTTACAAGTTCCGTACTCGCATCCTATAGCTACTCCACCTGGTACCGAAACTACATCATAGTTCATTTCAGCTATTCTTGTAGCTAAATCAATTCCTGCGAGTACATCGTAAGAGTCTACGTGATCTCCTGTTATCACATAAGCGTTTACTCTACTTGTAGTGTCTGTTTTTGTTGCTAGGAAACCTGGGAAGTCTCCTAGAGTTGTAGCCATTGCTACTGGTACCAACATAATCGCAGCCAAAACGGTTGCGATTAACTTTTTCATTTTTTTACCTCTTTTTTAATTTTTTCTGTTTACTACCTCATCTTTTATCAATAGTAAACAGTTCTCGGGATTTTTCCTTAAATTAATTAATCATTATAGGATATTTAAGAATTTCTTGAAACAATTTTTTTCTTATTAAAAGTCTTAACCAAAAGCTCTTTTTTTGTTTAAATAAACAAATTAAAAGTTTCTAATTGTTTATAAGGTAAAAATAAGTCATTTTAATAAAAAAAGAGCTTAATTTTTCCTTTTTAAAAACTTAGCTTCTTTTTCACAAGCTTAAGCTTGTTTGTTCTCCCTACACTTTCAACTTCTATCAAACCTCTTTCAACCAGGCTTTTAACTACTCTGCTAACTTTAGCTTTTGAAAGGTTTGTCTGCTCAACAACTTTTTTCTGGTTTATAACCCCACCAGAAGCTATTATAGCATCCATGACTTTTCTTTCAAATTCGTCGAGAACAGAAAGGACAAGCTTTTGAGGCTTCTTGAAAAATCTTATGTAAGCAACAATAAGGACTAAAGCAATAACAACTCCAAGAATAACAAAATACCTTAAGCTTATTGGCTGCACTTCAGCAATTTGCTCGTACAAAAACTGAAGTTTTAAAGGCTGGTTTGCTTTTATCCCTTCTAGCCTCCAAATAACTATTATCCTTCTTCCTGAAGCTGAAGTGCTTGCATTTTCAGGAAAAGAAACTCTGCTTGCGCTTAAGTTTTCTTCTATCAAAGCCATTCCTTCTGGAAGTTTTGCAAAAGCAGAAACTCTGTCTATATCTTGGCCTAAAGTAAAATCACCATCAAAATAATACTTATTCTCCAAAACTTTCACAAAATCGTTTGTCTCAAAACTTATTTTTACTGTTCTTCCTACAGAAATGTTTATATCACAACTTATTTTAGAAACTCCTTTTCCAGAAGAAGTGCAGTTTATTGTTCCGAATTCTGAGCTTGCTTTCAAGTTTTCTACTCTTCCTATTACTTCAAAATCCAGCTTATCTTTTATCTCAGCAAAAGTTATTGTTAAAGTAACAAAACTTCTTCCACTTCTATCCAAATCAACATCTATACCATAAAATTGAATTTGGGCTAAACAGTTAGGAATAAGAAAAATTAAGGTTAGGAGAAATGAAGCTATCGCTAAGACCTTCACAAAAACTAAATGCATTTAAACCAATTTATCTTTTGCTATTCTGTTATTATATCTATTTTAAACCCACACTTTGGGCATCTGTCTTTAACTAAGTTAATCTTTCTAACAAAAAATCCTTCCCTCAAAATTAAAGGTTCTCTACAATTGTAACAATAAGTGTTTTCGTCAGGATGGCCTGGAACATTTCCTATGTAAACATACCTTAAGCCAGCTTTTCTCACTTCTTCTATACATTTTTCTAAAGTGCTGACAGGAGTGAAAGGTAAATCCAAAAGCTTATAATCAGGATGGAATTGTAAAACATGGAAAGGAATGTGAGAGCCAAGCTCATAATTAACCCATTCTGCAAGCTTTCTACAAAGATCAATATTATCGCCAATCTGAGGAACTATTAGGTTTGTAATTTCTATGTGAATTCTTTGCTTTCTCATTTGCTTCAAAGCTTCATATATAGGTTCGACACTTGGAACCGACATGAACTTTTTATAAAATTCTGGGTCGCCTGAAGCCTTAAAATCGACAGTTGCTGCATCTAAATACTTGAACTTTTTCAAGGCTTCTGGGGTTATATAACCGTTAGTTACAAAAGCGTTGAAAATGTTGCTTCGATGAGCAAGTTTAGCAACTCTAAAAGCAAACTCGTAGAAAATTGTTGGTTCAGTATAAGTGTAGCTTATGACTTTACAATTATTTTTTTCAGCAAGCTCAACTATATCTTCAGGAGAATATTCTTCACCAGGAACTTTTTCGCTTTTTTCCAAAACTAAGGCTTGGCTTATTGGAGCATTACAGCAGAATTGACATCTAAAATTACAACCAGCAGAAGCTATAGAAAGAGCAGAAGAGCCAGGATAAAAATGAAATAAAGGTTTTTTCTCTATAGGGTCAACATTAACTGCAATAAGTTTGCCGTAATTCAAAGTATAAAGCTTGTTATCCTTGTTAACTCTTACTAAACAAAATCCTTTCCCACCTTTTGGAATAAAGCATCTCCTTGCACATAACTCACATCTTACCCCATTTCTTTCCTTTTGCCATAGCATTGCCTCTTTCGTTTTATCACCGTATAATAATATATTGGTTTAACATAATATTATAGATAGCCCCGATAGCTCAGCTGGTAGAGCAGCTGTCTCGTAAACAGCAGGTCGAGGGTTCGAATCCCTCTCGGGGCTTAAAAGAGGTGAGAGAATGGAAGTAGTGCTTCAAGTTGAAACAAAAAATTATCAGAAGGTTAGAGAAATTTTGCTTAAGGATGATTTGGTTTCTAGGGCAAGCATAACTTTTAGAGAAGCAAAAGCTTATGGAGGAGAAGGTTATTATTGCTTTATTTCTGGTTTGGAAGAGCAGTGCAAAAAAGCTTTGGAAATAACAAAAGAGTTAGCAAAAGAGATAAAAAAAGATGAAAAGGAAAAATTAATAAATAAAATAAAAGAGGAGGAAAATAAAGCATTAGAAGGGTTTGGTGGAATTTTTGGTTAAGCGCTGGTAGTCCAGTCTGGTTAAGACGCAGAACATAGCGGAACCCTGCCACGGCTGAAACGCGGGTTCAAATCCCGCCCAGCGCATTTTTTCTTTAAATCGGAAAAGTTATATTAATTCAAACAAAAATATTAATTGATGTGAATGCCTGTTTTTGGAAAAAAGGAAGAAGAAAAAAGAGGGTATGTTCCTACTGAAGAAGTTCTTGAGATGATGCAAAATAAAGTTCCTGAAGGAGAAATCATTGAAAGTTTGAGAAGAGGCGGATTTTCTCCTGACGAAATTGCTCAAGCTTTTGTCGAAGCTTCCAAAAAAATTTTTGTTAAGCCAGAAGTTAGGGAGGAAAGAAGAGAAGAAATTAAACCTGAAAAAGTTGAGGAAAAGAAAGAAGAGAAAGAAGTAGAAACTGAGGAAAAGAAAGAAGAGAAACCTGAAGCTCCTCCTGTTTTTATAAAAATGGAAAAATATGATGAAATAGTTTTAGAGATGGGAAAAATAAAAGATGCTTTGGAAGAAATTAAAAGCATTTTTGTTTCTTTGAATGAATTAGAAAAAACATTAAAAGAAAGTTTAAATGGTGTTGAGGGTATTGTACAAGAATTAGAAGAAAGAGTTTCGAAACTTTATTCAACATTTTTAAAACCTTATAGTTATGTTGAAGCACCTGCAGAAGAAACTGAAGATGTGGAAAATATTCTGAGCGAGCTTAAGGACCAGATTGAAGATTTAAAAAGCGAGATGGGTGAATAAAATTTAAAAAGTTTTTAAATTGTTCTTGGAATAATTTTATTTAGGCAGGGGTTCCCGAGTCTGGTTAAAGGGGCAGGACTCAAGCTTAACTTGAGTTTTGATTCAAGATGAGAAGAAATCCTGTGGCTTAGTGCCTTCCTGGGTTCAAATCCCAGCCCCTGCATTTTTTGAATTTTCAAAACCAATTAGCTTAAACTTACATTTTTTTAAAACCAATATTATAAGGATGCTTTTTGGAAAGGAAGATTTTAGAATAGTAAAAATTTTAATTCTTTCTTTAGCTTTAGGCACTTTTCTAGGAATAATAGTTGGCTTAATTGTTCCTAAAATTTTTTTACTATTTTCATTTTTCAAAGAAGAAATGCCGATAGAAACTATGATTCTAATTTTTCTCTCAAATTCTTTCCTTGCAACTTTAATTTGTTATGGAGGAGTTTTGTTTTCCCTAGCTGAAACAAAAGTATATCCTTTCTCTTTTTACCGTTTCTTCGATAAAGTCTTTGACCCCTTTTATGATTTTTTGAGTAGATTTTCAAAAAAGATAAGAAAACTTAAGCCTATGTACAGAAGTTGCTACTTTTCTCTTTTTTACTTTCCTCTAGGCTGTATCTTTCTCTTTTTCTTTTTAATCTCAAGCTTTTTCTCGATATTTCTCAACATTCTAGGTTTTTCTGTTTTTCCAAGGTTAATCAAATTATTCCCTCATGTTTTGCTTGAAACCTTTTGTTTTTCTTTTTCAGCTTTTCAAGCTTTAAAAATCAAAAACAGGTTAGAAAAATATCTTTTCGAGAAAAAATTAGTGAAATTTAAAAAAGAAGCAAGAAAAGCTTTGAAAGATAGAAGCATAAAAGAGAAGCTTCTAGTAGTTTATACTCTTCTTCTAATTTCAGCTTTTGTCGAAAAGATTGGATTTTAAGCTAATTCTACTTTCTTTTTTGTGTAAATTATTGTATTGCCTTGAGAAAAGAGCTCTTTTGGCATTATCCCTCCTTTTTTAAGAGGGAAAAGGTAAACTTCTCTGTTTTTTTGATCATAATACCTTGCAATAAGTAGGTTATTTCCACAGATTATTTCCATAAAATCTTCAAAGCTTAACTCTTTGAATTCTTTTTTGATAGTTTCAAAAGGATTTGTCCAGCTTGCATTTTCAATTATTCTTCCCTTTTCATCTGTTCTCTCAGACTTCCAAAAAACATCTATCGGATAAAACGTTTCATTTTTGTATTTTATCTTATCCCAAAAACTCATGAAAATCAAATTAACTATGCGTTTAAAGGATTTAAGCTTTTTTTTAATTTGACTTGGCAAGTTTTACTGAAAAGCAAAACTTTTATTAGGCTTAAAAGCATGTTTGTATTGTGGAAGGAAAGCCTGTAAAAGCAAAAAACCTTAAGGTTATAGATCATTTGGGCACTCTTTATGCTACTTTTAATGGTAGCAGTATGTGGAAGCTTGACAAAGTTGCTTTTGGAATTTTGAGGATGTGCGACGGAAAAAGAACAGTCGAAGATATTGTCGACGAGCTAGCAAAAAGGATTTCTCATAAGCCGGAAGATGTAAAGCCTGTTGTAGAAGAAATTTTAAATGAATTGACAAAGATGAAGTTTATAGAATGGGTTTAAAGCTTTTTTCTCAGTTTTTCCAGAATTTCTTCTTCCTTAACCATTTCTGTAAATTTTTCTTTTAAAAACAAAAGTCTTGCTATCCCTATCTTTCTTTCAACAATTTTTCCCTCGCCTATAAGTTCATGAACATACTTTGTTGCTGTAATTCTGCTCATTTTAGCTAGTTTTGAAACTTCCTGGATTGTTAAGCCATCCGGATGCTCTTTTAGAATGTCTAGAATAATTTCTTTTGAGTACTGCTTTTTTCTCATATTTAATATTAGTGTTTAACATCAATATATAGTTTTCCTTTTTAGAAGCTTAATTTAAAAACACGCGAACTATCTTTGGTATATTCTTTCTCTATAATCTATATCCAGTATCTCGATTATTCTATTTTTAAAATCAATTTTGTAGATAATTCTAATTTTTCCTATTCTAACTCTATATATATATTCTCGTATCCTTTCATTTTAACTAAATCAAACTTTAAATAAGGTAATGGGTTTTCTTTTAAAATCAAAATTAGCTCTTCGATCCTTTTCCTTACAGCTTTAGGAAAAACCTCTAAAATCTTAACAACTCTATTTTTAGCTTTAACGACAAAGCTCATTTTCTTAACACTTTAAACAATTCTTTTTCACTTACCCATTTTTTGCTCTTTAAAGCCTGTTGAATAACCTTTTTCTCTTCACGAGTTGGTCTAACTCTAGGAATTAAAGAACTCAAAATTAGATACTGGATAAATTCTACTTTTTCCAACTTCTTACCCATTTCTTTTAGCATTTTCAATTCAGGCCTGATTTTCATAATACTATACTGCTTCAAACATTTATAAAAATTTGTATGTAAGAATCTCTAAGAATAAAATTTTGATAGAAAAAATTTAGGTTTATTACAAAAAAATAAATCATCTAAAAAAGACTTCTCAACCTTGAAATAAAGTTTGGCTTCTTATACTCCAAACCAGAAAGAAAATGAGCAATTTTAACGAATTCTTCTGCCTTTTTTCTTTTGTAAAATATCAAAGGCATCCTTGCTGCTTCACTTCTTAAAAAATCTTCATCTTCTCTTATTATTCCTATCAAAGGAAGCTCTACTAGCTGAGAAATTTCCTTTGGCTTAAGCTCAAAATCTTTTTTCTTATACCTGTTCAAAATTATTCCTAAAGGATTGATACCAAGTTGTAAAGCAAGCTGCTTGCACTTGATAGCATCGACTACTGAAGTAATGGTTGGGTTTGCAACAAGAATTATATCATCGCTAGCTTGAATAGAAGCTAAAGCTTCTCTTCCAAAACCAGGAGCGGAATCAAGCAAAACTATTTCAAAATCTTTCATAAAATTTTTTATTCTTGCTTTTAAGTCTATCGTCTCTATTCCTGAAAGGTCTGCAAGGTTTAAAGAAGCAGGAACAACATAGATGTTAAAAACTGGGTATAAAGCTTTTTCTATTCCTACTTCATTCCTTAAAACATTGTTCAAAGTTATTCCTGGAAGCATTCCAAATTCCAAAGCTAAATGGGAAGTGGTGAAGTTAAAGTCTATTAAACTAACTCTTTTGTTTAGAAATGCTAAAGCACAAGCTAAGTTTATAGCTACTGTTGTTTTTCCTACTCCTCCTTTTCCTGCTACTATCCCTATTGTTCTTGTCATTTCTTCACCAGCTTGTAGTATTTTTTTCTGTCTATCAAGACTCCTTCTGTTATACCTTCTGCTGTTAGTTCTCTAAAGTATTCGTTGCACCTTGTTCTTGAAAGGTTTATAAGCTTGCTAAGCTGAGAAGAAGTTAGTCTTTTGTTTTGCTCGAGCAAAGAAATTATTTGATCTTTTATCTTTGCCTTTCTCACGCTTTCACTTTCTTTTTCTTGGTTAAGCATTGATTCCAATCTTTCTATTCTTTTGAGAATATCTTCTAGGGTTATTTCTTGTTGTTTTTCCTGTTTTGTTGGGGCTAGAAAGGATTTAACTCTTTGAATGAAATAAAATTGCTCTTCTCTTACGCTTTTCATAATTAAAATATGTCGAATTGTCGAATTAAATCTTTTCATTCGACTGATTATCTTTAGGAATTTAATCTTGTTAAAAAATAACTATTTTATTTAATTTCAACCAACCATTTCCATAGAGGAACAAATTTAATAGTCTTGTTTTTAATTTTTACTCTGTCTTCATAGCCCCAAGTTATTACTAACAAATCCTTACATTTCAATAAATCACTAGCTTTTATCAAAGATTGAATTTCTCTTCTTTCAATTTCATCCTTATTACCAGCATAAGTAACTTGAATTAGCTGCTTAACTTTTAATCCTTCCTTAATTAAAAAATCTGTCTCATGTTGTTGGTAATCCTTAAAGTAATAAATGCTTTCTATTAAACCGTCTAATTCTAATTTTTTTAATTCAAGAAAAACTAAATTTTCCATCAGTCTTCCAATATTTTCTGAAAAT
>Ga0207433_10013729_pt1 | contig 11853 bp, 9 predicted proteins | sample YelNatPaOPGAMG01_FD_187559 | JGI IMG/M metagenome (GOLD analysis project Ga0207433, IMG submission 187559) | Hot spring thermophilic microbial communities from Obsidian Pool, Yellowstone National Park, USA - OP-RAMG-01 (SPAdes) (version 3) | ecosystem: Environmental > Aquatic > Thermal springs >...
CTTCGGGCGCCTGCGGCGGCCCTGACCCGCGATCCCGTCCGCGCAAACGGGACTGACAAGACGGCGAAGGAATGGTGCGAAGTTGTATAACTTAGTGGACGGAAAAAGGGGGCAGGTCAAGCCGAACTGGGCCGCGAGTTCCTCAATTGAACAAGCGGCCCGGTAGGTCACCATGGATCACGGTGCATAGCACAACGAGCCGCCAAAGCTTCCGTTGAACACAGCTTGGTAATAGTACCTCGATGCCCCCCAACTCACAGAGGCGACACCACCAGCCGATCCCGGATTGAACATCTGACAGATTACGCCGCCGTAACTGCCAGGAATGGGCTGTATCGACCAAGTCAACCCGGTGACGCCGATGACGACGATCCAGCCAGGAGTGTTGGTGTTGTTCGTGTAGTACGTAGTGTTAAGGCCACCGGAGTTCCACACATCGACCCGCCATTCCTTCAAGGGAACACCAAAGGTCTGGGTGCCAGCCACGACGCACGCGTAGGCTGAGAAGTTGCGGCACAAGTTCTCCGGGTGGTCAGAGGTGGTTCCGCCGCCGCTCCAAGGTCCGCTCCATCCCAAGGGATACCAACTGTGGGCGAAAGCCGGAGTAAGGCCAACGCAAACCAGAACGAACGCGACAACCAATACAGGTTTCACGACACTCTCCTTTCTTCGTAGCGAATTGACCCGGGAACCGACCCCTCAACCACCTGACCGATGGCAGCCGGCACAGCGCGTCGGGCACGTCTTCGCCATATCAGGTAGCAGTCCGTCCCACTACCTACATCTGCATACCACAAGGTAATTCGAATCCGTATGCCGCAAATGCCGTCAATGCCGGAAACGGCGACTATTTTTGCTCTCAGCCTGCCCGCGAAGCCATTCCTCGATATCTTTCCGGCGAAATCGCCACAGTTTGCCTATCCTGCACGCCGGGACCTCCCCCGCCTCCGCCCACTGGCGCATCGTCCGGGGGGACACCTGGAGCCAATTCGCAACCTCTTCTAGGAGCTTGTTGAAAAACAGGGGAAGAGCGACCGGGCGTTGAGCAGATGGGGGCGGAGGAGGCGGCGGTCAGCGCATGTCGGGGTGCGAAGGAGGCTGGTGGGAGGCCTGGGGAGGGGGCTCTGGTGTTGAAAAACGCCCTTTTTCGGCGTTCGGACACACTACGGCTGGGCGGCTTGCAGTTTGGGCAAGCGCCACAGGTTCAACGCGGCCGCCGTCATCAGAAACTGCCAGGCCACACGGGCCAACCCGCGGAATCTGGTCTTGCGCATCCCGCCGGTCTGCTTCATCCACCCGAAGGCCTTCTCGATCAGCGGACGTTTCCGTTGGCTCACCTGGTAGCTGTCGTGCCGCGTGGTGCGCCGGTCAAGGGCGCTGCCGCCCGCGCGGGCCAGATTCTGCGCCACGTGCGGCCGCACCCGCAGTTGCCGTACCGTGTCCACGAAATCCCGCGTGTCATAGGCCTTGTCGGCGCCCACGCTCACCGGCCGGCGGCGCCGCTGCTGCCGGCGTTTCCGCCACTGCCGGTGGAGCATCAGCAAGGCCGCATCGCGCTCGGCCGTGCCGTCGGCCCGCGTCACCATGGCATCCACGATCAAGCCGTTGCGGTTCTCCATCAGCAGGTGGCCCAGGTAGGCCAGCCGCGCTTCTTGCCCCTGCCCTTTGCGGTACAGCCGCGCCTCCGGATCGGTCTTCGAGGCGTGCGTTTCGTTGCTGCGCTTCTGGCCCCGGAACTGCCCCGGCGGGTCATCCCCGCCATCCTTCTTTTGGAAACTCTTCTGGCTGGCCCAGGCCTCGATCAAGGTGCCGTCGACGGTGAAGTGCTCGTCCGACAGGTGGGGCTTGGCTTGCGCCAGCACGCGCACGAAGAACTCCCGCGCCACCTCCTGGTTGAGCAGCCGTTCCCGGTTCTTGCTGAACACCGCATGGTTCCACACCGCTTCGTCCATCTCCAGGCCCACAAACCAGCGGAACAGCAGGTTGTAGGCCAGTTGTTCCATCAGCAGGCGCTCGCTGCGCACCGAGTAGAAGATCTGCAACAGCACCGCCCGCAGCAGTCGCTCGGGCGGCACCGAGGGCCGGCCCGTCTTGGCGTACAGGCCATCGAAGTCCTTGGCCATGGCCCGCAGGATTTCATCCACCATCTTCCGGATCGGGCGCAGGGGGTGCTCCTGCGGGACCCGGTCCTCCAACGTCACGTAGCTGAACATCCCGGCTTGCTGATGATCCTCTCCACGCATAAAACAATCATCCCCCGGAATGTTTGGCAAAGGAAGAGGCTCAATGAGGGTTTTTCAACAAGCTCTTAGTGCTTTGGCGCGCCTCTGCGCGATTACGGATCCTCAATGTTGACAGCCCTTCCGCTGGCTTCGATATGATGAGAGACATCTTGAGGTGCAACCCGGGAAAACCCGGCTTTTTCAAGATGTTTTTTCTCTTCTGGCAGGACTTCCATGATCAACGTTGAAGGTCTGACTAAACGGTACGGGCGGACCGTGGCCGTGGACAGCATTTCTTTCACGGTGGAAAAGGGTCAGATCGTCGGTTTTCTGGGGCCGAACGGCGCCGGAAAAACGACGACCATGCGGGTACTTACCTGCTTCCTTCCGCCGACGGCCGGCACCGCCACGCTGGCCGGATACGATGTCATCAAACAACCCCTTGAAGTGAAGCGGCGCATAGGATATCTGCCGGAAACGCCGCCTCTTTACCCGGAGATGGAGGTCGGCGAGTACCTTGCTTTCGCCGGCCGGATCAAAGGCGTCGCCAAATCGGATCTGGCGCGGCGAGTCGATGAGGTGATGGACCTTTGCGCGATCGGCGACGTCCGCAAGAAGCTCATCAGCAAGCTGTCGAAAGGCTACCGGCAGCGCGTCGGCCTGGCGCAGGCCATCATTCATAACCCCGACGTACTGATCCTCGACGAGCCCACCGCCGGTCTCGATCCCAAACAGATCATAGAAACGCGCGAGCTCATCAAGAGTCTCGCGAAGGCAGGCGCGCACACCATCATCCTGAGCACACACATTCTGCCGGAGGTGGAGCAGACCTGCGAAAAGGTCATCATTATCAACAAGGGCAAGCTGGTCGCGACGGACTCGGTCGACAACCTCACGCACCGCCTGCGCGGTTGCGAATCGGTGGCCGTCGATGTCGCCGCGCGCGACGGCAAGCTCGACGCCGCGGCCGCGCAGCGGAAGCTGGAACAGGTCCCCGGCGTCGGCCGCGTCGTCATGAAGGAGAACCGCGGCGACCGGTGCCTGTTCGAAGTGGAAAGCCTCGAGCGGCGCCAGATCCGGCCGGAACTGGCGCGCGCCGTCGTCGAGGCCGGCTGGAATCTGAATGAACTGCGGCCCATGGCGATGAGCCTCGAAGAGATCTTCCTCCAGGTGACCTCCACCGAGGAAGAGCACGAAGCCGTCGCGGCGGGAGAATCCAAATGAAGAACATCTGGGTCATATACCGCAAGGAACTCAAGAGCTACTTCTCGTCCTGGATCGCCTGGATCCTGATGGCGTTCTTCGCTCTCGTGTTCGGGTGGTTTTTTTACAGCGCCACCGCGTACTTCGTTTCGCGCAGCATGCAGGCCATGATGATGGGCGGCAGCATGCCGATGAACATGAATGAATGGATCATACGGCCCGTGCTGATGAACGTCAGCGTTATCGGGTTGTTCGTCATCCCCATGATCACCATGCGCCTCTTCGCCGAAGAGAAGCGCTCCGGCACCATCGAGCTGCTTATGACTTCTCCGGTGCGCGATTACGAGATGATCGCCGCCAAGTGGCTTGCCGCGCTCACGCTCTGGGCCGGAATCCTGGCCGTCTCCGCGCTGAACCTCGCCTATCTTTTCATCTACGGCACGCCGGACTGGAAACCGATTCTCGTCGGCTACCTGGGACTGCTGCTTCAGGGCGGCTGCCTGCTGGCGCTTGGCACCTTTATTTCAACGCTCACGCGCAATCAGATCATCGCCGTGGGCGTCACGTTCGCGGTTTGCCTGATGCTGTGGATCCTCGACTGGGTCACCGGTTTTGAAACCGCCACCTGGGCGCGAATTGTCTCTTATTTCTCGGTTGTCGCGCACTTCGAGGCGTTCTCGAAAGGCGTCATCGATACCAAGGACATCATCTTCTACGTGTCCGCGATCTTCTTTGGATTATTCCTGACGGCGCGCTCTATGGAAGCGCTGCGGTGGAGGGCCTGACATGAAATTCGGATGGCTCAAAGCAAGGCAGACTAAATACACGGCCTACGCGGCTGTCTACATAATCGTGATTGCGGCGGTGCTCGTTGCTGCGAACTGGCTCGCCAACCGCTACAACAAGAGCGTGGACGCCACCGCCAACAAGCGCTTCAGCCTCTCGGACCAGACCGAGAAGGTTGTGAAGAATCTCAAGCAGGACGTCAAGATCACTTATTTCGACCGCGCCGGCGAGTTCGACCGCGCGCGCGATCTGCTCGGCCGCTACAGCAACCTCTCTTCGCGCCTCACGGTGGACTACATCGATCCGCTGAAGAAGCCGAGCCTTGCTCGCGCCGCCGGCGTCCGCACGCTCGGCACCATCTTCGTTTCAGCCGGAGACAAGCGCGAGGAGGCCAAGAGCCTCACCGAGGAAGAGGTCACCGGCGCGCTCATCCGCGCTCTCAAGAGCGGCCCGCGGATGGCCTACTTCGTCACCGGCAGCGGCGAAAAGAGCATCTCCGACACCAATCCGGACGGCTTCTCGACTATGAAAGAGGTCCTCGAGAAGAACAACTACACCACGCGCGAGGTCTCGCTCATGGAGAAGCCCGAGGTGCCGAAAGACTGCACCATCCTCGTGATCGCCGGTCCCACCAAGGACTACATCCAGCCGGAAGTCGACGCCATCAAGAAGTACGTCGATAACGGCGGCCGCGCGCTCATTATGCTCGACCCGCCTCTTGCCTTCGGCAAGCAGCAGCCGCCGGCCAACGACGCGCTGGCGAAACTGGTCGCTGGCTGGGGCATCACTGTTGAGAAGAACCTCGCGCTCGATACCAGCGGCGTCGGCCAGATCTTCGGTCTGGGCCCCGAAGTGCCGCTCGTGACCAATTACGAGTCTCACCCTATCGTTCGCGAGATGAAGGGCACGGCGACCGTGTTCCCGCTCGCTCGCACGCTGGAGACGAAATCCACCGGCGCCGCTTCCGTGGAGAAACTGTTCGAGACGTCCGACAACAGTTACGCAACGAAATCGCTCGGCTCAAACGAGATTCGCATCGACCCGAAGACGGACCAGAAGGGCCCGCTCGCGCTCGCGGCGGCCGGCGAAATCAAGAGCGGCAGTCAGACCGGCCGCATCGTTGTGACCGGCAGCTCCATGTGGGCGTCAAACAACTTCCTCGGCTCGCGATCCATCGGCAACCGCGACCTGTTCCTCAACATGATGAACTGGCTCAGTTCCGACGAAGATCTTATCTCGATCCGCCCGAAGGACCCCGAAGATCGCCGCCTGTCGCTCACTCAGGCGCAGATGGGCCGCGTATTCTACTCCAGCATCATCGGTCTGCCGTTGCTAGTCATTCTCGGCGGCGGAATCGTCTGGTGGCGGAGGCGTTAGCATGCGTTTCCGCGGATTGCTTGCAGCAACAGGCGTTCTCGCGGCGCTGGCCGTTCTGGTGTGGTGGTCGCAGAGAACGAAGCAGAACGAGCCGGACAAGGCCTCCACGGACACTTCGAAAATCGTGTCCATACCCGAGGACCAGATAACTCGCGTCGAGGTGAAACGCGCCGCGGGCGAGACCACCGTCCTCGAGCGCAAGGACGGCCAGTGGGCGATCACCGCGCCCAGGCCGCTCCGCGCGGACCAGGACGCGGCAAGCTCTCTGGTAAGCTCGGCGGCATCGCTCTCGAGCGATCAGGTCGTTTTCGACAAGCCGCCCGCGAATCTTGATGAGTTCGGCCTCAAATCGCCTTCGGTCGAGGTGATCCTCACCGGGAAAGACGGCAAACAGAAGATCATTGAGATCGGCGACGAAGCCCCCACCGGCAGCTCGTACTTCGTGAGGCTCGCGGGCGATCCGCGGGTGTTCACCATCGCAAGCTACAACAAGCTGGCCCTCGACAAAACCGGCAACGACCTCCGCGACAAACGCCTTCTCACCTTCGACCAGAACAAGCTCACGCGAGTCGAGTTGACGGCCAAGGGCCAGACGCTCGAGTTCGGCAAGAACGGCCGCAACGAATGGCAAATTGTGAAGCCGCAGCCCGTTCGCGCGGATGGCGCGCTCGTTGACGAACTCGTCCGCAAGCTGGGCGATGCGAAAATGGACGCCCTGGCGGCCGGCGACGACATCAAGAAGGCCGCGCAGGGCTTCAATGCCGGTGCGCCGGCCGGGGTGGTTCGGGTCACCGATGCCGCGGGCACACAGGAACTCGTCGTTCATCGCGGCGCCGACAAGAACTACTACGCCAAGAGCAGCGTCATCGAAGGCGTCCACAAGCTCGACAACGACCTCGGCGAAATGCTCGTCAAGGGGCTCGACGGCTACCGGAACAAGAAGCTGTTCGATTTCGGCTGGTCCGAACCCTCGAAGGTCGAAGTACGCGACGGCGGCAAGACCTGGGTCTGGTCCAAGGCCGGCCAGGACTGGCTTGCCGGCGCGAAGAAGGTGGACCCCTCAACCGTGCAGGCCGTCATCGACGAGCTCCGCAACCTTTCGGCCACGAAGTTCCCGCCCGGCGGCTTCACGACGCCCTCCATCGACCTGTCCGTGACGTCGGAAGACGGCAAGCGCGTGGAGCGCGTGCAGTTATCCGGCGCCGGCAAGAGCTGGTTCGCGAAACGCGAGAACGAGCCTTCAATCTACGAAGTCGATGCAAGCGCCATCGATTCGCTCCGCAAGGCCGTGACATCCGTGAAGGAAGCTCCGCCGGAAAAGAAGTAAACGCGAATGAGATTTCGCCTCGCGCCTTGTTACCGCACCTGAGTACAGTGAGGTGGCGGTGGGCGCACTCTGCTGTGGGGCAACCTACTCGTTGCCCCACCCGCATTCACCCGGCGCCGGTCACTGAGAACGCGGCGCGCTCCGCCCGCGGCCGTGAGGGAGCGTCGGCGCACTTTCCACACACCTCCTCCTCCACATTGCGGCGGCCGCTTTTCAACCCGGCATCACTACACGTCGCAAATGCGTATCGCTTCCGCCAGCGATGCCTTCGCATCCCGCTTCGGGCTGTACTCGTGCGCCAGGTACCCCGCGTACCCCGTCTCGACGATCGCCTCGGCGATGGCGCGATAGTTCAGCTCCTGATTGGACGGATCTATCTCGTTCCGCCCCGGATTACCTGCCGTGTGGAAATGTCCTATGCAGGCGATGTTCTGCCGGATAGTGCGGATGATATCTCCCTCCATGATCTGCATGTGATAGATGTCGTACAGCAGCTTCACCCGCGGCGACCCCACGCGCTTCACCACCTCCACGCCCCACTCGGTATGATCGCATTGGTAATCCGGGTGATCCACTTTGCTGTTCAGCAGCTCCATGCAGATGGTGACGCCCCGGTCCTCCGCCTCGGCCTTCAACTTGTTCAGCAGCGCGACACAGTTCTCGATACCCTGCTCGCGCGTGAGCGAACGCTTGTTTCCCGAGAGCACGATCACGTTCGGCGCTCCCGCTGCCGCCGCCTGCCTGATGGACTCGCGTGTCGCCGCTTCGGCCGCCGCGTGATTCGCGGGGTCGTTGATGCCGCTCGTCAACGTGTGCCCCGCCGCGGGCGTCATCGTGGGCACCAGCCCGTACTTCTTCAACACCGGCCAGTCCTTTGGACCCACCAGGTCCAGGCCCTTCAGACCCAGTTCCGCGGCTTCGCGCGCAATCTGTTCTATGTTCTTCCCGCGTCCAAAGCAGCTCGGTGTCGCGGACTGTTTGAGCCGCCCTGTGATCCCCGGCCGGGGCTGGGCCGCGATCGCCGGCGCCAGTGCGGCGGAGCCGAGAAAGGTTCTCCTGGTCGTCATGGCAACCAGTATAGGAGAGTCCTGTTGTGCTCAGCCTGCCGCCGGTGTGAACATTCAGAGAGGTGTCTTGCTGCCGGTAGCCAGGCAGTTTCGCTGCCGCGCGTCCTCGAGGGTTTGAGCCGTACTTGTCATGACCAACCCCAACCGGCCGCACGCGCGTTCAGAGGCGGGTAATAACGTGCCGAAACTCGACTTCATCTACTTCGATGCCGGCGGCGGCCACCGCGCCGCCGCCACCGCGCTCAAGCTCGTTATCGAGCAGCAGAAACGGGGTTGGGATGTCCGCCTTGTGAATCTGCAAGAGGTGCTCGACTCCATCGACATCTTCCGGAAGATCACCGGCCTGCGGCTTCAGGACATCTATAACACGCTGCTCAAGCGCGGTTGGACTCTCGGCGCGGGCCCCATGGCTCGAGCCATGCAGGCCGTTATCCGCGTCTACCACAGCAAGGAAGTCCGCATGCTCGAGCGGCACTGGGCCGCGAGCCGTCCGGATCTGACCGTTTCTTTCGTCCCGCACTTCAACCGCGCTATCGTCGAGAGCGCCGCCGGCGTGCTGCCCGGTATGCCCGTCGTCACCGTCATCACCGATTTCGCCGACTGCCCGCCGCATTTCTGGATCGAACGCGAGAGCCGCTACCTGGTCTGCGGCACCGGCAAATGCGTCGAGCAGGCGCACGCGCTCGGCCACACGGACGACCGCATCCTGCGTGCTTCCGGCATGATCATCCATCCCCGTTTCTACGAGCCCGTCACTGCCGATCGCGCAGCCGGACGGCGCCGCCTGGGGCTCGATCCCGGCCGTCCCACGGGCCTGGTGCTGTTCGGCGGCTACGGCGCCGGCGGCATGCTCGACATCGCCCGGCGCCTGGACGCATCCGGCCTCGATTTGCAGCTCATCATGATCTGCGGCCGGAACGAGCGCCTGCGCGAAGACCTCACGCGCATGCGCCGCCGCATACCCATGTTCGTCGAGGGTTTCACCCAGGAGGTGCCCTACTACATGCACCTTTCCGACTTCTTCATCGGCAAGCCCGGACCCGGCTCCATCAGCGAGGCCCTCGCTATGAAACTCCCCGTGCTGCTCGAATGCAACGCGTGGACCCTGCCGCAGGAGCGGTTCAACGCGCGCTGGGTCGAGGAGCGCGGCGTCGGCATGGTGGTGCGCAGCTTCCGGCGCGAGATCGTACCCGCCGTGCGAACCCTGCTCGAGCCGGGCAACCTGGAGCGCCGCCGGGAACAAGCCGCCGCGATACACAACCGCGCGGTCTTCGAGATCGCCGATTTCCTCGCTGGAATACTTGCGCGGGCGGATAACGCCGCTTAGGCCGCGCCGCCGGGGGTCAGGCCTTCTCGAGAACGGCCGCCTCGGGCGACTGCTCAGGAACCGCGACGCGTTTCAGCAGCCACGCCATGTTCCGTCCGAGCGTGCGCATCGTCTCGATGCCTTCTGCGTCCTTCTCCACATCGCCGATGTCCCTGCCGATGGCTATGTTCCAGTAGCTCGAACCCGGAACTATCATCTCGCTTATCAGGAAGAAGTGATTCAGCGTGTCGAACGCGTGCGTCGAGCCCGCGCGCCGCACCGCCACCACGGCGGCTCCGACTTTCCGTTTAAGCAGGTTGCCGCCCGCGCGGACAACCAGGCACGCCCGGTCGATCAGCGCCTTCATCTCGGCCGAGACGTCCGTCACGTATGTGGGGGAGCCGAGCAGGATGCCGTCCGCCGCTATCATCTTCTCGATGCAGGTGTTGCCGTAGTCGTTCTTCTGCGCGCAGCGGCCGTCTTTGCGCGTGCCGCAAGTCCGGCACGCCAGACAGCCGTGTATGGTCTTGCCGCTGAGCTGGATGAGTTCGGTCTCAATGCCTTCAGCTTCGAGTTCGCGAAGCACGTACTTGAGCAGGATGGCCGTGTTGCCGTCCTTGCGTGCGCTTCCATTGATGGCGAGGACTTTCATAAATCACCAGAGTATCTCAACTTCGCTCCTGTCTGATGCAGATCCGCGCTGGAGCGCGGCCTGAGCCGCCGCGTGGTGCTTTGTTTGAGTTCCGCGGCGCCCCTTTTGGCGGCGCGGCCCCCGCGCTCCGCCGCGGCCGCAACCCCGGCGCGCCGCCGCCGCGGCGCGAAGCTGCCGCCGTTACTCTTCCGCCTTAAGCCACAGCGCCGTGAGCGGCGGCAGTAACACTCTTATCGATTGCAGGTGATTCTGCCATTCGACCTTTTCAACGTAAACGCGATCCACAACGCCGCGCCCGCCGCCCCCGAACTTGAACTCGTCCGTGCTCAGTACGCGCTTCCACATCCATCCGAACGGCACGCCGATGCGATAATCCGGCAGCGCCGAGTTCGAAAAGTTGAACACCGCAAGCAGAGTGGCGGCATCCGTGCGGCCCCGCCTGAGGAAGCTGACCGTGCTGTGCGCCTCGTCGCAGCACTCGATCCATTTGAAGCTGCGAAGGTCGTCCTCGGCCTCGTGGAGCGCGGACTCGGCGCGGTACACGCGGTTCAATGTCTCTACCAGCGTGCGCACCCCGAAGTTTTCCGCTCGCTCGAGCACGCGCCAGTCCAGCGCGCGGTCCGGCTGCCACTCTCCCGGCTCGCCGAACTCCCCGCCCATGAACAGCAGCTTCGCCCCGGGTTGCGCGTACATCCAGGCAAGCAGCAGGCGCAGGTTCGCGAACTTCTGCGGGCCGCTTCCGGGCATCTTCGAGAACAGCGACCCTAACGGGTGCTTGACTTCGTCGTGCGGAAGCGGCAGCACCCAGCGCTCGTTCCACATGTACATCGGGCGGAACGTGAGGCGCTGGTGGTGCGATGCGCGCCCCGCCGGCGGCACCATCATATAGGACAGCGTGTCGTGCATCCAGCCCATATCCCACTTGCGGTCGAAGCCGAGCCCGCCCTCGCTCGCCCCGGCCGTGACGGCCGGCTCGGAGCTCGAGTCCTCGGCTATCTTGATCGCCTGCGGGAAATGTTTCGACAGCGCGCCGTTTAGTTCCCGCAGGAAAGCCGCGCCGCCGCGCCGCTCGCGAATGCCGGCCACTGCGTCGAGCCTGAGGCCATCCGCATGGTATACGTCCAGCCAGAACGCCGCGCTGCTCCGCAGGAAGCTGCGGACCTCGCCGCGGGTGTAATCGAACGCATGGCTGCCCCGATGCACCGTCTCGCCGCTCTCGTACAACGGCCCGCCATCGAACTCGGCCAACCCGTGCGGGTCGCCCGCGAAATGTGACGGCACCCAGTCGAGGATCACGCCGATGCCCTCGCGATGCAGCAAGTCTATGAGGTACATGAGATCCTGCGGAGTCCCGTAGCGGTGCGTGGGGGCAAAATACCCGGTCGCCTGATAGCCCCACGAACCGTAGAACGGGTGTTCCATGACGGGCATCAGCTCCACGTGCGTGAAGCCGGTCTGCTTTAAGTAGTGCGCGAGCTGCGGCGCGATGTCGCGGTACGACATCGGGCGCGCGCCTTCCTCCTCGGGCGTCCGGCGCCACGATCCCAGGTGCATTTCGTAGATTGACAGGGCCTCGTCGCCCGTCCCGCGGCGCCACTTCATCCAGTCGCGGTCGTTCCAATCGTAGTGAAGATCCCAGACGACGGACGACGTGCCTGGATGCGCTTCGGAGTAAAACGCGAGCGGATCGGCTTTCCAGTACTCGCGCCCCAGCGCCCTGATGCGGTACTTGTACTCCGAGCCGGGCCGCACGCCGCTTACAGCGCCCGTCCAGACGCCGCACGCTCCCTTCTTGAGTGGCGCCGGCTCCCCGCCGCTGAACGTGCCCGCCACGGCCACCTCATCCGCGCGCGGCGCCCAAACCGAGAACTCCGCGCCCCCTCTCACCAGGTGCGCGCCCATGTGCTCCCACA
>Ga0207433_10013731_pt1 | contig 11851 bp, 9 predicted proteins | sample YelNatPaOPGAMG01_FD_187559 | JGI IMG/M metagenome (GOLD analysis project Ga0207433, IMG submission 187559) | Hot spring thermophilic microbial communities from Obsidian Pool, Yellowstone National Park, USA - OP-RAMG-01 (SPAdes) (version 3) | ecosystem: Environmental > Aquatic > Thermal springs >...
TTTCTGCTTCTGAGCATGGGGATGCAAGAAGAGCGCTTGACCTACTTCGAGTGGCGGCTGAGACAGCGGAGAGAGCGGGTAAATCAGCTATAACGACAGAGTGTGTGCAGGAAGCCATTAGGAAGATAGAGAGGGATCAGGTTAACGAAGTTATAAAAACACTTCCGATTCAGAGCAAGATTCTCTTAGTTTCTATTTTAAGAAATCTCAGAGATCAGGGTGCTCAGCATACCAGTGGGGAAATATATGCTGAGTACAGGAACCTTGTTGCAAATATTGGTTTAGAACCGTTGACTGACAGGAGGCTTTCTTCTTTGCTGAACGAGCTGGAATCAGCGGGAATAATCTCCTCAAAACTCGTTAACATGGGTAGGTATGGAAGAACTAAAAAGTATAGCCTTTCAGTCCCTCAAAACCACGTTTTTGAAGCTTTAAGTGAAGACTCGCTTCTGAACGGTCTTTTATAAGCTAAAATGTCTTTTCTAAGCCTGCAGAAAACATAAAAAAGAGGCCTAATAGAATTCTCTTTGGCCGTGGTGGCAGAGTGGCAATGCGCCGGGCTCGAGACCCGGTTCCCCTCAAGGGGAGCGCAGGTTCAAAAGGCGTTAGGCCGGAAACTCCTGCCCACGGCGCATGTTTTACTTGTCACTCTTGGATAGGATAGATTCTACCATTCCGCAAAATAGCTAAACCGATTCCAGGATGCGGCTTGTCCTAAAGCCCCTGCTCTTCTAACAGTCTATTCACATGCTTGTAGTAATCTTTTCTCTTTAGTTTTGATGCTGCAGCCTCATCAACAATAATTGTTGCATCAGGATGCATTTGCAGTATCGAAGCAGTTATTTGAGACGTTATAGGTCCCTCTACTGTGGCTGCAATAGCATCCGCTTTCCCCTCACCATTGGCTAGGAGTATTATTTTTCTAGCCTCCATAATTGTTCCGCAACCCATTGTTATGGCAAGCCTTGGAACCTCTTCCTCACTCTTAAAGAAACGTGCATTATCCTTTATTGTTTCCTTCGCAAGCGCTACTAGCGTGGTTCTCCCCATCAAGGGAGAGCCTGGCTCGTTAAAGGCTATATGGCCGTCTCTACCTATTCCTAAGAGTTGCAAGTCGATTCCTCCCGCTTTCCTGATCTCCTCTTCGTATTTTTTACAGAAGGCTTTGACATCCTTAGCAAGACCGTCAGGTATGTGAACATTCCTAGGATTAATATTAATATGGTTGAACAGATTCTCAAACATAAAGTAATGGTAACTTTGAGGATGAGTTGGGGCCAGCCCATAGTATTCATCTAGGTTAAAAGTCACTACCCTCGAGAAATCTAGGCCTTCCTCCCTATGCATTCTGATCAGCTCCTTATAGGTGCCGAGCGGCGTGCTGCCAGTAGCCAAGCCAAGAACAGAATCAGGCTTCCTCCTTATCTGCTCAGCTATTATTTTCGCTGCTTTCTTACTCATCTCCTCATAGTCTTTTGTGATTATTACTCTCATCCTGCCTTTTGGGTTGAAAGGGTTTATATAAGGCTAACTCTTCTAAACTCTTTTAAGCTAATGGTCCGTAATAAGTTTCAGATGATGTTTGAGGATAGTTGCAACAGGGATAAGCGGTAGTGGCAGAGAGACGCATCTCCGGAGATTCGTTGAGTTTGCGGAAGCTAGGAATACCGAGGTTAAGCTTTTCTCAGTTGGCAGCATGATGTTCGAGGCAGCAAGGAAACTTGGTGTCGAGATAGAGGAAGATAAGATACTTGACTTATCTCCCTCCTCCTTAAACTTTCTTAGGGCAACGGTTTTCGAGCAAATCATTAGGGAGGCGGAAAACTATGAGAACATAATCATAAGTACACATGCCTGCTTCAGGTGGAAGAAACATGTTTTCCAAGCATTCGACTTTCATTATCTTAACGAGCTCTCTCCAGATGCATTCATAACAATCTCCGACTCCGCGTTACCCATTAAAATGAGGCTTGAATCCTCCGCGCAGTGGAGAGGTCGTCTAACGCTTAAAGAAATACTTGTTTGGAGAGACGAGGAAATCCTCTTGACGAAGAGTATTGCTAATTATAGGAGAAAGCCTTTTTACATCATTCCGTTCTCATCTCCCCCGGAAACCCTTTTTAACCTCATGTTTAAACAGTATTCGAAGAAAGCATACCTTAGCTATCCCATAACGCATATAGAGGACCGGGAGGCTAAGCTCGCTGATAAAGACCGATTTAAAAATAGGCTTAGAACACTTGGCCTAACCGTGTTCGACCCGGGTGAAATAGAAGATTCCTTCTTGCTTTACAAGCTTAAGGAGCTAAAGGATATCGGCTGGGAAAAACTGGTAATTGAGGAGAACGGTGTAAAGATAGAGGTTCATATAAGTGAAATCGAAGATGTTGTTGAAGATCTGCTCGACCAGATTGTTGCAAGGGACTACCAGCTTATAGACCAGAGTGATTTCCTCATCGTCTACTATTTCTCGCAAGTAATGTCCCCTGGCGTGCTCTCTGAAATGACATACGGTTTCAGCAATAACAAGAAGGTGTTTGTAGTTTACAAGGGTCCTGAAAGCCCGTTTTTTAACTATTATTCAACAAGAATATTTGAGTCTGAAGGAGCTCTGATAGACTTTATGCATAAAGAAGGAATAATTAATGGGAAACCCTAAAACGACAAAATTTATTAAGACTGGAAGCAAAATATGCTTGAAACCGCCCTGTAAAAACTGGGCGGCTTGCGGAGGTCGCCAAAGCCAGGAAGCGGCAAAGCCTGGTCAAATAAGTATGAGGCTAGAGGCGCGAGGCTCAGGACCTCGTCCCGAAGGGGTTCGTGGGTTCAAATCCCACCCTCCGCACTTTTCATAAGCTAAGGCTCGCTAAGGCTTTAGTAGCCTTCTCAAGAGTTGTTGCATTAATGCACAGCTATCTGGCACACGGTCTACTTGGTAGTCGGTGATGCGCAGATATATCGGCTGTACAGGTTTTTGCCGGATAACTATGAGGTCCCAAGGTCCTTAATGACAGTAAGGGGACGCAGTTGGCTAATGCTGCCCTAGATCATACAGGGCTACTGTATTCTGAGTATTAAATAGTTTAAATAGGGTTTGAGAAACTGTTTAACCATACAGGTGAGAGAATTGGAAAGGGGTTCCTCGGCTGTAAACAAAATACTCTTGGCGTCATGCATGATTTCCTTGATGCTCCAAGTAGTTACCCCGCTTGACATGGAAACAGGCCTAAATCAGAGAAAGATTGAAACAGCACTCTTGATTATTTTACTTCCAATAGGATTCCTGACAGTATTGCCTCAAGCCCCGGAGGAAACAGATACGTCTAGAAAGATTATAGCAGGAGTCATTATTCTGGTTGTAACAATAATGTGCGTTTACTTAATGACGGTTTTCGTAGCCAAGTCTTCCCAGAAGCAAGCTCCTCCTTCAACCGCGCCATACCGCAACCCGAATCTCTCGCCTGAGGAAAGGGCTGCCGACCTTCTTTCCAGAATGACACTTGATGAGAAAATCGGCCAGATGACGCTAGTAGACCGGCAATCCATAAGCAGCATTTCAGACATATCTACCTACAATTTAGGTGGGCTTTTGAGTGGCGGAGGATCCTGCCCGGATCCAAATACTCCTCATAACTGGGCTAGAATGTACAACAGGTATCAGAAACAAGCGGTTGAAGGAACACGCCTAGGGATCCCGATTCTTTACGGTATTGATGCTGTCCACGGGCATAACAATGTCTATGGAGCCGTGATTTTTCCCCACAATGTCGGGATGGGTGCGACGTGGAATCCTGAACTAGTTGAGAAGTGCGCTCACATCACGGCGGTTGAAGTAAGGGCTACAGGTATTCGTTGGACCTTCTCACCATGCATCGACGTTGCCAGGGATGACCGTTGGGGTAGAACATACGAGTCGTTCGGCGAAGACCCGTATCTGGTTAAAACCATGGCGATAAGCGCGGTTAAAGGGTACCAGGGGGCTGGGCTTGACCGGGATGATACTGTTCTGGCTACGGCTAAGCATTTCATGGGTTCGGGTGGAACTAAGGATGGCAAGGATCAGGGGGACTTTCAAGGTCCGCTTAGAATACTTCGGGAACAGCATCTCGAGCCTTTCATAGGCGCAGTTAGTGCTGGAGTAGGATCAGTGATGGCGTCTTACTGTAGTATTAATGGGCAAAAGATACATGGCATCAAGTTCTTCCTGACTGATGTTTTAAAGGTGGAACTGGGGTTTAAAGGCCTGCTCGTGTCCGACTGGGAGGCAATAGGCCAAGTGGACTCCTCATACAGGAACGCGGTTAAGAAATGCGTTGAGGCGGGGATAGATATGGCGATGGTGCCAAGCACTTGGAAAATGTTCCAAGAGAATCTCAAAGACCTTGTTAATAGTGGCGAGATCCCGGTGAGCAGAATAGACGAGGCTGTTTATAGGATTCTGCTGGTAAAATTCCGTCTAGGCCTCTTCGAAAATCCTTACGTGGATGAAAGCCTTTCCTCGGTTGTTGGCAGTGCCGTGCACAGAGAAGTTGCCCGCCAAGCAGTCAGGGAAAGCATAGTGCTGCTGAAGAACAACGGTATTCTTCCAATACCTAAAAACGTAAGCACGATCTTTGTTGCAGGCCCTAATGCTAACGACATTGGAAACCAGTGCGGCGGCTGGACAATAACCTGGCAAGGAAGCAGTGGTGACATAACGATCGGGACAACTATTCTCGAAGCCATTAGGAAAACAGTTTCTCCGAGCACAGTGATTATATTTGATGAAAATGCTAGTAACGTAGCCGGGCCATACGACGTGGGGATAGTTGTAGTAGGAGAAACTCCCTACGCGGAATTCCTCGGCGACAGAGAGAGCCTAGACCTACCTGAGGAACAGCTTAAAATAATAGACAGGGTGGTTGCATCCGGGACCCCGACAGTCGTCATAATGGTTGCCGGCAGACCTCTAACAGGCATAGAAAACAGGCTGTCCCAGTGGGATGCTTTTCTGATGGCTTGGCTTCCAGGTACAGAAGGCCAGGGTGTGGCGGATGTTTTATTCGGCAACTATAATCCTAGTGGCAAGCTGCCGCGCTCATGGCCTAGATCTACTGCTCAAGAACCAATAAACTATGATCACCGGCCTGGTGAAGAGTACGATCCTCTTTTCGAATTTGGGTATGGGTTAAGCTACACGACGTTTGAATACAGCTGCCTAAACGTTACCCCGGCTGAGCCGCATTTAACAGGCAATATTTCAATTAGCGTAAACGTCAGGAACACGGGGCCTTACAGCGGTAGCGAGGTAGTCCAAGTTTATGTGAGCGATGTTGAAAGCAGTTTATCGACGCCAGTGAAAAAACTGTATCGATTCCGAAAGATAACTCTTCAGCCGGGTGAGATGCAAACGGTAAGCTTCACTATCCCTGTTTCCGAGCTTGGATTCTACACCGACGGTCCGGGGAAAACTATCGAGGAAGGAGTGTTTATAGTGACCGTAGGGGGTTTAACTGCAAGCTTTACGGCAAGGAAATAGACTCTTTCATGCGCATTCCTTAAATATAGGGTTTTAGCCCACTTTCAGTCACAGAGTGTCGCTGGTTGACTCGTAAACCAGAGGTAGTGGTTAAAATCGGAACAAGCGTGCTGACAAACTCTAAAGGATGGATCAGTGAGGCAAGAGTCAAGGAAATAGTGAGGCAGATCGCGGAAAACAGGAGCAGGATGGAGTCAGTAGTTATAGTTACCTCGGGTGCTATTGCAACAGGCTTGTCTAAGCTTAGAATAGAATCGTCTCCAAGCAATTTGAAGCTTACGATGAAACAGGTTTGCGCAGCTATAGGGCAGCCAACCCTAATGGCACTATACACGAAATATTTCAATAAGTATGGTATAAACACTGCGCAAATACTTCTTACTGAGGAGGACTTAGCAAACAAGTATCGTTACAAGAATTTTTGGAGAACATTATCCGCCCTTATGGAGCAGGGTGTTGTCCCAATCATAAATGAGAACGATGCCATCTCTGTTAAAGAGCTTGTCCCGATAAACCCTTATGTGCCGGACTCCGTTAGGTTCGGTGACAACGATAGGCTTTCTGCCATCATAGCTTCTAGAATAGGTGCTGACCTACTCATAATGCTGACTGACGTCGACGGATTCATGATGCCTACTAGAAACGGTGTAAAAATTGTTAAGGAGCTTAAGAGGATTAACAGGAAGATTCTCTCTTTCGCAGGGTCTGCAGGTGCTCTAGGTAGAGGCGGCATGCTCTCTAAGCTTCAGGCGGCAGCAATAGCCTCCAGATCAGGGGTTACGACGGTAATAGCCAACGGTTTAAAAAGAAACATTATAGCTAAAATACTCAACGGTGAAAACGCTGGCACCATAGTCCGCCCGCTACGGAAAAGGTTTAAGTCTTAAAAAAAGGCTTCTCAAGATCGCGTTGGGCATGGAGGAGGTCGTTGAAAAATCCAGAAAAGCTAAAGAGGCTTCTCTAAAGCTCGGGGTGGCTTCAACACCTGTTAAAAACGCTGCGTTAGAAAAGATGGCTGAACATATTGAGAGGCGCATGGAGGAAATAATACGGGAGAACAGGAAGGATGTTGAAGCGGCGGAAAGTAGAGGAGTGCCTGCATCTCTGATAGACAGGCTGCTGTTAAACGAAAAACGTGTAAGGGAAATGGCTGAAGGGCTTCGCCAAGTTGCCTCACTACCAGACCCTATTGGGGAAATAGTTGAAGGATGGAGAACCAGGCATGGCTTAGAGATAAGAAAGATTCGTGTACCACTCGGGGTTATTGGAGTAATATATGAGGCTAGGCCCAACGTTACAGTAGACATCACCGGATTAGCGTTAAAGGCTGGTAACGCTGTCGTCCTCAGAGGAGGCTCGGAAGCGTTAAACTCAAACAAAATACTGGTGGAAATAATGAGGGGTGCTGTGAAAACCCTTATCGACCCTGAGGCGATACAACTGATAGAGGATCCCAGCAGGGAGCTTGTCGGCTTACTCCTGAAACAGGACAAGTACATAGATGTTATAATTCCGAGGGGGAGTGCCCAGCTAATAAGGTTCGTCCGGGAAAACTCGCTTATACCTGTGATCGAAACCGGAGCTGGCAACTGCCATATTTTTGTGAACTGGGATGCTGATTTAGAGATGGCTACGAGGATAATAGTGAACGCTAAGGTTCAAAGACCCGCGGTATGTAACGCGGTTAGAAAAGTCCTGATACATAGTAAGGTCGCAGAGAAGTATCTTCCAAGACTGGTTGACACCTTAAGGGGATACAATGTTGCGATCAAGGGATGTAGGAGAAGTAGGATGATAGTTCCAACTCTGGTTGAAGCCACTGAGGAAGACTGGTACGAAGAATACATGGATCTAACACTTGCTGTCAAAATAGTGGACAGCGTAGAGGAAGCTATACAACATATAAACAAATATGGTTCAAAACATTCTGATGCAATAATAACGAACAACCTGCAGGATGCTGAATTATTCACGAGGCTAGTTGACTCGTCAACAGTATACGTTAACGCTTCAACCAGGTTCACCGACGGTGGTCAATTCGGCTTCGGCGCTGAAGTAGGAATAAGCACGCAGAAGCTTCATGCAAGGGGGCCAATGGGCCTGAAGGAAATAACAACTACAAAATACGTGGTTTACGGTTCAGGCCAAGTGAGAGAGATATAGTTCCGAAATTTTCTAACGAGGAAAAGAATATAAGGCTTCTAAATAATATTTAGAAGTGGGCCGATAGTCTAACGGTAGGATGCCGCTCTTACGGCTTGTTGAAAGTAGGAAAGGCGGTGGTCTCGGTTCGAATCCGGGTCGGCCCATTTTGAGAATTAATTTTGAGAATTAATTAATCCGTGTAACTGTCACATTCCATCGAAATCCCTATTTTCCACCCTATGTCTACTTATAAAACTTAAAACTCATAATTGATAGTGAGTGAAGAGACTAGAGAATATTGGCGAAACTCTGACGCTGTTGCGGCACTCTTCAGAAGTCTTGACAAGCGGTTTAAGGTGGTTCTTGCAGCCATCGGAGTGTTTAATGGAGCGAACAGTCTTACATTAAACTATAATCAGCTTTATGCTGTTACCTTAGAGGCTAACCCCGTTAGCTGGGCTCAATGGTTTAGGCAGCGTGATTTCCTCAGCAGTCTCTGTTCTTGCAGGGTGGTTAATCGATAAGTACACTATTTAAATTCAGATATAACCTGAAGTTCCAACAGGAGTTTGAATACGGTGCTCAAGGCGTATCTGGCGTCGGATAATGCTTTTTCAGCATCGTTCCTGTCGAAGATGTCGCTCGGAGCCTTGTTTAGGGACTCGATGCCGTAGAGGCTCGGAGCCCTCTTATCCGCAAGGTCCCTAGAAACCTCGCTCAGCCTTTCAACCTCTCCTCTAAACCATTCTGGAAACCTCTCTTTAACCGCCCTTAGAATCCTCCCCATGTCATGCTCCTTAGGGTATTCCACGCCCACGGCTCTTAACGCAGCCTTAAGGGAGAGTTCGACGCATTCCTGACTGTACCTGACTACATCAGGATAGGATTCTTCAGAAAAGGCGAGTTCCGCGCTTTTAATCCTGATCCTCGCTCTCTTGAAATAGTCTTCAGCCAGTTTCGCCAGCCTCATAGTTCCAGCCTCTCAGCTGCTTCAGCTTCAGGTGTTAGAATCCAATACCAGCTGCCATCCGGCTCCTCGAATCTTTTTGCACCTATTTTTTCAAGCCTATCTCTAACCTCTGAAATCTTCCTAGTCATCAAACCGTTTCTATCATATATGATTACGCAATCCCTGGTGAGGTCCAGGTAAAACGGGTGAGTCGCGCCGGCCTCCTTAACGTCTATCAGCAGTATGTCGAGATCCGAGTACACGCCTCTATTCTTCCAATTGTGAAGTATGATTTCATCCATCAGCCTGGAGGACACGACTTCTCGAATGATGCTTGTCCTCTCGCTATACTTTTCAGGCAGGTCTCTCGCCACAACCAGCAGATCGATATCACTCTCAGGCTTAACCCTTCCAGCGGGCAAGGAGCCGAATAAAACTATTGATTCCAACCTTGACCCCAGGGCTTCGAAAAGCTTGGCGACAGCCAGCTCCAACACTGGTAGTCTCTCTCTGTCCCTCACCTTATTCCTCCAGGCTAATCCTGAGGACTCCATCAGAGCTATCAAAGGATGCACGATTCTATAAGTGCCTCTTTCAACCTTGTCAACCCAACCGTAAGAGTACATTTTATGCAGGAATAACGGTGCTTTCTCAGAGTGTAAAACCGTTCTTGCATCTCCCGTCGTGAAAGGCAGGAGGCTGAAGTGTGAGAGGAGAGTGAAATATTTGGATGCTAGCCAACTGGGTATGGTTTTCGGCATGAATTAACCGTGCTGGAAAACACTTATTAAGCTTTACCTTATAGTTAATTTTTACCTAATAAGTAATGTTTTCCCAAGCATTCGTGCAAGGCACGCTTCATATCTTAAAACGCCTTTCCATGCCGTTATTCTCGAGCCCATCTGAAGCCGGCAGGTGCGAGCCGGCTCAGCATTTTGAAACAGTTTATTAGGAGTAAGCAGGGTGTTTACAATAGTGACGGTGGAGAAAAACGGCTGAAAGTTCCTCAGGAGGACCATGCTGCGCGTGCTCCCGAGGCGTATGCTAATCCGGTTTGTACAACATCATTGGAGGTAGCATTGTCTTGGGAAGCCGGCAGCGTCAATAACCTGCTCTAAAGAAGCGGGCGGCAGCCCCATGAGGGTCGAGCGCCTCTGACGCAACCAGCATGCAGCAGGTTTCTCCTCCAGCCGTCTCTTACCAACGCAGGTAGCTTGCCTTACCGCTGCTCCCTCCCGGGCCTAGCGGGTTCGGCAATTAGGCAGACGCACCCGCCCTACAGCGGGCGAGCCTGCTACTCCTGCCCAGTAAGGATGGCTTTCACAGACCTGCTGCAGCCGGATGCGTGTAGGCAGCCCTGTCCCCACGGTTATCGGCTCCCCGCGTATCGCCAGTTTCGGGAATAGGGAATGGCGAGCTCCCCGAGCCTACCTGCCGCCCAGAGAAGGATCGCGGAGGCTTCATAAATATGTTTCCATCGGTGTTAGCGTCCTTTCTAACGGTAAGCTTGTGGTCTAGATGAATACTTTAATAAGCATGTTTCCACTCTTGCTCAAGAGCGATGAAAAAGGAGTCTAAGGCTCGTAAGAACATAGTTAGTCTGGCTCTTGAAATACTTAAGCAGGTGGAGAATAGGCAGCCTCCCTCGCTGGAGCTTCCTCTCAGGACTGTTGACAACATTATTTTCGACGAGAAGAAGGGGCATTACGTGCTGGGGCCTAAGAAGATGGTTCGCACTTCGCGTAACGTGAAACACTTGAAGCCTTTAACCCAGCTAATATGGGTTGCAAGCCTAGCTAGGAAGCTTATCGACGAGGATAAGACAAGTACGCTGAGGGATGTTTTCTACATGGCTGAAGGTGTGGATCTTGGTTTTGAGGATCAGAGCGAGTCGGACAGGGTAATAACTGAGCTTGAATCCGTAGTTGGCTCACCCAGGGAGGATTTCAACATTTATCCTGAGGAGAGGAGCGCCATATTTGCAGACTTAACCGTCGAGTATACTGTGAAAGGCTATGAGGGGAAGAGGATCAATCTGACTTCGCACCCCGACGGGTTGATGATAGGCCCGGCGCTAGCCACAGCCAGGTTTGTGAAAACCCCGGCTGACAAGGTTCTCTGCATTGAGAAGGGTGCCATGTTCACAAGGTTCGTTGAGGAGAAGGCTTGGAAAAAGTATAACGCTATCCTGATCCATACTGCCGGCCAGGCTCCTCGAGCTACACGACGCCTCATAAGAAGGCTTAACGTGGAGCTGGACCTACCTGTATACATATTTACCGACGCAGATCCCTGGGGGCTGCATATTGCGCAAGTCATAATCTCAGGCTCAGCCAATGCTGCGCACGTTCCAGAACTAGCTACTCCGAGGGCAAAGTGGATGGGTGTCTATGCTTCAGACATTGAGGAGTATAGGCTTCCAAGCACCAAGCTTCTAGACGTGGACATTAAAAGGCTGAACGAGCTTAAGAAGGATAAGAGGTATGCTAAGGACCCGTGGAAGAGGGAGATAGACGTGTTTTTCGAGATAAAAAAGAAGGCGGAGCAGGAGGCGTTCAGCAAATACGGCTTGTCCTACATGGTTGACGTTTATCTTAAGAAGAGGCTGGCGTAGAGGAAAACTGATCTAGCTTAGCCGCGAAAAGAAGGTCTGAAAAACAAGAAGGGCTTTAAGGAAAGATTTATCTTAGGGATTTCGAGCTTAAAGACGGTTTGAAAGCAAACATCGTTGCGGCAAAACTATTCGCGACCCTTCTCGTCTGCTGCGGGGCCATACTGCTATACTACACCGTGAACACAGGGGAAGCCTTAGGCATAACATTCCCGTTCTTCCTTTTCACCGGCGCGACGATAACGATTCTAGGCTTAGTCGGCCTATTATTCAGGCTTAGAGAGTAGAAAAATAGTAGTTGCGACGCGCGCGCTCTTTTTTAATGTAGTGCACACTAGAATAGGAAAGACTAGCAGCTTCATATTGAAGTATCAAAATATTTAATAAACAGCGCCCTGGCCGGGATTTGAACCCGGGTCGGGAGGGTGACAGCCTCCAATGCTAACCTTTGTGCTCCTCCGATCTACACCACCAGGGCCTTCTTGCGTCCTTTGACCCACAGGCGTGCCTGGGTAAAATAAATCTTTCGCTTAAACTCGTGACACTTGAAAACACTGGTTGCTTTATGGTTTCACGGGCTTCATGCTGGCGCAGATTTCTATGATCTCTTCCTCTGTCAGGACGGGTG
>Ga0207433_10013732_pt1 | contig 11851 bp, 25 predicted proteins | sample YelNatPaOPGAMG01_FD_187559 | JGI IMG/M metagenome (GOLD analysis project Ga0207433, IMG submission 187559) | Hot spring thermophilic microbial communities from Obsidian Pool, Yellowstone National Park, USA - OP-RAMG-01 (SPAdes) (version 3) | ecosystem: Environmental > Aquatic > Thermal springs...
AAATTTACATGGGTATGTATATAGGGTAGTAATTGATTGGCCGCGTGTAAAAATATATGTTGTTTGTGGTTACGTTCTTCACAGTTTTTCTAAGAACCAATCACCCGCCTTCTTCTGCGGTTGCTGTGGTTGAGGCTTAACTAATTCTTCAGGGGGTGCTTCCTCAACTACTTCTTCCTCGGGAGGTGCTTCAGTCTTAACTTCCTCACCTCCGTAGAAGAAGCCCTCACTGCATAACTTCTTCATAGCTTCCTCAACTAGAGGCCATACATTCTTATCGATCTGAATTACTACTACGTCGCTAGGCTCTACCTCCTTACCGCAGGGGTATACTGGGATGGGCTTAGGCTTCATCTCACCGCTTGGCATTACGATGTACGGTACTTCAGCTTCAGGCGTTATGACACTCATAGCCGCTGCTTTACACTGATCTACTGTGTACTGCCACTTCACAGCATTATCAGCTATATCATTCTGCTTATTCTTATCCTCAACGAACGATATCCAGTAAGCACATCCTACGGTCAGCAGTCCACGACCCAAGTAATCTAATACCTTATCACTGCATTGAGTAGCTATCTGGTAGTACCTCTCAGCAGTATTCCTAGACATACCGAGGAGTTCTGCAGCCGTATTGAGTGAGTACTTATAATCATCAACTAACTTCTTAAGTACTAACGCTTCTTGAGCTGGGTTGGACTTACCCCTCTGTCTATTCATGATGAGGTTAGTAATTAACAGCTGATCTTCACTCATCTTCTTAACGATGCACGGCACTGTCTTCATACCTAACTTCTTAGCTACCTGAAGTCTGTGGAGTCCGTCGACGAGTACGTACTTACCGTCCACCTCAGCTATTTGAAGTGGTTGCAGGATTCCGTGCTGCTTAATACTTTCCTCGAGTTCAGCCTCTATATCCTCATCGAGGACTGAAGTAACACGTTCTTCAGGTATTAAGATCTTATCAACTTCTAACTGAACTACCTCCTGCTTCTCCTGAGAACTCATTTAATACACCTCATTCCTTACCCTTAAAGTACTTCAGGTTTGAGTTTATGAGTGTACGGATATTGACTAACGCCTGAATAACTACTTGAGCCGTGAAGTCAGCAGTATCATACTCTTCCCTCTCCAACGCAGTCTTCATCAACTCAAAGTACTTAGCAGAATGCTCTAACAACCTATTAATTAATGTTTTGAAGTCCTCAGGCATTGAACCACCGTTAAAGAATTTAATTTAATAGTTTATATACCTGTCGGGGGTTGGAGGGTGGATAAGTACTTACTGAAGTCAATAACGAAGGAATTCACAACAAATCTAACACATGTACTGTTAGGGTATATATCAGCTAAGATACCGCTACTAGGGATACTAATTGCCGCATCATTCACAGCATACGAATACTTACAGAGTAAGAACTTGAAGGAAGTGGTGACAGACTATTTAGAATATATAATCGGGATTATGCTGGGAAAAACATGAGTTTAGTTTTAAACCTATGATGCTACTGTTTCTTCACTTTCCAATCTAGTTCTAACTCGTATCCACAGATAGCACATCTCCACTTTTCATGGCTGACCCTAACCCATATCCTACTACCGCACCTCGGACACATCGGAATACTTATTTGCCAGACCCCGCTACAGCTCATTTAGACCACCTGAGCAACTCCAATACTTTCCTCAACTCGTTAATTACTACTCTGGCGCAGTCTCCGTCGTAGTAGTAGTCTAAGCATATTTCCTCATACCCTAACTTCTCCCTAATGCCTCGAGGGTATTTACCCTCATACAGGTCGTAATTCCTTAAGAACTCCTCCCACAGCTTAATCCTATCCTCTATGTACTTCTTAACCTCTTCCATGACAGATCACATCAACTTAACTACTACTTGATTTCCTAATATCTCTACCAGCCCTAAATCAGACATGATTTCAAGTACATCGTTCACGGGTAAGTTAGTGATTGTCTCTAAGAGCTTCCTGAACTCACTTAAGTCCCAAACTAATTTAGTCCTCGAACCGCTGTAGACGTACTTCTTAAGCTTAGGCACTAAATCATGCTTAACGTACTCCTCGAGATATGAAGCACTGATTAGTTCTTCTTTAGATTCTCCATGCTCGGCACTTTTAGATTCTGTAGTTGCTTCATGAGTTGATGTTTCGGGAAGTACGTACTTCTGACTTACTCCAGTTTGGGGTAAGTTACTTACTCCTCTCTGGAGTATATACTCCAGTTTAGAGTATATGTCTGAGTACTCAAGTAGCAGGACTACAGCATCACTAACTGATGACAAACCCTTACTCCTGACGAACTCCTCAAGCCTCCGATAGACCTCCTCCTTAACAGAGAGGTGTCTATAGCCTCTAGGAGGCACTTACTCCGCACCAGAGTATATACTCCTTTCTGGAGTATATAAACTTACTCCGTTTTGGAGTATATACTAGTAATGCTAGTATATAAGCTACTCAACACACTTGCTGAGGTCTACAACTAATTCCTCAGGCTTGTCAGGCTTCGGCTTCAAGAACTCAACAGCTAGCTGTATTGACTCGACATCATTCAACTCCTTAGCCAGGAGCTTCAACCATGCTGGGAGGGTAGCACTAGACTCACGGAAGTGATTACACATGACCTTACGCACCCTATCCCTGACCCGAAGCTCTACACAGCGGTTGAACTCGTTAACTAATATCGTGATGAGTTCATCGTATGACTTCACACCCAGCTTATCCCTAACTTTATCGAGGATGCGTTTGGTTTCAGGCTTTAGAGCTATGGTTGTGTAACCCACGCAAACCACCATATTATAACTTCTGAAGGACTCTTATAAACCTTATAACAGTTATGAGTGGGGGGTGGGGTCTGTAGTGAGATCTGTCTGATCAGTTTGTATAAAAGTCTATTACTAGAGAATCTACTCACTCAGTAACTCTAATTCTATTAGATTAGAGTACATTCTCTCTAGGAGATGATTCTATTACTAGAGTCTACTACTAGAGAAACCCCTCTTACTAGTTATAACTGTAATGAGAGTTATAACACATCATCAAAAGTTATAACTCCTCATTCTCACTGGGGGAATGTAGAGAACGGAGCTCATATACTCCAAGTTGGAGTATATACTAGTGGCGCTAGTAGCTTCAGGTATGAGTTCATGAATTTATGTACAGCCTCCATTCTACCAATCGGGTACGGTGTTCGAAACTCGAACTCCTATATAATATATAAGGAATAGATCAGGCTAACCAGTTTGGTTAGAGGTTCTAACCGTCATTTCCTGTGGATCCTGAATCCCTAACCACTGAGTTAGGACTCCGAACACCACGGATGCGTGCGACCTCCATAAAGGTTTATAAACCCCAGTACAGCATCTAAGATCGGGTGTCAAGTCGTATGCCCAAGGTCGAAACCCAAGAACTAAAACCTGAATCCCCAGCCCCCAGGGTTTTTCAGGGGGTGATTAAGGAAGTGGTTGAGAGGGTGTTGTCGAGACAACCATTGACGAGGTCGGAGTTTAAGAAGTATGTGGAGGACTTACTCCTTAAGAGATTAGGTGATGGGGTTAGTGTTGAGTACTGGTTTGATGAATCGTCTCCTTGGAAAGATGTTAGAAGTATAGAACTTGGTGATGGTGCGTACATAACAGTCTATAACATTGAAGATGTTGATACATTAGAAGTATCAACAGGGTTAGATGTCGACTACTTCAACATACATATCAATGGTAAGGTAGTAGCTGTTTGCAATGAAATCTCATGCGAATACATAATGGTTAACTGTGAGTTGAGGAAGGTTGAACCTGAGGTGAGTGAGTGATGTTCACGTATGAAATGAGTGTAAGAAACACTAGGATGGGCGGTTTAACAGCGTATATCGCTGTCTGCTTAGAGTGTAAGAAAGTGATTAAGCCGAGTAGAGTTAGGAAGTCGAGGTCTGGTACTCACGGTACTGAGTACTACGTACATGAACATCCACTAATCTTCATTGGGCTAAACCAGTCAAATAGTGGTAATAGAAGCATAGTAGTGCCTGAAGAGTTAAGTGAGATCAGAGCTGAATTAGAGAGGATGTGGGTCTATGAGTCCTCCTACATTAGCGATATCAAAAACTATGTAGAAGCGTACTTGAAAACCCTTAACCTAGCCCAGAATTTAGCTCAGAAGAAGGTGTGAGAGTATGAGAGAGATAACATTAATTGATATGGTTGCTAGTGAGATCATTAAGTTCGACTATATTGATGAAGTTGTTGAGTATGTTGAGGGGGAATTCGGTAATAACTACAGATTAATAGTAATAGTTGAGAAGTCTAAATGAGGTGGTGGAGTGTGAGAATCGTATTACTGAATGCCTTCCCACTTAACGCATTCCCGTTTAACACGTTTACAGCACTCTTCTGCAGAGTCTCAGTAGATCAGTTAGTGTCTGAGGTAAAGCAGAGTAGTGAAATCATAAGCTACATAAGACATGAAGCTACTGTGAAGTTACTGAACAAATTACTTGGTATCGAGTTAAAACCTAGTACTGACATCTACAAATTTAGTGAACACGACCTCATATACGTGATAACGTTAAAGAGGGTTGAGAGGGGTAAGGAAGTGGTTGAGGTTAAAGTGGAAGATCTTGATATTGTGAGGGTAGTGGTAGTTGAGGGGGCTTGGATATGACAACGTTAAGATCTTTCAAGTCTAAGTACATGAGTAGGTTGCTTGAGCTTAAGAATGAGTTACTGAGTAAGTATCCTGAGAAGTCTGAACGTATTACGTTCTTAACTGACATGCTTATGAATAAGTTGAGGAATTTGAGGACTTCAGACATTAGCGACTATCTATTCACGGTATATCAGTGTGAGAAGGAGTTCAACGAGTTTAAGAGGTTGCAACCATGCTCAGAGGAGGTTGATGAACTGTTAGAGGAGGAGGAGTGAATGAGGATAATATGCTTCAAGATTAGGGAGGATGAGCTTGAGAAGCTGGATAGACTAGCGGTTAGGCTTAAGAAGTCGAGGTCTTCAGTAATACGTGAAGCTATTAAAGAGTTCATCAAGAAGAATATTAGCAGTTTAGAAGATATTAACGTGAGGGAAGTGGTTAAGCTATGAACGGTAAGTTGGAAACAGAAAGTACTACGTCAGAGGATGCTTAGGGTACTTCAGGGCATTGGATGAGGCTGTGGAGGCTGCACTCAATGTTCTTAATGATAGTGAACATAAGCGGTTACATCAGTAACTGCATCAACTACTACTACGAAGCCATGAAGTTCTTCTACATACTCATGTCCTTCATAATAGTTACACTCTTCATCTTAGGAATACTTGAGATCAAGTACTGTAGATGTACGTGTAAAAACTAAATCTTTTTACTTCTTCTTCACAGTAGAAGCTAATATCTTCCTACCTCTTAATTCTGCCCTATCCCTCCTCATACCCAGACTTGCTAGATACTCTACATACTCCTCAAATGTAATCTCTCCTTTCTTCAACAATGAATCTGCTTCAGCTAGAGCGTCACTCAGTAATTTAATTTCGTCCTCAACCATAGCCCTCTTAATCCTTAAGTCGATCTCCTCATCCGTAAACATCAACTTCTTTAACTCGGCTCTTAACTCTTCCTCACTCATGAAGCCGTAAATATACTTCTTAACTAGTGATGTAGCTAGTGATGATCTCTCATCTTTAGTTATTACGTAGAACTGCTCTCCAATATACTTCGTCCAGTAGTAGTCTGCATAAGCTAAACACCTCTCATACCTTATCCCCAACCTCTGACAGTTGTCTGTAAATTCAGACTTACTTATCCATCCCTGCCTCAACCTCTCAATTAAATCCTTAAACAAGATCTCCTTCTGATCAGCATCAAATTCCAGTTTAGCTCTAGCGATAGTTAATGATATCTCGACGTCGTTAAGTCCTAACTTCCTGAGTTCTGACTCGAGTTCTTCCTCAGTGATGTACCCGTTCTTGAATTTACCCACCAAACTCGACTTAAGGCTATTCCTTTCGTCCTTAGTCTCCTTAATAACTGTGTAGTTATCTCTAACATACTGCAGTAGAGCTGTATACTCTCTAACTAATTCTTCATCAAACCCATAGCTTACTAGTTGATTCGCGAATTCCTCACGGCTCATGTAGCCCTCAAGGAACTGCTTCTCTAAGTAATTCAATGCCTTCCTCCTAATGTTCTTCCTCCTGTTAAGGTCAGCTACCTCGACAATGCTTCTAGCGAAGTCTGGTGAGATGCCTAAGACTCCGAGATAGTGTTCGAATTCATCAGTCTTCAGAATACCCTCGCTAAACAGATCAACTAAATACCTCCTTAGGAGGCTTCTATCATCCCTAGCAGCCCTCCACAATAAGGCTTTAGTTAGAGGTTCAATGAAGTCTGGGTGAATGAGGTCGTACTCCAGGATCTTCCTAAGAACATCTTCAGACACCTCACCAGTCTCTACAGCGTAAACTAAAGTGAATGGCGAAGGCATTCTATAAGCTGCCTCTTCTAAAACTTTGTATGGGTAGTAAGTACCGTCGAGTAACTCGGCACGATCTACATTTAGTACTGATAACCAGACTCGGTACTCACGCTCATCAATCCTACCACGCTTGTACGCTGTGAAGACAGACATGAAGTCAGGTTCTTTATATATACTCCTAAGGTATTTCTGAGCAATTTCGTCTGGGTATCCAGCAATTCTAAGATACTCGAGAGCTTCTTCAGAGTCTATTATGTTTTTAGCGTACCAAGTGGTAGCGTCTCCTGGACTAGGACGTTCAGTCCTGAACGCACGCTTAACTACATACTCGAGCGGTTTCTGCACAGCTATTGCGAAGAACACGCTTGTGAATATCGATACGTCGAAGAACTTCATAACAGTGTTGTTTATGAACTCACGCACAGCGTTTAAATCCACACCAGTACCAGCAATCTTAAGACTAGCTACGTCTATAGCTACTGCAATTCCAAGACCTGCAGCTACTAGAGGTAGCATTCTAGTTAGGACTGCCTCGAAACCACCCCTCTGATACTCATCAACTAATCCGTAGTAGAACTCTAATACAGATCTAATGAATGATCTAACTGAGTCCTCCACAGAACCCCAAATCCCTCTAACACCCTCAATTAGAGGTTTACCTACGTTTTCGTTCAGCCAATCCCATATCGACTTTAGGATAGGGCTTAACCACGACGGTAAGTCCTCGGTGAAGAACTTCTTAACACGTTCTGGTAGGTTAGTTATGAAGTCCTTAACAGCGTTAAGCCAATCTGGTAGCGTCTTAGTGAAGAACTCAACTAATCCCTCCCAACCCTTACCGAAGCTATCTCTTAACCAGTTATACAGATCTACTAATTTCTGAGGTAGTGATGTGAAAAATTCGTAAGCATTCTTGAAGAACTCAGGTACGTCCTCAGTCACGAACTTAACGAACTTATCAACGAAGTTCTTGAACGGGTCTATGATTGGTGAGAAAATCCTTGATAACGTATCTGCAATAGGGCCTAAAGCACCGTCCAAGTACTCTTTAATCTCCTTAACAGCGTTAGCTACTGTAGGGCCTACGTAGTCCCTAAGCCCCTTATAAACAAATGCTGCAGGAAACATGAATAGTCTTGCTATGGTTTTCCACGGTTCAGGCCATTCACGAGTCCAGTCATCAGTAATACTCCATACGTCGAACGCGTATGTAACTAATGGAATAGCGAACTGATTAGATAACCACTCTAACGTATCTCTAAATTTATCCTCGAAGAAGCCCCAGACCCTGGACGGTATATTAACTACCTGGTTGATTATGTCGTCTAGTTTAGGCGCTATAGAAGCTACAGGCCAAGGAAGTTCTGCACCATAATATATTTCATATGGAAAAAACTCATTTGGGTTTGACTGTTGGTAGCTCAACTAACCACCTCACCTCAACATCTTTTTCTGAAATCTTATAACGTGCAGCATACTTCCTCTTAATGAGCTCTTCAATCTTAGACTTATCATACTTATCGACGTCGAGTATGAAGACTTCAGAATGCATGAACTCGTCAGTAGTTAACACTAGATATTGATACTGAGTGACGTTCACTTTAGGCTTAACGTAAGTCAGTCTAACGTCCTCGACCTTAACCAGCACCCCTACCTTCCTCCTCCAAGCCCTCCTCAAATACTTTAACTATTTCCTGAGCTATAGCATAGACAGCTTCTTTATCACCCTTAGCAGCTTTGATTACTAGTTTCATAAGTAGCTTATTTAGTTTGGAGCCTAGAGCTGCAGACATTTAGAACACCTCACTATTTAGGCTTGAAGAACTTACAGTATATCCTTAATTTAGTAATACCTACTAAATCACAAATCACATCATAGTTACTAGTAATACCTTCGCAATGAGTACACTTACTACAGAGTACTTCCATACGCTAATCACCTCGGTCTTGCACGCATTTCAGCAATTATGTTGTCTACGAACGTCTTAACGATCCTCCACTCCTTGTACGTTAATTCCGCAGGACTCCTAGTTACTTCAATTATCACTGAGTCCTTAGTGACGGTGAATTTCAGCTCTTTAAGTTGCAGAAGTACTTTCTCAGCCATTGTCTCAGCTTTCTCTTCTGTGGTAGGAGTTGGGGTTACAGCCATCTAATCACCTCCGTGATTATTATTCTTCTTCCTCTTCTTATAAACATATGGTTTTAGTCCGCGTTCAAGAGCTACCTGGAATATGAATGCGTTTACGAACGTCTTAACGCATATGTAGAGTTCGTTGAGGTTTGGGGGCCTGTCAGGAGGTAGTACTGCTAAAGCAGCTAAAGCAGCTATTATAGCACTATCTATGAGAATCCACTTCCAAGGCTTTCCAGGATTCCTTTCAGGCGGGTCGTAAACCATGTCTAGCATCTTTAATCACCTTTTCCTGTCTTACCACCTTCAGAAGATCCTAAGATCATTTGCTCTAGTAGTGCTTCATCTAGTTTCTCCTTGATGTACTTGAGTAGCTCCTTACGGCATTCAGGGCTTAAGCGTTTATACAATTCCTTCAGGTCTATATTGATTTTAACTGACACTTAACTCACCTTCAATTTCCTTCTTAGTGAAGCATAATTTATACTCTTCTACAAAGACGCATGCCTCAACGAAGTCACCGCCTACGTATCCAGCTACCTTACCGTCCTTAACAACTCTGACTTCCCTACCGTCGTACTCGAGATCTACTGATACGTTAGCATCTAGTTGAACTGTCTTCCTAGCGGACTTAGGCTTAACTAACTTCTCAACCCTAACCATAACGCATCACACCTCGATAATAACTGCGCATACTAGAGCTACTACGTTAGTCTCAGCATATGCTTTCAGCTGATTTCCTGCTAATAGCTTAACGACACCTCCCGTAATTGTGTGACTTCTGATATCACCTGGTGCTAGTAGGTGGTATATCAGCTGCTTAGACACGCCTCCAACGACTGCGTATATGTAGAAGTATCTTGAGTATGCTGTATCTGTATTACGTGCGTAGTAAGACACTACTATAACGTATGCTGTCTTATTGCTTGGCGTTGTGTACAGTACTACGTCTGAAGAACTGAATGATGTACCTACTATCTGCTGCGTACCTTTCTCCAACAATGCCGTGGGCGTTATAGTTGATTTGAAGTCCACGACGTTAATGTTTAGAGTTACTGACTGTGCGGATATGTTCACGTTTAAAGTAGCTGTAGCTGAAGCTATGTTCACGTTTATAGTTACTGAAGACTGCACAGCTACTTTCAGATTACCTGAGGCATCAACTGGTGAAGTCACTGATACGTTGAGAGTGATTGAAGAACCAACTAGATTAACGTTCAGCGTAACTGCTTGAGACTGAATCGATACTGGTATGGTTACTGAGGTACCGCTTATGTTTACGTTCAACGTCACACTCTGAGACGCAATATTAACGTTGATCGTGACGCTACTCTGAACAGCTACCTTCAAATTACCTGAGGTGTCCAGCGGTGATGTTACCGAGACATTCAACGTTATCTGAGACCCTGTGATGTTCACGTTCAGAGCTGTTAGTGACTGTGCAGCAATATCAACTTTTAAATTTCCGATACTTTGAGCTGTTATATCTACAGCTAATGACGGAATTAACTCAGCTACTATAGCTACAGGTAGTGTGAAGTCTGGAAGTCCTTCAGGATCCTCTAATTTATATTCTTGACTACTCAATACCCATCACCTCAAGCACCTTCCTCAACGTAATTAAATGATACACTTCAGGGTATGCGTAAGGCTTAGGAAGTACTAGTAATCTGACTATGAACCTATGATTGTACTTCGTATCATCATTCCAGCCCTCAAGAGTTAGTGTGTCCTCAGTAGGTATCTCATATATTTCATCGAATACTAGTTGTTCTCCATCTCCATGGATATCTCCATACCACGGTATTATCTGGGTAGCTCCGTGACGGATCACTAAATGAGCTAGTGCTTTATGTCCGTATGGTATGAGAACCCATACTTTCCTTATAACTCCTGCAGGTACCTTAACACTGATTCTAACAGGTGATGTCTGGGGCGTGTTTGCTGGTATGTTGATGTCTGCACATATGAGCGGCATCCAATCACCTCAAACGAATTACATACATACTAATTAGTAAAGCAGTTATGAGTATCCTCAAGTAGATGCTTATGCCTAGACCTAAGCTACTCACTGGTACTTCAATCACTCCGTAGAACATGAACCACCTAACCTCAAATCCCCTAAACCCTAACTGGAATAAATACCAGTCAACTAAATCATACTTCCTGTTTAACAGTAGTATACCTACGGGTGCGTAGAGTAGGTCGTTCATAAGTGATGTCATTATTGCTGACGTGACGCATAGAGGTATTAGTTTAACCCCTCCTACAATCATTAATGGAATGTACGGTATTAAGTACATTGACTGAGGCCATAGGTGGTATGCATTCATGATTTTCGGACTAACCAGTAAGTCTACGAAGTTGATAACTAGTAACCCATACAGAATTGAGAATAAGAAAAGAAGTACTGATTTAGAGTTCAAGGGGTTCGACCGCAGGCAACTTCTTAATCAGCTCTAACCAAGCATTAATATCTTCAGTATCTGGGTAAACGCCCTCATACTGTAGTAAGTAATCAACTATTAACTGTATTAGGTCGTCTTCACTTACGTCTTTCCTCACTAGTAGTTCGTGATGTACTTTAGTGTCTAACGTAACTACGTCGTAGTCAATCAGTGTTGGGTGTGGTTTACGTACGTAAGCCATTACCTCACCACAGACAAAATCCGTGATGGAGTTAATAATCTTTGAGTAGGTTTGATAAGCTGTACTAGTTGAGCACCGTATATCTTACCGCGATTACCGAAACCGCTAAGGTCAATCCACTCCAACACACCATCACCATCAATATCCTTAACGTAGGCTGGGTCTGCCTGGAGCCACACCACTAAGCCGTTACGGACTGGGTTGTCGGGATAGTTGTAATTCCACGCAATCTCGGAGTCCGAGAGAGCACGAGTGTATACGAGTAGTTGGTACTGCATCATCTTCATGTTCCCACCACAGTTAACATTAGCACCTAGAACAAACTGTTTATACCGCTGTGGGTATGTGGCTGTGTTAGGGTTCCACTCCAAAACAGTCTTCTCGGTTGACGGGACAGAGGCAGTGTAGACCTTAGTGCCGTTCACGTAGCCTACGAGTGCCCTGTCCGATAAGCTGAACCTCCAAGCAGTGTTGACCCACGTGTTCCTGTAGGCGTAGATGCTGAAGCCGTAATATCCCCTCGTCCCGTCCGGCTTCCTAGTAACGAAGAGGAGGTTGAGAGACGTGTAGTCGTACCTGTTATCCGTCCCCCAGAACACA
>Ga0207433_10013736_pt1 | contig 11846 bp, 12 predicted proteins | sample YelNatPaOPGAMG01_FD_187559 | JGI IMG/M metagenome (GOLD analysis project Ga0207433, IMG submission 187559) | Hot spring thermophilic microbial communities from Obsidian Pool, Yellowstone National Park, USA - OP-RAMG-01 (SPAdes) (version 3) | ecosystem: Environmental > Aquatic > Thermal springs...
TTTGGCTTTTCCTTTGCTGATTTTTTTAGCTTGGGGAAATTGTAGGTTGTTTGTACCAAATATTGTAGCCGGATCAATTACCAGTAGTGATACCACTGTAAATTTTATCCCCTTCTGCTTTACCCCAACCAGTCATAGCATCCATACCTGTTGATGCTTGTATATTTTTTACATTTCCATTCTTATCAAAATCAACACCATTTAATTTGGTTATATTACCCTTGTCATCGCGCTGAACAGCAAGTGAGAATTTTGGTAGTAGGAAACAAATAGACTACCGGATCGCTCATTTATGTTTTTAAATTTTGACAATATACTTTGTTACGTTTTGAAACAAAGTATCTCAAAAATGCCAAGGCTTACAGACGCATTCAAATTTACCTTTTACGGCTTTTGCAAAAATTGTCAGCTTGGTTTTTGTCTGCTTTGCAATGTCTTGCACCTTTTGCCTGTTTGTTTCATCAAACGATATGAGCATCTCATACTCTTCACCGCTACACCCTACTTTTTCGTCGATTTTCTTTAAAAATTCAAATCCAACTTTGTTTATTTTAGATAGTCTCTCTAGCTCAAAAAATAGCCCGTCTGAAATATCCATTCCCGCATTCAAAAAGGCTCTTGACTGATATACAAAATCAACTCTAAGTTTTGGTTTTATAAATTTGGAACTTGTCGGAATTTTTCCTTTTACTAGAAGCGTTTGAAGGTCTTTGTTTGACTGTCCGAGCCTCCCGGTAAAAGCAAGTAAATCACCAGCTTTAACACCTTTTCTGTAGAGTGGATTCGAACTTTTGGAAATAATAGTTATTGATAAATCTAGTTTTATATTTGAAATCGTATCACCGCCTATAATTTTTATACTATATTTTCTACAAGCTTTTTTTATTCCCTTTTGAAGCTGTCTTGCTTCGCCGCTCGTAAATGTTTTTGGCATGGCAATTGTCAAAAGAGCGTATTTCGGAGTTGCATTCATTGCAATCGCATCTGATATATTTACAATCATAGCTTTGAAACCGATTTGTTCCAAGCTTAACCACTCTCGTTTGAAGTGTATATCCTCAAAAAAAGCATCATTTGAATAAATATAATCACCTACTACCGCGCCGTCATCGCCTATAAATTCATTATCAAAGCCGGATATAAAAATATTTTCTAAATTTTGTTTCACTTATACTCTCTTTATATTGTGTCAAATTGTAACAAAAATGTCATATTGACGGAGCCACAAACTCCACAAACACTCCTGCCAACCTTTATTTTTACACTTGAATGTTATAATGCACGAACTTATCTTTAACGAGGTTTAAATGGATATAGCTATCAATAAATATGATGTAATCATAGTAGGAGCGGGACTTGCAGGGTGTGCGGCGGCTAGAGAATGTCAAAAAGCAGGCTTGAACACTGTCGTGTTGACCAAACTCCACCCATTAAGGAGTCATTCCGGGGCCGCACAAGGTGGTATAAATGCCGCCCTAAGTGAAGAGGATACAAGTTTGCACGAATTTGATACCGTCAAAGGTAGCGACTATCTTGGCGATCAGGATGCAATTGAACTTATGTGCAAAGGTGCGCCTGAGACTATTAGGTGGGCTGAGAAAATGGGTTGTGTATTTTCCAGAACGGAAGAAGGCAAAATAGCACAAAGACCTTTTGGCGGACAAAGCAAACCTAGAGCTTGTTATGCAAAAGATAGAGTCGGTTTGGTTTTGCTTCAAACAATATACGAGCAAGCCCATAGGGACGGTGTTGAGTTTCTCGACGAATGGTATGTTAGCGATATAGTTTATGACGGTTCAAAAGTAACAGGTGTAGTAGCATATAACATTAGAGATAGTAAGTTTGAAATCTTCAACGCAAAAGCTGTTATGTTTGCAACTGGCGGATATGCAAGGGCATTTAAAATCAATTCAAATGCACTAGCAAACACCGGTGACGGTTTGTCAATAGTAGCCAGACATGGACTTCCTCTCGAAGATATGGAGTTTGTTCAATTCCACCCGTCAGGTCTTGCAGGAACAGGTATCTTAATATCGGAAGCGGCTCGCGGTGAAGGAGGAATTTTACTAAACTCTGAAGGCGAACGATTTATGCCAAAATACGCTCCAAACAAAATGGAACTAGCGTCAAGAGATGTCGTCTCTCGTGCAATCACAAAAGAAGTAATGGAAGGTAGGGGCGTCGGACCAAATAAAGATGCCGTATATATAGACTTAACGCATCTTGGAGAAGAGAGAATCATGGAAAGGCTTCCGGAGATGCGAGAGCTAGGTATGGCTTTTCTTGGAATGGATATGGTAAAAGAACCAATCCTAATTCAAGCTACGGCACACTACTCGATGGGCGGTATTCCATGTACGATAGACGGACAAGTTAAGAAAAATCCTACTGAAACAATTGAGGGTTTTTATGCCGCCGGCGAGTGTTCGTGTGTAAGCGTCCATGGAGCAAATAGGCTTGGTGCAAACTCCGTTCTTGAAGCTTTATTTTTTGGAAGACACGTAGGACAAGCCATGGCAAAAGAAGTGCCACATATTCCATTTAAAGAAGTTCACGCAAAAGTAGCGAAAAACGCAGTTGATGAATTTAACGCAATTCTTTCCGCTACAGGCAATGAAAAAGTCGGGGCAATAAGAGATGAACTACAAAACTCAATGACACTTAACGCCGGTGTATTTAGAACGGCAGAATCATTAAAAACTCAAAAAGAAAAAATTAAAGAACTAAGAGAGAGATTTAAACATATTTCGATAGCCGATAAATCAAAAACTTTCAATACCGAGGCGCAAGAGGCAATAGAGCTTGGGCATATGCTTGATTACTCAATGTTTATCGTTGAAGGCGCCCTTGCAAGAACGGAGAGTCGCGGCGCTCACTTTAGAGATGACTACCCAGAGAGAGATGATGAAAATTTCCTGAAACACACCTATGCTTATATGCAAGGTGAAGAAATCAAAATAGAATACGCTTCGGTTGTGCTTGGTAAGTTCAAGCCTGAAGCCAGAACATACTAAGGGGATAGGTAAATGAGTGAAGTAAAATCAAAAAAACTAACATTCAAAATTTTTAGATTCAATTCCGAGACTGACTATCTACCGGTATATAAAAACTATGAATTAGAAATAACAAAGATGGATGTTATTTTGGATGTTCTAAATAGAGTAAAATGGGAACAAGACGGTAGTCTAAGCTACCGAAGAAGTTGTAGACACGGTATTTGCGGGTCTTGCGCAGTAAAAGTAAACGGTAAAGCTATTTTGGCATGCAAACAAAATGTATTTGAACTAGTTGAAATTTTTGGTGAAGAGCTTATTATTCAGCCTCAAAGCGAAAAAAGAGCAGTTAAAGATCTTATTGTAGACAAAAAAGATTTCTGGGGTAAATATAATGCGGTTTCCCCTTATTTGATTGCGGAAATTGATGAGCACCCTACTTGCGAAAATATTATCTCAAAAGAGTCGGTAGAGATGATAGATGAAGCTGATTACTGTATTCAATGCGGCTCTTGCTATTATTCCTGTCCTGCCGTTAACTATAATGAAAACTTCCTAGGGCCTGCGGCTCTAGCAAAATCTTACAGATTTACTGCCGATGAAAGAGACAGCGCAAAAACAGATAGATTAAAAAATATAAACCAGCCTGGAAGCGGCGTTTGGGATTGCGTTAAATGCTTTGAATGTGCCGAGGCTTGCCCAAAAGGAGTAAATCCGATAGGTAAAATTACAAGACTTCACAATCAAGTATTTGCAGAAGGGGTTGCGCTTAATAATGTGGCGACTAGGCATGCAGTTGGATTTAAAGATTCTATTGAAAAGCACGGACTTCTTGACGAAGGAGAACTGGTTAGATACTCTGAGGGTAACATAGGTGTCGCAAAACATCTTCCTGAAGCATTTTCAATGTTAACACACGGAAAGATAGTGCTACCTTGGGATATGCCAAAATCAGAAAATTTAGATGAAATAAAAACGCTTGTTGATAGTGCGTCAACTGCGAAGTTTAAATAGGAGTCGCAAATTATGAAGAAACTAAAATATGCTCTTTTTACGGGATGCACGGCGAAAAACTCGACTCCAGAACTAATGAAATCGACAGAGGCGGTAGCAAAAAAACTTGGTATCGAATTAGTAATTTTACATGAGGCTTCCTGCTGTGGAGCTATGCACTTACAAGATTTTGATGACTTCTTAGCTCTAACGTTAAATGCTAGAAATATATGTTATGCCGAAAAGCATGGACTTAATTTGGTTACTATTTGCAACACATGCCAACTAACGCTTCTTCAGGCTGATGAAAGACTAAAAAATGATGTTGAGTTAAGAGCTAGGGTTAATGAAAAATTAGCTGAAGTAGGATTGGAATATAAAGGAACAAGCAAGGTTAGACATTTTCTATACGCACTATTAGAAGATTTTGGTGTCGAGGCGTTAGGGGAACAAGTTACGAAGCCAATGAAAGGCTTTAATATAGCTCCATTTTACGGTTGTCATAATATTCGACCAACATCTTTGCATGCTAATGTAAATGGCGGCGAAAACCCATACAAACCGACATCATTAGACAAGATTATAGAAGCTATAGGCGCAAATGCCGTAGACTATAGCTCCAAAAATAAATGTTGTGGTTTTCACGCCGACTTACAGTCGTCACCTGCGGCAAAACAGATGACAGGGAACGCCATCGCGGATGCAGAAGATAGCGGTGCAGATATGATCATAACACCATGCCCTTTGTGCCACTTAAATATGGACGTTCAGCAAAAAGGCGCGGCAAGAGCCGTCGGTAGAGAGTTAAGCACTCCGGTACTTCATCTGCCACAAGTTATCGGTCTGGCGCTAGGTCTTACACCTAAAGAGCTCGGACTAAACCACAACGTAACAAAAGTTGATTTTATAGATTAACCTTCCCGCTTCGGCGGGTATTTTATCTACATGCTTCTATAAATTTCTTTATTAAAACTCTATCCTTTATTCCTTTTGAACTTTCCACGCCGCTACTCACGTCAACACCGTAAAAACCGTATTTTTTTACTTCATTTACATTTGATGCCGTAAGTCCTCCGGCTAGTATAATTTTTGAATTATCGCTACCTTTAAACCATTCTAGTTTTAGCCTTTTGCCATCTCCGCCATAACTATCAACATAACTATCGACAAAACGAAACTCATTACTATATTTATCTATGTCATCAGAAACTTTAGCTCTAACAACCCTTGAATATCTAACTGTTAATTTGTCAAAAAAATCTTCTTCGGGCTCAAAATGGATTTGTGCCAAATCAAGCCTTGCTGTTTCGCAAATTTTATTTACAAATTCAGCGTCACATTCCACAAATAGCCCTACTCTACTTACGAACGGAGGAAGTTTGAGACAGATATTTTTAGCATCCTCAAGACTAATATTTCTAGGCGAAGGTTTATAAAATACAAAACCTAGCGCATCAGCTCCGCACTCTGCGGCATAAAGCGCAGAATCTAAATCTCGAATACCGCAAATCTTTATTTTCATACTTTTAGCGCCGAAATCGCTTTTGCGTAATCACCGGATCTAAAAACAAAGTTTCCGGCTACAACCATATCGACTCCTGCATTTTTAAGCTCATCGATATTTTTATCATTCACTCCACCGTCTACTTCTATGATAAAGTCTGCTCCATATTTTACTCTCATATCTGATAGTTCTTTTGCTTTTTGAATAACGGATGGTATAAATTTTTGTCCGCCAAATCCAGGATTTACGCTCATTAATAATACAATATCTAAATCTGGAAGCAGGTATCTTATAAGCTCCGGCGAACTATGCGGATTCAGTACCACACCAGCTCTTACCCCATAATCTTTGATTTTTTGAATAAGTCTGTGAGGATGCTTTTCTTCCTCTATGTGAAATGTAATAAATTCTGGTTTTATAGGTGCAAAAATATCCACAAAAAAAGAATTATTTTCTACCATCAAATGAATATCAAGTGGAGCGTTCGAAGCTTTTGCAATAGCTTCTGCAACCATTGGTCCTATTGTTAAATTTGGTACAAAATGACCATCCATTACGTCAACATGTATATAATCCGCTCCTGCTTTACATACCGCATCAATATCGTGTGCAAGATTGCCGAAATCGGCAGATAAAATACTTGGGGCTACCAGCATTTATGTTACCCTTTTATTTTTTACTAATTTTACCTTCTTTTGTTTTACAAGCAATATCGTATCTATTCGATTAAGTCGTTTGTGTTAGAATCTTTGTATATTTTGTTTTTGCCTATTTGTCACAATGAAGGTTATAAACAACAGCTACAGTATTAAGGCGGGCAAGCTGTATATGAAGTTAAAAACATTTTTTTTATTTTTCTACTTATCAATTGCCTTAATTTTAGGCTCCGTTTTTTATTTTACTTTCCATCAATATCAACACTACTATACAAAAATTATCAATGAACGCAGTTTTGCAATTTTGCATAGCCTTCAAAACTCACTTATACCGATACTAAAAAAATGTGATTTAACTACGGTAGACAATATAGTAAAATATTCCACGGACAAAAGAGAGTTTATCAAGTCAATTTCAATTTCGCTAGATAACAAGAGTATACTTTTCTCTTCCGATAAATCTCTTATCGGCGCTATGATACCGACTGGTATTTTAATAGAAAATGAAAATTCAATTACAACTCAAATCAAACTAAAACAAACCGTATTTTTATATCAGTTTTCGTATGTGGACAGCATTGGCTCAAAACAGGCTGTCATAATTTTACAACTTCAACCATCGACAGCAGGCGATTTACTATTGGAGACTATTTATAACGACCTATTAGCGGTTGACGTAGCTATATTTATAATGATAGGGGTTATGCTATTAATTATTAGAAACACACTGATTGCTCCAATGGTAGAATTCAACAATCTAATATCAGAAAAAAATGGAAGTGAAAAAAAGTTTTTTTTCTACGAATTGTCAGCTCTGTATAAAAACCTACTATTAAGTTATAAAGAACTAAATAACCACAAAATGGAATTACAACTTGCTTGGGAACAAGATGAGTATCTAAAAAATATTTTACAAACTATTGAAGAGATAAACTCTATCCTGATTAGCTCAGCTTCAAAAAAAGAGATTATCCAAAAATGCTGTGACTTACTAGCAATGCACGGCTCTTACATTCTCTCATGGATAGGCTTCGTTAATGACGAAAATATAGAAATTACATATAGTTCCGATGACCCGACAAAATATATAGATGAAAATTTCCATATTTCATTGAATCCAAACGATCAAACATCGCTTGGTCCGACAGCTAGGGCAATTATAAAAAATAAAACGGAAATACTACTAACCGTAAGGCAACAAGAGTTTTCAATATGGCGTCAAAAAGCTGAAATTGCAGGTATCGGCTCTAGTATTTCATTACCCTTGCGAGATGGAGTTAATAGTCCTCCATTCGGTGTTCTAGTTGTTTATTCTTCACATCCGGTAGGTTTTCTGCAAGAAGAAATAGCTATGTTGGAAGAATTGGCCGGAAATATAGGCTTTACTCTTGCATCATTAGACAAAAGGGAGGAACTTGAGCGCTCTTTGACAACCGATCACTTAACTGGACTACCGAATCGTTCATCACTCTACAAGGCAATAGAAAAGCAACCTTATCCAAAACTACTAGTCATTAATATTAATCGCTTTAGGGACATTAATACAGTTTATGGATTTGATGCCGGTGATTTTATTCTAAGGTCATATGCAGTGTTTCTCCATACGTTAGTTAAAACACAAGCTGTCGGAGAGCTTTTCAAGCTTGCTGGCGATGAGTTTGCAGTTTTGCTTAACGATAACTGTAATCAATCTTGCGTTCAGAGATTTTCGAACTATATATTCGAAAATACTGTTACTCAACCATTTTTTTACAAAGATATCGATATTTGGCTAAGTATCACAGCCGGTTTTTGTGACGGAACAGATAGCATTATAGAAAATTCTGAAATTGCGCTTAGAAAGGCTAAATCTAAAAAAATTTCATATATTGCTTTTGACGCATCCTTAAGACAAAACAAAGAACATGAAGAGAATATTTATTGGTATAAAGTTATTAAAGATGCTCTGAATGACGACAGAATTGTTCCATTTTTCCATGGAATCGTTAATAACACTACAAATAAAACTTACAAATATGAAGCATTGGCTAGACTCATTATGCCTGACGGTGTGATAATATCACCGTTTAAATTTCTAGATATAGCAAAGAAAACTGGATTGTATCCAGAGATAACCAAGTCTATAGTGGCAAAAACTTTACAAACGTTTAAGGATAAAGACTACCGTGTAAGCATAAACTTATCTACCGAGGATATTTCAAACAAAGAACTTCTAACATTTTTACGCGATAGTATTTATGCTTCAAAAATGGGTCAAAGAGTAATTTTTGAGATTTTAGAAAGCGAAGGAATCGAAAACTACGAGGAAATTAAAGCGTTCTTTGATGAATTCAGGACATTTGGTTGTGGCTTTGCTATTGATGATTTTGGCGCCGGCTTTTCAAATTTTGAAAGATTACTCAAGCTTCAAGTAGACTATTTAAAAATAGACGGGTCGCTAATCAAAAATATTCAACACGACAAAAATGCTCAAATAATAGTTAAAAATATTCAAAATTTTGCAACTGATTTAGGAATTGCTACAATTGCGGAATTCGTAAGTTCTTATGAGGTCTATGAGGTGGTTAGACAAATGGGCATAACTTACTCGCAAGGTTTTTATTTTCATGAACCAGTACCAAAAATCATTTAATCTACTAATGACAACCAGTACCTGTGTAAATGTTTAAAGCTTTACCGATTTGCATATAAAAACGCTCCAAATTAAAACCGTCTTCTAAATCTTTACACACCTCCTTGTAAAACAAAATATTGTCCCTACTGATTACAAAAAGCGCTTTTGATAGTTTTTTATTTAATCCGTTGCAATTTATAGCAACGCCAAACTCTGCACCGAATTCTCCCAAATTGTCGTGAGCTATTTTGAAAAATGGCACTTCTATCTCACTTTCAGTATCAGGTAGCACTAAAATCGCTTCGAATCCATCAATAGCTCTTTGTTCAAATTCCCTTCCCAATTCTAACAACTCTGTCATTGTTGATTTATTTATGAAAGGTAAAGATATAACTACAAAAGTTATACCTCTTGCAGGTATAACAATCTCACCGTGACTACGTGTCTTTATAGTGGTTCTTTCAATACAATAGCCTATATCAACACCTTCATCTAGTTCAATTTTTTGTCCATTATAAGTTATAAACATTTTGTCTAAGCCGCTTTATGAATTGCATCGGACGGACAAACGCTAACGCAAGCCATTTCACCGCCATCACACTCCGTACATTTTGAAGCATGCACGAAATGTATATCTTCACTATTTGGGTTTTTATCCTCGTTTACTATAGCCATATTGGGACACTCATCAATACAAGCTCCACAATTAATACAATCACTATTAATTATCACTGCCATTTGCTAATCCTTTATACGTTTGAATATTTTTTTTCAAAAACAAACTGTTTGCATTTGTTGTTCCGGAACATTATGAGTAGCCATAAAAAACTATTTAGTATTCTTTTTGTATAATACCGCCCCTAAAACTATAAAAAATTAATAAGGCGCAAATGTTCGATTCATTGACTGCAGGCTTTAAATCTGCAATATCCAAGATTAGATTTAGTGACGATGACAAAGCTCTTAAAAACGCTATAGAAGAGCTAAAAAAATCACTGCTCAAAGCTGATGTGCACTATAAAGTTGCAAAAGATTTATTGCACAATATAGAAATCGAGACAAAGCAAGCAGGAATAGGTAAAGATAACTTTTTAAAAGTATTAGAAAAAAATTTATATGAAATATTAACGGCGCCTGGAAATCAAGGCTTTGTATTCTCACCGAACTCTCCAACAGTTGTTCTCATGGCTGGACTTCAAGGCTCAGGCAAAACAACAACGACAGCGAAACTAGGTTTTTATCTAAAACAAAGAAATAAAAAAGTCCTTCTTGTGGCTTGCGACTTGCAAAGAGCTGCAGCCGTAGAGCAACTAAAGCAACTTGGTGCCTCTATAGAGGTTGACGTGTATGCAGAAGAAGGCAATAATGACGCGATAAGAGTAGCTAAAAATGCGCTTGAAAAGGCAAAAAAAGAACTATATGACGTATTGATAGTTGACTCAGCAGGTAGGCTAGCAATTGATGCGGCACTTATGGAAGAGTTAAAAAATGTCAAAAATGCAATAACTCCGTTTGAGACATTTTACGTAGCCGACTCAATGAGCGGTCAAGACGCCGTAAAAACGGCAAGCTCTTTCAACGAACAAATTGGCATCAGCGGAGTTATTTTTAGTAAATTTGACGGTGACTCAAAGGGTGGTGTGGCGTTAGGTGTTGCAAAAATCGTCGGAGTACCGCTGAGATTTATCGGTATCGGCGAAAAACCTGCAGACCTAGAGGTGTTTATTCCAAATAGGGTTACTTCTAGACTTATGGGACTTGGTGATGTCGAGTCTTTGGCTGAGAAAATGTCGACAGTTATCGATGAGAAAAAAGCTAAAGATTTGACAAGCAAAATCAAAAAAGGGCAGTTTAATTTCAATGACTTTTTGAATCAAGTTGAAGAAATGAAGAAACTAGGGAGTATTAAAAATCTAATAGGTATGATGCCGGGGCTATCCGGTATGGCCAGTCAGATAAAAGATATAGATCTTGATAATTCTAGTGAAATAAAAAGAGTTCGTGCAATTGTTTCATCTATGACAAAAAAAGAGAGGGAGAACCCCGACCTACTAAACAACTCAAGAAAAAGAAGAATTGCGCATGGCGCCGGTATTGACCAGATAGAAGTTAATAGATTTATTAAGCAATTTGACCAATCTGCAAAAATAGCAAAAAAATTCTCATCAAAAAGCGGCATGAGAGACCTTATGTCCCTAATGAGTCAACAACAAAAAGGTGGGTTTGCAAAATAAAAAACAATTTAGTTCCGAGATATAAGCTTTTTGGAGTTTATATCTCGGAACTAAACCGTAAAATTAAAAGGAGTACAAATATATGGCAACAGTTATCAGACTTACTAGAATGGGAAGAACAAAAAAACCTTTTTATAGAATAGTAGTTACAGACAGCAGAAAAAAGAGAGACGGCGGCTGGATTGAATCAATAGGTTTTTACAATCCAATGGTAGACCCTGCTGTAGTAAAATTTGACGCCGATAGACTAACATACTGGAAAGGTGTTGGAGCTAAAATGAGCGATAAAGTAGCTCATATCACAAAATAAAGCAAAGACAAGACCTTGGTAGAGCATTTTGTAGAACAGTTTGTTAAATTAATAGCAGAGTATCCAGATGAGATTTCTGTGTCAAAAGTCAAAGAAAACGGCTTTGACGAGATACTTATTATTGCAAACAAAGTAGATGCCGGCAAGATAATCGGTAAAGAGGGCAAGATGATTAATGCTCTAAAAACTGTTGTGGGCGGATGCAAGGCCAAAGACAACATAACCTTAAAAATATCAGTTAAAACTAATGAATAATAATTATGACGAGTCTACAAAACTCGTCATTGCGTATTTAGGGAAACCTATCGGTCTCAAGGGGCAAATTAAACTTCATCCTCAAAGTGATTTCTTAACTCAATTTAAAGTTGGCGTAAAATTCAAAACCGACAATGAAAATCTTACAATACAATCATTTGACAAAGATAAAATGCTAGTAAAATTTGAAGGTTATGACACACCTGAAAAAGCTAGGGAATTATCAACAAAACCACTATATTCCACTATAGAAGAGAGTCGTAAGAATTGTCAATTAAGCAAGGATG
>Ga0207433_10013739_pt1 | contig 11844 bp, 9 predicted proteins | sample YelNatPaOPGAMG01_FD_187559 | JGI IMG/M metagenome (GOLD analysis project Ga0207433, IMG submission 187559) | Hot spring thermophilic microbial communities from Obsidian Pool, Yellowstone National Park, USA - OP-RAMG-01 (SPAdes) (version 3) | ecosystem: Environmental > Aquatic > Thermal springs >...
AAGGGTAATGGCAGCCGGCACGGCAGCAAGGGCAACAAGGGTTTGCCCGTAATATGGGTAACGTATGCTTACCGCCGCAAGTAACCCTCCAAGTATTCCCGCAGAAGCCTCGGCAAAGTTTCCCGCTGATGTCATTCGGCCTTCATGTTTTATATACCTCTCTTGCTGCTTTGCGTCAACAAGGCTATCGTAAAGCAGCGCTGAATCGGCACCGGAAATCATGCTTTGCCCAAACCCAAGCACAACCTCGGCTGCAAAGAATCCCCAAAAACCATACGATAGCGAATAGATGGCGAAGCCAATAAACCCTAAAACCGCACCAATGGCAATGGTGTTTTTTCGCCCAAGCACATCGGCAAAGTAACCCGATGGTATCTCAAGCAAAACAATGGATAGCGAGTAAACGCTTTGAAGAATAAAAACCTGGCTTACACTTAACCCATTAGCCTTGTAAAAAAGAACTACAATGGGCATCACCAGCATGAACCAATGCGAAACCCTAAGAATGTAAAGGCGTATTAGGTTATGGCGCAATACATCTTGACTCATACCCACAAATGTAATTCAACATTGAGTTTCTATTTACTAATCTCGGTTAAAAAGGGCATTCAACTTCAAGAGATGACCTTAATGATTTAGCAATTACTTATTACAGCTATTGCTCTATAGCATTGAATGTAGAAGCCTATTTCACTTCATCTTTTCAGCCCTTCCGCCTTTAATCACCCTCTTTATCCTCGTGAAATCGAACTTGCTTTCGGTGTCGTTTTTTGGAAATACAACAAGGTCGGCGGTGTAGCCTATGGCTATTTTGCCTTTGTGGTTATGAATGGCAAGGGTTTTGGCAGCATTGAATGATGATATCTTACCAATTTCGGGTATAGTAAAACCAGCCTCTAAAAGTAGATTTTGTTCCTGAGCAAAGGCAGAACCATCGAATGGCATATTGCAGCCAATGCGCAATTCAACCCCCTTATCGTGTAGTGTTCTAACATACTCCATCAGGTGTGTAAATCCATACCTTAAGCGTTGCTTAATGGCTTCGGTTGGCTCAATACCACAAGTAGTAAAACCCGAATCGACAAAATGCTTTATCCGGTAAAGCCCTGTGGAAAGCGAAGCGTTGTTTGAACCGAGAATTGCAGCAACGGAATCGAGCAACGATGGGCTATTTTCAGCCATGTATGATATTCCCTCAATAGCCAACAGTTCATCGGGTATGTTTTGCTTAATACCATAAACATTAACTATTCTATTTTCCACCATACCGTTTGAGCCTGTATGCAAAAGCAAAGGGTTTACAATTGATTGTACACCCTCTACATTCTTGGGATAGCTCAACCCATTTTGAATTCCGGTAAGAATCCAAAAGCTACTGCTGCTTGAATTGGCTTCGTCATTACCCTTGTAAACACCCTTAATAAAAAGGCAAGGCGACAGGCTGGGATTAAATGCAGATTTTCCATCTTCAATCAACCGGGCAGCAATAATATCAGTGAGCTTAGGATTTGGCTTCCAGTTCTCGATTTGTGAAACCCATGCCGAATCGGGCTCAGCATCAACCACGGTTGTTACACCGTAGGGTAAGAAATGTTTGGAAACTATGCTGCGGTAAAAGGTTGTAAGGCTCTTGGGATGGGTATCAAAGGCCTTGCCATTCGATTTGAAGAAGCAGGCAATGGAAGTATGGCTGTCGATAAAACCGGGCAAAACAATACCGCCATCGGCATCAACCACCTTGCGGGTGCGAACAGGCTCGCCTGCATCAATAATTCCAACTATGGTATCGCCTTTAACCAGTACGGTTTTCCCTTCAACCAAACCGCTATCGGTAAGTATAATGGCATTCTCCACAATCAAATCGTAACGCTTGGGCTTTTTGCAACCGCTTATACCTACCATAACGGTTAAGGTAAAAACAATTAAAGTAAATCGATTCATAGGGGTTAAGGTTACAGTAACATTATGCGACATTATTTTTCACCTCGTAAATTTAGCAACTAACGGGCAAAGAAAAAAATAAGGGGTTGCAAATTGCAACCCCTTTGGTTTATCTACTTAAGACCCCTGTTCTGTAAAAGCGGTTCAATGGATGGCGCTTTCCCGCGGAATTTGAGATACTGAACCATACCATCGTTGTTACCGCCTTCGGCAAGTATATGCTTACGGAACTTAGCTGCAACTTTTTTATTGAAAATATCGCCCGTTTCAACAAAGGCATTATAGGCATCGGAATCGAGCACCTCAGCCCACAGGTAAACGTAGTAACCCGAAGCATATCCGCCTACAATATGGTTGAAGTATGTAGTTCGGTAGCGGGGATAAATTTCAGGAATTAGATTTATACGATCCATTGATTGTTTCTCAAACTCAAGCACATCAACCTGCTTGGGTTCAGTAAAGCTATGCCAATCCAAATCGAGAATGGCTGCAGCAATATACTCAACGGTGGCAAAGCCCTGGTTGAACTTTGAGCTGCGCTGTAGCTTATCAATCAGTTCATCGGGCATAACCTTTCCGGTTTGGTAGTGCTTGGCATAGAACTTAAGCACCTCGGGTTGACCAGCCCAATGCTCCATGATCTGCGAAGGAAGTTCAACCATATCGCGCGGCACACTTCCGGCAATCCTATCGTAAGGGCCATCGGTAAACAGGCCATGAAGCGCATGCCCAAACTCGTGGAAAAGGGTTTCAACCTCATCCCAGGTTAGCAAGGCTGGTGTGGTTTCGGTGGGACGGGTAAAGTTTGTAACAATGTTTACAATAGGGGTTATCTTTTTGCCATTCTCATAGGTTTGCTGGCGGAAACGTCCGCACCATGCACCAACACGTTTACCGGGGCGTGGGTGGTAGTCGAGATAAAGCAATCCCACATGATTACCCTTTTCATCCTTAACCTCAAAAGCCTCAACTTCCGGGTGGTAAACTGGCAAATCGGTTCGTTTGGTAAAGGTTATGCCATAAAGCTTGTTGGCTACATGGAACATGCCATCGCGCACATTTTCGAGTTTAAAGTAGGGCTTCAGCTCAGCCTCATCAAGGTCGTACTTCTCCTTTTTGAGTTTCTCGGCATAGTACCACCAATCCCACGGGGCCAACTTGAAGTTACCTCCCTCGCGGTCGATTATGGCCTGCATGGCATCCCTATCGCGAATGGCAGCCTTAAGGGCTGGTGTCATCACCTCGTTTAAAAAGCTGTAAACGGCATCGGGGGTTTTAGCCATGTTGTTGCTAATGACATAGTGGTTGAAAGTCTCGTATCCCAAGAGCTTGGCCTTTTGTGCTCGTAGGTTAGCTATTTCGAGCAGGATGGCCTTATTGTCGAACTTGTCGTTATTGTTGCAACGCATCACATAGCCCATGTAAAGTTTTTCCCTTAGCTCACGCTTTTTGGAGTACTGAAGGAACGGAATCATGCTGGGCTTTTGCAGGGTAAATACCCATTTGCCCTCGTGCCCAAACTGTTTGGCTGTAATGGCAGCAGCATCAATAATATCCTGTGAAAGCCCTTCTAAATCTTCGGGTTTATCGATTACCAGTATGAAATTCTTGTTGGTTTCGTCGAGTAAATTCTCCCCGAACTTTAATCCCAACTGCGAAAGTTTTTGGTTTATTTCGCGCAGCTTGGCCTTATCATCGTCGTTCAGGTTGGCTCCGTTACGAACAAAATCGTCGTAATACTTTTCAACGGTTCGTAGCTGAAGGCTATCGAGTTTTAAATTTTTACGATTATCGTAAACAGCCTTTATCCTTTTAAAAAGTTTATCGTTCAGGCTGATGTTATCGCGATGAGCAGTAACCTTAGGTGCAACCTCCCGGGCAATTGCCTGCATCTCGGGCGAAGTTTCGGCACTGTTTAGGCTATAGAAAACCGTGCTAACCTTTGTTAGCAGCTTACCCGATTTATCGAGTGCAAGGATGGTGTTTTTAAAGTTGGGCTGCTGCGGATTGTTGACAATAGCATCAATCTCCTTTTGCTGTTCCTCAATTCCCTTTTCAAAGGCTGGTACATAATGTTCCAGCTTAATCTCGTTAAAGGGTGGAACCTTAAACGGAGTTTTATACTCGGTAAAAAAAGGGTTTTCGGTTTTAACCAAAGCAAATCCGCATACTATTGCTGCTAATGGCATAAGTAAGAGTATTTTTCTCATAGTTATTGGTTTTGGTTCAATAACATTTTGATGCCTTAGGAAGGGGAAGGTTTAATGAAAGGATAAAGGTTCAAGGTTCAAGGTTCAAAGTTTAAAGTTCAAAGTTTAAAGTTTGATGGTCTAACCAGTTTCTGCTACTCACTTTCCTTCTATCTTTCTACTCCGTCATCATATTAGGTTTATTCCGAATCATTCCTAGCCATTCGGAATCTTTCCGAGCTATTCCGATTCATTCCGAGTAATTCCGAGTAATTCCGAATCATTCAGAATCTTTACTGCCTAACGGCCAATAATTAAAGGCTATCCTGCTACTTCTTCAAGTAACCAGAAAAAACCTTTTCGAACTTTTCCAGTTTGGGTGTTATTACCATCCGGCAGTAGGCTTGATTCTTATTACCCTCGTAGTAGTTTTGGTGGTAGTTCTCGGCTTTGTAAAAGTTTTTGTAGGGCTCTATGGCCGTAACAATTGGGCTACTCCATATCCCGGCAGCATCGAGCTGGTTTTTAATTTCAATGGCGGTAGCTTTCTGCTCCTCGGTATGGTAGAAAATTACTGAACGATACTGCGTTCCAATATCGGCACCCTGACGGTTCAGGGTGGTTGGGTCATGCGTTTTAAAGTAGATTTCAAGAATTTTGGCAAACGGAATGATATCGGGATTAAAGGTAACCTGAACCACCTCGGCATGACCAGTACTGCCCGTGCAAACCTCTTGGTAGGAAGGGTTAACCACATGGCCACCGGAATAACCCGATTCGACCTTAACAACCCCATTTACTCTACTAAAAATTGCCTCAACACACCAGAAGCAACCGGCTCCCAAAGTTACCGTTTCGGTTTTAGCATTCATAGTTTCAACAGTTTTTTGTGCTTTACAGCCTAACATTACGGTTAAGGCTAAAGTTCCAAGGATTAAAAAATAAGTTATTGTTTTCATTGCAAAGTCAATTTAAATATTGACCAAGATATTAACCAATTTGGCAGGTTGTTGTTCAACATCACAAAAAAAATTGCAGAAAAGTACCTTATGTTAATTAACCAGCTATTTAAAAGAAAAAAGCCGGATAAATTCCGGCCATGTACTAATTAGCATATGTTTTAGTTAAACCTATATGAGAATTTAACCAAGAAAATATTGTGGGGGTGCGAATCCCAAAGGTTATCAACATCATCGCCAATAGAATTGCTGTAAACCGATTCGTAGTTCTCTTTGCCATGTGTCCAAACAAAGTAAACCGTTGAACCGGGGCGGTACTCCCATCGAACTATCAGATTCGACTGAAAGTTAAGGTAGTTGAAATCACGGTTCGAAAACGAGTAATCGTTAGTGCCATCGGTGTTTTCATCAACTAAATACTCCTCATTATTGGAATCGTATGCAATTTGGGAACTGGTAAATTGCGAATACCTGTCGGAATACTTATGAGCTCTGGGGTTGGTAATATACTTAAAATCAGAATACTTTCCACTTGTAAAGTAAGGCCTGCCGTAATACTGAACCGACAAATCGGGGTTGATACTATACTCAACCCTTAACGACATAACCCAGGTATTGCGAACCAGTGTGCCCCTTACGTATCGTGTATCGTTCAACGTGTTAACATTGGTCACATAGGCAAGCTCGCTTTTACTTTTGGAATACGAAGGGCTAATCCTAACCAGTAAACTTTTTAGCGGTTTGTAGGTAATTGAAAATGAATAGTTACTGCTTTTTGAGCTGTTGTAATTACCTAAGTAAGCGCTGTTGCTTACACCAAAAATCAAATTCTTTCGCCCATCGGAATTAAGGCTTAACCAGTAGTTGATACCCCCAGGTAATTTTATTGCCGGGCCACCTCTTAGTTCAGATGCGCTTAGGTTTTCACCGTTCCAGTTTACGCCACCACCAATAAACCAGTAATTGGGCAGTTGAAGGTTCAAATTGATGTTGCCGCCTTTATAGGTCGATTCGCCACCAAAATTCCATCCTGTCCACTGGTTAATGTTAACGTTAAACCATCGGTACAATTTTGTAGGCTCCCAGTAACGAACACCAACCCATACCACCTGAAAGATATCGTCAACATTCTGGACAAACCCAATATCATTTATCTCTAACTGCGGTGAACGCCAGGCAACAGCAGCCATGTATCGCAAATGGCCCTCGCCCGACTTGCCAAACTGTAATAATCCTCCTGTACCTGAAAGGGATGTTCTTGATGAGTCTAACTTTACATGTTTAATATCGGGGCGTTGGAAGTATCGGGCAGAACTGGTTTGTGTTCCAAGTATTGCCTCCTTAGAGCCATTTACATGGCTGCCAAATAGCTTTGCTGCCAGCATATACTTTTTATTTGCCCACATGTGAACCAAATCCACACCTCCTGAAAAAGCATTACGGTGGTACTCATCCTTTAAAATGCCAGTTAGGGAGCGGTTGGTAGAAGTAACCATTCCCGACACTATTGTATTTCCGGAATTGTATTCCTGCTTTGCTGTTGCAACGGTATAGTTTGTAAGGGGCTCAACCATTTGATGATAGCGGTAACCAACCGAATCGATGTTAGCGTAGGCATTACCTGTTACGCTTTCAAGTAAACCCACCGATAGCCCATTACTCGACCTACCTGTAAGTTTGGCTGCGCCAAGAATGGTTGTATTGGAAGGCACCCGGGCGTACTCATTATCATCCAGGTCAGGATAGCGCTGTGGCGCCCTTCCAATTCTTCGCGAGTAGAATAGGTTATTCGAAGCAAGATCGCCATCGCCAAACATTAAAGGGAAGCTAAGCAGGTTACCTCCTTCGATAAAGAAAGGGCGTTTCTCCTCAAAGTAAGTTTCAAATTCGGTAAGATTGATCATGGCAGGGTCGGCCTCAACCTGGCCAAAATCGGGATTTACAGTAAGATCAAGGGTAAAGTTATTGGTTAAGCCAATTTTGGCATCAACACCAGCGTTCAGACCATTACGCCGCCCGGTCATAAAGGGATTTCCCTCCTCGGGCTTAAAACTTTCGGTCTTAGTAACCACGTAGGGTGCAACCTCAATCTGGCGTTTTGGGGTTAACCCCTTCAGCCCATGCAATTCGCCAAACAAGTGGACAAAGCCCGGTGCATCCTTTGGCACATGCTGCCAAAAATCGGTTTCCTGATTCCGATGCAAGTATCGTCCCACCTGAATACCCCAGGTTTGCTCATCGGCAGCTGAGAACCTAAGCTGGTTAAGGGGAATTTTCATCTCGGCTGTCCACCCATTGCGGTTTCGGCTTGTCTTGGCCCACCAAATGGGATCCCAGTTGGGGTCTTCCCTATCGCCATTCTCGGTCATTACCATATCCATTTTTGTTCCGGAAACGGTAACCGTAAAGATAAATGCAGTGCGTTTATCAAAGTATGAATCAATTCCCAGGGCAACAAAATCGCCTTCGATATCATCGCGACGGGTAACACGGGAAACAATCTTTTCGGGTTCGGTATCGTGCATGCGGAATGCCGCATATAGATAATCGTTATCGTAGGTTATCATAAACTCGGTTTGCTGCGATGGCTCCGCACCGTTATGGGGTTCGTGTTGCTTAAAGCCACCACACCAGTTGTTTTTTTGCCAAACCTCATCGTCCAACACACCATCAATCACCGGTGAATGTGGATTAACCTGCACTGCCGTGCATGATTTTTTTTCAACATCTTGAGCGACAATAGGATTCGAAATGAAAGTAAACATTGCTGCAAACAGCATTGAGCATGCGGTAAAGTTTAGGTTCATAATTTTGAAAGTTTTTTTTAGGTAATGACGTATTTAAGACGCTTAATGCTGCTCATTGATTACTCCAAAAGTGTTAATGATTGCTAAAAGTGTAAGGGTTGAGGTTTTGCAATAGAACTCCGTTGAGTATAGTTGATAGTTGTCCGTGAACATAAATAGAGCACAAATGGTACTATTACACTGTGTTACTCTGTGCAAACCCAGTGCAACTCTGTGACACTAATCTTACTGATAGTTGACAGATGATAGAATAAAACAGGAGTCAGAAACCTGAATAAAAGCCTAAATACCAAAACGTTTAGCGATTTACGGCTAACGGTTCACGAACCTTTACTAATTTTTGCACGTCACTAATTACCTCCGCCCAAAAACGCATCCCTGCCGGGATATCCATACTTTGACTTGGCTATTTCGGGCGGAAAAACAAAGTACTTAATTTTTCCTGTTGTACATAGGATACCCGTGCCGTCAAAGAGTTCAACATGAACAGTCGCCAATCGTTTCTCGCGGTTCTCAATTCTACCCCTCACAATCACCTCCCCCTTTTCAATCAGCATTGGTTTAGAATAAAAAATCTCCATGCTATGGGTTACACCCGCGGTACCCTCCAAAATGTATATGCACCAGCTGGCCACCTCGTCCATTAAGGTCGATTGTATCCCCCCGTGCAACACCCCATGATAGCCCTGATAGTTAGCTTGCGGAACCCATCGGGTTTCAACGGTTTGGTTTAACTCATCGTACCAAAAGCTAAGCCTTAAACCTATGGGGTTTTTGCTCGAACAGCAAAAACAACCGTGTTCCGGAAAACGTTCGTAAGGATTATTTACTTTAACCATATCAGCTAAAATGAATACTTCGGCAATTTTAAAACTATTTTAATAAACTAATGCCTAAAACATATGTTTATTTTAAACAGATTTTAATAATTTTGAAAAAAACTTTGAAAATTATGGATACCAAGCACGGAAACGCAACCCGATTAAAGTTGATGGAAACAGCCCGCGAACTTTTTATAGCCAAAGGAGTGGACAGAGTTGGCGTTCGTGAAATAGCATCCAAAGCAGGCGTGAACCTATCGCTCATGAACTACTACTTTCAGAGCAAGGAAAACTTGCTCGAACAGATTTTTGAGCAATCGATAAAGGATAACGGTCAAAAAATCAGGCAAATCCTTAACGCCGATATGCCCCTTGATCAAAAAATCAAGACATACATTAACGCCTACATCGACATACTAACCGAAGACCCCCTGCTTGTTCCCTTTGTGCTCTCGATTATTCATAGGAATGCCGAGCAGGCATCGAGGCTAAAAGCCGTACATACCCTATACAATACCGAAACCTTTTCTAATCAACTCAAGCATGAAGCCGAGTTAGGTAATATCCGAAAGGTTGACCCCGAACAATTTTTTATCAGCATGATCTCCTTAATCCTCTTCCCATTTGCCATAAAATGGCTAATTGGGTATAGAATGACATTAAGTAACGAGCAAATGGCTCAATTCCTTGAGGATAGGCGTGAACATGTTTACGATTTGCTTATGAATTCGCTTCGACCTTAAAATCACAACCCCACCATAAAAAAGTGGGGTTTTTACTTTAATCTAATCTCCTTGACCATTTCAGTACCGTAGAACTCATTAATATGAGCAAGCAGATTTTTCCGACGCATGTGTAGCTCCTGTCGCAAGGCTGCCGAGTTCAGGCTAATGGTTAAGATACCCTCCTTGAACTGAACATCGGTGGTGTTCATGGCAATATCGCGCCCGACTATCTTTTCCCAATCAGCCCTAATTGAAGCCTGATTAAAGTTATCGTTCCATTTCATGGCATCGATGAATGCCTTAATGGCTTCGCCCAACGATTTGGTGTTGTGGTCGCTCATACAATTACCTCGATTCAACCAGTTCAAATTCAGAATTATCAACCCTAAAGAATCGATAGCCGGAGGATACTTTGGCCAAAACCTCCTCGAGCCTATTCTTGTTGGTATCGGTGATAAAGATTTGGCCAAACCCATCGTTGGCAACCATATCGATAAGCCGATGAACCCTACCGGTATCGAGCTTATCAAAGATGTCGTCGAACAACAGAATGGGTTTGATTCCTGCAACCCGGGCAATGAAATCGAACTGAGCAAGCTTCAGGGCTATCAGGTAGGTTTTTTGTTGACCTTGCGAACCCTCGCTGCGAATAGGGTACCCATCAATTAAAAGTGTGAGGTCATCGCGATGAATCCCTACCGAGGTGTACTGCAATACCCTATCCTTCTCAATGTTATCGCGAAAGAGAATTTCGGCTGGCGTATCGTTCAGATGCGATTTGTAGCTTAGCGAAACCTTTTCCTTTCCACCTGAAACCTTACGGTAATACTCCTGAAGAATTTCGATAAGCTGCTCAACAAACGCCTTGCGTTTGGAATGAATTACCGAAGCATACTCCGCAAGCTGAATATCGATGGCCTCAATAAGGTCGTAGCTAAAGGCCGTTCGGGAATAGGATTTCAGCAGACTGTTACGCTGGGCAAGCAAGCGGTTATAGCGCAGCACTTCGTCGAGATACACCCTATCAATCTGCGAAATCACCCCGTTCATGTACTTACGGCGCTCCTCGCCACTACCCTCAACCAATTCGTTATCGGTAGGCGATACCATTACCACCGGAAGAAACCCAATATGGTCGGCAAGACGATCGTAAACTTTACCATTACGCTTAAAAACTTTCCCTTCGCCTTGTTTAATCCCACAGTATATACTCTCATCTACTCCTTGTCGGGAGTAAAATCCTTGTAGCACAAAAAAATCTTGGCTATGACGTACAACCTGCAAATCGGTTGACGACATTGAACTTTTGCACATGGAAAGGTAATAAATGGCATCAAGCAGGTTGGTTTTACCCTGACCGTTATTACCCACAAAGCAGTTTATTTTGACATCAAACTCGATATCAACCTGATTTATCGACTTATAGTTGATGGCTGTTAGCCTTTTAAGATGCATAAAAACCAAAAATGAATATTTGCAAAGGTAATTAAACCGAAAATGTTTGCCTAAAATTTTCAGATATTACAAAAACAATTACTTTTGCGATTGCTTTGTTAAAAAATAAATACTCATCAGATATGGCAGACAAAAAGAAACAGCAGACTAACGATACCATAGAGTCAATTGACAACGCTTTAACCCGTACCGAGCAGTTTATTGAGCAAAACCAAAAGAGCTTAACTATTATTGTTGCGGCTATTCTGGCAATTGTGGCAATTTACTTTGGCTACAAGCGACTTTACCTCCAACCCAAGGAAGATGAAGCCAGCTCACAAATATTCCAGGCACAGTATTACTTTGAACAGGATTCGTTCCGCCTGGCACTCAACGGTAACGAGAATGACCTTGGCTTTGCAGCTATTGCCGATAAGTATGGTATGACCCGCACCGGAAACCTGGCTAACTACTACGCAGGCATCTGCCTCCGCGAAATGGGCGAATACCAAAAGGCCATTGATTACCTCAAAAAATTTGATGCCGGCGACCAAATGGTTACCCCCATTGCCTATGGCGCTATTGGCGATTGCTACGTTGAACTCAAAAAGCTGAACGACGCAGCCAAATTTTACGTTAAAGCTGCCAAATACGAAAAGAACGATTTCACTTCGCCTATTTTCTATAAAAAGGCTGGCATGGTTTACGAAGAACTGAAACAGTACGGTAAAGCTCTTGATATTTACAACATCATCAAAAACGATTTTCCCAAGAGCGTTGAAGCCAGGGATATTGAGAAAGATATTGCACGCTTAAACGTACTGATGAACAAATAGCATATCAACATAAAGCATATTTTAAGGGGTGCAGCGCAATGTCACCCCTTATTTTTTAATGCTTATTTTAGTATCTTTGAAAACAAAATTCATTGCTATGGCTACTAATCTGAAAAATCTATCGAGCTACGA
>Ga0207433_10013745_pt1 | contig 11842 bp, 18 predicted proteins | sample YelNatPaOPGAMG01_FD_187559 | JGI IMG/M metagenome (GOLD analysis project Ga0207433, IMG submission 187559) | Hot spring thermophilic microbial communities from Obsidian Pool, Yellowstone National Park, USA - OP-RAMG-01 (SPAdes) (version 3) | ecosystem: Environmental > Aquatic > Thermal springs...
TAGAAGCGGAAAAGAAAACACTTAATAAATGTTTAAAGTGCATTTAGAGCGAGCTTAGAATGAGCGGGACAATCCTTGAAGACGCCGTTTCAGAAGCCTTTAAGAAAAGGGGCTTTATAGTTTTCACAAGGCAGAATCACTGCGACGTTTTAGCTGTTAAACCCGACATGACTTTGGCTTACCTTGTGGAATGTAAGGATTACGCGTTATCCCGTAAGCAGCAGGTTTTAGCCGTCAGAGAGCTCAACCGCAACTACACCCATGCCCTAGAACTCCTAATAAAGCAGCGTCTATGCCCAGAAAAAATCGTCAAGGTTCTTGTGGCTCGGGGATTCGCTTACCAGGCGAGGGGCATACTACAATACACGCCGGAAGCCTTCATCCAGCACATTTCAAAGTAAGGCGCGTTCCCCTGAAAAACTGCGATACGCTTATTTTTCCGCCTTTTTCCATCGAAATCTTGATGGAGGGGTGTCCAGTGAAGAGAAAGAGGAAAGCCTCAGAAATCCTAGACGAGTTTGACTTGAAAATGATTAAGGAAGCTTTAAAACTTGATAGAAAGCGGCGGATAGAATACGTTGTTTAAACTTTTATTTCCATCCAACCCTTTTGAATATTTCAGCGTCTTATCGGGATTTTGAAGAAATTTCTGCCTCAAGCATATTTAGTTATTAACATTTTTGGCAACTTATTCCAATCCTTGAACCAGCTCAAGAATGTAGGTGGGCCGGGCCGGATTTGAACCGGCGACCTTTCGGTTATCAGCCGAACGCTCCAACCAAGCTGAGCTACCGGCCCTCTGTCTGCTTCTAGACTGTTATAAGATTCAATTATTGTTTTTAAGGTTTTCAGAACGCTTTTAACGTTGTGTGGGGCTTATGTTCCGCTCGGAGGAAGTGGGGCCCGTGGCCAAGTATGGATTAAGGCGCCGGCCTTCGGAGCCGGAGAACGTGGGTTCAAATCCCACCGGGCCCGCTCATCAGAAACTACGTTTCCGATACCTTCCTTTGGCGTATTTTGGAAATCCACTTTTTCTATTGCCTCAATCATTTTTCTGAGCGCATATTCACATGATTTTGAGATATTGAGGCCGTATTTTTGGGCTTTTTCGAGAATTTCTGCATCGATTCTTATGGTTGTCATTTTTCTCCTTTTTCCCATTTTTATATCACCAGATATATAATGTATATCAACTAATTTAAAAGCCTTTATCCTAAAATCTCATGAAGCTTTCTGTCAATGTTTGGATAGGGCCGAGGCCCTTTATTCCATCCTCTTCCGTTTCTAAGCCAATCACATGTGAGCCTATCGCTTAAGTCAAGCTGTTCGTTTATGAGTTTTAAGGCTTCTGTTGTTGGAAACCATGCATATCTTTTTGGGCCTAAAACTACTCGGAAATCATAATCCAATCTGGAAGGTTCAAAAATGCATAAGACACCGTATCCGTCTGAGGCTTGTCGCTCCGCTTTAATTTTAAACCCATCGATATAGAAATAGCCTTTAACACGTTTAACTTGGCGGATTTCGACAAGCCTCATAGTTTCATGGCCCTTTTCTTGCAGATTAGTATTGTAGAAAAGAGACTTCCTTATCCCTCGCCCATAAGAAGAGGATAATTAAGATGATTAGGAAAATGATGAGGATTATAAATCCGATAATGTTCATGAGGTTTTCACCTTTCGTTTTTTCCTTCCGACTGTTGAGCCGTTTTTAAAAGTCCAATAGAATAGGCCGTCTCTGGTTAATTTGCCGCCGTGTTCAGCTAAGTCTTTAAGCATGGCTTTAAACTCTGGATTATTAACGTCTTCGCTTTTCTCAAACTCTCCCTTTTGGCCCTCTGCCTTTTCCCATTTTATCTTGTCTGGATTCCATTCCCATTTAGAGCCACATAACTTGTTTATTTGGCTTTTCAATTTAACAATGGAAGCCTCTAAGCCGTTAAGGAAATCCATGAAATCTTCAATGAAAATCTTAAAATCATCATCATTCATGTTTTAACACCTTTTTCCGCTAACCTTTTCTTAATTTCAAAAGCCACAAACTGAATCTCGTTTGTGTCTCCAATTTCTCTTAAATGGTTGAGACGCTTTTCCAATTCCTCTAAACTCATTTTTGAATAATCTGGCCTTGATTTTGGCCTCGAAACCGCAATAGTTTTCTGTGGTTGCTGAGTTTTCTCTGGCTCTTTAGTTTCAATTTCTTTCCTAAGTTTTTCGGTTAATGCCACTCCATAACGTTTCTTATTAAATTGATAACCCTCTTCATTCATAATGCCTATTTGATGCCAATATTCGTTTAAGGCATAAAGAATGGCGTAGCTTTCCCCTAAACCTGTTTGAGCTCTATACTTTGCTAAGGCATCTTCAAAATAAGCATTGAAAAACAACTTATGTACCCAAGACTTTTCCGACTCACTCAACCAGAAAACACCTCAACAAAATTTTTAATTAATGAAAGTTTGAAGATGTGATGTTTTGGTGTGTTTTGGTTTGGTTTCTGGTAGTTACTGAGTCTTAGGTAGGTACGTAGGTAGGTAGATACGTATCTAATAGAAAGAGAGAAAGAGTATAATGTGGTTTTGGTAGAAGAGCCAGCACATACAATTTTGGGTTCATTGTTCATTTTTTGGTTTATGGGCTTCTTTATCTTTGATAAGCCTAAAAAATAGGCTAAGACTTCATCGGCAGACTTGAATGGAAAAATTAGGTTTCCAATGCGAACAAGGTAATCCTTTGTTTTGGGATTAACGTAAAATAGGCCCTGAATGTCAATCATTTTTTCTTAGCCTCCCATCTTCCCTCTGTTGAGCCGAGAGGCTTAGCATATTCCTCGACAAGCTTCAGGTATCTGTCATAGAGAAAATCTTTGATGTCTTTCAAAGCATTATGCGATTTCAATGGAATATCTAAAACACTATGTCTTTCTTTAATTTCAAAAGCTAAGATGTGGCCATTGTTTTTGCTTATTCCATAAATTCTGAATGTTAATTCGTGCATTATGAGGTTTTTATCCAATGGTTTTTGATAGGCTTCATGATGTATAGGCTTAGCGTAATCAAGTTTTTCTTTAAACTCGTTATGATCATAAACCACTTCCGTTATCATGGCCCAGCATCTCCCAATTGCTTTTCAAGAAATTGTTTGAGGGCCTCACGCACAACTTGACTAAGATTCTTGAACCTTCCAATCTTAATTAGAGTTTCAATTTGTTCCCTTTGTTTTATTGGAATGCGAACGTGAATGTTTGATTCGTATTCAGGTATCATTTTTATCTCCATTTAAAGAAATGCGTCTTAAATTGTTAGGGATTTCTGGCATCTTTGATTAAAAAACGAATAAGCTCTAAAAAAGACTAAAAATGTGTTATTTTTTCCATAGGTTTGAATCGAGAGTAGTATAGTGAGGGAAGTATTCCTTTTTGTTAAATAACACATTTTTGCTACACAAACATGTGTAAAAATTTTGCTTTACATGTTTATTTCCGAAATTTCCATTTTTTTAAACAAAAATTTGTTAAAAAGAAGATGAAATCTCAACAATGCTACATGAAGAGATAAAAAGGCAATAAGAAATTTTAGAGGTTTAAAACTGAATCAAACCCTTTTTGATTTTCTCATTCACATGAACCTTTATTATTTGGATTTCCACTAAGTCGCCCTCTTTGACCCTATCAAGCCTTTCTTTTGGAATTATTATTCCATTTCTTTCAACTTTAACGATAAACGCTTTTTCATTGCCTTATCCCATCCTTTTTCAGTATTTTAGGCCTATTTGAATTTGGAATTTTTCTATCAGAAAATTTTGGAAAGTGTTTAAGAATGTGTGAATAACGCATTTTCTGATTATCGCTTTTCCATGTTTTTGTTTCTTTGATGTTTAAACAGAAAATAAAATCTTTAAACTTTCACATTTAAATTTATATTTGTGCGTCAATACGTCTTAACCAGACATGTTTTAAAGAGGCTTTTAGGCCGTTATGGTTCTATCTTATGCTGTTATTGTGGAAAACCAATAAGGCCAAATCAGAAAATTATCGCAATTGTAGGGAAGGGTAAAACAAAACGTTATCATAAAGAGTGTTATGAAAAGACGCTTCATTAAGGGTTTCTTAAGGCTTAAGAATTGCGTGATTTAACAATGCGTTAGTGTTGAGGATTCAGCCCTAAACATTAATGGGAAAATTTCATTATTTTCTTAGAATGAACCTTTAAGGGCCATTTTTAATGGTTTTTTGCCATAGGCCTCTCTGGCCTGTCTCCCGTTGAAAAACAAAGAAGACTTTTCTCATGCGAATAGGCTATTTTTGGGATTCAGGGGACTTTGTTTTGCAAATCCATTTTAACCCATCTTCCCACCCGCTATTTTAATTACTGCGAGCTTTCTTTAGCTAACTTCCATAAATCTTCTAATGCCAATACGTCAATATTTTCTGGACATTTATCCCAATCGTGTTTCCAGCAGATTATTAAATTACATTCCTTCTTATCATGCCCATGACTTTCAAAATCGCTACTGCACGCTTCAAATTCTATAGAAAGCGGTTCTTCATTGAACATCCAAGCATCTGGGTACTCTTTACTAAACACGGGCAATCCTTTAAATTTAAAGAATTTAAAGAAATAGCCGAACATAAAGATTACCATATTTTCATAAGGTGGCGTTTCTCCCTTATCAGTTTTGATTTCTTCTATAGGTATCTTCTTAACTTCTTCGAGTAAACCAGACAAATCCTTAATATATTTATCAATAACTTCTCTTTTCATAAAATCCCTCGATAATATTCCATCGATTTTAACTTAAATAACTTGCGAGTATTTAAGAAAAAGAGAGATGAAAAGGAAATTTAGGAAAGCACTTTCAAGTTTGCCTTATCATAGATTTCCTTTAACGTTTCTGGATTATAATCCGTGTAATGTTTTGCTAAGACGCTTTTAGGAACACGGCCACAGAAAGCATCGATATATCTATCTGGAACACCAAGCCTACCCATTTCAGAACAGAACCACTCACGCAAAACCTTAGGTGTTATCTTAACTCCGCATTTCTCAGAAACTGTGGCCCATCTTTTATCCAATGTTCTTAGGTTTGGAAACACCTTTTCATTTTCCTTCCAATGCTTACCCTTCAAATATCGCTTGAGAATAATGGCCGTTTCCTCGTTAAAGAATCCAATACCTACCTTTTTTGTGCTTGTTGATGGCTTAGACGGATAAAACCTTCTACGCTCTAAGTCAATATCCTTTATTGTTAAGGAAAGCACTTCTCTGGCCCTTAAACCGCTTGATGCCAAAGCCAAGAAAACCGCTTTATCCTCGAGGCTTGGCAAAGCCTCATAGAACCGCTTCAATTCTTCCTTTGAAGGAATCCGCTTCTCTTTGTATTCTGGTTTCTTAAACTTGAAAGACTCAATTACATCCGGCCTCTGCAGATAATCCCTGAAAAACCGCTTCAAAGTCTTCAAATAATTGTTAATGGTTGCCTGCGATTTCGTCTGCATCTCTTTGATTAAGAAGTTGCGAACATCCAACCTCGTTATTTCCTTAGGCTCTTTTCCGATAGCATTAAGGAAATACCTAACAATCCAGCAATGACCCTCAACTGTTCTCTCTTCTAAACGCATTTCAACAACTAAAAAGTCATGGAAATCTCTGATAATGTCATCAAACTCTCCACAATGAACACCATCAAGACAAAGGGAAGCTGGAAGGGATGGAAACCCGCCGGAGGTTTCCATAAATGCCTTCGGAGCCGGAGAACGTGGGTTCAAATCCCACCGGGCCCGCCAAAAACAAGACGCTCCCAATGCAAATTAGTAGGTTGCCATTTGCGAATGTCGCAAGGGAATGGCGAGCGATTTTTTTGTATTCAGCTTTGAATTTTGAACACGATTTGCCACCGTTAGAAGGTTAGTGAATAAATACACATTATCTGTTCTAAGCTTTTGTGCCGATGTGTGCCGTGATGCGGAGTTATTAGATGCGCGCGATGCACGCGTAAAAGTTAAGCGATTAAGATGCGATGTTGGAGAACGTAGGTTAAAATTCCCCTTTGTTTTGTGTTAAGGAAAACTGTTAAATTAGATTTCGTGGCTTTTGATGTAAAGGTGTGTTTGTTGACTATTTCGAGAGGGCAGCTGGCCAAACTTATTGATTCTACGCTTGTTAAGGCTACGGCCACTAAAGGCGAGATTGAAAACCTCTGCAAAGAAGCCGTCCAATACGGTTTTGGATGTGTTGTTGTTAACCCGATTTATGTGCGGTTTGCATCTTCTTTGCTGAAAGGTTCAGACGTTAGGGTTGGCTCAACGGTTGGTTTTCCTTTTGGCGTTTCCTTGCCGGACATTAAGGCTTTGGAGGCTGTTAAGGCCATAGAGGACGGGGCGTGTGAGCTCGACATGGTTATGAACCTCGGCGCTTTCAAGTCCGGCGATTATGAGCTGGTTAAAAGGGATATAGAAGCCGTCACGGCGGTGAAACGCCTATCCAGCGGCATAATCGTCAAGGTGATAATTGAGACGCCGCTGCTAACAAACGAGGAGAAGGTAACCGCGTGCAAAATTGTTAAAGAGGCCGGAGCAGACTTTGTAAAAACTTCCACGGGGTTATTTGGCGGAGGCGCTACAGTGGAAGATGTTAGGCTTATGCGTCAAGTTGTTGGAAAAGATTTTGGGGTTAAAGCCGCCGGAGGCATAAGAACCTACGCAGATGCCGTCGCCATGATTGAGGCGGGCGCCAACCGCATTGGAACAAGCACTGCTGTCGCAATAATTAAAGGCGCGCCATAAAAGCTTACAGCTACATCCTTTCAGGGGCTGTTACTCCAATAAGGTTTAGGGCGTTTCTTAAAACAATTCGCACCGCGTCAACTAACGCCAATCTTGCGTCGCTGAGTTCGGGCGGCTCAGCCTTAATCACTGGAAAAGCATTGTAGAAAGTGTTAAACTTGTCGGCTAAGGCGTTGGCATAGTCAGCCATAAGGTTTGGTTTAAGCGTCTCAACAGCCTCAATGAAGGTTTCCGGAAACTCTGCCAGTGTAAAGACAAGCTCGTGTTCAAGCCTCTCCTTTAAAAGGCTGTAGTCTGCTTTTTCAGTTTTCCTTGAAGCTTTGCGGAGTATGCTACACGCCCGCGCGTGGGAATATTGAATGTAGGGTGCGCTGTTTTTTTCAAAGTTTAAAACTCGGTCCCAGTTGAACTCCACTGGTTTTGCCGGGTCAACCTCCACAAGTGCATAGCGAACCGCCCCTATGCCGACGATTTCAGCGACTTTCTGTTTCTCCTCTTCAGAAAGCTGGGGTGAGCGTTTTGAAACTTCTTCATAGGCTCTTTTTACGGCTTCGTCTAAAACCTCGTCTAGGGTTATGTAACGGCCCCGACGGCTTGACATCTTATAGCCCGGCAGCGTCACAAGGTTGTAGGCGAAATGCGTGAGGTTTTCGGCGAATCTGCTGTAGCCCAAAGCGTATAAGGCTACTTTTAGCTGAAGCTGGGCGAGGGACTGCTCCATTCCAATGATGTTTATGCATTTCTCGGCTTTCCTGAATTTCCAAATGGTGTAGGCTATGTCCCTAGTTGTGTAAAGGGTTGTGCCGTCAGCCCTTACAAGCGTCAAACTCGGCACTTCATAATCTTTTCTCAAGCCAAGCTTTTCCCGCAAATCTAGAACTTCAACAACTTTTCCAGCCTCAAACTCTAAAACACCGCCAAGCACCGTGACGAAGGGTGTTTGCCTCAACTTCTGAAGGGCCTCCGCCACCAGTCCGCTCCACACGAGGTCGCTTTCCCAGTCCCAAGAATCATAAAAAACACCGGCACGGCTTAGGGTTTCCTTGAACCCTTCAAGGCAGAGTTGGCTTACCTCACGTATGAGTTTTTTAGCCCCTTCTTCGCCAGCTTCGTAGGCTCTGTTCAGTTCGCCTATGTTTTTCTCTGGGTCTGGGTCCTCAGTTATTTTTTGGAGAAGCTTTTCAAAAAGGTCTGGATATTTCTGTTTCAACTCGAAGGCTACCGATGCCCAGTCGTCGAGTTCTCGGTTTATTTTGGCTATTTCTTCTTCTGCTGAAACCATCTTTGCCCTTTCAAGTTCCCGTTTAAGCCTATTTATCTCGACGAGGCAGCTGGTTATGGTGTAGATTTTTCCAATGAAATGGTCTGGTTTTTCTGTGGGTTTTGGCTTGCCCAGCTTTTCATAGCCATAAGCGATTACAGCTGTTTGCCGCCCTACATCATCCACGTAATAGTGGCGAAACACTGTGTGGCCTCTCGCCGACAGCATGCGTGTTAAAGCGTCGCCAAGCATGGGGTTTCGGGCTTGTCCAATGTGGATTGGATGGATTGGGTTAACGCTCGTGTGCTCGACGATGATCCTCAAAGGTTTTTCAGCTTTAACGAAGCCATAGCTGGCGTCAAGCTGCCGTACAGACTCTATGGTTAGGGCTGAAAACTTTTCAAAGTTGGCGTGAAAGTTTATGTAGCCTCCGCCAGCGGCAGCCACCTCCTTGACAAAGCAGAACTTTGACTTGCCCATGGCTTGGGCTAGCTGCTGTGCCAACGTGAAAGGCTTTTCGGCAGTTTGCTTTGCAAGTTCAAAGCAGATGGATGTGGCAAGCTGTCCAAAATCCCAGACTGGAGGCTTTTCAAAGGTAAGCTGTTTCACGAAAGACTCACCAATCCGGAGTTTTCCGAAGGCTTCTTTCAGTAGGCTTTCGCATTCCTTCTTCAACTCGCCTAGGGGGTTTTCTGAAATCATCAGTTTCGCCTTTCCATGAGCCTTAACAGTAAATGTGAGCAGCTAACCTATAAGCTTACAACAGAGGCTTACTTCTACATCTAAAATCGCCGAACCAGCTCGATGTCTATATAAGGTTAAATACAGCCAATAGGCTATGGAAGGTGTGCACGCTTTGAAGCCGAAGATAGTTTTTTCTGAAAAATGTTTGGAGTATGGGTCTTGGCATATTGAAAGCCCGAGACGTGTGCAAGTAGCCTATGAAATATTGAAGGCAAGGGGCTACGAGTTTGTTGAACCAGAGCCAGCAAGCGAAGAAGACTTGCTTAGGGTTCACGACGCGGACTACATCCAACTGCTTAAAAAAGGAGCCGTTGAAGACCCGGATACACCAGCCTACGAGAAAATTTATGAATACGCGAGACTTTCAGCCGGCGGCGCCATCCTAGCCGCAAAAATAAACGGCTTCTCCTTAATGAGGCCGCCGGGACACCATGCCGGCAGATATGGCGCAGCTTTAGGCGCCTATACGAAGGGCTTCTGCTACATAAACAATATTGCAGTTGCCGTGAAACATCTGGATAAGCCCACGCTTATTTTGGATATTGACGGCCACCATGGGAATGGCACGCAAGAAATATTTCATGGAGACCCGAAGGTTGTTTTTATTTCGCTACATAGGTATCCTCATTATCCCGGTACGGGGACGTATTCGGAGGATAATTGCTTGAATTTTCCGTTGCCCGCGGATTGTGGAGAGGCTGTTTACCTAAAGACTCTTGAAGAAGCATTGCGGAAGGTGGATATGCAGAGAATCGAGGTTATCGCTGTCTCAGCCGGTTTTGACGCTTACGCCGGGGACTTAGCCTCTTTAGGGTTGACGGAGAAAACCTACAGAAGGATAGGTGAGATTTTAGCTTCTTTTGGGAAGCCGACGTTTTTCGTTTTGGAAGGTGGATATGTAGGCGAAAACGTTGGGAGGTGTATAGACGAGATGCTCAAACCTTTCAGTGAACGTTAAGCTTATCAACAGAACAAAACATTCTACAGAACATGAAGCGGTTTAACGGCAAGGTGGCTGGAACCCTAATATTTGTCGGTGCAGTCCAGTTTATCCTTGGCATGCTGGTTGCCGAATGCCTTTACCCCGACTACAGAGTTTCTGAAAACTACATAAGCGATCTTGGAAGATTAGACGCGGCGTCGGCTCCTGTTTTTAACGGTTCAGTTTTTGTGCTTGGCTTGACAATTGTTCTTAGCGCTTACTTTCTTAGGCAAATTTCTCCCCGCAAGGTTTTCTTAGGCTTTTTGGTTTTATGCGGAATCGGCGCCATGGGTGTTGGAGTGTTTCCAGAAGACTTCGGCATCGTGCATGGCATAGTCTCCCTTATAGCCTTTCTTTTCGGGGCACTGTCGGCCATAGTTTCCTATAAGATTCAGAAGCCGCCGTTGTCCTACTTTGCAGTGGTTTTGGGTTTAACATCGCTGCTGGCGCTGATGCTGTTTATGGCGGGGGTTTATCTTGGCTTGGGCAAGGGAGGCATGGAGCGCATGATAGCCTATCCAATGCTTTTGTGGGCTATAGGGTTCGGCGGACACCTAATAAAAGAATAGAAAAAGAGGAAGCAAGGAGCATTTAACGCCTTTTGCTAGACTTTTTACTCCTGCAAAGCACAGCATTAGGAGAGTTGACGTCGAAAGCACAACAGTGGTTTGAGTGTTTTCAACAACATCAACCACCGTAATATTTCCATAGATTTCATAGGCTGCTGTGACGTTGTGGGGCTCCATCGTTGTCGTTGTCAAAATAGAATTGGAATGGGTCATATGTTGACCAGTTCATTCCAAGGTCGTTATCGGTTATGAACCAAAAATATGGATTAGCCTTAACCTTCATTTATAAAAGCTTCAAAACACTCTCGCTAATAAAGTCTATCTGCTCAGCAGACACGCTTGGATGAACGGGCAGAGAAAACACTTGCTCGGCGGCTTTCTCGGTTTCTGGAAGTTTTCGCTTTTCAAATCTGCGGTAGTAGGGCATGGTGTGGATGGGCCATGGATAGTACACTTCAGCTCCTATGCCTTTGCCCCTAAGCTGTTCGATAATGTTGTCCCGCCTTTTCCTATCTGCGCCTATAAGCCTAACAGTGTAAAGGTACCAGCTGTTCCTACAACCCTTAAGCTCCCTTGGCAACTGCAGTTTATCGGCTTTACAAAGCTTTGCCGTAAGCCTCTCGGCGTTTTCCCTTCTCTTTGCAAGAAAACGGGGCAGTTTTTGCAGTTGAACATATCCAATGGCGGCTTCAATCTCCGGCATCCTATAATTGTGTCCCAACATAACAGACAAGTATTTTTGCTTCTCTCCATGGCACCTAATAAGCCTCAGCTTTTCAGCCAAATCATCATCGTTTGTGGTTACCATGCCGCCTTCACCAGTGGTCATGTTCTTGCTGGCGTAAAAACTCCAGCACGCGATATCCGCGTAAGCGCCCACAGGCTTGCCATAATAAACTGCGCCATGGGCTTGAGCCGCATCCTCAATCACTTTTAACCCATGCTTGTCGGCTATTTCCCGTATGGGCTTCAGGTCCGCCGGGGCGCCATAAAGGTCGACGGCGATTACCGCCTTCGTCCGCTTTGTTATGGCCTTTTCAACCTCATCCAGAGAAATGTTGTAGGTTTCGGGGTCTATGTCCACAAAGACTGGTTTTGCTCCGGCCATAACTACGGTTTCGGCAGTCGCCACGAAAGTGAAGCTTGGCAGAATAACTTCGTCGCCGCGTTTGACGCCGACGGCGGCAACAGCTATGTGCAGGGCGGCGGTTCCACTGTTCACCGCCACAGCATTTTTCGCCTCGACAAACTTTGCAAAATCATCTTCAAAACGCTTAACCATCGGTCCAGCGCCCAGACTGTGGGTTAGTATGCCGCTTTTTAGAACTTGGATAATCGCCTCAACTTCTTCTTGTCCAATTTGCGGAGCGTTTATCGGAATCATAGCTAGGCCTCTGTATTATGCTCCATACAAAGTTTATTAAAACTTGTCTAAGAGTGCAGAGAAAAGCGGAGCTAGAAAAGGTGGTTGTTAATGTTTAGGCTTTTGACTCTGCTTAGGAA
>Ga0207433_10013749_pt1 | contig 11841 bp, 10 predicted proteins | sample YelNatPaOPGAMG01_FD_187559 | JGI IMG/M metagenome (GOLD analysis project Ga0207433, IMG submission 187559) | Hot spring thermophilic microbial communities from Obsidian Pool, Yellowstone National Park, USA - OP-RAMG-01 (SPAdes) (version 3) | ecosystem: Environmental > Aquatic > Thermal springs...
CCGCGCGGCCAGAAACGTCTGCTCCGGACCACCCAACGCGGCGTGGGCGGCGATCCTGTCCAGCGGGCCGCCGTCGGTGTCCGCGAGATTTTCCAGCAGCAGGCCGTGCCAGTCCGCCAGCGCGCCCGCCCGCTCCCGCCCGGCGTCGCCGGAACTCCGGGTTCGGCGCGCCGATGCGCCGCCGCCCGACAGCCGGTCCAGCGCCCGCACGTACTGTTCGGCGAAGCCTTCCCAGGTGTCGGCAACGCGCAGCATCCGCGCGAGCACGACGGCCAGCGTCGTCTCCTTCGCCCTGACCGGGCCGTCACCGTAGCGGGTCCAGCCGTGCCGGGACTCCCACCGAATCAACTGCGGTGCAGCGGTTTCGGCGAATGCCTGAAACCCCTGGCGTTCCCACGTCCAGGCCCACAACCCCGCCGCCGCATCGGAGACGACGAAACCCGCCGCCGCCACCGGATCCTCGGAGCGGAAATAGTCGTAACCGCGGGCGTCGCACGCCAGGTCGATCAGTTGCTCCAGCGCGGACGCCGCGGGCCCGGCATCCTCGGCGCGCAGCGCATCCTGGGCTTCGGTGGCGAGCCGCTTGAAGGTGAAGCGCCAGCGTGACCGCTCGCGCGGTGTCACCCGCCGGTCCCCGCCCAGGTAAGCGCCCGCCCGGGCCAGCGACACGAAGTCGTCGACCTCGTCGCGCACCGTCTCCGGATCGGCCGGCGCCGGTGCGCGCCGCGGCGGCCGAGCCTTCCCGTCGCCGGCCAGCTCGACCTCGATGCGCTCCCGCACGTTCGCCGTGCCGCGCCAGTAGAGATTCCACAACGCCTTGCGCAGGCGTTCGTCGTCGAGCCCGGACACCACACGGAAGAATTGTTCGCGGTCCATGCGCTTGGCTGCCACGAGGGCGATTATGCCCAATCTGAGATACACAGCCCCCGGGATGTTGCCCCAAGACTCTAAGTCGCTTGCACTATTGATATCACTGATGATAGCGTCTCACGGTGCCCAACGTGCTGATCCGCGATGTTCCGCCTGATGACCTCGACCAGATCCGGACCGCGGCGGCTGCGCGAAATATGTCACTACAGGCCTACCTGCTTGAGGCGGTGCACGCGCAGGCCGCTCATCTGCGCCGACGTGAAGCGTTGCGCCGGGTCGCGGCACGGCTGGTAAATCAGCGCGCAGTCGACGAGCAGGACCGCCAAGCGGTGCTCGACGCCGTCGATGACGCGCACGCGGCACGAGGGGCGCAATTGGGCCGTGCCACGTGATCGTGGACGCCTCGGTGGTCATTGACGCGGTGACCGACTCCGGGGCTCGGGGTCAGGCAGCCCGCCAGGCACTCGCCGATCACCCCGCTTCCGAATCTCTCCTGGCCCCGGGACATCTGGCCGTAGAGATCCTGTCCGGCCTCGTGGCAGCCGCAAACCGACCTGGGCACCCGTTGCAGGCCGACGAGATCGAACAGGCGTTGCTGGACGCGGAGGCCCTGGAGATCACCATCGAAGCCACGCCCTGGACCGACGTCAGGCGCGCGTGGGCACTCGCCCAAAGCGCCCTGCGATATCCCGACGCCATCTACCTCGCCAGCGCGGAACGTCACGGGGCCGCGCTACTCACCAGTGATGCTCGCGTCGAACGATCCGGCGCCCCGATCGGCTGCCCGATCATCACGGTCCAACCGGCCCGCGGCGGTGACCGCTGATCCGATGAGCGAGTCCACCGGGACGCGCCCTGAGAGGATCCCCCGCGTGCTGGACCGAGCGCACTACCCGAGGGAGCGGAATTCGGCATTCCCGCTGCTCGCTGGGCCTTGTGTCGGTAGCGCGTTCTATCGTGGCCGACGATGACACTTTTCGCGCACGCATGTTCCCTTTGCTGGCAGGATCTGCACAAGGAAACCGAGCAGGAAAGCGCACCGTGGTGAGTGAATCGATCGACAATCCGATCCTCAACTCGCCCTACGAGCAGCCCGACCGCTATTACGAGGTGGGCCCCCAAGGCCCGACGGGCCAGGTCCGCGAGGGCCGCCGGCCCAGCGAGTCGTTCATCCCCATCGCGGTAGCCAAGAAGGGCACGGACGCAGGGCAAAGCGCGTTCGACTTCGACGCCACGGGCGAGCGGCGCGAGCGGAACAGCCTGATCAACGACCTTCGCCGCGACGTCGCCGCGTGGCGCAGAGGCGGGGACACTCCGGGGTTACGCCGATCAGCCGCAAGCTGCTGCAGCACTGGGCCGACCCGGACCGGGAGAACAGGGTGCTGTTCTGTCAGCGTGAGGCCGCCGAGACGACCATGAAGTAGTCGAGGAATTCGCCGAGGTTCTCCGCGATCTTCTCCGGCCCGAACAGGCGGCAGAAGGCACCGTCCTCGTTGCTCGCGAACTCCTCCTCCCAGCGGCGACGCTCTATGTCGTTCAGGGACTGGTAGGCGTACCCGTCGAGGCAATCCCGCAGCAGTTCGACGACCTCCTCATACCGGCGATACGTCCGCTCCGCGAGCCGCTTCCGCTGCTCGGCCAGGAACTGCGGGAGCACTTCGTCGATCGTCGTGTCGCTGCGAGCTGCCAGCATGGGCACAAACCTATCAAGATCGCCACCCCAGCCGACACCTGCGAGACCGAGCAGGAAGTCACGGCTGCGCGAGGGACCGTCCAAACGTCGCCGAGCAAGGTCAACGGCCGCTTTCTTTGTTGCAAGGCCGCACCTGCGCATCACGTCGGCCGTGAGCTCGTCAGCTGGCAGCCCCGCCCGATCAGGAGTGAGTCGTCGCACGCACGATCGCACCCGCGCCACGATTCCTTGGGAGTTGCGTAGTGATCGCGCTTCGGTGGGGCGCACCCGTAATCTCGACGGTATGTCTGCCCCCGACGACCTTCACAGCGACTACACCGGACACGTCGACCCCGGCACCGCCGCCCGCCGCATCCTGCCCGGCGCCACGATCATCAAGGCTTCGGTGGGGCCGATGGACAACAACGCCTACCTGGTGACCTGCTCCGCGACCGGGGAGACGCTGCTGATCGACGCGGCCAACGACGCCGACACGCTGCTGGGCCTCATCCGCCGCTACGCGCCCAAGATCGCGCTGATCGTGACCAGCCATCAGCACGTCGACCACTGGCAGGCCCTGGCGGCGGTCGCCGAGGCGACCGGCGCCCCGACCGCCGCCCACGAGATCGACGCCGAAGCGCTGCCGGTCAAACCGGACCGATTGCTGGCCGGCGGCGACACGGTGCAGATCGGCGAGCTGACGTTCGACGTCATCCACCTGCGCGGGCACACGCCCGGGTCGGTCGCGCTGGCCCTCGACGGCGAGGCGACCGGCGGCGTCACCCAGCTGTTCACCGGCGACTGCCTCTTCCCGGGCGGCGTGGGCAAGACGTGGCAGCCCGGGGATTTCACCCAGCTGCTCGAGGACGTCACCACCCGGGTGTTCGACGTGTACGACGACGCCACCGTGGTCTATCCCGGTCACGGCGACGACACGGTGCTGGGCGCCGAACGCCCCCACCTGCGCGAATGGCGCGAACGCGGCTTCTAGGGCCGGCGGCTCGTCACGACGTGGTGTGCACGATGAGCACGTCGACCTTGGCCCGCCGGGACACGTTGGCCGGCACCGATCCCAGCAGCCGTCCCGCGATGGTGCTCAGGCCGACGTTGCCGACGACGAGCAGGTCGGCCTTCTCCTCCTCGGCCAGCTGCACCAGGGCGTCGACCGGGGCGCCGACGATCGGCCGCTCGTCGACGTTCTTGGCGCCCGCCGCCAGCGCGCGCTCCTTGGCGTCGCGCAGGATCGCGTAGATCGGCGCGGTGCCGGACACCTTGTAGCTCTCCGACCCCAGGACGTCGGCGGCCCGGGCGTCCTGCTGCTGGGGCAAATACGCCGACGCGATGATCAACTTGGCGTCGAGCCCGGCGAGCTGCGCCGCCCGATCCACCGCGCGCATCGACGAGTCCGAGCCGTCAGTTCCTACCACCACGACCTGATAGGCGCCCATTCACCCTCCCATTTCCGGTTGGTCAGCCAGACGACAGTATCGCGTTTGCCCATCGCGCAGGGAAAAGATTCGCACCTGCGCGTGGCGCGGCAGGACCAGCGTTTGCGGGTCCGCGTCGGGCCGACGGACAATCCTCCCCGATGGCAAATCGTGAAATGTCCCCGACGAATCCGGGAAGCCTTGATTTGCCGCGCTTTTCACCATTTTCGCCGACCGCGGGCGGGTCTGCCGCGCCGGCGCCGCGGCCACCGGCGCGGCGCGCGCCCGGTGAACAGGTAATCGGCCGCGCCCTACAGTAAGAGGCGTCATGTCCATGCACACTCTCGAGCAGCGCGTTTCCCAGACCCCCGGGGCCGCGGGAGCCGCGGAGCGGCGCCTGCCACGCGGCAGGTTGCTCGACCCGTGGGCGGTCGCCGCGCTGGCCACCGTCGTCAGCGCCGCCTGGGCGTGCCGGCCTTCGCTGTGGTTCGACGAGGGAGCGACGATCTCGGCGGCGGCGAGCCGGACGCTGCCCGAGCTGTGGCGGCTGCTGGGCCGCATCGACGCCGTCCACGGCCTCTACTACCTGGTGATGCACGGCTGGTTCGCGATCTTCCCGCCCACCGAATTCTGGTCGCGGCTGCCCAGCGCGCTGGCCGTGGGCGCCGCCGCCGCCGGCGTCACGGTGTTCACCAGGCAGTTCACGCCGCGGGCGACCGCGGTGTGCGCCGGTGCCGTGTTCGCCATCCTGCCGCGCATCACCTGGGCGGGGATGGAAGCACGGTCCTACGCGTTCGCGGTCGCGGCGGCCATGTGGCTGACCGTGCTGCTCGTCGCCGCCGTCCGGCGCAACGCGGCGCGGTTGTGGGTGGGGTATGCGCTGGGCCTGGCGGTGTCGATCCTGCTCAGCCTCAACCTGATCCTGTTGGTGACCGTGTACGCCGTGGCGCTGCCGCTGCTGGCCCCCGCAGGGGCCCGCAAGTCGCCGGTCATCCGGTGGGCCGTCGCCTCGGCCGCCGCGGTCGGGCTGATGACACCGTTCCTCGTGTTCGCCCACGGCCAGGTCTTCCAGGTCAACTGGCTCTTCCCGGTCAGCTGGCATTACGCCTTCGACATCGTCCTGCGGCAGTATTTCGACCACAGCGTTCCCTTCGCCGTTCTCGCGGCCGTGCTGGTCGTCGCGGCGGCCGCGGCCCGGCTGAGCGGCGTATCCGCCCCGGCCGGCGCGACGCGCAACCTGGTGGTCCTGTGCGCGGCGTGGATCCTGGTCCCGACCGGCCTCGTCGTCGGGTACTCGGCCGTCGCCGAACCGATCTACTTCCCGCGCTACCTGATCCTCACCACGCCCGCGGTGGCCGTCATCATGGCGGTCTGCATCACCACGATCGCCCGCAGGCCGTGGCCGATGGCCGGGGTGGTGCTGGTGCTCGCCGTCGCCGCGGTGCCGAACTACCTGTTCATCCAGCGCTGGCCGTACGCCAAAGAGGGCTGGGATTACAGCCAGGTGGCCGACCTGATCGGCTCCCATGCCGCTGCGGGGGACTGCCTGCTGGTGGACAACACCGTGGGCTGGCGGCCCGGGCCGGTCCGCGCGCTGCTCGCCACGCGGCCGGGGGCATTCCGGTCGCTGATCGACGTCGGGCGCGGCGCGTACGGGCCCAAGGTGGGCTGGCTGTGGGACGGGCACGTCGCGGTGTGGCTGACGACGGCCAAGATCAACCAGTGCTCCACGATCTGGACCATCACCAACAAGGACGGTGCGCTGCCGGATCACCAGGCCGGGTCGTCGTTGCCGCCGGGGACGTTCGGACGCGCCCCCGCGTACCGCTTCCCGGGCTACCTCGGGTTCCACATCGTCGAGCGCTGGCAGTTCCACTACTCGCAGGTGGTCAAGTCGACACGGTGACCGCGCCCCGCGAGCGCGCGTGTCTCTACAGCGACACGCCGGCACGGCCGGCAATTTGCGCACGCTCAACCGCGGTGCCGTCAGGCGGGCCGCCGCACGCCGCGGCCCGCGCGCCGGGAGGCCCGGTACCCGGAGACGATGCCGGCGGCGGAGAGCGCGGCGAAGACCGTGAACAGCCACCGGGCGGCCGGCACGCCACCGCCTTGGGCGGTGTTGACGACGACGCCGGCCAGGCCGGCGCCGAACGCCGCGGAGACGAGCTGCACCGTGTTGATCGCGGCGGCGGCCGCGCCGCCCTCGGCCGGGTCGTCGACGGAATCCATCGCGCGCACCGCCAGGTGCGGCCAGGCCATCCCGACCCCCACCCCGGCGACGAGCAAGCCCACCGCCCACCACACGACAAGCCCGGCCGGGGCGTCGGCGCGCTGGGTGACGGCGGCCAGCGCCAGGCCCGCGGCCACGACCACGGGTGCGGCCACGATCACCCGCCCGATCACCCGCGGTTTGTCCAGTGCGGCGCTGACGATCTCGCTGACGGTCCACCCGAACGCCAGCGTCGCCCCCAGGAACCCGGCCGCCACCGGCCTCAGATGCGCCAGCTGCTGACCGAACAGCGGCACATAGGTGTTCACCATCGCCGCGGCCATCAGCACCGCCATGGCCAGATAGACCCATTTCAACGGTCCGGGACCGAACACACTGGGCGGCAGCACCGTCGCCTGCGCGCGCCGGTCGACGACCACGAAGACCGCGGCCAGCGCCACCCCGACCACGAGCAGGGCCGCGGTCGCGCCGATGTCGTGCGGGATCTGCGCGACACTGACCGCCAGCGCGGCGGCTCCCAGTAACAGCAGCGACCACACCGGCACCTTCAGCACCGGCGATGCCGCGTCCGGGTTCGCGCGCCCCGCGGGCAGCGCGGCCGGTACCAGCGCGGCCATCAGGGCGCTCAGCACCGCCATCGCCACGAAGGCCCACCGCCACAGGCCGAACTGGGCGAAGAGGCCGCCCATGGCGGGCCCGACGACCGTGGCGACGCCCCACATCGCCGACACCAGCGCCGAGCCGCGGGTCCACAGCGCGTGCGGCAGTGCCGCGTTGATGACCGCATAGCCGAGACCCGCCAGCAGGCCGCCGGCCAACCCTTGCAGGGCGCGTCCGGCGATCAGCACCGCCATGTCGGGCGCCGCCGCGCACACCAGGCTGGCGACGCCGAAGACGCTCAGCGCGAACAGGTACGACGACCGCGGCCCGGCCCGCAGCAGGATCGGGTTGACCAGGGTGGCCGCGACCACCGACCCGACCAGGTACAGCGTGGTCACCCACGCGTACAGGCGGGCGCCGCCGATCTCGGCGACCGTGTTCGGCAGCAGGCTGCTCGTGAGGAACTCGTTGGTGGCGTAGAGCGCGACACCGCCGGCGAGCACGATCGACGCGCCCAGATGCCCGCCGCCCAGCAGGTCCCGCCACCTGCCTGCGCCGGCCGCCGTCTGGATCACGTGAGGCCGGCGGCGTCCATCCCCCGCAGTTCCTTCTTCAGGTCGGCGATCTCGTCGCGGAACCGGGCGGCCAACTCGAACTGCAGATCGCGGGCGGCCGCCATCATCTGCGCGGTGAGGTCCTTGATGAGGTCGGCCAGCTCGGCGCGCGGCATGTTCGCGGTGTCGCGACCCTCGAACACGCCCGCGCTCACCGCGCGTCCGGGCTCCCCCTGCGCGCGCCGGCCGCGGGAGGCGTTGCGGCCCGACCCGCCGATCCCGACGTCCGTGTCGTCCGCCTCGCGGTAGACCTGGTCGAGGATGTCGGCGATCTTCTTGCGCAGCGGTTGTGGGTCGATGCCGCGGGCCTCGTTGTAGGCGATCTGCTTGGCCCGTCGCCGCTCGGTCTCGTCGATGGCCTCTTTCATCGACGCGGTGATGGTGTCGGCGTACATGTGCACCTCCCCGGAGACGTTGCGGGCGGCGCGCCCGATCGTCTGGATCAGGCTGCGCGACGACCGCAGGAAGCCCTCCTTGTCCGCGTCGAGGATCGCCACCAACGCCACCTCCGGCAGGTCCAGGCCCTCCCGCAGCAAGTTGATGCCCACCAGCACGTCGTATTCGCCCAACCGCAGCTGGCGCAGCAGTTCGACGCGGCGCAACGTGTCGACCTCGGAGTGCAGGTAGCGCACCCGGATGCCCATCTCGAGCAGGTAGTCGGTGAGGTCCTCGGCCATCTTCTTGGTCAGGGTGGTCACCAGCACCCGCTGGTCGGCGGCGGTGCGTTTGCGGATCTCGCCGATGAGGTCGTCGATCTGGCCCTTCGTCGGCTTGACCACCACCTTCGGGTCCACCAGGCCGGTGGGGCGGATCACCTGCTCGACGAACTCGCCGCCGGCCTGGCCCAGCTCGTAGGGGCCGGGCGTGGCCGACAGGTACACCGTCTGCCCGACGCGGTCGGCGAATTCCTCCCAGGTCAGCGGCCGGTTGTCGACCGCCGAGGGCAACCGGAACCCGTACTCCACCAGGTTTCGCTTGCGCGACATGTCGCCCTCGTACATGCCGCCGATCTGCGGCACGGTGACGTGTGACTCGTCGATGACCAGCAGGAAGTCCTCCGGGAAGTAGTCCAGCAGCGTGGCGGGAGGGGACCCGGCCGACCTCCCGTCTATGTGGCGCGAGTAGTTCTCGATGCCGGAGCAGAAACCGACCTGACGCATCATCTCGATGTCGTAGTTGGTCCGCATCCGCAACCGCTGGGCCTCCAGCAGCTTGCCCTGGGCCTCGAACTCGGCGAGGCGCCCGGCGAGCTCCTGCTCGATGGTGGCGATCGCCTGGGCCATCCGCTCGGGACCGGCCACGTAGTGGGTGGCCGGGAAGATTCGCAGCGAGTCGACCTGGCGGATCACCTCGCCGGTCAGCGGGTGCAGGTAGTACAGCGCCTCGACCTCGTCGCCGAAGAACTCGACGCGGACCGCCAGCTCCTCGTACGACGGGATGATCTCCATCGTGTCGCCGCGCACCCGGAACGCGCCGCGGGTGAACGACAGGTCGTTGCGCGTGTACTGGACGTCGACCAGCAGCCGCAGCAAGGCGTCCCGGGCCACCTCGGTGCCGACCTGCAGTTCCACCGAGCGGTCCAGGTAGGACTGCGGGGTGCCCAGGCCGTAGATGCACGACACCGACGCGACCACCACCACGTCGCGGCGCGACAGCAGCGACGACGTCGCGGAGTGCCGCAGCCGCTCGACGTCGTCGTTGATGGAGCTGTCCTTCTCGATGTAGGTGTCGGTCTGCGCGATGTAGGCCTCCGGCTGGTAGTAGTCGTAGTACGACACGAAGTATTCGACCGCGTTGTGCGGCAACATCTCTCGCAGCTCGTTGGCGAGCTGCGCGGCCAGCGTCTTGTTCGGCGCCATCACCAGCGCGGGCCGTTGCAGTCGCTCGATGAGCCACGCGGTGGTCGCCGATTTACCCGTACCGGTGGCGCCGAGCAGCACCACGTCGCGCTCGCCGGCCCGGATGCGCCGCTCCAGCTCGTCGATGGCGGCCGGCTGGTCGCCGGCGGGCTCGTGGGGGCTGACCACCTCGAAGCGCGCCCCGCTGCGCACCACGTCCTCGACCGCCCGGTATTCCGAGTGCGCGACGACCGGGTGCTCGGTAGCAAAAGCCATGTGTCCAGGGTAGAGCGACCCACCGACACGCGGCCCGGAGCCGGCGCTACCCGGCGGGGCGGGTCCACACCCGGGTGACCGGGTCGCATTCGAGCAGGTGCCCGTCGTTGGAGGTGGTCATGGCGAACGCCGGAAGCCCGGGGCGGTCGCAGGAGCTTCCGGCGGCGTGCACCCCGTTCGTGATGGGGGCCCTGGCCCAGGCGTTGCCCTCGCACACGATCTGCTCGTTGTTGGTCGGGTCGTAGGCCAGCTTGTCGATGTCGGCGCACAGCCCGCCCAGGACGGGCGGCGCCCCCGGCGCCGGGAGCGGGTTCGCGGCGCCGGCCGCCCCGGTGGGGTCGGCCGGGTGCACGCCCGGCGGCACGCCACCGACCCGGGTGGCCACCACGGGTACCCGCACCACCGCTCCCCGTGCGCCGCACTCGTTGCTGAGCACGGCCTCGGTGACCGTGCCGCGCAGCGTCCCGCCGGCCTGCGGCGCCAACGACCATGCGATGGTTTCCTGCTGGGTGGCCCGGGTTCGCCCGTCGGGCTGCGTGCAGCCCACCCGCTGCTGCTGCGGGGTGCCCTGCCAGTAGCCGCCGACGAAGCGCAGCGTGTCGGTGTGGCCGCCGCCGGTCGTGGCGGCCGTCTGGTGAGTGGCGTCGTCGAGCCGGGTCGCGGTGGCCGCGCACCCGTTGGTCGTGCACGCCGAACGGAAGGCCCACCAATCGGTGCCGGTCCCGTCGTGACGAATCGGGATGCCGTTGGCGGTCTGCTTGCCGTGGTCGTAGGTCAACCGGTAGGTGCCGTCCAGCGCCGGCCCGCCGGTTCTCGCCGGCGGTGCGGCGCCGGGCACCGGCACGGACGGCTGGGCAGCGAGCGCCGGCGCCGCCGCCGGCGGGCTGTCGGGCTGGACGGAATACAGGATCGACCAGGTCGCCGCCACCGCCGTCAGCACCGCGCAGACCAGCGCGGTCGCCCACCGGGCTCGGGGCGAAAACCGCCGGCTCATGGCGGTGGCGGCGCCGAGCGGCCCGGGCCGCCGGGATGGCGCGAACCCGCCGGACGCGCCCGCACGGGCGGCCCGGTCGACGCGCTCGCCGACGGCGGTGGCGAACTCCCGGCACCGCTCGAAGCGCTCGTCGGGCCGTTTGGCGAGGGCCTTGGCGAACACCTCGTCGAGGTACGCGAGCTCCGGTCGGGCATCCCCGAGCCGGGGCGGGGCCTCGTGCAGGTGCTGGCCGATCACCGCGACCGGGTTCGGATGCCGGAACGGCGGCGCGCCCGCGAGCAGGTGAAAAGCGGCCGCCGCCAACGCGTATTGGTCGGCCCGGCCGTCGATCTTGGCGCCCGTGAGCTGTTCGGGGGCGGCGTAGGCCACCGTGCCCACCGCGACATTGGTCTCGGTGATGCCGCTGATGTCGCCCAGGTGACGCGCAACGCCGAAGTCCGCCAACAGGATCCGGCGTTCCCCGTCCTCGGGATGGGTGAGCAGGATGTTGGCCGGTTTGACGTCGCGGTGCAGCAGGCCGCGATCGTGGGCGTAGTCGAGTGCGCCCGCGACGGCGTGCAGGATCGCGCACACCTCCTCGACCGGCATCCCGTGCGGGTGCCGCTCTTTGACCAGCCGGGCGGCGTCGGTGCCCGCCACGTAATCCATCGAGATCCACAGCTGGCCGTCGAATTCGCCGCGGTCGTGCACGCCGACGATGTGCGGGTGCCACAGTGTCGCGGCGAGATCGGCCTCCCGGTTGAATCTTTCGCGGAACTCACGGTCCGCCGTGACCGCTTCGGCGAGAACCTTGATCACGTCGCGGCGCGGCAGCCTGGGGTGCAATGCCAGGTACACCTCGGCCATGCCGCCGGCGCCCAGCTGCCGCAGGATCGTGTAGCCGGCGAACGGCTCCCCGCTGTGCACGGCCAGCGACGAGCCCCCGTCCTCGCCGGGCCGCCCGGCCGCCGGCGGCGCCGCGGCGGGGGTCGAGCCGACCGGCGGGATGCGGCGGAACAAGTGCGCGACGGTCGCCGACGGCAGCGAGTGAAAGCCCGCGCGCAGGGCCGCCCGGGCCTGCCGCGGGTTGCTCAGCAGCCGTCGTCCGCCGTCAAGCCGCCGGGTCGTTCCCTTGTCCATCTACGCCCTCCCCCTCATCGCCCGGCGCCGCGCACGGGCGGTGCCGCAGCGTCCGGGGAATCGTTGTCCGGCACGGATCTTCCGGCGTACCCCACCCCTGCATCATGCCGAGCCTTCGTGGGCGATTCGTCGCAGCCAGCTATGAAACAGCTATGAGTGGGCGGGCCGGAAACAAAGCGAAGTCACAGGTGCTTCCGGCCG
>Ga0207433_10013750_pt1 | contig 11841 bp, 11 predicted proteins | sample YelNatPaOPGAMG01_FD_187559 | JGI IMG/M metagenome (GOLD analysis project Ga0207433, IMG submission 187559) | Hot spring thermophilic microbial communities from Obsidian Pool, Yellowstone National Park, USA - OP-RAMG-01 (SPAdes) (version 3) | ecosystem: Environmental > Aquatic > Thermal springs...
AAGATCAGGTCTTGTCTGCATCCTGTTCCTTGCCAGAGATAGAAGGATGCTCCTCTGGTTCTGAAGCTTCCCCATTACAAAGCTCTTCGCAAGATGAACCCCTCTCTCATCCTCCTGAGCCCTATACTGCTCCTTTCTTAGTGCAACGGAGCCGCTGCTGTAAGTTCTTAGCCACGAGACAGGCCTTCCCCCTGAGTAAAACACTATTCCCACTCCATGCTTCGAGAGGAGCTTTATGCATGCGGAAGATATAGAGGCACCTCTTGTTAACACAGCCACCATGCTCAGCTTTGAAGGTGCTATCTCAACAGGCTCCTTTCCCCTCCTTCTTACCACTATCATCCCCTTCTTGGCACCGAGAAATGTCCCGGGCTCATTCACAACAAGCCTCATCAGCACACCCCATAATATGGGCAGTAGTCGGGGCAGAAGCTCGGCTTTCCCGGATCCCTGCCGGAGAGAATGAGCTGAAATGCCTCATCCCTTATCTCCAAGAACTCCCTCCTTATCTCATCTCCAACCAAGAAGTACTTTGTTCTTATTGATGGGACATCCCTTCCCTCGAACTTCAGGTATATTATCAGGCCGAAGTTCACAGGAACACTTTCATGAGCTTCTATAGCTAGTGCATAGCCTGCTGCTGTATATGGATGGAATTTCCTCACCTCTCCCGTCTTTAAATCTATCACCATGTTCGCTGGAGCATATAGATCAACGCTAAGCTCGCTGCTCAGTCCAACTAAGGTTCCATCAACCTTTCTCTCAGCAACAGGAGGTATTGCTATGCTTGCTATGCTGTCAGGCCCTGCATGAGGGAACTTCGACATCGCCTGATCTATCTGGGATGCAGCCTGAATTATCAGGAACTTGTAGAGGTTGTCGCACTCCCTAAAAAGTATCTGCCTGTCCTGCTGGCCAAGCTCCATTGTCCTGCTCTCAGCATCCCTTAGGGCTTCCTCAGCCCTCTCTCCCGATTTTGGAAGAAGCTTTTCGACGACAAGGGATCCTGATAGGTTCTCGGAGCTGTATATCATCCTCTTGACATCTATTAAACAGTCATGTGATATTTTGTGAAATGCAATTCCTCTGGCCATCTTTATGCTGGGAGGAGGCCTGACAAACCTCACCCTTCTCAAATATATGTCCCTCATCGTGGGACAGTATCTAGATGCTAGCTCGCTGACGCTAAGGCTCATCTCCTTTAAAGGAGGGGAAACAGGCGGGTTGCTCCAGTTCCATCCCCTCAGCTCCTCCTGTATTCCCCTCTCCTCAAGCTCCTTTCTCATCTGGGATATCCTTCTGTCAACATCTAGCCTTGAGAGGAAGAACATTCCTCAGCCCTCCTGTACTCAACAACACCGAATCCAGCTGTCCTGTTTCCCCCTACATTTGAGATCTCCGCAAAGCTCATCAAGGCATCCACTATAAGGGAGAACTTGGGATTGTATGAATCATCAGGAAGGGAGTAGTGAACCCTTCCGATAAAGCCAACGTTCCACTTGTTTGTCGTGGGATGCTCGTAAACTCTCACTGTCTTTATCCCCTTAGGGAATCCTGATATGCTGACACCTCCATCATCAACCCACTCCACAAATTTTTCCTCTATCTTGACATCGCTGAAGCTGTTCCAGAGCCTAAGGACAGATCTGAGCAGGAAGGCTGGATCTGGAAGTGGATATGCCCTGTATTGTCCCCTTCTCCTTCCCTCCTTTGAGGAGAGAAGCCTGAAATAGCAGGGAGTCCTGAATTTTATGGAGAACTTCCTGACCGATTTCGCATTCTCAAGAAAGCTCCTGAAATCGAACTCCCTCACTGAAATCTCAGTTATTATCGCTTTTCTATCTACAAAATTTATGGAATCCCTGGAGATTATCGCATCCCTCAGGATCTCAGAGATCTCATCCTTCATCACCGTTATTTTAAACCTTCCCTTCATGGGGCCACATTCCCTGTAGACAACCCTCCCGCTCTCGACAAATTCCACAGGGGTCACGGAATAGGGGGCTATATCCTTGCTTGAGTGAAGCTTCTCAGCCATCTTTTCATCGACAGATTTTATGAGATCAAAGAAAATTCCCCTGACTGCATAGCCTGAAAATGATTGAAATCTCAGGCCCTCAGGGGAGATAAAGCTCAAGGAGAACTGGGTCAGCAAGGAATCACCTGTTCATATTTAAAATCCTTTTGCATAAAAACATTGTCAGTATTAGTAGTGTTCGTACTATCACAGAAGGAGCTGTTTTCTAGACCCACCTGAAGTATATAATGCTATTTAACGGTATTTTCCAATAAATAAAAAAGGCATTCCTTATTCCTCCCTGCCTAAAGTAATTAATGTCAGAAGAATTCTCCTATCCCTATCCTTAACTTTTGCTAAGGCATCACTAAGAGCTATGGGATCACTAGCATCCCCTATATTCCTTATTCTTTCCTTTATTTTTTCTTTCCAATAAGTACCTCCTCGTGCAGAAGCTGCTCGATTGTCTGCGAGTTGGATTAAGTAGTATAACACTAATGAAAAGGGAGCTAAACGCCACCTTATTAATTTAAGCTCATATCTTGGATCTAGAAAATATCTCTCTTCTTCCTTAAGCTTCTTGCTTAACTCCTCAATAACGCCTCTTGCAAGCGGAAAATCATCAACAACCTCTACTAATTTATCTAATATACTAGAGTAGTTATTTTTCATTCTATATGGCCTTTTATATTTCTTTATTAAATTAAAATAATCTCTGATAAGAGGTGCATCGTCTCTATAAAATTTCTCCCACATTCGATGCTCATGATGGAGAAGTATGGCTTGTGTCATCATAAGAGCCTTGTCTTCATCAAAAGGAGGATCTTTAAGGACTGAGAGTGATATAGTAGCTGAAGCAATGTTATGATAGGGATCGCCGTCTTTAATATACTCTACCGTCAGTTTCCCTATGTCATGAAGGAATGATATCGCTATTAGGCACTCTTCATCCAGATTTCTTCTTGACAGAACACCCTGTGCTATATCTAGGAGAGAAAGAGTCTCTATTATAGTTAAAGCTGTATGAGCAATCCAGCATCCTCTTCCTTGTTTATCTTTAAAGTATGAATATGCTGGCGGTCCCTCTTTTATACAATCTTCAAGCGAGGGACAGTTAATTTTAAAAAACTTCCTTAAAGCCAAACATTCATTGACTTCTGTTTCCTCTACCATGGTCTGACAACCCCCAACTCTTCTCCATCCACAACCTCATAATAGAGGGGATTTAGAAGTAACAAAGAGCTCTTGCTACTGCTAGCTTTGTGTATTGCAGAACAGGGCTCCATTTTCTTAGGTTGAAGCCTAAAAAGCTCATTTTTACCTTCTTTGTTTTCGTCAATAGTTTCTACTTGGAGTAACACCGCAACTTCTTCTCCTTCTATATTGTGTATTATGCTTGAAGGGATGGAGCGTACATCTTCATGCTGTTCTTGTCCTTGCAAACAAAGGAATCTAGTAGATATCTTCACTATATTTTTACTTATTTCATCTGCAGTAAGCTTCACCGGAGTGGACGCAAGAAGCATGTTATACCTCTCACCCCTAAGATAGAGACATTGAATCTCATAGCCAAGTCTAAGCAACGGAGATTCCCCCAGCTTTTCATGAATTGTCGCAGAAAACAATGTTCCAGGGAAATTATTTATTAGATTTTTAATATTTTCTATATAATCTATATTATTTTTCCTCAACTCTTCTACTATCTCATTTGTATAAACATAATCAATGAGCTCCTGTGCAGTCCGTAGTTCAGAGATCGATCTTGGCAAACTATCTACATTGTCCTCTACTACCTTCCCAGTTTTCTCTAAGATAACTTCAGGATAGACTTTACGGCCTCCATCCGGATCTAAGAAGATAATAGCTTGAGAGTTTCCCTTTCTGGCACATCTGCCGAGTCTCTGTATAAGAGAGTCAATCGGCGAAAGTTCGGTGATAAGAAAGCGGATATCTAGATCCAATCCAGCCTCAACTACTTGTGTTGCTATTATAATGGCATTGCTCAAGTTAGTGCTTTTTCTTTCCGACTCAAAACTGTCCTCCACAACCTCCCTTATCCCTGTCCTCAATCTTGAGTGGAGTAGCAAAAGCTCTATGTCTTTAAAAGATTCTTCTTTTTTCCTTAATTCTAATAAATGTTTGTATATGTTCGCTGCCTTCTCCACAGTATTTACCACTATAAGCGCAGGAAGATTCCCTTGATTCAGTATTTCCTCCTTAATGATCTCCACAATGCGATCATTCTGTGGAAGTATGCCTTTATAGGTCTCTATGGACAGAGATCCCCGCAGAGGTTTATCATTTGATGGTATAACTTCATTAACTTTGTAATGTCCGTTAAAAGGAAGGTCAATGCCGCGTATCACTTTTTCCATATCTTTTAAGAGAACTGTGGGCATTGTTGCACTCATAAGTACCACTTGTGCCCCTAATCTGATTAGAGTTCTTATATGAGAAGGTATCAGGCTCATTGAGTACCATGAGACATCCTGAAGCAATTGGATCTCATCAAATACCAAGAGAGATCCGACTATCTTGCTTAAGGGAAGCAAAACATGATATCCAGGCCTAATAATCCCATATAAAGCATATAGTAATGTATCATATGTTGTCATTGCTATGTCTCCTTCAAGATAGGGTTTTAAAGCAAGGGGTTCACCGTAATTACAGGTTACCGTTATATATTTTGCATTAATTATTCTTAATGAATTAGCTATTCTCTTTCTCATAGCAGCAACAAGCGACCTTGATGGGAGGGCATAAATCAACGAAAACCAAGCCCTAGATCCGTTCTGCAACTGGTACATAAACGGTGTTAGCACAGCTTCTGTTTTACCACAAGCCGTTGGAGCCTCGACTATTACAAGCCTAACTCCTTCATTAAGTGCATTCCACACTTTTTCAAAGAAACTATACCTGCGAAGTTGTCGGCCGCGTTGTTTGACTATTTTCTCGACAACATCCCAATACTGCTCTATGATTGAGGAAGAGAGAGACATGCCAGTCCCTCAATGAGCTGGCTGCCGAACCCTCTCTTTAATGTAGTATAAGAACTACGAGCAAGATGATATAACTTCTCAATATCTCTAGAGGAAAGAAAATCAAAGAGCTTTTCAACAGCATCAGCAGCTCCATTTTTCAGAAGATTGTCGCGTAGATCGTTCAATGGTCCGCGATAGTTAGTTTGAGCTTTTCTTTCCAGCCTTATGAGATCTGCTAAGGAGCTGAGTGTGGAATCTAATTCAATACTATGAAATCCTCTTACTTGAACTGCTCTTGCTGTTTCAAAGCGCACCACAAGGGCTCTCCAGCGTGCATTAGACTCATCAAGGGATAAAATTACTTTATCATCTAAGCCTGTTAAAACTAGATATCCGAACAGTCTGGTAGGAAGGTTATCTATGCAATTTCTGAGCTCTGTTAGAAATCCCTCTCCCTCCGTGTCTAGTTCTATATATAGCTGTTTAATGGAATCTATCAAATCAACTAAAGTATCCCTCTCAACCTCCCCCTCAAGACTCAACGTCATTAGAATACTGGTACCACGCATGCTTACATCAAGCAAGCCTATATTCAGGCCTAGCATTGCTATGGAGGAGCAGTATGCACAAACTCTATACTCTCTAACTTTATATCTCTCACTAGTAGTCAAATCTGTTCTTAAGTATTTCCCAGCTATTGGCATAAGTGGCAACTTCAAAATATGCTCTCCTCCTTGTCTACCTTCCTCCCTTGCATGACCCGGATTGTGAAGCTTCCTCAGGTATTCGACAAGACTATCCTTATTTTCTATGAATTTTTTGGCCTCTTCTATATCTTTCTCGCTTAATAATCTGGCTCTAGTGAATCTACTTTTGAGCTGATTTTCATTTTCATTAAACTCATTATATAATTTATCTGCTAATTCATCTATACTTATATTTAAAATCAGAGTATAAGAGTTCTCTCTTCCGAGAACTTTTTCAAGCTGGTTACCAGCAGCACCTGCGAGTGCATACATCATAAGTGTATCGGTGTATATCGAATGTCCGGGTGTGTGCAGCTCGAGTTGCATGCTTTCTATCCCCCTATTACTATATCCCCCCATTGTTGTGTTTCGCATACTACAATCTCTTCTCCATAATCGATCTTGACTGTCGATGGCCAGACAACAGGATATCTTAACCTACCTTTCTTCTCTATCTCCTGTCTCAAAGGGACAACAAAAGTTTTTAATTCACGCTTTTCGTCGCACATCTTAGTTAAAATGAAATCTCCGCTGAGAGTGCATTTTTCATTTATTGGAGCTGGAAATTTTGTGGTAACAGCCCTCTTATGAACCAACGGTGATTCTTCGCTGGAGACCTCAAGCACTGTACATAGGGACTCTGTATCTCCCAGTCTATGAATATTTTTGATAACTTCATCCTCAAAGCCCTTGCCTTTGAATATCCATACGCAAAGCAAATTCAATCCCATCACATATTCTCGGTAAAATGCATCCATTAATTCAATTTCGAGGATTCTTTTTACTGTTTCAATTTCCCTTGCATTTAATGAGCTCTTCAGCCTCTCTATAGGTTTTATCTCTCCTTTTTTCTTGGTTTCATGGGCTTTATCCATTATTCTAAACCGTCTTAGGATCACAGATGATGGGATCAGTGGATAGTTTAATTGTCCATTCTCCTGCAATTTAGCCCTAGCTGCTAGAACTTCTCCTTTAATAACAAGTTCTCTTAATTCATTCAAGGCCTTAGTGCCTTTTCCTTCATAAACACCAATGGCATATCCTAGAGCACCAATCAAAGATGATGGTTGTGGAACTGGAAGTGCTGATAAAATTTGAAAGCTTTCGGGATGTGCGACGGAAAAAACCGGTAATCTAACAAGCGCAGCTATTACTCTAACCATTCCTCAGTCACCTTAGCTGCGCTTACCAGCGCAGAATATGCACTTTCTTCTATCGAAACTATGTTCTCCGGTACTGTGCTCTTAAGAATCTCCTTAACTTTATCTCCATAAACATATACCTTCAGTTGCTTGCCTGAGGAAGATAAAGCTCTGAGAATTCTCGCACTTTCTTCAAGATAGTCTTTGTAAAAGCCATGTACAAGGTTGGGTATTGGACTCTTGCTTACAGCACACAGTATCTCTTCTACTTTTATTGCTGGGAGAGCTCTCGCAATAGAGGCTCCAAATCTACCGCTAAGAACATCAGCTAAGGATAAAACTGCAACCTTTGCCCTGATTTTTCTATCATCCACTCCTAATGTTTTTTCCTTGTTCTCAGGATCAGCAAGCGATCTGCCTACATACTTCAGATCCATCGAGACAAGAAAGCCATAAAGACCGCTACCATACTCTCTTTTGAAGACCATCATCGCCTGTTCTTCGGCAGGTATTTTGCCCTCTTCGGTTAAAACTACTCTGTTATGCGTCACAGCTGCATACTCTGACCTCATTTCTTCGACAGGTAGCATGAAGGAAAACTTCACGAGGCTTTCTCTTCTTATAGAGGCATCTGGCTGTAGGAAACCGTGAACATCCTCTATAGCACAAGTTTTGATAAATTCAAATTCATTATTCAAATCCATTGTGGATCTGTACATTATGAAGCGTTTGCACGACTCACAGAGCGAGCTATAGCCATTTTCTTTGAGAACTTCAACCATGCGTATTGCATGCCAGTGTTTGAGCATATTGCCTGATATAACAGCATCTTCTGTAACTTCATATCCATTTGAAGTTCTTCGCAAAATAAACATTTTTGAGAGACCCATGTAATTGCCCACAGCACCTTCAGCATTCGCGCTATGTACGTTTACAATAGCCCTTCCCGAAACTCTTACAAACACCATTTTTTCACCTCCCTTTCTCGTACAAACCAGCATAAGCTAGTGCCGAGGCAGATATAAATGAACCAACAACTCTTGGATCCTCCCTAGCCAGTTCTACAAGCTTCTCTATGTGATCCTGCCCAACGCTGAAAATTTTCTTGAGTTCATCTGCGCTTTTATACTCAAACACGACCCCAATTCTACCATCTTTCACCTCTTCAACAAGGCGATCGAGTATTCTATCTTTCACTCTAATGCTTTCGTAAACTGCTGAGATAAAATCTCCAGCATCACGGCATCTGGCCATTTTATCAAATAGCGAGAGGTTCTGTTCTATCACCTTATATGCTGCTAAATACCGCATAAACGCATCCTTGGCTTTTTTGTACTCCTCATCCTCCAGCAACCTTCTTAATACATCCTCTCTTGGTTTCATATCTGCCCCCTTGATAACTACCTACAGCTTCTTTAAAAACATTCCCTTAAGCTGCACTTTCGTGCTTTTTCTTTGCAACAGAAAGCGTTATTGTGCATTAGGATTACACATTGCTCTTTAACAACTCACCCAGTTTGGATATCGTATATTTATTTTCATTTTTATCTAATAATCCTTTTCTGTAAAGAACAAGGAGACTTCTGTACACTGTGCTTCTGTCCCTCCCAACAACGCTCGCTAGATCGGATGGAGTGTAAGAATTTCCGGGTTCCATGAATTTGAGCAATTCCAGCTGGGCTCTTGTCAGTCCCACAGAGAGGAAGCCCCTTATGTTCGGCAGATTTAAAGCAGAAGCCCTTCCCTCAAGGTAAACGCTCATCATAGGCTCCCTCTCCCAGTTGGTGAGCAGGTATGCTATGAAGAGAGCAAATCCCAAGGCCCTCATCCCTCCTGTTATGCATATCTTCACGGATTTCCCCTTCAGCTCATCGAAAACCTGTTTTATGCGAAGAACTGCGGAGACCATGTCATCCAGCGGAATCTCATGCTTTTCAATCTTTATTCCAAGCTTTTCTACAACTCCCATCATGTTTAAAACCCGCTGAAAGTCAAGCCAAGCTCTATCAGCCCTCTCATCTGGAAGAGCTGCAGTAAACACGACTATTCTGGCCCTCTCAACAAGTCCTTCTGTTGCCGCTGTTGCAGCTGCGCTGACCAGAGGCCCGGGCTCAAAACCGAGCGTCATGATGAGAGCATCCAGCATCAAATGAAAAAGGCATTGTAACTTAATAAAGATGAACAGTCCATCTGAAAATCAAGCAAGTTTCTAGCTCCCGGAGTGCAACTTAAACAGGGTTGTAATAATGCTTAAATGAGTGTGAAAATGCTGTAAGCTGCCTCTTTTACCCGATAAACTGTTCTGCTATCCGAAAAAGAAGTCAAACTTTCTGTGCTGGGATGCGATTGTATTTATATACCCGGGTGCAAGATAATAGGAAGCGCACAACCATTGGTGAAGATGGTTGTGACACACGGTATAAGGCATTAATCGAGCTGAAATAAGGTCGGAATCTCACAAAGAGAATTGAAAGGGCTCTTTCAGCACGATATAATCAGCTAGCTGTATGAATCTCACAAAGAGAATTGAAAGAGAGCCTCCCTTATCATTTCCACACTCCTCTCTCTTGAATCTCACAAAGAGAATTGAAAGCTGGCTTCACTACTATCGGGCTAGGAACTGCTCTTAGCTCGAATCTCACAAAGAGAATTGAAAGTGGAGACTCCTAACCTCATTGCTTCCTTTATGAACTTCTCGAATCTCACAAAGAGAATTGAAAGTACTACTTCTCCGGCTATCACATACAGCTCATGCTTGATGAATCTCACAAAGAGAATTGAAAGCAAAATAACGAATTTCTGATCTAGTAAAGTTATCTAGAATCTCACAAAGAGAATTGAAAGGATAGAGAAAAGCCCGAATGATTTTAATTTTATGGAGGAATCTCACAAAGAGAATTGAAAGAGAAGAGAGCTTTTCAAATTATGGCTTCAGATAAGGAGAATCTCACAAAGAGAATTGAAAGTCCTTTGACGGAACTCTGAACACTGATTTCCAAACCTTGCCATGAATCTCACAAAGAGAATTGAAAGTTCGATCAGGCCGATGGAATCGCTGTGATACAGGGTATGAAGAATCTCACAAAGAGAATTGAAAGTTGATAGCTTCATGTAGCTTATTGTCGGTGGATTTCTGTGAATCTCACAAAGAGAATTGAAAGTTGTATAGTCTCCTTTTATCATCAGATAAACCAATGTCCCGTGAATCTCACAAAGAGAATTGAAAGTCCTATCGACGCACAGAAAGTTTTGACATCAGATCTCAACGAATCTCACAAAGAGAATTGAAAGTCAAGGAATATGTTGAGAGGCTAAGGGATTACCTAAGGGAGAATCTCACAAAGAGAATTGAAAGTAAAAGCTTCACAACACCTATCCACTTCTCGGGAATCACTGAATCTCACAAAGAGAATTGAAAGCTCACTTCAGGGCAACCTGCCCCAGCTTTAGAAGGGAGAAATGAATCTCACAAAGAGAATTGAAAGTATATGGGCAGTCCTTCTGCACTCATCGGGATTGAAGTCCTGAATCTCACAAAGAGAATTGAAAGGAGACCACACCCGCCGTTTTGTTCACACCACCACCCGGAATCTCACAAAGAGAATTGAAAGAAAAGGTGAAAGCCTGGAAGGCAATGCTGAAAAAAGGAATCTCACAAAGAGAATTGAAAGATTTTACGATGAAAATGGAAATGCATTGCCATTTTAGAATCTCACAAAGAGAATTGAAAGAATCACTACTAATTACTAGCCACTAAGCGTTTATAAAGAATCTCACAAAGAGAATTGAAAGTTTCTCTTTATGTTATCTAGGTGTTCTTGGACTAGCGGGTTGAATCTCACAAAGAGAATTGAAAGAGCATTTAGCTATCGCATTTGAGATTGACACGGAGAGAATGAATCTCACAAAGAGAATTGAAAGCATACGTATAAACTCCTAAAAGGATGCATATTCCGTGAATCTCACAAAGAGAATTGAAAGTATCCGGATTCAGCTTCCTGAAATTTAGAAGGTAAGAGAATCTCACAAAGAGAATTGAAAGTCAGCTGTTTTACCTTGATCTCTAGATCCTCTATGATGAATCTCACAAAGAGAATTGAAAGGAATGTTCCAAACGGGAATTATCAGCTTTCAGTTATGGCCTCGAATCTCACAAAGAGAATTGAAAGTTTCCCAATCCGGCAAGTCGGAATAACGCCAAGCAAGAATCTCACAAAGAGAATTGAAAGCTTTCATTTTTTGAGGTGATCAGATGGATGGAAATGGAATCTCACAAAGAGAATTGAAAGTTGATGCTGTCTGAGACAGAGCACCTGAGCGTGATAGCGAGAATCTCACAAAGAGAATTGAAAGATATTTCAAGCTTAGCTCTAGCTCTACCTTCATCACCTAGAATCTCACAAAGAGAATTGAAAGTCTTAACTAGCTCAGCGAGCTCAGTTATGTTAATGATAGAATCTCACAAAGAGAATTGAAAGCTGCCATACAATCACCTTCATAACCCAGCCAGAATAAGCCCCGAATCTCACAAAGAGAATTGAAAGCTTTCCAGTCTGTATAGTGCGTATGAAGAACTTCTTAGAATCTCACAAAGAGAATTGAAAGGACAGCTTCACAGCTGAATACATCAGCAATAACCTCATTGAATCTCACAAAGAGAATTGAAAGTAGTAGAGTTAGATTTTCAAGTGCAGGTGGTCGATTGAATCTCACAAAGAGAATTGAAAGGTAACAAATGCGATAAAGATGCTGATAGCAAACACAGAGGAATCTCACAAAGAGAATTGAAAGCTCCTCCCACACGGCCACCGGCGATATGACAACGGTTTTGAATCTCACAAAGAGAATTGAAAGCAACTGGCAGCCCTCCCTCGAAATTCAGAAGTGCGAATCTCACAAAGAGAATTGAAAGCAATCTGAACGCATTTTCCCTGCAGAAATTAATGAAGAATCTC
>Ga0207433_10013753_pt1 | contig 11838 bp, 21 predicted proteins | sample YelNatPaOPGAMG01_FD_187559 | JGI IMG/M metagenome (GOLD analysis project Ga0207433, IMG submission 187559) | Hot spring thermophilic microbial communities from Obsidian Pool, Yellowstone National Park, USA - OP-RAMG-01 (SPAdes) (version 3) | ecosystem: Environmental > Aquatic > Thermal springs...
CTTTGAAATCAGCGCTATATGTCTTTTTCTTGGCGCTCATATTTTTACTCCTAAAAAATTTCATTATTTATATCATTTTTTAAAGATGGTTGGCGGAAAAGTTGTATGAAAATTTAGGGGCATTATATTTTTGAGGGTGATATTCTTTTCATAATTTGAAATTTTGTCTATAACTGTTAAGTTTGTATCTTCATTTGAAAATAATAGTGTAGACATCACCATTGTAAGTAAAAATATAATCTTGTTCATGGGTGACTACTTATAGTATTTTTCATATTGTATTTTTTGCCATTGAAGTTTCATAATGTATAAATGTAGATATGAAAATCGAAAATGAACTACAACGAGAAATCCAATAAAGATATTGATAATTTCACCTAAAAGAAAATATCCAAAATCTTTTATACCCCTGATTTGATAGAAATGTGTAAATAAATTGTATATATCATTTAATACAACAAGTGATGTGATTATCCCAATTAGAATAATTCCAACTTTTAGTTCTTTGAAATATGCTTGAAGCTCCTGTGGATTAGTATCTTGTAGGTGTTTTTTGTAAAATGCAAATCCAAACCAATAATGTGTAAATATCAATATAATTTTGTCCATCTGAAACCTCCTAGTTTTTAGTTTTAATATAGATTAGTTCAACATTTTGTGAATCAATTTTGTCGTATAAGAATTTGAATTCGGCGATGTATATATTTGTTCTATGTTCAAATAAAACTTGAAATGAATAATCTAGGTTGTATCTGAATTTTTTTATTTCAAATTCATTTCTGTTGATAGTTAGATTTTGATAGAAATTTTCAAGAACCCCGTCTTTGTTCTTGTAAGCAAGTATAGGTCTTAATTTAGATTCAACACACAACGTGTCTTCAATGACAAATTCGATATTTTTTGCTTTCATTACTTCGTTTGTATAAGCGTCATCATCTGATATTTTGTAAACTTTTTCTAAAATTTTTAAATCTTGTTCATTTGTTTTCATTTTATTTTCCTTTAATTTTATTTAGTAATTTAGTTTTATTAGTTTATTTATTATAAAAACATTTATTTTATTTTAAAATATTTCTTAATTAAAATATACAAATATATTTTATTTGTTTCCAAATGAAGCATTTTTATATATAATTACTTGATGATTGATACATTTTAATAATAATTTATCCGAATAAGACAAACCACTCTTAATATCTTTCATATATACATACTTATCTATGTAAAAATAATTATTATTAACTACCTCAAACAAACTAAACTGTTCCATATAACACCTCCTATTAGATATATTCTATTATATAAATAAATTAAAAACCAACAACTTTCTTATTTGATTTTCAATTTGTTTATAATATATTATATGAATATTTTTATAGTTTAGAAAAAATATTTAAAATTTTCTTGACAAAAGTTTAAATTATTTATATAATTCTAAAATAAATTAAAAATATAAGGATTTAAGATGAATAAAAATGAAATTAAAATTATAAGAAGAGTTAGTAAAGTATCAAATAGACATGAATTGAATAAATTAAGTATAAAAGATACTTACTGGAATTCAATTAAAACAGAAAAGAATAAAATCATAGTAATAAAAACTGATTTTTACAATTATATAAGTAAAACAAGTGAATTCTATACTTTGAAAGTAAGTGTAGATGAACTTGATAAACAAAAAAAGTATAAAGGTAAGAGTTCGGATTATATTAGAATATCTTTAAAAGAATTATTTTTAAAAGATAAGATTGAAAAAGATAAAAAACAAAAAATATCACAATCAACAAGTAAAAGAAAGTTGAAAAGACAACAAAAACTTATTCAACAAGTTAATGTTATTAAAAGTATTGTGATAAATATTATATAAAGGAGTGAAAATGAGAATTGAAGATGAAGTAAAACTATTTACAGATGAAAAACTTAAAGAATTGTATACAGAAGATAAAAAAATAATCTTAACATTGAAGACTATGTTATTATTAAAAAAATTTGAGATAAAACATTTCAGAGAAGAGTTAAAAGAAAGAAAAATAAATATAAAGGAATTCAAATGAAAATTACTTACTTAGGTCATATAAATAACCAAGAAACAATTATTGATGTTATAGAATTAAATGAAGAAAATATAATCTTAAATCACAATATGATGTCATATAAAGTGTTCAATGAACAGTATGAAAAGATTGAAAATAAAATAACTAGAACCAAATCTATGATAGAAATGGAACATATTATGAAAAATAAAGTCGAAGATGTACTAATAAAAACATATAACTACTACATTGATCTGTATAAATCTTTAACACAGTTATATGTTCTATTTGACGGGGAAGAAAAAGAAAAGTTGTTAAGTATGATTGACGACATTATCTAACTTTGTGGAGTTCATTAAAATTATGAACCAACCTTTCGTTCCTGTTGTCAAAAGATGTTTTGAAGGACACAATAACAAACATTGACAACAGTATAAAAATAATCTTTTTTCTATTTTCGTTCATGGTGTTATCTTGGATAAGAACATTTATATTTTGTGTATAAATTTTCATTGATAACTTCAACATCAAGTTTTGAGTAATACAAAACAAGTTCAACTCTACCATTCAATTCAACACTTACTTCCAAATCAGCCCTACAATCTATAATATTGTCACAAGTGATTTCAGGATCATAATCTATATTCACAACCTTGTGTCCTAAATATTTTCCTTTCACCAAATCATGTGGTAAGTATTCACAAATTTTTCCTCTTACCTGGTAATCAATTTCAGCTTCTATATTTCGCATTTTCACTCCTTAATTTTTTAAATATATTTTCAATCTGTTTCCATTACATTCAGATTTTAAACCGACTTCTTTACATACATTTACAGTTTTTAAACATTCATTTTTATTTTCACATTTCATTGTAACAGTTGAAGAAAATAAAAGTGAGGTTAAAAATATAATTAAAACTACTGTTTTCATTTGCACTCCTTTATTTTAAATAACTTCACCATCAAATTTTATGTAGTTGCAGACAATCTTGAATTCCATTTCACCATTTATAACATCGAATGAAGCAGAATATTGATACTTTAACAACTTGGGATTTGATGAATACATAAACTCTCTATCCAAATAACTTATCACGTGATACTCAATTTCTATGATATTGTTATATTCAGTTTTTTTATTTTGGATAATAGTCCTACAAACCCGATTATGATTTTTTTCTAATTGAATTAATCTTTCATATACAATGTAGTTGATTTTTTCATATATATCTAATGTCATATTATTTTCCTTTCTTATATTGTTATCTTATTATAATAATAAATTTAAAAATAAAAAATAAATAAATTCATTTTTAATAGATTTTAGTTATTATTTTTTTATAACGCTTCAATATGAAACAAATTAAGACAAATTTAATTGATTTAATAATAAAATACAAAGTTATTAAAATATTTAAAGGAAAAAAATGTCAAATAAAATAATGATGAATAAATGGATAACAGAAACACATACTGTTTTAGATAGAGAGACTAAGAAAAATAAGTTAGACAGCAATGGAAATGAAGTAAGAGTTGAAAATGATATGTTGTTGTCAAAATTTATCAGATTAGTTGCTGATATGAAAAATGAAAATCTAACTAGAACATTCAACGATCTACTTTCAAAAGTAGAGTTTAGAGAGTATGAAAAAGGTAATAAACCAGGTGGTGGTAAGAAATTAGAAGAACTTCAAAAAAATCTTGAGGAACTAAAGTCAGATTTGAAGATAACAAAAAATTCTATTACACAAGATGCTTTGAAAAAAGAAATCACGAAAATAGAAGATAAAATTTTAAAATTAAAAAAGTAATCTTTTAGATATAACCCCTAAAGGTTATATCTTTTTTAATTATACTAATGCCACTTTGTAATATAAAATATTATTGAAAAATGAAATAGTTATTGGAATTTGAATTTCTTTACCTATTTCAGCATCTTTAAATTTATTAGTCTCATCTTTTATATTTACAACTATTAATTTCCCATTTTTGTCTTTTTCTAAAAATTGTAAAGTAGTAACTAAAGTTTTTGATTTAGTTTCTTTATTTTCAGCTTCAACTGTAAATTTCTCTTGTAATTTCCCTTTATATATAAACATTGTTAAATCCTTTGTATATTTTATTTAAGAATATTTTTTATTCTTATATCTTATTATAAATAAAAATTAAAAGAAAAAAAATATATTATTTGATTTTTAACAAATTTATTAAATATTTTTATTGAGTGCTACTTTTTGAAGCGTTTTTTATAATAATTTAAGCTAAATATATCAATAATATCAAAAGAGGGTATTTGGTAAATTTAATTTTTTGGAGTAATGGATGACTGAGATTGAGTTTTTGGAACTGTTTCATGAGGATGAAGTAAGATTTATCGCTGATAAAAAACACATACCATTGGCAGATGCCGCAGGGAGGAAGAAGCGCAAGGGTGCTCTAATAATTCAATTAACACAGAATTTTACAATTACAGATGCAATTAATTACTCACACATAGGAAAAATGATATTTTTTCCATTCAAAATTCTCAACAATGTAATACCGCAAAAAGTAGCTACTGTTTCCGTTCAACCAGAAGGTGATATTCATAAAATCTATAAAAGAACTACAAGTTTTGATAACTTCTTTTTTGTTCATGATACTCAGACAAATATTTGGTTTGCTTGCATTAAACCAGGATTGATGACTCCAAACTTACAGCTTGTAAAGAATTCATTTAGAGATGCGTTCCCAAATGTTCAAGAATCAGATATTGATGTTAGCCTGTCAATGAATATTACAGCTAGTATTGGAAATAAAGTTAATACTTTTTCACAAAATAATGGAATAGTAAGATTTCCTGCTACTCCAGGGATAGTAGCAGATAGTTATATACTTTTTCACGAGTACAAAGCAGACTTTGATGATGAATTTGCAACAAAAACATACAAAAAAGGAAAGGTCGCTATATCAACAAGACCAGCTAACCAACCTTATGAAGTAATTAATCAAAATGGATTATTTTTTTCAATGACGGGTCGCAGAGGACCAATAAGGTTTAATAATGCAATTTTTAATGGAATAATATTCAACAATATACACAATATAACTGTTGACATGTTATTTCAATGGTCGAATCAGACTAATTACAAACTTTTAAGATTTGGTATTGACAAAAGATATGGTTTTACAATACTAAATACAGATGGAAGCATTACAGATTATGGAAAAGTCTTACCAATTGCAAATATATAATACTCTTACATCTACAAATGGGAATCCACTTGATGAAGATTCATTGTTTGCAGAGAGTGGCTTATTTAAAATAGTTGATAGAAACCAATTTAGAATAGAGCTAAATGAGTTGCTGGAAAAAAAAGAGATTTTCAAAGTATGGTGGAATAATCCAGATGAACCCGATTGTATTCCGTATATTACCACCAGTAAAGAGACAGAATATGCATGGAGTGTCTTCATTCCAAAAGAAAAACAGTATTTAATTCATTAGAGCAATAATGTATTCTGATAAGTGTGTGGGATATTCTTGTTTACATTTATATATTCTCTTTTGCTGCTTTGACTTGAAATTGATCCTAGTACTGCTAATGCTATGTGTTTCGCCAGTTCAACAGGAACAGCATTCCCAATCATTTTGTAACCATCATTAACATTGTTGTAGTAAAAAATAAAATCATCAGGAAATGTTTGAATTCTAGCACACTCACGAACAGAAAGACGCCTTACCTCTTTGAAATCACCTTGGAATTCAAATTTATCCACACCAACTTTAATCATTGGTGGTGAAAATGGATGGATTGGTGCGTGCCTACCTCCAGCTTGTATTGTAAAACTAGGTTCCCAAAGCTCCCTTCTCCTATTCCTTGACATAAACATAGTTGAAAAAGAACCAGTATGATATTCATTATTTGGAATTTTAGTGTTTGGGGTTTCACCTTTTTTATGTGGAACTGCATCCTCAAGTCCATTAATAATATTTTCCAAAACAACCTTCTCTTTTAATGGTTTTGGAAATTTAAAATCAATGTCTAAATCATTTCTAATGCCAACAATAAAAACCCTTTCTCTTGTTTGTGGGACGCCATAATCACATGCATTTAGAACTTCATATTTACATTTATATCCAGCTTCAAGGAATAAATCAAGGATGTTGTTAAATTCTTTTTTATGAGCACTACTAACAATACCTTTGACATTTTCAGCTAAAAAGAACTTTGGTTGTAAATGTTTAAGAACCCTAATATATTCATAAAAAAGAGAGCCTCTATCATCATTAATGCCCCTCATAGCACCAGCTAGGCTCCAACTTTGACAAGGGGGACCACCTATTAAACCATCAATATTTAAAGGTAATTCATCATTTTTAATATCTCTAATACTTCTTTTGTCTAATTGTGTTTCAGGGTGATTTTTCTCAAAAGTCTCCCAAATGGTTTTGTCATATTCATTTGCCCAAACAATATCAAATCCGGCTTTTTTAAATCCCAAATCCAATCCACCAGCACCAGAAAAAAGAGCAGCAATCCTCAAAATACATATCCTAAAAAAATTTAGTCAAATTATATCGAGTTTAAATAAGCAATTTCCAACTTGCAAAAAACTTCTGAAATATATACAATTCGATAAAAAACAAAGAGGAAACAAATGGCAGATCACTCAGAAACAGAAAGGACAATCAAAGATTTATTTTTAACAGTAAAAAATAATCAAACAACACTACTATTCAACAATATAGAATATTATGTTGGTATTGTTGGAAAACCAACCTGCAAAGATGGTGAGCCAAAAACAGATATTTTCCTAAGAATGATAGAAAAAGTCAACAACAACAAATATTTAGACATTAAAATTTCTGTAAAACAAAAAGATGCTGATTTTTTAGAAAATAAAATGTCAGCAGAAAGCGCAGAAAGACTTTTTGGTGATAACTGGACTGAGATTGTAAAATCTTGCACCAATAGCATAAGGGGCGAATTCAATAAAAGAATATTAATTCACAAAAGAAAATACAGAAGAACTGATGCTGGCAGTATTACACTTGGTTGGAAATTTGAGCTATTGAATAAACCAGGTGGTGAATTATCAAATGAGATTACAGTAGACATAAAAGAAGTATACAAGGGATTATTACTGAATGATGATAAGAAAAATGCAAGAGTCAATGGGAAAACCATAGTTGGATCAGGTATTGCTGATTATATATTAGTAGTTGATAAGAATTCAATTCCGACAAAAGCACAAGATATTTTAAATAGTTTGATTTTTATTGACCAGTATGTAATTGGCAAAAAGGTATATTTTGCCTGCAAAGCATTAAATTACAGAACCTTACATAATCCACCAAAACATGATGGCGACAGACCCTTGAGTGTTTGTGTTGATTGGAATGTAGAAAATAATAAACTAACACCAAAATTATGTTTTGATAAACCGTTAATCACAAAAGGTAATCAAGTTGCTGAAAAACTTATAAGATGTTTATCTGTCTTAAATGTAAAAAATACTAATGACTTAACAAAACAAAATGTTTCCAATTGTGGAGTGTGTTATGAATAATTTAGGAATCGAACCATAGTCCAAAATATGGAATCGAACTTTAGCCTTTGGCAAGGTAAAATTTTACCACCTTTTTACCACCTTTGGAGGAAAAATTAAATGGCAACAATAGCTGAGAACCCCATAAATAAAGGGATAAGTGACATTTTACGAAATTATCCCCTCGTCTCCACCAAACCCGACACAGTCGAACTTTCTAAACAAGAACTGTTTCCAGCTCCATTAGAACCGTCATTCGGGCTATTTTTACCTCCACCATTTTCACCGTCAAAATCGTCTGTGTTGTCACTTCCGCTTGTTAGCATAATCACCTTGTCACTATAATAAATGCTTAGTGTCCTGCCCTTTACGACAATCTTATCTATAATATTCCGCATTAGTCGCCTACAAACATTAACATTTTGCTCGCTTCTTACTTTTTCGACAAGCTCTTTAATTATTGCCTGTGTCATTGTTAGTCTAAAAGATAAATCAATATTCTCTTCAACTATGTCAAGTCTGTTTGAAATTACCTTTTTTTCGTGCTTTAAATCATTTAGCATTGCCGTTATATCATTGGCTTCGATAGCACCGTCTGCGATTGCTTTGTATAAGTTGCCTAATTTTCTCTCAATATCATTGATTTTTGCTATGAGGTCGGGTTTATCTTTTGTGGCTTCTTGTCTATAAAAGTCTAATTCTAAGTTGAGATATTTTTCAAGTTCGCTTAGTGCCTCGTCTGTGAATACTTTTTCTAAGATTGCTTCAAGTAGGAATTTATCTAATTGGTCTTGTCTAAATCTCTCTTGGTTACACTTATCTACAATGTCCCCACCTCTATTTTTACAAGAATAGTAATAATGGGGTTTTCCGTTCTTCTTTGTGCTGTCAGTTCTAAAACTTGCTCCGCATTCGCATTTTAACAATATGCCAAATACACTTGGTGCGGCATTCTCCGAAACTGCCTTTGTTCTGCCTTCTAACTCTTGTTGTATCTCATTCCATTTTTCTTTGGTAATATATGCCAAATGTGGGTGTTCAAATGTTTCGCTTTCACTATCTTCATTGTCAACAGAGATTTCACCCTTGTATAGTTTATTTTTTAGAATACTTAGAACAGTATCTTTTTTAAATGGCTTATCTCTTGTGTTTTTGTGGTTGCTTTGGTTTAGAACTTTGGCAATCTCAACTGAACCTTTGCCGTGTATTAAAAACAAATCAACAATAGTTTCGTAGATTTTTCCGCCTGCTTCGTCTTTGACTATTAAAGCCTTGCCGTTTGGTTGTCGTTGTCCTTTATAGCCAACAGGAAGTGAACCTCTTGAAAAACCAAGCCTCGCATTTTCTTTTAAGCCTCTGTTTACATTTTGCCTTGTTTTCTCGACATAATATTCGTCCATAACACCTTGAACGGCTGTTATTAGTTTTGCGGTGAATGTATCTTCTGGTAATGGTGAAGATACTGGATAAAGCTGGGTTCCATACTTTTCCAATACTGATTTATATACAAGTGTATTTTCTAATGACCTTGAAAATCGTGAGAGGTCAAAGACTAAAAAATAATTAACCTTGTGCTTTTCCGCATAAAATAAAGCCTCATTAAGTCCTCGTCTTATTTCTCTGTCTTTTGTTCCGCTTATGCCTTCGTCTTTAAAAACTTGTAGGACTTCAACTTCATTTTTTTCTGCCCACCTTTGACACTCTGAAATCTGGCTTGATATTGGTGTGTCTCTGTCGCTTGCTTTGTCTGTTGAAACTCTGGCATATATAACGGCTGTTTTCATTTGATAATCTCTTGGGCTAAGATTTTGGAAATCGCCACAAAGCCTTTTTCATTCATTTTTATAGTGTCGTGGCTGTGTTTGGCTCTAAAACTCTTTTTCGCTGGTTTTTTAGGGTTTTTTGTCGTGTTAATGCCAATATATTCGGTTATTATTTTCTCGTCTGCCATTAAAAACTGCCATTCTTATTTTTTTGAGCATTTTAGCCACTCAACTTAAAAAAATCAACGAAATCCGACAAATTATTTTTTACCCCTTATAGCCTTTATATTATTACTATACGAGAAAGATAACTCTATATCATTATAAAGATATTTATATAGAGTTATAGAATATATATAGTATTCTCTAACACGATACAATAGTCTTATATTCTTCTATTTTATATATTCTAAGTTCTAACCTTTTAAGGGGGCGAACAGAATAAAAATTAAAAAAATATCTGTCTGCCCCACTTTTTTCAAAGAAACACCCGCAAAAACAAGATTTTCCTCAGAAAAAATACTAATATAAACCAAAAATGAAAAAAAGGAAAGTATTATGTATTTAGGTTTTTGGGTTGAAGATATGGAAAGTTTGAAACTGCCACCGCCAAATTATATTAAAAAATATGGTGAGATTGGTTACAGGTGTATTTGGAAAATTGTAGATTTTGCGAACAATGACAAAGACAAAACTATCGACTATTTGAATGACTTGGCAAGTTATGCGATAATCGCGCATAAGGGGACAATAATAGATAGATTTATCCCAAGACAATCAGATATAGCCAACTATACAAAATATGCGGAAAATGCCTATTATTTGAAAGATTTAGACATTGTAAGTAAGGAGTTCAAGACAAGACTGAACAGGGCGAATAATAAAGCGGTCAAGCTTGTCAATAAGGCAAGTGAAACCAATAATAAAAAAGGGTTGGTTATACAAATCGCTTTTTTATACTGCTATGCCTTCGCTCGTCTTAACCTGATTTGTGACTTTAACTTTTATTATCTACTTCGCAATATATACAGGGGTATTTATGACAAACAGATAAAACAAGATAAGGCTGTAAAAGAAAAAATGGTTGCGGTGCTAACTGAGAGGGCTAATAAATATAAAGCCCATAGATTAGACAAAGAACGGACGAGGGTTTCAAATAAAAGGGAGTTGGTTAGTATGTTCGGTTAATACTTCACTCGCCTTTTTGGCTTCACTACCTCTTGGCTCTGGTTGTTCGTTATGTTTTTGCTCTCCATTGCTTCTGCCATTTCTTCAAGTTGTTTTTCCTTTTGTGCTATCGCAATATTGATTGTGAAATTTTCCTCTCGCAGTTTGTGATAGTCAGTTTTCAGCTCGTTAAACTCCGCTTTTAGGCTATCGTTCTTATTTGTTAGCTCGGCAATAACCGCTTCCAAATACTTTAAATGTATCATATAGGCTTCTTTTTGCTGGCGACAGCCAAAAAATAGGTTTATAAACCAGTTTTGTTTTTTCTGTTGTGTCCATTGTGGGTTGTGTGATAATGTCATAATTATATGCTCCTTGTGATTGATTTGGATTTTTTTGCCTCTTCTTGGCTATATATGTGCTGAACAAGTGTTTTTTCCTTTGGCTGTTTCGCTTGCTCTGGAATTGAAATATGCTTAACTCTCTCTCGTATAAGTTCGCTTTTATAGTGCTCTGCCTCCTCTGTAATAGATTTTATTTTCTCGTTTTGCCTGTTTAGTTGGTGGCGGTGTTCTGCGGTTTGTTCTCTTAGGTGTATATTTTCGGATTCCATTTTCTCAATCTGCTCCGACATAAAAAACCGTTTTATTGCCGTTGTTGTGCTTTCTAAGATATTGACAAACTGCTCTTTTAGCCTGTTGTGCCATTTTTGGAGTTCTTTGGCTTTGTGCTCATTGGCTATTTTTATACTTGCCTTATATTGTCTATGTGTCAAATGCTCCGCCTGTGTTATTTCTTTGCTAACTCCTCGCTTCATTTCTAAAACATTAGCGGTTATTGTTTGGGCTTGTCGCATTTTTTCTTTGTTGTTGAACATTTGCCTTTGTAGGCTTTTACCATTGTCGTCAAGTGTAAAAAATACCAAATGACCGTGGTGGTTTATATTGTTTTGGTCTTTGCCTTCGTCTTTATGAATTGATAACTGTGTCGCCGTGTAGCCTGTTATTTTTTCCAATTCTGTTGATAATTTTTTCAAGTTGTCTAATGTGTGGTGTTCTTCCAATACAACAACGGCTTCTACAAGATAATTTTGTGCTTGGAATTTTTGTTTGAACTTGTTTTCATAGTTAGATTTTGCGGTCGTATAAAGTGCTCTTGTATGCTCGTATGCTTCCAATGCTGTTTTATCATACTTATTATTGGCACTATCGCCAATTGATCTGTCAACCCTTTTTGGTACAAAAAATTCTCACAATCCCCAAATATTTTATGCGACCTTTGATTTCTCATCAAGCCACCACCTAATCTCTGCTTCTATCGGTGAGAGATAGTCATTGTATGAA
>Ga0207433_10013759_pt1 | contig 11837 bp, 12 predicted proteins | sample YelNatPaOPGAMG01_FD_187559 | JGI IMG/M metagenome (GOLD analysis project Ga0207433, IMG submission 187559) | Hot spring thermophilic microbial communities from Obsidian Pool, Yellowstone National Park, USA - OP-RAMG-01 (SPAdes) (version 3) | ecosystem: Environmental > Aquatic > Thermal springs...
ACACATTCAAGTTCCTCGTAATCTACCAGGGAAAAACTCTCATTGCCCTTTCATCCCAGTATTACATTGAATCGGTAAATGCAATCACGCTGAAGTATTCCTACAACTACACCGAAACGTCCTCCGGCCTCTACAACACATACTGGAACATCACGGAAGTGGATAATTCAAGCAACCCGTCTCCAGTCGTCAATGCCCTTAATCTTTCAGTCAACGGAAAGGAAATAGGTTTCCTGAAGGGGAAGCCCTTCACATCTAACGGGCATACCAGGGACTACTTTGTGTTCACCATTTCTAACCTTTCAAAGGGGACCTACAACCTTACTGCACAATCATACAACGTTAACGGCAATGTGATGACTTCTCTCTTCACCGAAAACTACACTTTCACCGTTCCGACTTTGCCTCCCTCTCCACCGGGTGGCGGGGGAGTGTACTGGCAGAACTTCCTCTCCTGGTTCCACCAAGGATACAATGAATACATAGTGGTAGGAGTCAGTCTCGTGATAATTGTTGGCGCTGCCATAGCATACTCAAGTTCTGGAAGTTCCAAGTACCTCTATGCACAAAGTGGGCAAAACAGCCAATCAGGGAATTCAAGGTCAGGTTCTGGAGGAGTGAACGTGAACGTCAGGGAATACATAGGAAGCCAGTCCAAGAACCGGACCAATAGGCCAAAAAGTAAATCCCACAACAGGGGGAGATAAGATGCCCGTAAAATACCTCCATAGGCACGAGCAAGTCGGTGAGATGTCAGTATGGAAGATGCTCGCAATAGCACTCATCGCATTCCTCACATTCACCATAGTCACATCAGCAATACACGAATTGGGGATAGTCATAAGCACTGCCCTGCTCGGCGGTACGGTCATCCACACAACGATATCATGGTTCTGGGGTGCGACGAATATCACCGGTCCTCTCACGGGTGCTGCGCTCTTCTTCGTTCTAATCAGCGGGACGCTCTTCGTCATGCTGTTCATGTTTCTCCTGCTGTTCTACCCAGAACCTCTCTACACGAACATAGTGGCAGTAGTCCTCGGCTTCAGGAACCTGATAGACGGTGCACCTTTCCTCTCTGGAAGCGACGGTTTCCAGGCTGCGAAAGTTTCCCTGATCGGTGCATGGGCATGGTACGTGGTGCTGTTCATTGCATTTGCTTACGCTGTAGCATACGCAAACGGGTATAAGGTTGAGTTCAGGAAAGGATGGAACTGATGAATGGGAAGGGGTAGAATATGGATAGGAGGGTTCTGGTGATTGCTGTGGTTTTTTTGATGGTTCTTTCTTCCCTCAAGTTGATGAATGTACCTGCTCAGGCCACAAGCGAGACATCCTCAACCCAGACTGTTACAATTTCTGGTACGGCAGTCTCCTATACAGAAAATATAAGCTTTAGTACCTATACATACGAAAATCCAAACGTAGCCTATTACAATCTTACTGGACTATCTTTTACTGTAGGTAGTGGGGCAACGCTTTCCATATCCGTCTGGGGAAAAATGGGAATGGGTTCTATAAATGGAAATAATTTTTTTATTCTAGGCACAGTGTCCGCCACATTCTTCATAGGGTCTAATACCCAAAATGTAGCAAGTTATACTTGGGGTAGTTACACTAGTGATGGCTACTTTGAACTTGCTGGGTCAGCGAGCTCGAGTTATTCTGGGACACTAACTGAAATTTCAATAGAAGAAACTCCTGCTGTGACTTCATGGAATACAGCACCAGGAGTAGTTTATTCAGAGAGTGGGATAAGCAGCGGAATAACAACAACCTCTTATAAACATTCCGTTCCGGTCACAATAATCTCTGAATATAATTTCAATGGTGCCACCGCCTCTTCTTCATTTTCAAGCCTCATGTATTCAAACGTCACATCTTTTCAGATTGACTGGTCTGCCCAGCTATCTACAACTGCAGTTTACAATTCCGTAGATTATACGACATCACCTATAACTGGTGTAATAGGGACATATTCAATTACATTCGATGCAGGCAATGTTTATTCAGGGTCATCAACATATACCGTCTCTTATTACATAGTACAGCAGGTCCCAACTGAATATTCAGTCACCTTCGCGGAATCAGGGTTGCCATCAGGGGCAACATGGAACGTCACTCTCAACGGTGGAGAGAAATCATCCACTTCCACATCCATAGTCTTCTGGGAATTTAACGGTACATATTCCTATACCGTCGGCATCTATCAGGGATACGTCTCCTCGCCGTATTCTTCTTCGGTAACGGTCAGCGGAAGTGCCGTATCTGTATCCGTCACATTTACAGTCAAAACATATTCCGTGACCTTTACGGAATCAGGTCTCCCATCGGGGACGAAATGGTATGCAAATATAACGGGGCAATCCCCGCTGTCGTCAACAACCACCACGATAACAACGTCCCTCGCCAACGGCTCCTATACTTATTCAATAGGCACACCTGACAAAATATATTCAGCTCAGGGAGGATCGTTCACTGTCAACGGCGCTAATGCCGGCGTCAGCGTCACATTCGCACCTGTGGAATATTCAATCACGTTTACCCAGACAGGACTGCCGTCTGGAACATGGTACATCAACGTCACTACCACATCCCAGACTTTTTCCGCATTATATAATAAAAGCATAACATTCACCGAGACTAACGGAACGTATTCCTATACCGTGGCCACTAACAACAAGGAATATGCGCCTTCATCTGCGACTGGGAGTTTCACGGTTAATGGCACTTCCGTTTCCATTTCCATAACTTTCGCACTCTACACATATTCCATCACATTTACGGAATCCGGACTGCCTGCATCCACCAAGTGGTTCGTGAACATCACTTCAGGGAACTCGTATTTATCCACTGCCTCAAGCATCACCCTCCCCGCCGGGAACGGAACGTATTCCTATACCGTGGCCACTAACAACAAGGAATATGCGCCTTCATCTGCGACTGGGAGTTTCACGGTAAGTGGCAGCGCTGTTTCTGAGTCCGTTACTTTTACAGAACTCACGTGGGAGGTCACGTTCACAGAATCTGGCCTACCATCGGGGACGAAATGGTACCTTAACATTTCCGGCCAGTCTTCCCTCTCGTCTACCACCACATCAATATCCACCTATGAACCCAACGGGACGTACGCATATACGATCACTTCCAGTAACAAAATCTACAACCCGAACCCCTCATCCTCGACCTTCACCATGAACGGTACCGCTCTCTCAGAGACAGTATCCTTCTCGGAAATAATATATACCGTGACGGTCAAGGAGACAGGTCTCCCGTCAGGCACATGGTATTTCAACATCACAGGGGGAAGCTCGTATTCATCCGCAACCACATCCCTCTCATTCTCAGAACCCAACGGGACGTATGGCTATACTCTCTCTACCAGCAACGACTACTACGCCCCATCGCCTTCATCAGGTTCCTTCACCGTGAACGGCGCTGCTTTGGCCGTTAATGTCACTTTCAAACTGGTAGCCTACAATGTGGTATTCAAGGAGACAGGTCTCCCATCGGGAATGGTATGGTTTGTAGTTGTCAACGGCACCAAGACTTCCTCAAACACCTCTTCCGTAACATTTCTCAAACGCAATGGAACCTATTCCTTTATGATAGAGAACCCCGTGAATGGAACCTACGGCATCAGATATGTACCGAAAAATGCAACTGGGACAGTCACAGTTAACGGAAAAGCAATGCAGGTCAATGTAACATTCACCACGCAGTATTATCTTCTTATCAAGGTGACCCCGTCTAACGGGGGAACGGTGTCGCCATCCTCAGGGTGGTACAGTGCCCAGTCCTCCATAAAACTCAATGCGATGCCCAACGCATCATTCATGTTCACTTCGTGGACTGGCACAGGGACAGGGAGCTATTCCGGAATATACAACCCCCACAACATCACCATCGGAGGTCCTGTTAATGAAACAGCAACATTCGTTGAAGTCTATTCCGTCACATTCACAGAATCAGGGCTTCCAGTCGGGACGACATGGTACATCAACATATCCGGGCCGAGATCGTTCCATTCAACTTCCACATCGATAACGTTTACCGAACCCAACGGCACCTATTCTTATTCTTACGGTGTAAATACGAGATATACAACTCCGTCCCCGTCAGGCTCGATAACGGTCGCTGGATCCTCGGTATCCGTCAGTGCAACCTTCCACCTTGTGACATATACCATCACTTTCATAGAAATAGGCCTCCCGTCTTCAGATACCTGGAGCGTGAGCCTCAACGGAAGTGCAAGTTCCCCCACCAATACCACTTCCATCACGTTCACGATGCCCAACGGCACCTACCCATATTCTGTCTCCCCCGTCAGCGGTCTCGTTGTCGAACCTGACTCCGGGGACGTGGATGTGGCAGGGCAGAATGTCGTGGTGAACATAGTGTTCAAGTCAGGTTCTTCCGGGACCGGGTACCTTGTATCGTTCATTGAATCCGGACTCCCCATCAATGGGGAATGGTTCGTCACACTGAACGGATATACCGAGAGTTCTTTCTCCGATTTAATTCAATTTTACATGGGAGCTGGGACATATCCCTATTCCATTTCAGTCACAGGCAACCTCCATGCAAACCCCAACTTCGGTAATGTCACGGTATCCCACAACATGGAAGTGACTGTGATAATATCAAACTCAACCTCTTCCTCAAGTACCACGATAAACGTGAAGAAGATAGTAGACAACAATCTGCCACTTATCATAGGGTCGTCCATTGCCACAGTGATTATCGGGTGGCTCCTGTCAATCTACATAAACCCTGAGAACAGAAAGAAAAGTGAAAACAACAGAAGGAGAGTGAAGTATGAAAGATGAAATAAATCGCAAATTAAAGAAGATCGGGATAATAGCGCTGCTCATAGTCCTGTCTCTGTCTACGATACCCATGATGTCCCATGCATCATCCGTCACCATGGGGTCATTTGTCGCAGACCCGCAGGCGAAAGACTACGGTGCATTCCCCAGCCAGATAGGAACATACATGTCCGGAATGTTTGGCATAAACTCTGCCTACCAGGTCGGTGCAGTCAATTACCCCTACACGTTCATGATCGGGGATTTCTATTCTAACGGCCAGAACGTATCGCAGGACGTCCAGGTGCGTATTGCAGTGAATCTGAATAATGTGTCCAATGTTTATCTCACTGCACCGAAGGGAGGCATAGGGTCTTCATACGGGGCACCGTCATGGGGTGCAATATCTGGCATATACCAAGATTCATTCGGTATTGCCGTAAATGGATATCCAATACAGGTTCGATTCATCCAGGATAATAAAACGATAGTGAACCAGAACATCACCCTCGGCGGGGACAATGGTTGGTACAACCAGACTGTGACATTCATAGACCCGTGGCCCGTTTCTACCGGACCATTCTATGTGACTTTCTACTTCCCGTATTTCGCCCCAAATGTCGGGGGAGACGCATACCAGGGATATATACCGCTCATCATAGGGGAGGGGCAGTACCTTGCTCTCAATGCCCACGTCACAGGGAAACCAACGAGCGTTGTCAATTCAGGAGTAGCAGGTGCATCCGCACTCCTCAACTGGTCGTTCAATGCGGGAGAATGGAACGTCACTTTCGTCCACTATCTGGACAACAACCCCTCTGACACATCCCCGTCAAACATCCAGGTGCTTCAGTGGGACAACTTCACCTATGCGCACACGGGAGGAATAAAGGATTTGAGGTACAACTTCTCATCCTCTGCTCCTTCTGGCGTCTATGGATGGAGGTTCCATGAGGGCATCACGGATTACGGGACGTCTTTCATCGTCTACAACAACGTCACTGTCCAGCAGTCGGGGGACAAGCCACCCATGATATCAATACAGTTCACAGGCGGCCACAAGCAGGGAGGGAGTACCAACATAATAATCTCTGGGAAGGACGCAAGGAACAGCACGATCTACCTTGAGATATCGGTGTGGTTCGGGAATGATATGTACACCGTGCCCAATCCCAGCTATGAAAACGTCCTCTACTACTTCGTACCGCAGGCAATTCCTTCTGGCGGGAATTATACGTTGAGCATTACCGATAATTTCTACGGGGAGCTGAACGTGGAAGTCATATCCCACAACATCTACAACGAATGGAACAACTCCTATGCATCCTCCACAATCACATCCATAATATATTCCAACAGCAGCGGGGGGAACTATGTCCCTCCACAGGCATGGTTCGTGGAGCCTTTCAGCGGTCCCCTCAATGCAATATTCCTCGTGGGGGGTATAGCACTCCTCTTATGGTCAATTCATAGATCTGGGATATCGTCCCAGGCATTTAAGAGGGCAATGAGGGGAATGGCCAGTCCCAACGGAGGGATATATCTTCCCACACACTACATGGCCGCTGTTCTGCTGATAATTCTAGCGTTCATTAACTGGGCTGCGGTCTTTGCTCTCATATCGACATGGGGAGGTGCGGTCCCATGAACATCTACGAAAAGGTGATATTCGGACTTGTCGGGGCAGATGCAACGATGCTCATTGAGATAATTGTATGGGCATTCCACGGGGGATTGATATGATGGTTAAATTTGCTAAAATAAGGGCATTTCTAGGCATTCTGAGGTCAGGGGTAGATAAATCACTCAAGGCAGCAGTTGGACCTCTCAGATTTAGCGCTCTGAGAGGCGAAGATGCAGGGGTTTCAGGGATTGTTGCAGCGTTCATCCTGTTAATCCTGATAATCGGGTTCGTCCTTGTGATGAACAGGCTGGGCATAACGCTGCAGCAGGTCATATCTGATTTCCAGAAATTCTTTGGATTGATTTTGGGGGTGATGCAGTGAATGTCAGGGAGTAGCGGGACGTTCTTAACTTGGAGGATGCTCGGGTTACTTCTCCTGATTGTATTTCTGGTGATCCTGGGGTATTATACCTTCATTCTGCTGAATACACTTACGATGGTAATAATGCTCGGCATTGTTGCTATTTTAGTCTATATTTTCACGCTCCATTTATGGAGAAACAGGAGATGATAAAATGAGTAAAAGAGTAGTTGGATTCTACAGAAGGAATGGAAAAATAAGGCCAATAACAAGAAAAACGTACAGAAATAACGTACCAGATTATTCTATACGACCAATTACTGAGAGTAATAAAACGAAGGAATTTACAACCTTTGAAAAAGCGAGACTTGCTAAAGAACTTCTGGAAAGGAACTTTCCAAATAACATCTTTAGGATCCGGACGGGTCCCCATGGTACGATGGTTATCTACACTGATCTCATAAAAGATATCCCCAATGACCTTCAAAATGCTAACTGGAGAGTATTGGCTCAGCATTCTTGGGCAGACGAAGACATAGACAAATCGAACCTATACCAAAAGATGATGGAACAAAATGAGGAAATGAGGGATAAGATAATGGATATACTGAGAAAAGCCGGTATAAGGGAAAAATATCAGACCGACCAAGTGACTGGTGAAATACTGCAGGGCGGGAATTTTTTCATTAATACCAGACCATTGGAAGATTACAGGCGGATATCTGAAAGGAGATGAGAAAAAATGAGGAAAGCAGTGAGTTTTTACACGGACAGGAGGGGAAGGAAAAGACCCATAACCCGAGGGAGTGGGTCAGGGAGAGCTAGGCTTGAAACAGGTTATTCGCACGGGCACATTCGGGACTCGGAGGTGCCAGAGCTATCAAGGGTGCCTGATCCTGCTGAAGCACTGAGACCTTGGTCAGGCAATCCCGAAGAACAGGAGAAAGAGAAACAGCGAACAATCAACCTCCTGAGAGGACTGATCAATGCGTCTGAATCCTCTATCAAGAATACGGAGTCTCTGAGAGAAAGGGATACACTAATGAAGTTGAAACGCTACTTCCAGCAGAAGCTTCATGACTATGAGAGGTACAGGGTTCCACACCGCAACCTCCACGACGGGAGGGGAAGAAACGACAGATGGATTCAGGGAGCTATCAGCCACCTTGGGAGGGTGCGTGAATATGTTCGCAGACAGATAGGGCCAGAAGGGTTCACGGAGAGGGGGACGATAAAAACATCGGCCCTCAGGGAAGCAAAGAGACTGGCAAAGGAGCACCATGACACCGGGTTGGAGCGGGCGATAAACATGGCCATAAGGTTGAGGGAGAGATGAGGTGGACAGACAATACCCTGAGGATCCATTACTCTGTCAGGGACGAGGATTCCAGGGAAATAGTTGACCAAGAAAAGCTGTACGTCTCGAAGGTTTCGCAGTACAGGGAGCTTATCAAGAAAATACCCGATAGCATAAGGAAAATTTTCGAAGGAGGCAAGCAATGAGCGATTTTCCAGATGAAAGTTATGAAAAGGATATTAGGAGCCCCACCCGTGAAGCCTACAGGAAGCAGAAGGAGCAGCTCAGGGAGGGGCGCAGAAAGATTGAGGAGATGGAGAAGAGGGAAAAGAACCTTTCCAAGATGTTTTCCTCACTTTTCTATGGTAATGATGACGAGAAAAACGTCAAGAAAATAGATGATGCATTTTCAAACTACACACTGTCCGAACGGGAAGAGCTCTACACCAAGATGCAGTACATCTCTCCCTGGAAGGATGAGGAAACGAAGTCAATTTTCAGGGGAGCAACGGTAAGAGAAACGCTCACGTTCCTCATCATCTACGTCGTCACGGACGTAATTGCGATGGTCTTTCTGTCATTCTTTGTCTGGAATCTGATGGGGAATTTTACCTATGTTCTTTATTCGGCTGCCGTATCCGGCGGCCTGTTATCCATTATGCTCGTAATAAAGGGGGTGATTAAACTTGTTCGGAAGAAGAAAGAAAAACCAGAATGAGGAAGATGGAACTGCGGACAGAGGAGAGGAACTTACCATCAGGCAGAGGTCTCCCAGGACAGTCGCTGAAGAAGAAACATTCGACATCGGCGACTACATAATCATAGGCATAGCATTCCTTCTCCTGCTTTCCCTGGTATTCCTGTTTTACAGCGTGATACCGAGTATAGGCTGGATGATATACTACACAACCTTTGAGTATCTAACCAAACCGATGAGCTGGATGCCCCTCTGGTGGGGGATCGCCATATTCCTTGCCCTTTTCTTCTTGGTGGATCATATAAAGCCTATAGTCTACTTCAAGAACCAACATAAGTGGTACAGGAGCATGTATGAGGATAACGGTCTAGTGCACTTCAGACTTATAAGACCATGGAGGGCAGAACTGATCGTTGATGCCCGCAAAGTGGCAGGAAGGGACGCACGGAAATACATCATTAATTCAAACTTGGATATTGTATATACAAAAAGGAACATACATGTGGAAGGGACGGACGTATTTGAGGTCACGCTGGTAAAAGATATAGAGCGGAGGATGGACCAAAAGGACGAGCAGATCGCAGTCCTTCAAAGGCAGCTTGAATCAGTCACTGGAAGGGCTTTCTACTGGGAAAAAGAGATGGCGAAGATCCGGCAGCAATCAAGAGAGGGGGAGAAATGAGATGGGGAAATCGGCAGCTGTAGTCATATTCCTCCTTATCATTATTCTCGGCACTGTTCCCATGATGGCCCATGGATCCACCGTCAACGGGGTGATACTGAGGGCCAACGTCAATGAGATGTACATAGAGAACCAGCAGATACCCGTGCAGGTCCAGGCACTATATTTCGTCAATTCCGTTCCACAATCCACGTCAATAACACTCGACGTCACGGTGCAGAACCTCTCGAGTTCCGTTTCCTTTTCTTCAGTGTACAACGTCAGTTCAGGGATCCCTACGTTCATATACCTGAAACCCCTCCCTGTGGGTTTATACTCGTTCACTGCCTACGCAACCGCCCTCGGACAGACATCCCAGCAGACTGAGATGGAGTTCCTTGTGGCACCTCCCCCTGTCCCGTATGTAGCCTCATTCGTATCAGGAGGCCTGTTCTCCTTCCACAGCAACATGCTGAATAAGACCGGCCACTATAACGTGAATTACACGTTCACGCTGAACGTTTACTATCAATATCCAGGCGGTGCAGCAGAAGAGGTCAGCAGTTATACAAACATAACAAATATAACGCTCCGGTTCCCGGATTTAGGACAGACTGTGGTCATAAATGTCATAGATAGATACGGGTGGCTCAACGGGATGAACATAAATCCCTCCGAGGGGGTATTTTCCGGTATGCCGTATTCCTATGACTTCAATATCGTGAATCAGGCGCCTTTCAGCTCCGTCTATGCAGTCAATTTCATCCCCGTCATCATAGCGGTGGCAATCGTCACCCTGGTCATGCTGTTCTTCTACAGGAGGTTGAAGAGATGATCCCGGGGATGAACATCGGAGAGTCGGCATTCCAGCGATATCAGACACAGGTCTATCAGCAAATAGAGGAGGCACTCAGGAGAAAAATAGAGAATTTCATGGATCACTGCTGCATGGAAGCGGACGGGATTACGGACACAGACATAGAAGAGTTGTATGAAATGGCAGGTCTGGTAGATCCTGACGGGAAGATAGGCCTTGTGGAAATGCTTGACAGGATGGACGTGGGAGCTGTCGGCCTGAAGGACCGCCTGACTGCAATAAAGGCTAAGGGACCTATAGAGGGCTACCTCAGAGAGACATGGTATGGGAAAGAAACGGATGTTGACAACAGACCGAAGAGCGCAGTTGCCGGCGCAATTACGGAGGGACTTGAAAGATTCAGGGAAGAAAGTGTCGAGGAGTTCCTCAGGGACCATCCTGAGTACAGCAAGAAAGAGAGCATTGACGACCAGGGAATGCTGAAGAAGATGAATGACCTTGAGGCCATGATAATCGAGCTCCGGAGTGAGTTAAGCCTCAGGGATCAGGCTATAGAGAAAATGAAGGGGGAAATTGAAAGATTTAGCACTGAAAAGGGAGAAAAGGGACAAACTATCAACACCGTTCCCCCGAAAGTCCCGGAAACCCCTAAAATTAGCAAGTTGGAAGGCATTCTGAAATTCAAGACGGACAGGTACTGGAAGGTCGGGTATCTTGACGATAATTATTCGGAGGTGGACCTCGAATCCAACCTTACCCCCCCTGAGAACTTCGAGGGTTACATCCCCCTGAGGATGTCAGTGGAGAACGAGCAGGGCGGGAGGAGAACTGGCCTCATCCAGTTTGAGCTGCACGTCTCGGGGAAAGAGCATTATGAGATGTTCTTCAACCGTCTGAGGTCCACCATGTCTGAATACCTGAAGAAGGGAGAAGTCAATACTACGATACCCGTGCATGAAACGTTCACTCAGGACATGGACTTCTACCCGAGGATGGAGGGAGGGGAAGTATGGCGTATGCAGATCGGTAAGATAGACGTGAGGCATTTCAGGGAAGACAGCTTCCTGACGTTCACGCTGGGGCCTTCTTACCTGAAATATTTTGTCTGGGTCCCCAAGGACAGTCTCCAGGAATTCATGGAAGATGTTGCGGATCTCCTGGAGATGGTCGTGAAGACAGGCAGCGCACCGGAAAGGAGAGAGAAATAGTGCCAGACCAGGGATGGGCAACCGAGAAGGACAGGGAACATTTCTACAATGCATACGAGACCAGGAAGTTATGGTCGGGGAGCTTTGACCACCTGGCACCCTACCGCCTCCTGACGGAAATAGAATTTTACCTGAAGAACCAGATGATAGAGGGCTATCAGGCACAGGAGATAATAGACGCCTTCAACGATAAATATCCATCCATGGGCTACAGGGCCAAGATTGTATATGCATCGAGAGGCTACTGGATACCGATTCCATACGGAAGAGGAATAGAGAAAGTAATGATGGAGAAGCCCCAGAGCATAGCGCTGGTCGGGGACGTAGGTTCAGGGAAGACCGTCACGAGCTGGACGTTCGTATG
>Ga0207433_10013763_pt1 | contig 11834 bp, 9 predicted proteins | sample YelNatPaOPGAMG01_FD_187559 | JGI IMG/M metagenome (GOLD analysis project Ga0207433, IMG submission 187559) | Hot spring thermophilic microbial communities from Obsidian Pool, Yellowstone National Park, USA - OP-RAMG-01 (SPAdes) (version 3) | ecosystem: Environmental > Aquatic > Thermal springs >...
CCCGCGCCAGCAGGTTGTTCAGTGTGGTGTTCGACCCCAGCGCCGCGCCGGATTGAGCAAGAGACTGTGCAGTGCTCATCACCTGATTGAACGCCTGCACCATGCCACCTGCGGTCTGTTGGCTGGCCGTGGCGCCTCCGCTCGTGGCCGCCAGACTGGCTTGGGTCTGGGTGGCATTGGCCGCCGCAGCCGCAGCCGCCGCGTTGCTGGCCGCGATGGAGGCTTGGTCCGGGCCGGTGCCAGTACGCGCGTTGGCGCGGGCTTGCAGGGTCGCCGAGTTGGCCGCGAAATTCGGGTCGTTCAGAGCCTGCTGTCCGAAAGCGTTGAGGTAGTAGTTCGGGTCGCGCTGGGTTGCGGCACCCAGCTTGTTCGCAGCGGCGGTCACGGCATCCGGGCCGCTGAGACCACTGGCCTGCGCTGCGGCCACGGCATCGGCGAAGTTTGCCTGATCTGCGGCAGAGGACGAGGACGCCGACAGCTTTGCGGCCAGAGTCTTGCCCCAATTCGCCGCATCCGTGGACTGGATTGTGCCCGGCATGGTGCTGAGCGCGGTCTGCCCTTGCGCAGTCGCAACACCCGCGTTGCCATAGGCCGCTTGGACGGTCGGGGCGATCAAGCCTTGGTCAAGCTGGTTGCGCAAGCCCAGCCCCGTGTTCACGAGGCCCTGCTGTTGCACCAGAAGCGGGTTCATTGCCAGCGACTGCTGGTTGGCAAGGACGCCTTGGGTCTGGGCCGGGTCGCCTGCCGTGGCCCCGTACTGGTCCACGAGAGCTTGGCGCGCCGCGTTCACACGGGAGTAGTCCGCAATCTGCTGATAGGCTTTCCCCGCATCCGCGATGGCGCCGAGGTAGTTGATGGGTTCGTTCGCCATGTGATCCTCAGGTCGTAGGGGTGCCTTGGGAAGATGCTTTGGGCCAGAGCGAATTGTACGCTTGGCCCGCTGCGCCGAACGCGCTGGTGATGCCACCTGCTTGTGCGGCACCTGCATTGCTCAGGTTATTGCTGACCGCAGCCGCGCCTGCTGCGCCGCCGTTCGTCCCCGTGCTGCCGATGGTGTTCAGCGTCTGCTGCCCCGCAGCGGACAAGCCGCCAAGCTGGCCAAGGTAGGTGTTGAAATAGTTGCTGGCGAGGCCCTGCCCGTATTGCTGGAGTGCCTTGAGCGTGCCACCGCTGTTGAGCATACCGGACGCCGCCGCGTTGCTGTTCACCGCGTTCTGCCCCTGCCCAAGCTGGAACTGGTAGCCGGTGCTGCCGAGGTAGTTGTTGAAGGCGTTCTGAGCTTGTGCCGTGTTGCCACCGAGACCAAGAAGCGCGCTCTGGGCTGCGTTGGCTTGCTGCCCCGTGCCCATTAACTGGTTGGCATAGCCACTGCCTGCCCCGGAGGTCAGGTAGTTGTAGCCGGTCAGTGCAGTCGCGCGGGCCTGATCGGCTGCGTATCGCTCTGCCTTGGCCTGCTTGTTCGCGCCGATGATGCTTCCGACCGCGCCGATAACTCCGCCCATCTGCTTTTCTCCAGCCTGTAGGACACGCAGTCGCGGCCCGCTACGTCTTTGATCGTCCCGACTGGCACAAACCCCAAAGCGCGCGTCACGGATCGAGCGGCCATGTTGTCTGTGGCCACGTCCCCGACGATAACCCAAGCGCCGTGAACCGTAAAGATCAAGTCAAGCGCAGACCTAAGGAAGCGCATGGCCTTGGCCCCGCGAAGGTCATAGGTCAGCAGGTAATGCCCCTCGTAGATTCCGCCACCTCGCGACATGAACAGGGCGCAGCCCCCCGGGTGCGGGACCATGACGTTTTCAGGATCATCGAAGAAGCCCGAAAGATCGACTTCACCGAAACCCGGAGCTATGGCGCGCAGCACCTCTGGCCTGTTGGCGATCTCGTTCAGATAGGCGGCTTTGTTGCTCATGCCGCAGACAGGAGACCAAGCTCCATCCCCGTAAGGGCTGAGGTTGTCCAAGCTGTTCCAGTTGCGGGGTTCAGCGCCCATTCCTGGATCATCTGGGTTGCGTTGTCAGGCAAGAACGATGTGCTCCCGTCGTAATCCGCGGACGACAGGCGAAGGCTCTGCACGATGTGCTGCGGCCCGGTGGACGCGCGGCTACCTCGTGCCTTGGCAAAGACACCCCTGATCGACGTGGGAGACGCTGGGCCGCCATATGCGGATAGTGTGCTGGATACTCTCTGAGCGGCGGCAAGAGACCCGGCTCCTGTGGCAAAATCGGTATCCCCGAGTTGAGAATAACCGCCGACCCATGTTGAATAAGTGCCCGCGCCGGTGGGGCGCAAAGAAGCGATCCGCCACCCAATCGTGCTTTCGCCATCGGTGGCACAAACTTCTGAATAGGCCAAGACATTTGATGCGCTTGTTGCTTTCCAGATGTTTGCATGAGACCAAGTGGCAGATACTGGAAGCGGCTTTGCCCCTGTGGTGTTGGCGGCGGAAGCTGCTGCTACAAGCGCACCACCAACATAGACATTGATGGTAATAGTAGAGCCTGCCGTCACTCGCACATCAAAAGTCGCCTTCCCTGACGGGAAAGAGGTTGTATAAGCACTGGTTACTGTGGTGTCTCCGACTGCAACTGCCCTAAGCTGGTTTGCCACGGTTTGGTTGCCTTCAATTCGGGCCACTTCCACGCCGCCAGCAGTTTTGAAAGACAGATAAGTCGAATAAGTTCCTCCCGGTAAACTGTCATAGTTAAGCTTGTAGAAAACGAAATGAAGCCAAAAAGAAGTCACAGGTACAGCGGCAATCGAAATACCCAATGATACATTTGGGGAGTTAGCTCCATTCGCAACGGCGTTGACCGCAGACACGCACTGATTTGTATAAGCGCTGTCGAAAGCTGCCGTGGTCGCGGTATCGTCGGTCATGCCTACCGCCCCGAGGTCCGCCGCAAAGTCTCCGATGAATGTCACAGTCATGTTGTCCTCATGGGGTCAAAATCACATAGGCGCGCTGGGATTTCACACTCAAGCCAGACCCTTGGGCACCAAGGATCGCGTAGGCTCTTTGCATCTTCACACTCAAGCCAGACCCTTGGGCACCAAGGATCGCGTAGGCTCTCTGAGTCGTCATCCACAAGGATACTCCGGGGCCAACCGGCGTTGGCGCCAAATCCCCAAAAAGGTAATAGGTGTTGGCCGCTGATCGAACCAAGGTTGCCCGAGTATAAGCTTGGTTCAGCGCCGTGTATCCGTTCACACTATAAACTGTTACCCCGGAAGCCGGTGACAGAATTACGGGGGCCGTTCCGCCTTGAACGAAAGTTAAAGGACCACTTCCACTTAGGCCGACTGGAAGCGTAACATTTACTGCCCCGGAGCCGGTGAACACGTCAAAAACAGTACCCGCCAAGTCCGTATTGGAAATCGTGTAGACGGTTGCTGCGATAGTGTTGACTGATGTGCTCCCACCCCCGCCGCCCGCCGGAGTGGACCAAGCCCCTGTGCCGTCCAGATACTGCGTGGACACACCCGGAGCCTTGGGTACGAAGCCATGCTTGGCCGTGCTGACGTTGTTGGTCGCCACGTCGCTCGTGGAAAGATCGCTGTCCTTGACTTGCGCGAAGGTCGGGGTGGCCGCGCCGTTCAGGAACTTGGTTGCATCACTCGGGCTGGCCGGAAGCCCAGTGGGAATCGCAGCCCAAGCTCCCGCGCCGTTCAGCAACTGCGATGCCGACCCGCTCAGCTTGGGCAGGAACCCATGCGCGCTGGTACTGGCGTTGTTGGCCGTGGTGTCGGTGAAAGATAGGTCAGTATCCTTGACCTGTGCGAAAGACGGACTAGCCGCGCCGTTCAGGAAACGCTTGGCATCGCCGGGCGGCGCAAGCCCACTCCAGGAGATCGAGGTGCGCAGCAGCAGCGACCCCGGAGCGGGCGTGATCAGGTCGAGGACCGCGCTTACCGCCGTGCTGGTGGAGAGCGACTGGATCGTGGCGTTGACGTTGATCTGCTCCTGCCACTTGCGCAGGAACTCGGCGGACGGGGTGCCGTCCTTGTTCACGATGGGGACGTTGTAGGCGAGGGGTGCCTGTGCCATCAGCCCGGCCCTGCCTGCGCGTCGTCGTAGCCATCAACGAAGGCGTCCGCGCCGTCGATGCGGATCGGGCCGCCGCTGTCGCTTAGCTCGAACACGCGACCGGGGGACATGAAGCTGCCCAGAGAACGGAAGGAAATCTCGGTCGAATTAACGGCCTCGGTCAACACGACGGAGAAGTAGTCCGACCACGACTTGCCCTGATCATCACTGAACCGCAGATTGATCGTGGCCCCGCTGGTGTCGGTCAGCGCACCGACCGAAGCGATCACGCGTACCGCGTCGCAAGAGAGGTAAGTCCGCGAGCGAGTCGGCAAGCCTCCGGTCGCATAGTGCTGTACGTCGCGGAAGCCCTCGTCTAGCAGGGCATCGGGGACAAGCTCCCAGATGAACCCGCTTCCCGTGTCTGCCCCGGCAATCCGGGAGTTGGCGAACTGCGTACCATTGCGCATGTTCCAGCCCGTAAAGCCGTTGGTCTGGAACTGGCACCACTGTTGTGTCGTCAGGTCGTAGGCAAAGGTTCCCTCGGGGCCGAGGTCGAGGACGTAGAACGTGTGCCCATCAAGCGTGAAGCTCCACGCCCGGCTGCGCGTCTCGGTCGGAACGAAGTTGGCCCAAACAGCCATGATCGCGGCTTGCGACGGTTTGGGGGAGCCACTATTGCTCGTCACATAGGGAGCCATCACCCAAGCCTGCGAGGCGTTCACGTCGCGCGACTGCGGGGGCGCGTAGGCCACCAGCGCGGCGGCCTGCCCCATGTTGAACCCCTTGGCCAGCGGAGGGCTGTAGGGGGCCAGCAAGGCGCTCTGGGAGCCGCGCATGCGGGTGCCGCTGCCCTCGGGCGTGTAGACCGTCAGAAGGGCGACCTGCGTTGCGTGGAGATTGCCCATGGCTCACCTCACGACGTGCGGTTGATGCGCAGCAAAGCCTGTGTGATGACCGCAGGAGACAAGGGCGCCGACGGGTTGTCGGGGTCCACTTCGAACGTGTCCAGATAGACGGTCGGGGCCGTGCTGACGGCGTGGGCCGCGCCGGTGTTGAGGCCGCCCAGACGACCGCGCAGCGAATTGACCACGGTCGCCGTGCCAGCATCGGTCTTCCACATGCGCGTGGCGATGGTCACGCTGTCCACGAGGGTCGCGTTGGATGGCAAGCGCTGGTAGCCGAACTGGCTATAGGCCGGGATGTCAACACCGCCGTAGAGGTGCGAGCTATCCCAAGCAGTCGCGGTGCCGGTACGCGTTGAAGCCAGCGAGTTGCCGACTGTCCCGGCGACGTTGGCCACGACGTTCATGATCGGGCCGGGGTTGGCATAGGCCACGACATCATAGTTGGCCACGGTGCCAGTCCCGTACACCGTGCCAGCCCCCGCGCCGCCGTTGATCGCGTTCACCAGGTTCGCCGCGCAAGCCGTGGTAGTTGCCCCGATCAGAACGTCATAGGCCGAGGCCAGCGTGGTTCTCCAGGTATAGACCGCCGCTGTCACACCGTCCTTGGTCGCCACGGTCACGGTATCACCGGCCGCCGGGATACCCGAGAACGTCAGGTTGGCTTGGGCGGCCACGAAGTCGGCAGACAGGAACACCTGATCGTTTGGGGGCACGTTGTCCATGGACTGGAAGTTGTACACCCCGTCGTTCACAGCCGTCCCGGTAGCCCCGAAAAAGAACAGACACTGGTGGTTGAACTGTGAATAGTCCTTTGCCGTCAGGTCGTCAAAGGTCAGGCGAAGGGCGACGTTCGACCAGAGCGTATCCGAGCCGGAGCCAATCGGAAGCGCAGCGGTCGGAGGAGCAAAGTTCGAGGTATAGCGGCAAGCCCCAAGAGTCCACCTGATGTCATCCAGCCACATCGACACCGCGCACACGTCGGTATTAGCAGACGCGTCCACGTTGCCAAGGTACGGGGTCTTCTTGGTATACCCGTAGGTCATGCCGTCCGTGACCGCAGGGCCGATCTGCTTGCCGTCGATGTAGACCGACAGCACCCCGCCGACCCGGCAAAGGGCAATGTGATACCAGGTGTCGAGAACCGGCGTCCAAGGATACGTCCAGATCACCTGAGCATTCGCAAGAGAGCCATCCGGCGAAGCGCGCACGAACAACTGGCCGTTGTTGTAGCTTTGGCTGCCCAGCGCAAAAAGCCAGTCTCCAGATTCCGCAGGAGAAGATTGCCACGCCCCGAAGATCGGGGCGTAGGTTGTCCCCGAGGGCAACGCAGCATAGCGAACTTGGCCTTCCAGCGTGTAATCGCTGGATCCGATCTTGAAGCTGTTCGCGGTTCCTTCTTGACAGTAAATCTGCGCGCCTCCCGAAAGCAGGCTGGCAACCCCGGTACCAAACTTCTTGAGCGAGTGGTTGGTCCAATTCTGATGCGCCGGGTCGTCCGAGTTGACCATCAGCGTTGCTACACGACGGTCGCCCGTGATCGCCTTGTTGTAGGTACCCGTCGTGTCGCGGATGATCAGGTTGCCCAGATACTGCACGGGCCTGAACACGTTCAACTCGTACTTGACCGGGAAGAACCGAAGCTGCGCGGTGGGGTTGGCGCTGAGCGCGCCAAGAGCCGTTGTGGTGATCGCGGCAACCTCGTTCACGTTGAGCGTGAACGTTCCGGCAGTCGGGGAGAACTGCATCTCCAGATGATACGCCTGCTCCGCTGTGATGACCGGACCCGTCGTCTGCGCCAAGACCGAGGCGCCCGTGGCGTCACGAAGCTGCAAGCCGCCCGCCGCCGTCAGGAACAGCCATGCAGCGACGGTGTTCGTCGAGTCTGCGAAGCCGACAATCCCGGCTTCCAGCGGCGGGAGGTAGCTGATCGCGTAATACATCGAGAGGATGACCGGATCAGCCGTGACCGGAAGAACACGGCGGAAGCACGTCGAGTTGAGGTAGCTGTTTTCGCCCGAGTTGTACGTCGCGAGGCTTCGAGACAGGTAAAGGTCGGTGTCCGCAGGAGCCCAAGGCAGCGTGGAGATTGCGGGGTCGGGGAGTACCACACCGGTGCCGGGCGGCGCGCAACTGGAACCAAGCTGTGCCCAGACCCCGGACAGCATGGCCGTGCCAACCGCCGTGGGGACGTTGGGGGCCACCCAGCTGCCCGTCGAAGTCGAGCCGAAACCATAGGTCGCAAAGCCATCCACGACAAGCTGAGCCATCACGGGAACCCTTTTTCTGCGCGGATTTGCCGCCTGATCCGTTCTTCAATACCATGAGAACTCACACGCTGCAAACCGCCGTATTGCGGGTTTCCGGCGGCGTAGACGACCCCATCGTTGCCCACCATCAGCACTTGATCCTTGACGTTCACCGCCGTGCCAGCGATGACCCCGCGCGCCACGCCGCGCCCCGCGATAGGGCCAATGGGGTTGTTGTTGTCTCCCGTGGCATACCATGTCTCCATGGACCCCTCACCCAGCACCATCACCACGTCACCGACTGTCACGAGATCAACCACGGGGTCCGGGTTGCTTTCTTTCTCGGCGAAGTCGAGGCCATCCATAACCACGCTACCGGGGCGGAGGTAGAAGATTTTCTGTGACCCGCTGACCGCGCACATCACGAAGTGGTTGATGGTCGCCAGCGCGCCAATCCCTTCGCCGGTCGGAATGACGATCTGCGCCAAGGTCTCGGAGCCGCCGCCGGTCAGCGTCGCAGCACCCCATGCAAGCCCTGTGCCGGAATAGACGCTGGTCGTGATCGAGTTGCCCAGCGTGGTGTCCGTTACCGCCGTCAGGACAAGCGCCGTAGCCGGGGGACCACCCGTTACCGTCGCGGTCACTTGGTCGTTGGGGCCGGGCAGCGCGGACGAGAAGTCAACGCCGGGCGTACCCCCATAGGCCAGAAGGATCGACATGTTCAGAAGAGGGTCGGTGCCGGGGTTGCACAGCCATGGATGGGCCGCCGTTCCGTTCGGGCTGTTGCTGTCCACCAGCACGTTCCACGAGTAGTATTGGCCGCCGATCTCGATGACTTGGTTCGTGATGGAAGCCGAGCGGGTCAGTGTCCCGGTCGCATGAGTGCCGCCCGCGTAGTATTGCAGCTTCACCCCGTCCGAGAAGAAGATGCGCTCGTAGCCGATGCCCTTGTCCCAAGTGGCATAGGGCCTTCCTGTGCCGGAGAGCGAGCCGCCAATCTGGAACGCGCTGCCGGTCGTGGCATTGATCCGCCAGAGGTTCGGCCCGACGACTGCGAAGAGATCGTCATTGAACAGACCCGTCTTGCTGTAAAGGCCGCGCGGAGCGTCAGTCGGCGCGGCGCCAGAGGCGTAGCTGAACACCTGTGTTGCTGGGCGGGCAAGGAGCGCGATCTGCTCGACAAGGTTCGTCGGGTTCGACTCCAGAAACCTGTTGATCAGCTTGATCTCCGGCTCGGAAGCCGACTGCCGGTTGTAGGCAAAGACCCCGAGCGGCAACGTCGTCACAGCCACCACCCCCACGACGTGCCGTAGCTTTGCCAGGAGCGGGGAATGTCGGCACCCCGATACTGCGTGTCCACGTCCTGATGGAACCGTGCCCGCGCCACGGCCTGCATTCGCTTGATGGCCGCCAAGGTCTCGGGGCTGAGTTGCTTGTTGTAGCGTCCCGCCAGCCGCATCGCCAGAAGCCCGATCCACAGGTCGTCGAGATCAGCCATGAAGGGGCAGTCGTCGGTCAGGGCAAGCGGTTTGAACGTGATCCACTGCCCCAGATCGGCGCGATAAAGCCACTGCTGCGCCGCCGCCCCATAGGCAAGCTGAAGCGTGGGCGCACCGTCGATCAGGCGCCCGTTCCCGTCCAGCGTCAGGACAGATCCAGCCGCGCCGCCGTCACCGGCCCCTGACCCTTGCACAAAAGCCATGCGGCTGCCGTCGTTCGGCTTCTCCGGGAACCAGATCGTCCCCGTTACCGCGCCCCAGACAATCCTCGTGTTCTTCGGCGGGTAAGGCGTCACATAGGGCAGATCCGGGGCCGCTGGCATCATCGGAAGCTGAGGGAAGTTCGCGGCCACGGCAGCCGTGCGCTGCGGAGACGGGAAAATCCAGTCCTCCAGCGGCTCGCCCATCCCGAACCCGAAGAAGCTGGACATCAGCGAGTTGAACCGGCTCAGGGCCTCGGCCTGCTCGTCAGTGGTCGGCTGCTTGCCAGCCGGGATGATGTTGCCTTCCCGGTAAGCCTGCTGGATCAGATCACTGACAAGGGTCATCAGGCAAGCTCCATCACCTTCGCATAGAGCGTCTTGAGGTCATCGTCCGCGCTGAACGACGAGCCATGCAAGGTCAGCGCGGATTGCAGGCTTTCCCGCAGCACCCCGGCGAGCACATCGGTATCGTCGTTCGGGTCATAGGGGACTTCGCCGCTGACCAGCGCATTGATGATGTCCATTCGAGACATGCCGCCAGAAGCCGCAGGGGCCTTGCTGGAGCGGGTTGCCTTGGGCGAGGCTACTTGGGGTGCCTCGGGCGCAGGATCGGGCTCCACGGGCGTCTCCGGGGCGCTGGCGGGGGCTGTGTCTCCGGGGTGCCTGCTGAGGTAGTCCGGGGAGTCTTGGGAAGCGTCCTTGACGAGGATACATTCCCCGGCAGCGGTCCATTTGAAAGCGGGGTAATCCGACATGGCGTCCCTCATGAAACGACGCCCGCAGCATGGGCTACGGGCGTCAGGTTGGCAAGTCCGATCAGACCTCGGAGCCGGTGATCCGCGTCCCGAAGGACTCCTGCGTGATCGCGGCGCCAAACGCGCAGTCCCAGCGGTGATAGTGGGTGCCGGTGCTCACGTCCGACTGGCGCCAGTAACGGATGCTGATGCCGGTGTCGGGGTCGGTCGCAAAGGCGTAGGTGCCCGAATAGGGCGTCTCCAGCCGGGTCGAGACAAGCGCGATGGCGCTCCGGTGGAACGCCGTCCGCTGCCGCAGCTTGGCCGAGGCCGCGCCGACGAACTGGATGTAGGCGTTGTTGGCCGGAGCGGTGTCCACGGTGCCGAACGCCGTGTTCACGTCGGTGCTGGTGCCGTCGTTGGTGCCCTGCACGATGATCGCGGGCTTGATCGTCAGCGCCGCATTTCCCGACCCGTCAGCAGTCGCCGCCGACATGACAGTGAACTGTTGCAGGTAAGGCAGAGACTGCTGCGCCCGCCAATCCCAGGCATAGCAGCCCTGGATCGTGAACACTTCGCCAGCGGCGACGGTAGCGCCAGCACCCAGCCCCGTGACGTTCAGCGTCTGGGTGTTGGTCGTGCGCACGTTGCGGTAGTTGACGTTCTGACCCGCGCCGGAAACCTGCCCGCCCGTGGACGTACCGTTGCCCTGCGTCCGCGTCCCCGTGGTGACGACGGGAAGCTGCTGCGTGGCGTACCAGTCCATTTCCGAGATGATCGGAATCTTGACCTTCTCCAGCGCAGTCGGGTTCAGCGAAGGCGTGAAGCTGGACAGCAGGCTGCCCCGCATCAGTTCGGCGTCATCGAACGTCACGACACCGTTGATCTCGCCGTCGTTCGGAACCCCTTGGTTCATGAGGCGCGTGTGGGCGCTCATGGCCTCGGCAGCCGCGTGGATCGGCGCCGCGCCGGTATTGGCGTTCACGCCTCCCGTGCCGCCCGTCTTGCCACCCGCCACCCACGAGTTGAACTGGAGGCACAGCCCGGCAAGATAGCTGTCGATCTGGGTCGCGATACGGGACGCCGCCGACTTCATCACGGACGTGCGCATCAGTTCGTTGACACTGCTGACGGACTCGATGTCGCCGAAGCCGACGTGGGCCTTGGGGAACTGGTTCACGGTCAGCGTGGTCGAGCCAACCACCATGTCCTGAACGGCGAGGTTCATCGTCCCGTCGTTCTTGTTCACGAAGCGCGGGGGCTTCTTCACGCTGATCGTGATGCCGTTGTAGTCGGTCACCTGATTACGGAATTGACCGTCAACCAGCTTGCCCATCACAAGCTGGTTCTTCGCCAGAAGGAGCATGCTGTTCGCATACTCTTGGGCGTTAAGAAACTGGTTCGCCATAGGTTACTGCCTCTGTTGCCGCATCGACGCCTCGAACGCGCGAAAGTCGTCGGTGTCAGGTTGAACCCCGGTTGCTCCCCCATACCCCCGCGCCCTGACAGGCAGGGGGTCGGGGGCCTTGCTACCGCCGCGCGGCGATGCGGCGGCAGGTTTCTTCGTCTCGAGCGATGCTTCCTGTCGGCCAAACCACGCGGCCTGCTTGGCCAACGGCAGCGCAGCAATGCGCTTGGCCTCCTCGGGGTTGCTGGCAAGAGCATAGGCGATGTCGGCGCCATGGTCGGATTCAAGGATCAGGGCGCCAAGCTCCGGCGACAGGGGCCATGCGTTCGCTTGGGCGCCCTGAACAACAACCTCGTCGAAATCCTCGTACTTCGACTTGCCCGCTTGGATAAGCGCGTCGGCCTTGGTCTGAGCCTCTTTCGCAGCTTCGGCGCGGGCAATCTCCTGCGCGGCGCGGGTTTGCTCCTCGCGCGCAGCCATGAGTTCCTTGCGAGCGACGTAGCGCGCGGCGTCCATGAGATACTTGGCGTCGATCTCGCCGAGCGGATACTTGGACGGGTCGGGCGCGTCGGGGTCCACGACGGCGGCTTGGGTCTCCGGCTCCGGGGGCTTGCGGGCTGCTTCAAGCATCCCCTCCAGCTTGGCCAGACGTTCGCGCAGTTCGCGGTTCTCAGCCGATCTGTCTTCCTCGGCAAGCCGGGCGTTGCGCGCCTTGGCGGTCTCTTTCGGTTCCGGCTTCTCAGGCTCGGCCTTCTCCGGCTCGTCGGGCTTGGCCTCGGCGGCTTTTGCAGGGGCTTCGGAGCCTGACT
>Ga0207433_10013764_pt1 | contig 11832 bp, 10 predicted proteins | sample YelNatPaOPGAMG01_FD_187559 | JGI IMG/M metagenome (GOLD analysis project Ga0207433, IMG submission 187559) | Hot spring thermophilic microbial communities from Obsidian Pool, Yellowstone National Park, USA - OP-RAMG-01 (SPAdes) (version 3) | ecosystem: Environmental > Aquatic > Thermal springs...
TACGGCTTTAAACTCCATGGGGAATGAGTTTATTTTTCATATTCTTCTTGCTACACTTTTGCAGAAATTTCTTAACGCCTTGAAATCCTTGAAAATTATCTCTAATAGCCAATCCATTAAAATCAAGGATTCGGAGAAAAAGTGCAAAAGCATAGTTCTTGATTTTTTATTTTATATTCTTCTTGATCTTGGTAATTAGCTCAATTAATCATCAGGTCATGGATTTCTCCAGTCGGCCCGCCTGAAGGACGGACTTAACCGGATACTTACCGGCGCGCGGTGCGATGTGTCGGGGGGATGTAGTAGATGCCCGCGGTTAGAGAATCCATTTGCGTTTGATATTCCAAAGGCTTACCGCGAAAAGGGCGACACAGAACGCGGCGAGGAGGGAAAGGTCGAGGACGAAGGGCATAGCGTGTCCGCCATGGACGGCCCCATGTAGGGCATCGGCCCCATAAGTCAAGGGCAACACATATGAGAGGGGTTTCAGAAAAACCGGTAGCTTCTTGATGGGGAAAAAAAGCCCGCATAGGAAGATCATGGGGAAGCGGAAGAAATTGGAAAAGGTCTGGGCCTCGAATACCTCGCTGGCCTCCACAGCGATGAACAGGCCAAGAAAAGTCGAGGCCACGGCAATCATGAAAACGGCGGGAACGAACACGCTCCAGACTACTTGGGAGAGGTCGGCGAGACATAACGCCATAATGACAGGCACAAAGGCGTTGGCCACACCGAATAGAATGGCTCCGCTGGTCTTGGCCAGCATGAGGAGTTCTAAAGGGATTGGAGCCAGCAGGAGTCGCTCGAAGGAGCGGCTCTTTTTCTCGAAGGTTATCGTCACCGCCAGCATGGATGTAGTCCCGAACAGAATAGAGAGAGCCACCACACCCGGAAGCAGTGTCAGTAAGCTTTCCAGGCCGCTACCAGATTTTATAAAAAACATTCCCGTCCATGCGAGGGGGAAAATTAGCCCCCAACTGATGTTCGGCGGCTTCAGGTAATAGGTACGCATGTCCTTGACCAGAATATTCCAGAAGGCGATCCAGAGTTTCATTGGCCACCTCCAGCTTTTTCCTTCTCTTTGTGCATGGCCTTAGCCTCGATGCCAGTGATTTGTACGAAGATGTCCTCGAGGGATGGCCGCATCCTTCGAGCCTCGGCGACCTCGGCACCCTGATCTTCTAGGAAACGAACCAATGGGCCTACGCGAATAGGTTCACTGGCTTCCACCCGAATAAGTCCTTGCCCCTGTGTCGTGAATTCGATACCGGGAAAGGATTCTGATAGCTTGCCTCGTATGTCGTTAAGTATGTTCGCGTAGGCGATCTGCACCACATGTTTCTTTTGGAGCGGCTGGACTAGATGCTCGACTGTATCGATTTGTACGATGCGACCGGATACAATGAACGCGATACGCTCGCAAAGACGCTCCGCCTCCTCGATATAGTGGGTGGTTAAAAAGATGGTGGTTCCGGCCCTGTGGAGATCGGCGATGAGCTGACGAAGCTGTCGCGCACTGGCCACGTCAATACCAGTGGTGGGTTCATCCAGGAAAAGGATTTCAGGCTGATGGATGATGCCGGCGGCAATGGTCAGCTTGCGCTTCATCCCCTTGGAATATCCGCCGAACTTATGGTTTGCTGCCTGGGCGAGGCCGAATTGATCCAACAGCTCTTTAGCTCGGTCTTGGCGCTCGGCCTTATCCAGTCCGTAGAGCGCTGCGCAGAAACAAAGATTCTCAAAGCCGGTGAGTTCTGGATAGAGATTGCTCTCATCAGGAACAACGCCGATGAGATGCTGAGCCCCCCTCGGTTTATTCGTGCAGTCTATGCCGCCAATCCGAATGGTCCCCGAGTCAGGTCGCGCCAGTCCCGTGAGCATGTTGATGGTCGTGGTCTTGCCAGCGCCGTTAGGGCCGAGAAAACCGAACAGCTCTCCCTGGTGAACGCTGAACGACAAATTGGAGACTGCTTGAACCTCTGCAAAACGCTTGCTCAAGCCCTCAACGACGATGGCATCGTTCATTTTATTTTCTTCCTCGGCGTGCAGGGACGCTTTTAACATCGCCATGACATTCCTTAAGTTGCTCAAATTTGCTCAGGTGTGCAATCCTGAGATTTTTCCCGCTGAGCTTCTCCGTTTTCTGACAGTATTCGTCTTTCTTACGCATCTTTCTTACACATCGTCTTATGTTCTTCTTCAATCTCAGTTAATCTCAGTTAATGGTTCTTTCGCTAAGTGCGTAACAAAAGTTGCGCAGCGGATCAATTACAGTACGCAGCGGATCAATTACGCTATCAATTGTAGGGGCGGCCCTTAGGGCCACCTAAGTTGTGCACTTTGTTAGCGAAAAGACCACTTAATTTGTCTAAGTTACTGCACGGGGTACTTTCTAATTAAGGAAAAGAGCAGGCTATCCGCTAATCCTCACCCCTTAAAAGGTCTTGGGTTATTTTGCTCCATTCAGCCAAAGTTTCTTTGTTGACCCGATAATGGACAAAATAGCCTTGCTTGTCAGCGACTACGATGTCCGCGTCACGCAGCACTCGAAGATGCTGGGATATGGCAGCGGGCGTGATGTCCAGAGTTCGGGCAAGTGCGTTTACGCACAGGGAGCGACGTTTCAACAGGTCGATCATACGCACCCGTGTTCCTACGGATAGCACTTTGAAAATGCGGGCTTGTTTTTCAGGGTCGGTCATCACCGCAGCTCCTTTATTCAGCATCCATTTAATTAAGCATCCACGCGGACACTTTACATGTTTGCACATTGGGTGTCAATAGAGATTTTTTCGAGAGATTTATTTTTAGGCCCTAGCCTCGGTCCAGAAGCCTCATGCTGCCGTGTTCGGCCGATATCAATTCCACCCCATTAAAGGTTTGCCATACCGGAAGGATTCGCTCTCACCGTGTATTTTAAGGGCCTTGCCCAAAGAGGGGGAAATCCTCATGCAGGATGGTTCTACGGCTTTAAACTCCATGGGGAATGAGTCAGGCTTTTTTAAGCGCACTGGATTTTGGTTATTATTTTTTGCTTAAGTTATAGTATACCTTTCTGCCGAGTCGTTTTTAGCAAGATAAGTAAAACTGAGGTGAATTTTTGACCGAGATAAGTAAAGCTGAGGTTGATTTTTAACAAATAGGAGGTGAAAGATGGGCATTTTTTAGGTCGCAGCCAGTATTGCCGACTGTAGCTCGGCTATAGCGGTGGAGAGGGCTATTAGAGTAGTCCAGCAAGTTTCTGGACCCTGACAATTTAATCGGTCCGTTTGAGTTTTGCCGCACTATTCTTGTTCGTTATTTTGGTGGCTGGGATCTATACAGACCTACACAATCTTGAGGCATGTAGTAAGATGTTATTGCATTTCTTCGAAATCCTCCTTGGGATTGTCGTGGGCTTATTAGGCGGCGAAGCGGCGGCAAGAGATTAGCAAGCGAAGGAACTAAAAGTATTTAACAAAAAGGAGATAAAAATCATGGCTACAAAGGCGTTTTTAGTTGGCATTAACGATTATGCATCTGCTGGAAGTGATCTCAATGGCTGTGTCAACGATGCGAGAGATATGGCAAATACGTTGATTATCTGCGGTTTTGCTCCTGCATCTATTCGGCTATGTACTGATAGGTGTGCAACTAAAAAGGGTATCCTTGATGGGTTGAAGTGGCTAATTAATGGAGCAAAGAAGGATGATTCCCTCGTTTTTTACTACGCTGGACATGGTTCGCAGGTAGCAGACACAAGCGGGGATGAGGTGGATCATAAGGATGAAATCCTATGCCCACACGACATCAACTTTGCAGGCAAAGTTTATATCTCTGATGATGACCTCAAGGAAATCCTTTCTTACAAATTGCCTGCTGGTTTAAATCTGGAGATAATTCTGGATTCCTGCCATTCAGGAACAGGCACAAGGGAATCAATAGCCCTTAAGGGGCTACCCGAAGAAAGCAGGGTAGGGTTTCGCTATCTGGCACCGCCCATAGACTTAACTTTTCACATTGAGTATAAACCTGATCTCACCACAAAAAGACTTTTTAGTGCCAAGACGGGGAAACGAGATGCAGTTATTGTGCCTGGTCTGAACCATACACTTTGGGCAGGGTGTAGAGATAACCAGACAGCCCAAGAGATAATGATAGATGGTACTTTTCGAGGTGTGTTCACTTATCATTTTTGTCAGGTTTTGCGTAGAACTCGTGGCAACATAAAGAGAAAAGAATTACACAGCATTGTTACGGCTGCTATTAGAAGAGCTGAATTTACACAGATACCCCAGCTTGAAACATCTGAGCCAGAGATGATAGATAAACCGTTTAAGTGATTGTTTTTAAAAAGAAAAGCGCCAAGAAAAACGATCATCTAACAGCGGATAAAAGGGAAATCAACGACTTACCCAATATGCGGTAGGGCTAATCAAGCTTGTTGACCCTTGGATGCAAGAGATAGAAAGGCAGCTCCAGCGGCGAGCACAAATTTTGTAGTGGCCCTGCCACCCGCTCTGCTTGGCTAGGGTCTGGAGTTTATTCACGCTCAGGGTTTTCAGGTCGGTGATCTGCCCGCCTTCAAAGGCCGCCTTGAGTTTCGCGTCTTCCGGTGGCCTTGGTCTTCGCCTGCTCTTCGATGGTCTTGGGCGGTATGATGCACGCGGCGCCTGCCTGTGCCGTGTCCGCGCACGCAGACAGGTTGTCCAAAATTGGACCAGTTTTAAATCCTGACAAGCCAGCCGTGTCCGCACGCAGACAGTTTGTCCTAACGCTCGAATGACATGCGCGCTCTGCTCCAAGAAGGCCATTTGGACCTGCCGCTCCGATAGTTACCGGCTGGGAGAAAAATCCGCCGAAACGGGGAGAAATCGCTCTTGACTTGTTGGCAGACTTTGCTATATTCTACTCTTTAGTTGCCCGGACGTAGCTTACCAAGGTGAAATTGATGGCCACGTGGATGACAGTCGAACAAGGCAGCGAAATAACTTCATATGGGCAAGTCCACCCTCTACAGATGGGCAAGTCCCCTCTACGACCTAGCCCGCAAGCGGATCGTTCCAGCCCACAAGATGGGCAGGGAGTGGCGGTTCGACGCCGCCAAACTGGATTAATGGCTGAAGGCCGGGAAGCTGGCCTTGCTGGAGGAGCAGGAAGAATTAAATGAAACAGGGTCGCGGCAGAGAATGGGAATACCACGCCATCGCCGTCAACAAAGCCGGTGAAGGCCAACCCAGCAACACCTTACATGGTGGTGCTGTGAAAGTGTCTACATCAAAAATCGAGGTTTCGGAAGATCTTTCAATGAATAAAATGCAGAATGTTCCAACACTTATTCTGGAGGGGGACGCATTTCACAGAAGAAAACTACCTATTCCGTATCAGCGCACTTGCAAATGCCCGCCTACCCATATTAACTGCATGACTCCGAAAGATTGGCTAAAAAGCCAGCTTGGGGTATGGCAGTTTTCCTATGAGAGAAGAGACATAAGGGACAAGAATCTCCATCCTGCAACATTTCCAATTGCCTTGGCAAAAAAAGTAATTGAACTCTTTACACATGAGGGCGAATTGGTCGTGGACCCATTCGTAGGTAGTGGAACAACACTTGTCGCAGCGAGTGATTTGAATAGAAATGCCGTCGGATTCGACCTTCAAAGGCATTACCTATATCTTTGCAGACAAAGGCTCAATCTGAATTCGAACATATTTAATTACGCAAGTCAGGTCGCGATTCAAGATGACGCCCGTCATATTGATGAATACTTGGAAGAAGATTCAATTTCATTGATATGGACATCACCTCCCTATGCGAATCTTCTGAATCGAAAGAGGAAGAATAAATCCCGACGCAATCGAAATAACGATCAACTCGGAAAAATCGAACAATATTCTCAGGATGAACGTGATTTGGGAACTCTTGAATTAAGTGCCTATTCAGAGGCAATTGGCGACATATTCCAGAGATTGTTACCTCTATTGAAGCCCAAAGGTCACTGCGTAATTAATGTATCGGATATGTGGTGGGAAAATGAGAGAATTACCATACATATATCACTTGTTGAGGAGTTGAGAAAACGCGGTTATGAGTTGCGCAACATCATTATATGGGACAGAACTAATATTGTAAACCAGATAGGTATTTTTGGCTGGCCAAGCAACTATATTACGATGGGCGTTACCTTCGAGTACTTACTAGATTTCTGGCGGTCGCCAAGTAATGGCATAGGGAGCCAACGCCCATGAAAATACTTACGAAAGAGGATTTGATAAGTGCCCTGAAAGATATTAGGAATAAGGGGTGGATTCCAAATGAACGGCGCGGTAATGCAGGGGGCGTGGGCAACACACTTGAGGATTTGCTGGGAATAACAGAAAACAATCTACCAATACCGAATGCGGCTGAGTGGGAATTAAAATGTCAACGCGGGAACACAAGTTCCTTAACTACTCTTTTTCACATGGAACCATCACCCCGTGCAATTCGTTTTATTCCGAATATTCTTCTCCCGAAATATGGATGGAAACATCAAGAAGCTGGTGGCAAATACGCAGATGAAGAAATGAGTTTTCGGCAAACAATAACTGGGACAAATCGAACGGATAGGGGTTTTGGGCTTGTTGTTGACAGACAGGCAAGGAAAGTCGTTATATCGTTTGATGCAAAAACGGTTTCTCCTCGGCACGCTAAATGGCTAGAATCTGTTAATGAACGTGTCGGACTTGGAGAGTTAACGCCTCAGCCCTATTGGGGTTTCGACGATCTGTTTCATAAAGCAGGAACTAAACTCTTGAACTGCTTTTACATCGTTGCTGATGTTAAGCTGGAACATGGCAGGGAGTTCTTTTTTTACTCGAAGATCATGATGCTTCAGAAGTTTTCGCTAGCCAAATTCCTTAATACCATAGAATCAGGAAATATATTGGTAGATTTCGATGCTCGAACAGGACATAATCACGGTACGAAATTTCGCCTTCGACAAGAACAGTTCCCCTCCCTTTACGAAGAGGTGACGGAAATATAGAAAAGCTAGGCCCTAGCGTAGAAGACCGTCTCGCTTTTCTTACAGCGGTCGCTGGGGGGCTCCACAATGAAGTAGGTCGATGTCGCTGTCGAGGGTCATACCACCCGCGGCGGCGGAACCGAAAAGTATGATCTTGTCCGGTGCGGCCGCGGTGAGAATCCGTCGGACGATCTCCTGCACTAATGACTCGTCAATTCCCATGTCTGAGACTCCCTGGCCGGTTATGAAAACCGTAACTCCTGCGGCCGAGTGCAACCGAGCTGTTAAACAAGGCGGCGTGGAAACCGGAGAGCGGGAGAATCCGGAAAAGACATTTGGGAACACCGGGCGCAACCGTCGGGGTTGCAGCGGAAGCCCGAAAATTTTTTTCCAACCGGAGAACCTATCATCATGCCCGCTTTTTCGTAACCCTTTAACAAATCAGGGGAAACAGTCGTTTCTCGACGCCTGTTTCCCCTGATTCTATCATTAACCACCGAGCCTGGTGAGGTTCGTGGTTTTAAATCTGGCTCCCCGGGCCGGACTCGAACCAGCGGCGGGGTGGTTAACAGCCACCTGCTCTACCGACTGAGCTACCGGGGATCATATTTACTGGAATATTAACATATCTTGTTAAGATCCGTCAAGTACTAAAAACATCATCCGTTAAGTATTAAAAATATCAAAAATCCAAGATAGGTTTAATGAGGGGTTTGTTTTTGTATTTTAAGGTGTTAAATCAATTTCATGATTGATTTTGGTCCAAAGGTCTTATTGTCCAAAGGTCTTATTAATATTGTTAATCTCTTGTGATATGCCCGAAGGCTGAAAAATGTCGGATTCTCTAAATAGCCTTTTTGGCTGAATTCTAAATAGCTTTGAGCCGGCAAGTGCTTTTAGCCCTGACAAGTGCTTTTAGCCTTGATTTGTACAATCACTTTTTGCTTTTATAATCATTTTCGCTTATCTATTTTTATTTATTTTCTATTTATTTTCTAGTGGCCTCCACTTACTCCTGGCTCAAGATAGATCACGGCTGTGCTGTCGTCATAGGAGAGAATCTCGGCGTAGCGGCCCCAGTTGATCGCTGTCTCAAGCTGGCGCTCGGCCTCTTCACGGGGGAATTCAATTTCAAGCTCAGATTGAACGATATCCCAGCCAACCTGCTTTCGGTCGGAAACATACAGCATGGCCATTAGCCACTTGAAGATCGGCAGTCGGCGGATTCGGGTGGCGAAGATTTCCTTGCGGGCCGGAATGCTGGCCTCGGCAAAGGTTTCGCCAAGGGGCGTGAGGGTAATATCACCCTTGGCTATGGTGGCGAATCCTAAAAGCTCGGCCGCCTCGGTCAGTCGCAGCAGGTGATCTGAATCAACTTTTAGCTCTTCGGCTAGCCGGTAGATGTCGGCTCGGTTATCAGCCATCTCATCAAGCCGCTCCAGCAAACTGGCCAAGTTGGTGATACCGATATGTGGCAAGGCACGGGTTTTCCCGCCAGGCTCGCCCGGGGCTGCCCCCATCTCGATGTGTTCCGGCTGGGTTTGCCCTGCCAGGATGCTGTAGACCCGGTCTACTACGGCTAAAAATCCAGGGGCTTTGCGCTGTCGCGGTTGAGGTAGCCTCAATTTCAGATTGGTTACGATCCGGCCGGGGTTTTTATCCATGACCAGAATGCGGTCGGCCATAAAAACAGCCTCCTCGATATTGTGAGTAACCATGAGAATGGCTTTGGTTGGAATGCTGCCGCTGGTCCAAAGCTCTAACAATTCCCCACGGAGGGACTCAGCGCTTAGAACATCCAGGGCCGAGAAGGGCTCATCCAGGCAAAGTAGCTCTGGCTCAACAGCCATAGCCCTGGCAAATCCGACCTTCTGGCGCATGCCGCCAGACAACTCCCGGGGATAGGCGGTCTCAAATCCATCTAGCCCCACTCTGTCCAGAAGGTCAAGGGCTCGTGCCGTGCGCAACTTCGGCGGAAGGCCACGGGCCTTTAAGGCTACTTCTACATTTTCCAACACCGTAAGCCAGGGAAAGAGGGCGAAGGTCTGAAACACAATGCTTGCGTGAGGATTAACTCCAACCAGGGGAGCGCCACGGTAGATCACCTGTCCCTCGGTTGGCTGCTGGAGTCCAGTAATTATTCGCAACAGAGTACTCTTGCCGCAGCCTGAAGGCCCCACCAGAGCGACAAATTCTCCCTCACTGAGAGTCAGATTGACATCCTGAACCGCGGTGAATCGCCGCTCTCTAGTGCCAAAAATCTGATTAATATGTTGAAGTTCCAAAAGATAGCTATCAGTGGGCATGAGCATCACTCTCCCTTACTCCATTCGATATCGCTCTTCGGTCAGGCGGTAGAGATGCCGCCAGAAAAACCGGTTAATAATGACCACAACCAGCACCATGCTGAGCGTCCCGGCCAGGAGCAGAGGGTAGTCGCCGGCTGCCGTAGCTTTAGCAATTATAGCCCCGATGCCGGTAGTTTGCAGCGTTTTTCCACCGAACTCAACATATTCAGCCACAATGCTGGCGTTCCACGCTCCGCCACTAGCCGTGATGGCACCGGTAACGATGTAGGGGAAGAGGGAGGGCAGAATCAAGGTGCGCCAGCGCTCGATCAGGCTTAGCTGTAGCAGGGAGCTTGTATATTTCAGGTCCTGCGGAATAGCCATGGCTCCAGCAATGACGTTGAACAAAAGATACCATTGGGTCCCCATCAGCATCAACAAGACAGCGGCCAGATTGAGGCCACCTGGAAAACTGATCACCATAAGCAGGAACACAGGAAATAGGGCTGTGGCTGGCACCGAAGCGGCGATTTGAATCAGCGGCTGTAGCCATGCGGATAACTTGGCGTTAGTGCCGATAGCAACTCCCAAAGGAATGGTCCAGGCCAGGGCAATAACCAGGGAGGCGAAAACACGCAGCAGGGTCGCTCCTACTCCTAGAGCAATGTTTATCCACTGAAGTATAGATACGGCCAGAAGCATTTTCCCAGCCTGATAGAGGCCATACACCAGACCCAAGCCCACTGCTCCAGCCATAAGCCGAAATATCCAAGTCGATCGGTCAGTCGATGGACTTGTTGGCTTATCCCGCATAGGAAAAAAACGAATCAGCCAGGCATCCAGATGCTCAATAATCAGCCCCCGGACCATCCATCTGAGCCAGGCAATAAGCCGTGAGCTGCGCAGAGCGTCGTAAACCCAGGAAGTAGGTGGATTGGCGCCTTCAACCATCTCAAGCTTAAAACGGTCGGACCAGGCCAGCAATGGACGCCAGATCAACTGGTCCAGAGCCACAATAACCAGCACCAGGGTGATGATCCCCCAGGTGATAGCCTGAATGTTGCCGCACCAGGCAGCCTTCTGCAGATAGGCTCCTAGGCCAAGGAGCCGAAAGTCGCGCTGGCCAACAGTGAAAATCTCAGCCGCCATCAGAAAGAACCACCCCCCAGCCCAGCTCATCATGCTGTTCCAGATCATGCTGATAGCGGCAAAGGGTAGCTCCAGGGTTTTAAACCGCATCCAACCATTGAATCGGAATATTGTGCTCACCTCGCGCAGCTCCCTTGGGATGGTGGTCAAGGCCTGGTACCAGGCGAAGGTCAGGTGCCAGACCTGACTGGTAAAGATCAGGATAATAGAGGCTAGCTCAGCGGCTATTTTCTGCGGCATGATGGCGCTCAGACTCAACAGCGCTACTGGCAGAAATGAGAGAATAGGCACGCTCTGGAGCACATCGAGCAGTGGCATCAGAATATGCTCAGCCCGGCGATGATAAGCAGATACATAGCCATAAACTAGGGTAAAGAAGAGAGACATCCCATAGGCAGCCGTCATCCGGCCAACAGATAGGGCCGCATACCAGGGGAGTAGAGTAGGGGAGAGAGAAACCTCCGGTCCCTTAATCACTGCTGGTGCGTCATTGGCTAGACGTACACCTAGATAGACAAGGATACACAGGCCGATAAAAACCACCACATCACCCCAGGTGAGGTGATGTCGGGCCAGTTGCTCGGGTATGAAAATTCTGAAAAACTGTTTCATGAGCACCCCAATGAATGACTATACTTACTGCTGCCTTGCGGCCATATCGGTTAATATTAAGGCTAAGATAGCAGTGTAGCTGAATTTAGCAATATTTTCAAGAAAATTGAAACAATGGCTAAATTTTTCATATTTTTCTTAATGCTGAGAAGAGCATCTGTCCTCTTTACCCTACTCAGTATCAATTCTTATTCTTAAAATTCATCGAAAAAAAATCATTTAACCGAATAAATTACGACGATTAATCTTATCATCAACTTTCAGCTGCTGCATCATTGTAGAAAGAAGTAGTAGAAAGATAAGGGGTGACAACATGAAAAAAGCGATTATTTTTATCCTATTTATTATTCTGATTGTATGGTTTTCTAGCTCTGGATTTGCTCAAGATGCTATCTGGTTTTTATCAGAACCAGAGAGTGAACTAAGCCCAGAATCAACCAGCCCGGAATTAATCAGTATGGAGTCAACTAGCCCGGAGTCAACCAGCACAGAATCAACCGGCATTGAATCAACTAGCCTGGAGTCAACTGACCAGGAATCAATCAGGTGGGAGCTTCCATTCCAATATGCCCAGACCTCCTGGCCATCCATACACCGGGATGGCCGAAACTCAAACTACCTCCCCTTTCCGACCACCAGCCGTCTAAAACCCATCTGGCATGCTCTCGACGGTGAGTATTCAGCCGTCATTACCCCACCGGTGATCGGGCCGCGGGGGCAGATCTATTTCACCACTGGACGGGAAGAGGGGTATGGCAATCTACATGCTTTCGACTGGCAGGGAAATGAGCTTTGGC
>Ga0207433_10013765_pt1 | contig 11832 bp, 6 predicted proteins | sample YelNatPaOPGAMG01_FD_187559 | JGI IMG/M metagenome (GOLD analysis project Ga0207433, IMG submission 187559) | Hot spring thermophilic microbial communities from Obsidian Pool, Yellowstone National Park, USA - OP-RAMG-01 (SPAdes) (version 3) | ecosystem: Environmental > Aquatic > Thermal springs >...
TTTACCGAGGTCTCCTCTCTGACTCCCCTCGCCCCTGTTCCCATGGCGCCCTTTATCCTGTCTCTTCCTTAACTCCTATCTCTCCCACATCTCCAGACCAGCGCATTACTACAACTACTTTCGTTGATTCTTTTGATTTCCCATATGACCGCCCTATTTTCTATGCAGTCCAAGCCTTCAGGAAATCTGTTGTTACCTGTGAAGGTAGGCAACCATCTTGCCAAATCGGACAAGAGAGAGTCTTTTGGAGTGAAGGGAGCCCCCTCACTTTCTGCTATGTCGTCATAGACAAAGTTCCTGTCGCTGACCATGCCAGTGTGGATAGTCGGTTGGATTTTCGCAAGAACCCTGTTACCTTCCGAAACTACCGATTTGGCTATTCCACCTATCGGGGTGGTTTATTTGTCGGTTTTGTCGACGACCCGTCCCGCATCGCCCGCATTTACCTGAAGTTTCCTTTCCCTTCCCCTCCCTTTGAACCTGACGACCAAATATGGGACGCTTCCTTGCTAATGTTTTACACTGAACCTCACGAAAGTTCTGTTGACATCCCTTCAGACCCAACCCAATCCCATCCCATCAACTTGAAGGTCTATCTCGCTTCAAGCAATGATTGGGGGCAAAGGAGCATCCACTGGTCTAACAAGCCTTCTATCTCCGACCCTGCCTTCTTGCTCTTTGAAGGTTTCGCCTATCCTGGTTCGTGGGTGGAGATTCATGATGGAAAGAACCCTGAGAACTATTCCGAGACCCGTCGCTTCAAGGACATCGTTGCCAACAATGTGACTTTCACTTATGTCTTAACGATGCCTGACGACAATCCCAACTATTGCCTTCTCCCTGACCCAACGGAGAAGATAACGATGCAGAAGCGGTGGAAATATTTTGCCAAGCGGGAGTTCAAAGAAAGGTGGGCTCCTTATGTTTTGAGGTCTACAGGAAAACAAGTTCCCACCGAGCAAGTCTGCACTCAACATTAACTGGAAGGTGAGCGAATGGCTGGGTTGGAGAGGGAGAAGGGGCAAAGGGAAAGGGTTGAGAGGTTTGCTTTGCTTGCCCTTGTCTGTGGCATTTGCTTGTTCTCTTTCTTCTTTCTCTCAGTCTCCCTCTTTCGTTTCCATCGCTTGACCGCCTACGCTTATGATTTGGGGATTTTCATGCAAGGGGTATGGTTGATGTCTCAAGGTGAAACACCCTTTGTGACCTTAAGAGGTCTTCACCTTTTCGCTGACCACTTCTCACCCATCCTTCTCCTTTTCGTCCCTTTATATCGCCTTTACCCTCATCCCTTTTGGTTCTTCCTTTTCCAATCCTTTTCTTTCGGCTTATGTGCCTTGCCTCTTTATCGCCTCTCTCTTCGCTGGCTCCCTTCCCCTTCCTTTGCCCTTTTCTTCTCCCTCTCCTCTCTCCTTCACCCTGTCTTCTTCTCCATGCTCTTCTTTGACTTTCACCCTTTGGTCCTTTCCCTTCCTTTTCTGCTTTGGGCTGTTTTAGCGATAGAGGAGGGCAGGACAGGTCAATTTTTCGCTGCCATTCCCCTTGCCCTTTCATGTCGTGAGGATGTGGTTTTGCCAGTCCTTTGCATTAGCCTTTGGGGGATGTTTCGTGGGAGGAGATGGTGCTTGTTCGCTCTCCTTCTTGCTGCCCTTTGGTTTTGGTTGGCGACAACGGTGATGAAAGAGTTGAGTGGGATAAAAGAAGTCTTTTACCTTGCACTTTACGAGCGTTGGGGTAAGACTCCTTCGGAAATCTTGACTAACATCCTTTCCCATCCCTTCACAGCAGCAAAAGAGATGGTAATGGCGAAGGGGATAACGATACCGCCTGGCTTTTACCTTGTTCTCCTTTTAGCCCCTTTCGGTTTCGTCCCTATAATTGGCTTTGAATTTTTGATTTTCGGTTTACCTTGCTTCGCTTTCGTCACTTTGGGCGACAGACCTGCTATGAGGGAATTGGGATTTCAACACGGCGCTTTGGTCATCTTTTGGATTATGGTCGCTAACTTGATTGGTTGGAGAAAGGTTATGGGATGGATGAAAGGGCTTTCTGAGAAGGAGAGGAGATGTTGGCAGACAACTCTTTTGTCTCTCTGGATTATTTGCCTTTTTTGTTTTGCAGTTCGTTACGGAAAAAGTTCTTTTTCGGTCTTCACGAGGGACAAGTTAGAAAAAGCGGAGGCAAAAATCATTTGGCAGTTATTGAGGGAGAAAGTTCCAGAGGGAGTAAGTGTCAGTGCCACGACGACTTTTGCTGTCCCTTTGGCTCACCGAAGGGAAGTTTACCTGTTCCCAAACCCCTTCATTCGTTGCTTGTGGGGTGCAAGCAGGGAGGCGCTAATGCAGATGGATGGGAAGGAAAAAGTTAAAATTAAGGGTGAAAGGGAGTTGATGGAAAGGATAAAAGAGCGACCTGTCCTTTTTGTGGTTGTCAAGAGAAGGACAAACTGGTGGCCGATGGAGAGATACGATTACGATAGGTTACTGGACATTTTCCTTGCTGAACCTTATTACGAAATCATTGCCAACTTCAAAGACTTTTACATCCTAAGGGCAAAAGGGAGGTGATTTCTATTGTTGTGTCCAACGAACTTTCTCCCAGATGAGCCCGTTGAACAAGATGAGTTCGGTTCTCACGAAAGGGTTGCTGACGCTCTTTACAAAACGGTGATGGAAGGGGAAGGTGGTAAGGCTATCGCCTTAGTGGGTTCATGGGGGAGCGGGAAATCAACGGTCATAAAAATCCTTGAAGGGAAGGTAAAATGCCGAGAAAATCTGGCTGTCTTCGTCTTTGATACATGGGCTCACCAAGGCGACCCACTTCGCAGGTCTTTCTTGGAACGACTTTCTGAGTTTCTAAAGGAAAGGGGTTGGATAGGGAATGAGACTTACAACGAAGTTAAAGAGAAATTGGCTCAAAGGAAGGAAACCGTGACAACAAAAACAAACCCTGTTTTGACTGGGTGGGGGAAGGTGTTGGTATTTTTCCTAATCTTACTGCCCTTAGGCAGTGCTCTTGTTAATGTTGAAGGTCGGGGTTTCTGGAAGTGGGTTGGTTTTGCAATTCTCGGAATTCCATCCGCTATTGTTTTTGTCTCTTGGATCTGGTCTTGGCTTATTCGTAGGTCAAAGGATGAAAAAAGTAAACCTGAGGACTTAGAGGCTTTGTATCTCCAGAAAATGCAAGAGATTCAACACTCCACTGCCATTAGAACTCCAGACCCAACATCGGTGGAATTTTTAGAGATGTTCGTTAAGGTTTTGAAGGAAGGATTGGAGGAAAAGGAGCGCCGTTTGGTCATCGTTATGGACAACCTTGACCGCTTGAATACTGATGAAGCAAGAGGTATTTGGGCGACAATGAGGACTTTCTTTGAGTTAGATAGAGAGGCGGAGTGGAGGAAAAGGGTTTGGCTGATTGTCCCTCATGACCCCAGCATTCTAAAACGCCTTTGGAGTTCTGATGAAGAGGAAGAAGATGAACTGCCCAATGCCTTTGCTTCCAAAACTTTTCAGATTACTTTCCATGTTCCTCCTCCCGTCCTTTCAGATTGGGACAAATTCTTGGAGAAATGTCTGAAGGAAGCATTCCCCCAACATGAGAATGATGTGGAGTTGAACATTGTTAAGCGACTTTTTCGCTTTCGTCCCAAGAAAGTCTCCCGATCTCTAACGCCGAGAGATATCAAGCAATTTGTTAACAGAGTTTGCGCTTTGCACCAGCAGTGGTGTGGAACTATTCCCTTAGGGTTTCAAGCCTTATATGTCCTTTTTGAGGGCGAGATTGACGAAGAGAAACTAATTTCAGGTGAACTCCCTAACCCTAAGATTTTGGATCTACTGGGAGAGAAAAGGGACGAATGGCAAAAATTTTTGGCTGCCCTTTATTTCAATGTCCACCCTAACAAAGCACTTCATGTCCTGATCGGAAACGAGGTAAGGGAAGCGCTAATTAGCGGGGATGGGGAACGGCTGAAGAGGCTTTCTAATGTCCCAGGTTTTATTGAAGTTGTTGAGGACATTTTGGACAAGATGGATTTGAAGGAGCAACCAGATCAAATTGGGAAGGCTTCCTTAGCCTTAGTTTCCGTTGAAAATGTCCCCACTAACATCTTCCAGTTCCTGTCAGAGATTGTATTTCAAGTGAGCGGAAATTGGGACACATTGGATGAAAGGAGTTGTGAAGGTTTAGTCTTATTGTCTGAGCGATTAGACGAGGGGAATGGAAAGAAACTCGTCAGTCACCTTCTGGTTTCCCTCTCCGAAACTAAGCCACCAAAGGAAGCCACAGACAATTGGGTTAGAGGAGTTTTGAAAATCCTTATGAGGGCAAAGGAATTGGGACTTGAAGGTGAATTAGATAGTTTCAGAGTAAATGGTGATGCTACCGATTACTTCATGGTTTTGGAAGCCTTTACAAGGATCGGCGGTGAGGACTTAACTTTGATTAGATACTTTGTCCCTAAGGTTTCTGAGAGGGAAGTTCTTCAAGAGTTATCTTCCAAAATAGACTCTGGAAAGATGGATAGGTTGGGAGATATCGTCTACTGCTTGTTGGCGGTTCCGAATTTCTCGGGATTAGGTGCAGGTGAGTGGCAGGGTGTAGTTGAAGCAGTAAGGGGGAAACTGCATAGCGAAGGGACCAAGCCCGAAGAAGTTAAAGAGTTACTTAAAAGCCTCATCGCCTTTGTTGACAGCCCTAACACTTCCTCAGTTTTCCAGAACCTACTGAACTCAATGGTAAGCGGCGGACAAATTTTTCATCACCTTTACCAAGCCCATAGCAATCAAAAATTTGATACTGTTGCTTGGTGCGTAATTGCTTTGTTAGAAGGTCAACTTCCTCCATCTTATTCCCAATACTATTGGGGCAATGCCCAATCAGGCTCAAATCTTTTCTGGAATGACATACTAAAGCAGCCTCGCAATCACCCTCAAATTCTCGAGGAATTTGTCTCTATCTGCCTTCAAAGGATTCGACAACGGAAGGAGTATTTCAGCCAACTTGTAAAGTTGGGTTCTGACAATGTGACAGGAGAGCGAATGATGATCAGCAGATGGGTGAAAGAGACCTTAAGTATGGCGATTGAAAGGGAATTGGACGATTTCTTTCCTTTGGAAAGTGTGGTCAGTCATTATTCAGACCTAAAAACTCTTTTCTCATCGCCAGACTTATTGCCTCAATTGGGAAAGTTAATTCGCCGCTTGACGGAAAGGAGAGGCTTAGCCGCTGAGATAATCCAGACGAAATTTGACCCTCAAATTTCTGACCTTTACCTTTTGATCTTGGACTCCTGTCCCGAGGAACATATTTCAGGCTATCAAGAGTTTTTGAAGAAAGGGCTTCAGAGCCTGAATAAGGAGGAATGGTTATCTCACCTCACAAACCTCACCCTTACCTTCAAACTTTTCCTTAACCTTGTAAAGCGTGGGGAGCAGTTAAATATGGGACAAGCCTTCTTTGACGCTCTCCTCGAGCACGCTGAGAAAGTGTTAACGGGTGAAATAAAAGTAAGCGAAGAATTAGAAAGAAAATGGAAATATGTGCCAGGGGCTCTCAACCCAGACTTGGTAAGTGTCTTCGGAAGAGACTTGAGGGACCTCCTCTTGGAGAAGTCAGACCAAGTGAACACAACAGCACCCTTCCTTAGGCTTTATGGAGAATTGTTGAAGTCTGATAGTAGGATAGAGGAAGAAGGTGACAAACTTTTCCGCAAGGTCTTTAGGAGATTTTTGGAGCGAAAGAACAGGGAGGAAATTGAATGGATGGCTAAAGTCATTGAGGATACAGATGTTTTGGAGCAAACAGAGAAGGATGCTGTCAAGGAATTCCTTTCTCGGGCAGAAGGGTTATTGAGGGAGGAAGGCGTCTTTAAAGAGGTAAAGGGAGTCGTTGAGAAGGTCATCAAAATTATTAGAACGAGAAAGGCTTCAAACCGTTCTGATTCATCTTAGTCATGTGCTTTGTAAGTGTGGACAAGAAGCGAACAATCATTACCTCACTGCCAGCTCAACGATGGGCTGATGGTTCGTTTTCGCTGTGCAACCACAAGGATATTTATCGCCTCCACCTTATCAATGCTTCAAAGGAGAAGTCAAGATATGTTTAAGATATCCTTTACTCACTCCTCAAACTTAACTTAAAGCCTAAATACCTCATCGTCATAGCCATGCTGCTGTGACCCAAGTGCCACTGAAGTGCCTTCGGATTTCCTGTCTGCCTCAACCTCTCAATGGCGCAACTGTGACGAAGCAAATGGGGATAGACCCTCTTGTTCAACCCAGCCAGTTTCGCTGCCTTAACCAACATCTTGTGGGCGTTCTTCCGGTTCAAGTTGAAAAACTTATCGGTCGGTTTTAAGCCCCTCTGATATGCGTAAGCAAGCAATTGAGAGTAAAGTGCTTCTGGGACATGAACGAGCCTTTCCTTCCCGCCTTTACCCTTCACCCTCAAGCAGGGAATCCCTTCAAATCGGGTTAGGTGGGAAGGTCTGCAGCCTAAAAGTCGCCTTTGACTGCTAACACCGCTTTCATTTCATCAATCCGTAAGGCTTTGAAGCAGTAACCGCAAACCTCAACGCCGTTCCATCGGTCTGCTTCAGGACATAGAATTTCGGGATAGTAGCGGTCAAAGCGCTTAAGGACAAGTTCAAAGCCTTCAGCACCACAACGGGGGCATTGTTTCTTTCCGCGTTGGCTTTGAGCGATTGGCTGCAAGGGTTGGTCGGCAGCAACGATTTCGGCTGCCCGTTCGGCTCGGTCGCCTTTGATTGGCGGGCTTGTTGGCGGTTGCTTTGGCTTTTCGGGTTTGGCTTCAAAGGGTAGCATGACCGATTTGATGCGTCGCAAAGTTTCCCGTCGCTCACATTCGCGCAAGTGGGCTTCAAAAAGCGCTTCTTTGTGCCTGAGGGCGAACCGAAAGACCTGTGCTGGAGTTGCGTTAGACCACGCTCTTTGAGCGTGGCGAATAATGCCGATAGCGGCGTCAAGCGTGAACTCGGCAAGTAGCGTTTTCCCGACTTTGCAACGAAAGCCAAAGTCGTTCCTGCCTAAAGGCTGGTTGAAGATAGCAGTCGTTGCTCTGACGAAAGTTTTGAACTCACTCTCGCGACGCACCTTAAGGTCTTCGTCTTTTAAAGACACCGAAGGTCTGAACATATTTTTTGAAGTAGGTGTGACATTTTTTGCTGACCGATTTGGCTGTGGCTTTTGGTCGGTAGCAAAGAGAGCCAAAACTTGCAGCTACTTTTGAGGGGCTTCAAAGAGGCTGCTTTGGGATCGCTGTGGAAATGTCACACTGGCAAGCAAAGCGATAGCGGCTGCCTTGCCTTCGGCTGAGAGCCAAACCTTCGTGCCTTTCCTGCCACGACCGTTTTGCCATCGCACCAAACCTTTGAGCCGTGAATAGCAGTGTCGGTCGCCCGTGATCTTGCGTTTGACTTGTTGGGGATGCGCTCCGATGGCTTTCGCGATAGACCGAAGGGTCAAAGCATTGTCGGGGTTAAGCGCTTTCAACGCAAGCAAGGCGACCAAAATCTGGCGACTAATGGCATCGTTTTCAGGGATTTTGCCCTCTACTACTGCATAGAGTTGCGTCAAACTATAAGTGGTGTTCGCCATTGGGCGTCACCACCCTCCGTTTCGATTGTTGCGGTTAACGCATCAACGAACGCCCGCGTCCTGTGCACGCGGGCGTTGTCGTTTTTAAGCCTCATCCTTGCTCACCTCTTTCAAGTCAATCCCTTGTTTTAATGAAGGGCGCCCCATATGGGGCGCCCACTGAAGGAGCGCACTTACTTTCTGGGTCTCGTTGTGTTTATAGCTCGCGCAGGTTCCTTAGATCGCGTGTTTTTTAGCTCGTGCCGCTTTTTAGTTCGTGCTTGCCCACTAGCTTTTTGCCTCAGCCACCGTTTTCGCACGGCTTCGGCGTGGCGTTCGCTATAGAATTTTTGCATCCACGCTTTGACCTCTTTCGCGTCTATCAAGACGGCTTTTCCCACCTTTGCGACGGGATGCAAGCGTCCCATTCGCAAGGCGCGGATGAGTGTGCTAATCCCGATGCCAAAAACCTTTTCGGCTTCACTCAGGGTTAAGCAAGTGCGCCCATTGAGTTTGAGCATCGCTTTCACCCGCTAATATTGTAAGTGAACTTCCTCTACGCGTCAAGGGGCGTAGCGTTTACTTTCATTGCTTCAGAAAATTAACCTAAGTGCTCAAGTCATCGTTTCCTTCGGCAACCAAAACGGCGAACTTGATTACCTCTTTGAGCGACGCAAGGGCATCATTGAAGCGCTTCGACGACTTGACAAACTTGTCGCCAAAATCGCTGTCTATCATAACTTTCGTTGTCCACATTGTCGCTACCATTCGGTCACCACTTGGCTTTAGCGCGGTCGGGTTGTTAGTAGCAAGGCAGTTTGCGACCATTGTAGCTTCTGCGTTGAAGCGGCAAAGTTGCGCAACGGCATCTCGCCAAGTGACCGAAGTGCAACGGCGTTGCTGCTATTGCTCAAAATCGTCGTGAAGATGGCTCAATCTTTTTCTCCTTCTCGTGCAACTGTTGCAATTGGATTTCTAAAGACAATTGGATGATGGTGGCGTTCGTTTCACTGCCGCACTTAGCCGTTAAGGGCGCAGGCTCGTTTGGGCTTGTGCCCTGCCTTTCCAACCGGCTGCCAGCCTTCAAATAGGACGGCGGCTTCATTTTTGTCAAGGAGACAATTTCAGATTACCTGTCTACCAATGGGAGGCAATAAGAGATGGGAAGGAGGAAGAAATGGGCGGAAATTTTCCTTGTCTCCTTTTCCCTTGCCATCCTCTTTTCCCTTCGCCTCTTGAAAATCTCTTTTCCTCCGAACCCATACTTCGATGAACCTTTACGGTTTCAGGCTGTTCAAGAGATTTCTTTAGGCTTGTTCCCTCAAGACTTTCACGCTCACCCTCCTCTCGCTCACCTTCTCATGGTTTTTCCCTTCTCCATCCTCAATCGTCCATCCCTTTCTCCTCCCTCCCGCCCTTTACCTTTCCATCCAAAGGATGTAGCCGTTACTTCCGACCAACTCATCCTTCTCTCCCCAAAAGGTCTTTCACTTTATCTTCTCCCTTTCTCCCATCCGACCCTCAGTTTTCTTCGCTACCTTCCAGAGGAATGTGAGAAGTTATTTCCCCTGTCTTACGGCTTCCTTGCCGTCCTTTCTACTCACAACAATCTCCTACTGCTGAAGGGGAAAAGATTGATTTGTTCCTTTAAATTGGCTGAAAAGCCCAAAGGTGTCTTCCTTTTTAGGGACGGTGGCGAATACAAGTTAGTCATGGTCTTCAACCGTTACCTATCAACCCTTTCTTCAAACGGTGAAAAATTGTGGGAGAAAAATTTTGACGGGCAGATAACAGCCTGCTTTGCTGATGAGGGAAAGAAAGTTTTGGCTTTATCCTTGGGTGAACCTTTACCCTCTTTGCTCCTACTCTCCCTCAACGGGGACTTAAAATTCTCTTTGCCGTTACCGGAGAAAGTAACTTCCTTTGTTTTGCTCCATCAACCTTCTTTGGTTGCCACCACTGAAGGTTGGGGCAGATACATTTTGGAAGTCCTTTTCAGTGAAGGGAAAAGGGCTCGCTTCGCCCCAAAAATGGGATGGAGGTTCTTTGAGGTCTTCCCCGAAAATCTGAGGAACTTAGTAGCTTCACCCGAAAGTCCTTCCATCTTTTCCTTAGGTTCTAATACCCTTTACATTTTCAATTCCTCAACAGGTCTGCTTGAAGGTATCTACCCCCTCCCTTTCCATCCTAAGGGTGTTTTCCCCTTAAAGCAAGGTAATGGCGCTTTCCTTTTGAGCGATAGTGACGAGATCTTTCTCTTCTCCCGTCCCATACCTGTTGGCTTGTGTCGCTTGTCTCCTGCCTTCTTCGGAGGCTTCCTTTTACCACTCATCACCTTCCTCTTCTCCCTCCGACTCACCAATTCCTTCCCTCACTCCCTTTTAGCCCTATGGTTAGCTGGTTTAGACCCTTTGCTCTTTTGGCTTTCAAGAACTTTAATGCTTGACATTTTCGTCTCAACTTTTTCCCTCTCCTCCTTCCTCCTCGCTCACTTCTCCCTTTCCTACAAAGATATCCGCCGTTATCTTTTCCTCTCCTTAACAGGTCTCTCTTTAGGCTTGGCTTTCTCGTGCAAACTCAATGGTCTATTTTGCTTACCTGCCCTTTTCTTCCTCCTTTCACCTTTCCCCTTAACCCTTCGCATCCTTTCCCTTCTCGTCATCCCCCTTCTTACCTACATTTCTGTTTGGGAAATAGTTCGGGAGTTTGGGGGCTATTCGTGGTCTCAAATTTTTCATGCCCATTATGTCATGCTGACTTTCCAAAGCCAACTGAGGGAAGTTCATCCAACTTCAGCACCTTTTTGGATGTGGGTTTTAGGTAAGGGGAGTGTTTTGCTTTTCCACCAACACATATCAGATTCTTTCGGTTCTTGGATTTTCCTACCCATCCCCTTCTGGCTTTGGCTTTTGGGAATTTTTGCGGCGGTAAAAGAGATAAAGGGGATGGGTAAAAACTTGTTGAAGGACTTCGCTCACCTTGGTTTCTGGACCCTTTGGCTTTTGTGGGTTCTGAGCCCAAGACCTGTCCACTCTTACTACTTCTCTCAATCCATCCCTTTCCTTTGCTTGATAACGGTTAGGTCTATAGGTTTTAAGGGATGGATCTTCTTCCTCTGGCTCCTTTCCTTCCTTTGGCTCTCCCCAACCATTTACGGTTTCCCTTTACCCCTCAACTTAGGTCACCGTCTATCCAATCCTTTAATGGGTTGGTCTCCCTATATCCTTTCCTTCTTGACCAAGTAAAGACGCCCCTAACCATCTCCCCGTCTTTTTCCAGATGAAAATTTTGATGAGACAAAGGAAAGCCTCAATGACCTCCCTGTGAGAAAGTTTCGATCTACCCCTTTTCCTCTCAACAAAGAAGATAGGAACTTCGGAAATTTTCAAGTTGTTCCAGAAGGCGAAAGCAGTGCAAAGGAAGAGGAAACTGTTGCCTTTGACCTTGAGTTCTCTCAAAGGCAATTTTTCTATCGCATCTTTCCTGTAAAACCTGAAGCCGCTGGTGCAATCCTTTATGGGCAAAGAAAGGAGTTTCCTCACCAAAAAGTTCGCTGTGACAGAAAGGATTTTCCTTCGGATGGAACTCTCAAACCTTCCACCAGGAATATATCTCGAGCCTATAACCATGTCCGCTCCTTTCTCCAATTCCTTAAACAAGTCTGGCAAACTCTTTGGGTCGTGGGAGAAATCGGCATCCATGTGACCTATAAATTCGGCGCCCATCGAGATAGCATAAATTAGTCCAGTTATAACCGCAGATGCGTAACCCAATTTCCTCTGACGGCGAACAATGTGAACTCTCCCATCAACCTTCCTCATCCCTTCAACGATTTCAAAAGTCCCATCATTTGAGTTGTCGTCAACGACGACGATGAAAGAGTTGGGCAAATTCGACAGGATTGATGGGATAATTTCCCCTATGTTTTCTGCCTCGTTGTAAGTTGGAACCACTACCCAAACCCTCAAATTCACCGTCCCCCTTCAAAACTCTTGACGCCTCTTTTTTTTTGTGCTATCATAATTTATGCCCAATCTCTTTTTGGGAGGGATAGGAGATGGCAAAGCATCAAAGGTGGCTTAGAGGGATGGTTGCATTGTTGGTTTTGGCAACGGCTTCTTTCCTCTTTCCCCAAACACCAGAGAAAGAGTTCCAAAGGGCACTTTCCCTTTACTCCAACCCAAAACTTTTCAGGCAGAAACTGAGGGAAATTCAGGAGAGATTTCCCAATTCTGTT
>Ga0207433_10013777_pt1 | contig 11825 bp, 14 predicted proteins | sample YelNatPaOPGAMG01_FD_187559 | JGI IMG/M metagenome (GOLD analysis project Ga0207433, IMG submission 187559) | Hot spring thermophilic microbial communities from Obsidian Pool, Yellowstone National Park, USA - OP-RAMG-01 (SPAdes) (version 3) | ecosystem: Environmental > Aquatic > Thermal springs...
GGGAATGGGCGGCCATGGAGCCGCTCTCTCTTCCCGGGAAAATTCTCTTGAAAGGAGATACAGAACATGGCGGTTAAAGGACTGACCCCCCAGCTTGCTGAGCGGGGCAAAATAAAGATCGGCATGAAGGGGGAAGAAAAAACCTCTTCCCAGGGTAAGAAATTCCTTCAACCCGTTAAACTCGATCATTTCCTTATTTGCACCATGTAGCGGGACGCGGCCGGGCGGCTGCTGCCGGACACGGCCCTCATGGCCAATCTCACTACCAGGGGTAAGCCCCACCAGACGGGGTCTTGTCTAAAAATTGAAGCCGGAACCTCTCTCCCAGGGGTTTCGGCTTCTTTTTTTTGCCCAATGACAATGTTATGCACGATTTGTTAAAAATTGTGACAGTTTGCCAGCTTCACAAAAATCTAACCATCTCTGTAAAATGTAGTTAATTAATTGACACCACAAGGACTTGCGCTTGCTGGGACTGATACGCAGGGGGTTGGCGGCATTGTGGGGCAATACCGCGGTCGCGGCGCGTGAAACGCCTTATTTCCCTGAGGCCACTCGCCTCTTTTTCCTTTCTCCGCGCCTTCTCGCCTCAGACCTCACCGCCAACTTGACCCAGCCCTACCGGGAGCATGTCTGGGTCTATGCCTGCGTCAACGCCATCGCCCAGAACATCAGCGGCGTTCCCCTGCTCTTCAAGACCGGCACCCGCAAAGATTCTCAAGTATTAGAATCTCACCCCCTGATTGATCTCTTTGAAACTCCCAATCCCTTGATGTCCTGGAGCCAGCTTATTGAGGCAACCCTGATTTATCTTGGGCTCACCGGCGAGGCTTTTTACATCATGGACCGGCAGAGTGAAAAGGAGATACCGAAAGAGTTGTGGGTGGTGCACCCCGACCGGTTCAAAGAGGTGGTGGACGAAAAATCCGGCCTGATCTCGGGCTGGATATACAGCAAGGGCACCCGACAAATCCCCCTCCAACCCCATGAGGTGGTCTTTTTCCGCTACTTCAATCCCTACAATGACTATCGGGGTCTGGCTCCGCTTCAGGCGGCCAGGGCGGGCATCGAGCAGGATTTTTGGGCCAGCCAGTACAACACCGCGTTTTTCAAGAATTCGGCCCAACCCGGGGGAGTGCTGGAAACCTCCGGCAACCTCACCGACGAGGAATACCAGCGGCTGCTGGCTCAGTGGCAGGACCGGCACGGCGGGGCCCCCAAGGCCCATGCCATCGCTCTTTTGGAGGGGGGCGTCAGTTACAAGCAGACGGGCCTTTCCCAGAAGGACATGGACTTCCTGGAACAGCGTAAGTGGAACCGGGAAGAGATCATGGCGGCCTTCAAGGTGCCCAAGGGGGAGCTGGGCCTCTACGAGGACGTAAATTACGCCTGCATCCCGGCTACCGAAAGGGTTTACACGGTCAACCGCGGACCAGTTCCAATAAAGGATATTAAACCAGGCGAGCTTGTCTGGAGTTACTCTGAAAATGGTCCTGAGGCAAAAAAAGTAGTCAATGTCTGGGAGCAAGGAGAAAAACCCATCTTTCGGGTCAGGTTAAGAGATCGGGATATAAGGGCCAGTGGAGATCACCCGCTATTAACTTTCGCCAAGATTAAAGAAGGAAGGAAATATAACAAGAGTTTTGTCTGGAAGCGGGCAGATGAATTGAAAGAAGGCGATTTTGTTGTTTGCCCTCGAAACCTTCCTCTTCCAGGCCTGAGCAACGAATCGGAAGAATTTGCCCAGATAGCAGGTTTATTCTTGGGGGACGGGTCAATTCCAAGAAACAACGGAAAATGCAAATATGTAACCTTTGGGCTGCACAGCGGCGATGTTTGGCGGGATAAGTATGTCGCTCTATGTGAAAAGGTTTTTGAATATAGCCGCAATTTTGCAGACGAAAGACCATTAAAGGTTTGCATTCTGGAAAAATCATTGTCAATCGGCTCAACTTCTGCCGTCGAAAAGGTAAGGGAGGCAGGACTTGACAAACACTCTTTAGAAAGACGTATCCCGGAATGGGTATGGCAACTTGACAGAGCGAGGGCCCTTAAATTTCTACGCGGTTATGTTGATACAGATGGCCACGTCTCTCTTGATGGGCGGATAACTTTTGCTACTCCTAACCTTGGTCTTATCGAGGACCTCAAGTCCCTCTGTCATTACTTGGGCATCCGAACCAGTAACATAAACTATTCAAAATGTTATCCCCGATTTGGAGACCAGCAGTATAATGCGACCCTTTTTCGCCTAGCCTTAACAGATCCTGTTGCCAATCGTGAAATCTGGTCTGAAAATCCTATCAATCAGGAGCGGCTGAAGACGGACAGGAGATATCGGGCCACCTATGAATATAAATCAGAGCGCCACAACTGCCATCCTGGGTTTATGCTCAGCAAGGTTAAATCAGTTGAGTTTGAAGGTCTGGACAAGACTTATGACTTGGAGGTGGAAGAGAGACACAACTTTATATGCGAAGGGATAGTAGTCCACAACACGGCCAAGACCCAGAGAAAGCTCTTTTGGGAAAACACCCTGCTCCCCAAGATGGCGCTTTTCGAGTTCGTCCTGTGGAGCCAACTGCTGCGGCGGATCGAGGGCGGGCGCAATTGGGCCGAGTTTGATTATTCCAGCATCAGCGCCCTGCATGAGGATCGGAACGAACTAATGGACTCGGCCCAGAAGCTCTGGTCCATGGGGGTGCCGCTCAATACCGTCAACGAATACCTGGGCCTGGGCCTGCCCCAGGTGGAGGGCGGAGACGTGGGCTATCTGCCCTTCAACCTGGCCCCGGTGACTCATGTCGCACCCCCTATAGAGCCTGCAAAAGAACTAATTGCGCACGCGGCGGACAGTAGCCCTTCGCTACTGCTCGCCGCGCCTTTTTTTTCCCATCGCTTTGACTCAGAAGCCTACTGGAAGGCTTACCTGGCGGTACATACCCCCCTGGAGAAAACGGTCCAAAGCAAGATCAGCCGCTATTTCTACGAGCAGCGCAAGCGCCAGCTCCGGAAAATGGAGGAGGCGCTGGGCAAAGCCGTCACCCGGGAACTTACGGTGGAGTCCCTGCTACTGGATTCGGATGAGGAAAACGCCGTCCTCCGCAAGATGATCTGGCCCTTGTATCTGGAAATTGGACAGAAGGCTGGGGAATCTCTCTTCGCCGAATTGGGGGCGGACCCGGGCATCTTCACCCTGGTGGACACCCCGGCCATGGCCGCCCTGAAAAACAAGCTGATCAAGGTGGTGGGCATCAACGACACAGTGCGGGCGCAACTGCGGGATACTCTCATTGAGGGTATGGGAAAGATGGAGAACACCGCGGAACTCATGGACCGGGTGAAGCAGGTTTACAACTTCGCCCAGTCCCGGTCCCTCACCATCGCCCGCACGGAGACCGGCCAGGCCATGGGGATAGCCCGGGATGCGGCCATGGACCAGATGAAGGTGGAGAAAATCCAGTGGGTGACCGCCGGGGATGAGCACGTCAGGGAGTCGCATCAGATGCTGAACGGCATGGTGATGGAGCGTGGGCAGGTTTTCCCCAACGGATGCCTTTATCCCTGTGATATCAACGGACCGCCGGAGGAAACCATAAACTGCCGTTGTGTGGCCAGTCCCCTGGTGGAGTCAACTACTACCGGCTAAAAGCCGGTAGCTTGCAGGTGCGGCTGAAGCCGCCTGAAACGGCGACCGCCCCGCGTATGGCAGATTGACTGCTGCCCGACTCGCAATGTTGCGAGCCGCGATGTAATCGGCCAGCCCAGAGTAGCCGCACGATTTACAGGAGAAGGTATTTTGGTTGAGACGGTTTCTTTTATCGATATGACCGCAAAATGGACAGGTCCTGGAAGTGTTTCGGGGGTCAACCACAATTACCGGAACCCCGGCCATTTGGGCTTTGTATTCGATAAAAGACCGCAATTGCGAGAAGCTCCAGGAATGCTGATGAGTGCGTCTCTGGGCCTTTCTAACAGTGAAGCCTTCACCTGAAGGCGAGGGCTTCTGGACTCCCCGGGGAGGTCAGTGATGGCGGAGCGGCTGGGCATCGCCATAAACCCCCACATCCTGGCCCTGTTATTCCGGGCTGGGGCGGTGATTCACGGTAACCACGGTTTTGCGGTGCGGCTGATGGAGGATGGGCTGCCGGAGGATTATATCCTGCTGGACTGTGATTATAACCGCAACTGCGGCCAGTTCTGGATGGTCTTCTGCCGGAAAGACGACCCGCTGCCAGGGACAATCAACTGGCTAAACCCGGTCTATGAAAAGGATGAGAGAGATGAAACTAATCCATAAAGACCTGGATTTTACCATAAGGCAGGTAGGCGCTCCGGCAGACCGCATCCTGGAGTTCATCGGCTCAACCGCCGACGTGGACCGCTACGGCGACGTCATCGAGGTGGATGGCTGGGACCTGAAGAACTACCAGAAAAATCCGGTGTTCCTCTGGGCGCACGATTATAAACAGCCCCCCATCGGCAAGGCGGTGGAGGTGGGCAAGACCGATAAGGGGCTGCTGTTCCGCATCAAATTCCCCACGGCTGAGGAATACCCCTTCGCGGACACCATTTACAAGCTCTACCTGGGCGGGTATCTGCGGGCCACTTCGGTGGGTTTCCAGGACCTGGAGCGGGAACCCATTTCCGACAAGGAGGGCAAACAGACCGGCTGGCGCTATAAGCAACAGGAACTTTACGAACTGTCAGCGGTGCCGGTGCCGGCCAACCCCCAGGCCCTTATCATGGCAGTACAGAAAGGGGTGGTGAACCCCCAGGAGGTGGAGGAGGTCATGGGTGTGCCGTATGAGGCTGACCTGATACAGGCGGCCGAAATGGAAGCGCAGGAGGAGCAAGTCAAAGGAGTAATCCCTTACAAGGAATATCCTACCGACCCGGAGGACGCCCCCTGGGACGGCCCGGCGGAGATCAAAGCGGCGGATGTGAATGCTCTGAAAATCATCTGCGCCTGGTTCGACTCCGAGAACCCTGACATCAAGAACTCTTATAAGCTCCCCCACCATCGGGCTAAGGGATACAAGGTGGTATGGCGGGGGGTGGCGGCGGCCATGGCGGCCCTCTTGGGTTCCCGTGGCGGGGTGAATGTGCCGGAAGGCGACCGGCAGGGCATTTATAACCACCTGGCCAAGCACTATGCCCAGTTTGAGAAGGAGCCGCCGGAATTCAAGGAATATTCTGGAAAAGACCTGGCCATGATTAAAATGGGACTTCCTCCGGTTATGGACAAACTGAATAGCCAGAAAGGGTCTATATCAGACATAGACCTCATCTCTCTACTCATGCAGTTGCTTGAGGCTCTCTATGACTGGTTGATGGGCGATGAGACCCAGCCTGCTACGGCTTCGAAGACCCCAGACTTCCTGCGCGAGCGGGTTGTGGAGATTTTCTCCCAAGCTTCGGCCAAGGCCCTGCACGACTTTTTCAAGGCAGGGGATGGGCCGGTAATCAAGGCCGGGGCGGTGCTGAGCGCCAAGAACAAGGGCGCCTTGAAGCAGGCCCAGGCCCTGATTCAGGAGGTTCTGGATTCGGCGGAATCAGCACCTTCCGAAGAGAACGGCAAGGCAAACCAAAACAAAGACATTTACTCCCTGGTGTTGAACCCGGGCGTGAAGCCCCAAGGGGGAAAACCGGCTGGGGGGGCGGACCTAAACCAGATACTTTCCAAAACCCTCAAAATTCAGCAACGCATCAAAGGAGGAGAATAACATGAATACTGAGGTTAACCGTATCCAGGAACTCCTGGAAGATATCAATAAATCCCTCTCCTACACCGGAGAGGACGGCAAGGTCATCACCATTTCGGAAGTGTTCAAAACCCTGCCGGATTTGGCCGCCAAATACGCCGACTTGAAAGCCCGTTTCGAGGACATGGAAAGCCGGGTCCGGGAACGCAAGTGGGCCAATATGCCCGGCCTGGAAGAGGAGAAGGAGAAGTTCTCCCTGTTCAAGGCGCTGTACGCCATCGCCACCGGGGACTGGACCCAGGCCCAGTTCGAGGCCGACGTTTTCCGCCAGACCCGGGACATGGCCACCAGCCCGGACAGCTCCGGCGGCTATCTGGTGCCGGCCCAGGCTATTCCGGAACTCATCGAGATGCTCCGGACCGAGGCGGTGATCTTCCAGATGGGGGCGACCCTCCTGGACAACCTCACCGGTTCCCCGGTGGAACTCCCCAGGCAGACCGGCGGGGCCACGGCCTACTGGGTAGGAGAAAATACGGCCTTGACGCCCAGCGATGCCGCCCTGGGTCAGTTGCAGCTTACCCCCAAGTCGGTAGGAGCCCTGGTGAAGCTGTCCAATCGGCTGCTGCGCCTGAGCAACCCGTCGGCGGAGCAGATGGTCCGGTCGGATGTGGCCCGGGTCATCTCCCTGGCCATCGACCTGGCGGCCCTGCGGGGCAGCGGCGCCAGCGGTCAGCCCACGGGCATCGCCAATACCTCCGACATCAACACCAAGGCTTTCGGGACCAACAGCCCCAGCTTTGATTACTTCTTCGACATGGAGTATGAGCTGGCGGTGGACAACGCCCTGCGGGGCAAACTGGGGTTTGTGTTCCACCCCTGTGTCAAACGCAGCCTGTCCAAACTCAAGGTGGCCCAGTTCTCCGGGGACACCGGGGGCGAATACATCCTGAGCCCCGTGACCGACGCCCAGATCCAGGCCTACCTCGGCTACCCCTTCGCCATGACCACGCAGATTCCGATCAACCTGGGGACGGGCACCAACGAGACGGAAATCTACTTCGGCAACTGGCAGGAGCTGGTGGTGGGCCAGTGGGCGGGCATTGAAATCCTGCCCTCCAAAGAGGCGGGTGACGCCTTCGCCAAGAACCAGACCTGGATTCGGATCATCACCGACGTGGACATCGGCCTGCGCCACGCTGAGAGCTTCTGCCTGGGTACCGGGGTGAAGAACAGCTAACCGGAGGGGGCCGGGCCTCCGGCCCCTTTCCTGAAGGAGGATTCGACATGAAATTCAGCATGCATCAGTTCGTCAAGGCGGTGGTGGGCATTGTAGCCGATAACCATGCCGCCGGGACGGTGAACGGACCGGCCATCGACCGCAAAGGCTTCGAGGAGGCCCTGGTGGTGGTGAACTCTGGAACCAACGGCACCGGTGGCACGGTGGACATCAAAATCCAGGAGTCGGATGCATCAGGTTCCGGTTTTGCCGACATCACCGATGCGGCCTTTGCCCAGATCACCGAAGCCAATGATAACACGGTCTATGTGGGCCGGCTCAATCTGGTGGGCCGCAAGCGTTACCTCCGGGTGGTGGCCACCGTGGGTACGGCAGCCTGCGACCTGGGGGTGGACGTGATCCTGGGGGCGGCCAAAGAGTTGCCGGTATCCCAGGTGAACGCCGCGGCCTTCTCGGTCTAAAGCGAGGTGGGCGATGACTGTTTATCGCGTGAAACCGGGCTACTGCCTCCATCTCCCCCACGGGCGATTTGCCCACCCAGGTGAAGAGGTGGACCTGAGTGGCGAGTTGGAACAAAAGGTCCTGGAAACCCAGGGATGGAAGATCGAGTCGGTTCAGCCTGAACCGGCTGCGGTCAAACCTCAAAAGGCCGCGCCGGCTCCCGAAACCAAGGAAGCCCCGGAGTCTCCCAAGGACCGGGCCGTAAAGAAGGACGAAGCCCAGACCAAGTGAGTGTGTGATGAACCTGACTACCCTGAGCCAGGTCAAGACCCTGCTGGAACAGACGGAGACTGATTGGGATGACCTGATTGCCGAGATCATCGGGGCGGTGTCTGTCCGGGCGGCGGCCTACTGCAACCGGGACTTCGAGAAAAAGGAGCGGGTGGAATATCACGACGGCGGCGGGCAATATCTCTATCTCAAGGGTCTGCCGGTGGTGGAAATCGCCTCCATTTACGGTTCGGACACCTGGGAGTGGGACGCTGGAACCCTCATCCCTGCTGGGGATTATCAACTGTTATCAGCCGGCATGGTTGGTTACCGCTATGGGGTCTGGCCTTATGGTCCCCAGGCCCTGAAGGTGACCTACACCGGGGGCTATGACCCCTTCTTTGAAGGCCCGGGAGACCCGCCAGCAGATTATAATCCGCCTCCTGCCGATCTGGAAATGGCGGTGCGAACGCAAGTTGCCTATGATTTCCGGCGGCGTAGGGATATTGGTTTGGAGTCGGTGAGTTTCCCGGACGGCTCCATCCAGAAGATGGCTTCCGGGGAGTTTTTGCGGGCGGTCAAAGACGTGCTGGACCGCTACCGGACCAGACCTCATGGCTAAAGACCCGGTAAAAAGCCTGGACCAGATGATCCAGGGGCTGGTGCCCAAAGTCAAGCAGGTGGTGGAGACCCACAGCAAACGCATGTGGGAGCGGGCGGTGACCTATCATCTCACCGGCGGCACCGGACCCGACCGCCTGGCCCGGCGCACCGGCACCCTGGCCCGGTCCACCCGACCCCTGGAAGTGCGCCTGGAGGGAAACAAGGTGGTGGGGGGACTGGCCTTCGGGGCCGAATACGCCAAGGTGCATATCGGGCCTGCCGGCAGCACCTTCACTATCAAACCCAAGAACAAACAGTTCCTGGCCATCCCCCTGCCTGCGGCCAAGACCGCGGCCGGGGTGGCCCGGGGTGGTCCCCTGGACGGCATCTGGGGTCCCACTTTCATTGCCAAGGGGGTGATCTTCGGCTATTCCGGGGGCACCAAGGGGACGCAGAGCAAAACCCCCATTCCCCTTTTCGCCTTGAAACGCTCGGTGGTGGTGCCCCGGCGGGTGGACCCCAAGGCGCACCTGCTGGATTGGGTCAAGCCTCAGTTTATGGCTGACTTGGCCAAGGTTGCTAAGGTGGAGGGCTGATGGCGGACAGCATCAAGGTCCAGGCGATGCGGAAGCTGGAGGAAGTGCTGGCGGCCATCCCGGAATTGGGGTCCGTCAACCGTTGGCATGGCAAGCCCATTGACCTGGACAGGGTGAAACTTCCCGCGCTCTTTCTCTTTGAGGAAGAGGAACACCGGGACAAACGCAACCGCCTGGCAGTGGGGGAAATCAAACTGCACCTGATGACCTTTATATCACTCACACCAGCGGGGCAGGTGTCATTTAATGACGTGGCGGACAACCTCCAGGCGAAAATCCATAACGCCCTGATTACCACGGCGGAACTGAAGGGGTTGGTGACGAACCTGGTGGAGGGCATGGTGCGGAAGGAGTTTCCCAACGATCTATATGGGGTGCTCTATCAGGATTTTGACATAACCTATTTTCACAATTGGGGCGACGCCTTCAGCGTGGCTTACTGAGAGGGAGGGAACATCATGTCTTTCCAGGATTTCGAGAAGAAAGTGGACGAAGTGGGACAGGCCGCCGATACGGTGGCCTCGCGCTGGAAAACCTGGGCCATAGTAGGTCTCATCCTGGCCGGTTTGGTTGTCGGGGCTTACGTGGTCATGAAAATTATCTCTTAACCCACAGAAAAAAAGGAGGGTCTAACCATGCCTGTGCCGCATAACATTGAAAACTACACGGTCCCGGGAGGCGTCAAGTTGTTCTTTGACGATGGAGGCGGAGAACGGGACCTGGGGAATATCACCGAACTGGACATCGAGCCTGGCACCGAGGAACTGGATCACTATAGCAACCGGTCTGGGAAACGGATGAAAGACAAGGTCATCGTCCTGGAAGAGAAACTCACCATCAAATTCAAGTTCGATGAGCCGGTAATTGAGAACCTGCTCTACTACTTCAAAGGCGGGGATATCGAAAACGTGAGCCCCGGCACCGCCGCCAAGACCGACCAGAAGGTGACCCTGACAGGAGAAATCCTGCAATCGGTCGGCCAGTATTACGGCCTGAGCAGCGTCACCGTGCGGCAGTTCCTGGACAAGGTGTTTCTCTATGACGGCGCGGCCTACGTGGACAACTCGGCGGAGGCCGACACCCTGGGGGGGACTCCCTTCAGCGCCATGGCGGACGCCAATGACATCCTCTACCTGGGCAAAGCCACCAAATTCCAGGAAGTTTATTCAGACCTACAGGTGAACGGCTCCTACACCGGCTTGGTCTGGGAATACTGGAACGGGAATTCCTGGACATCCCTGACGGCTTCCGGCGCCGGGGCTGGGCTGTCCGCCGACGGTCCCATCACTTTCACCCCGCCGGCGGCTTGGGCCATGACCACGGTGAACGGCCAGAACCTCTACTGGATTCGGGCGAAGGCTACTGCGGTCACCACGGCGGCCACGGTGAACTGCTTCCGGCAAAACCTGACCAGGAATACTGACTGGGTGCTGGACCCCGGCCAGGCTGGGGCTGATGGCCGGCTGCCCGGTCGGATTGGCCGGCTTTCCGGCGGCAAGCTGGTGGACGGCGAAGAGGTTAAGGTGAGTTTCACTTACACCACATGGCAGCAGCAGCGTTTCCCCATTGCCGGGGTATCCTTCGTGGAGGGTTCAGCCCGGTTGGAGGTGCACCCCGATGCCGGCCGGGGTCTCCGCTTCGATGTGGTGGTCCCAAAGTGTCTCCTCAAGCCCAACGGGGCCACAGGTCTGGACGACAAGAAGTGGATGGAAGTGCCCATGACCCTGGAGGCCCTGGACGACAGCGAGAACACCCCGGATGCGCCCTTCGGCTATTACGTGAGCTACGATAACGCTGCCTAAGAGGTGAAAAATGACAGGCCAGACCACGGATTCGCAGGTGTTGACAAGCCTGTTGGCTGAAGAGAACCTGGATGGTTACACCATCAAACCCTGGACCATCAAGCAGTTGCTCCAGGTAACCCCTATCCTCAAAGACGTCGGCGAAAAACTGGCCGAGGTGGGCGTTACCTTGGAAACCCTCTCGGATATGGTGGTTAGCCAAGGGGTTGCCGGCTTGGCGGGATTGGTGGATATCATCTTGCCCCATTTGCCGACGTTTCTGTCCGCATCTCTTCGGATATCTCTGGAGGAAGCGGGGGAGATTGATTTAGGGTTGTCCTTAGTCTTGGTGGTTAAGGTGCTGTCGCTCAATATCGAGCACTTAAAAAACTCGCTGAGCCTGGTCATGGGGGAGATGACGCCCCTGACCGGGCAGATGGAAAGCACCAACAATTAGGGATAACCGCAGCTCTGCTGGAGCTTACCAGTCTTGGTCTCAATTTGGCGGACCTCCTGGATAATTATCCAGCCACTGTAGTCAAGGGATTGGCCTTGGCAGCCCGGATGAACCGCCGGATACTGCTGGCCGAATTAACCTCTACGACAACTGCGGCAGTATCCGGGGCCTTGGACTTGGCCTTTAACCAAGGCCGTGGCAAAGTGCTGGAGAAGTGGATGGAGCGACTGATGGCGGAAGAAAAGACACCGACCCGCAAGCCAGAAATATCGGAGCGGGCCCTTTCTTTTTTCGCCGCCATGCCGCGGAGACAGCATCAATGAACGTGGAGCAGATTCTTGCGGACCCGCACCGGGTGCAATGCGCCCCTTACCGGGCCAATCTGAGCCGGGAAGCCTGTCTGAAACAGCAGGAGGCGGCCCGCAGACAGCGGCAGCAGTGGTGTGGGTTTTACGGCAGCCTGGAACCCCGAGACCCCTATCTGAAATGTCGGACCGGGAAGGAGTTGAGAAAAGAGCAGCCTGACCTGCCAGGTGCAGGAACAGATACGGGGACGCAACCCAGGCGTCCCCGATTGCGTTGAGTCCAAGGGGCACCGGATATGGCAACAAATGATTTAGGCGAACTGCTGGTCAAGCTCTCGGCGGATATCAAGGGTCTGGAGACCGGTCTGGGCAATGCCAAGAGTGAACTTGACAGTTTCAAAAATTATACACAGTCGTTCACGGCATCCCT
>Ga0207433_10013778_pt1 | contig 11825 bp, 10 predicted proteins | sample YelNatPaOPGAMG01_FD_187559 | JGI IMG/M metagenome (GOLD analysis project Ga0207433, IMG submission 187559) | Hot spring thermophilic microbial communities from Obsidian Pool, Yellowstone National Park, USA - OP-RAMG-01 (SPAdes) (version 3) | ecosystem: Environmental > Aquatic > Thermal springs...
ATTTATGTTATCGGGACGAGGTCTGTTACAGTTTGTGAGCGTGGCAAGTGGCGAACAGGGGAATCCATACGGGGAGTGCGCACGACCCGCGGCCGGCCAGAGCTACAGAGCCGGATGTTTTCTGCGGGTTTTCTGGACAGAGGGGGGCAGCTGGTCGTTTATGCCATCGCCGGAGGTGAGCTGTTTGTTTCTGACAACGCAGGAGCAGCCTGGCATCGATCTTTGTTACCTGACTTCGCCGTTCAGATCCCAGCAATTGCTACGTCTCTGTATCACCCTGAGGTTGCGTACCTCTCTTTCAACAATGGACGCCAGGGCAGCGACCGGTCATTCGGGGTGTTAAAAACCAAAGATCTAGGGAATCATTGGGAAGCGGTTTGGAAAGATTCAACTAGGAGCGCTCCCAATGTTTTTGACTCCTGGCTTGGTGAGCGGTTTGGGCCAGGTTGGGGTGGTAATCCCTTTCAAATGGGCGTTGCGCCGACCGATCCTAACGTTTGCTATACGGGTGACTCCGGACGTCTTATGGGTACAAGAGACGAAGGGAAGACATGGCAGGCGTACTATTCGGAGAAACTGCCGGACGGGAGTTATAGATCTACAGGTCTGGACGTTACCACCTGCTACGGCGTTCATTTCGACCCGTTCGATCTAAAGCGAATGTTCATCAGCTATACTGACATCGGTCTTTTCCGGAGCGAAAACGGGGGCAAGAGCTGGATTAGCGCGTCAATTGGCGTGCCGGACCCCTGGGTCAACACAACCTACTGGATCGCGTTCGACCCTACGGTACGCGGACGGGTCTGGGGAGCCATGAGTAGGGCGCATGACTTGCCTCGTCCAAAAATGTTCTCCATAAACGGGCCACTGAATTTTATTGGAGGCGTCTGCCGGAGTGATGATGGTGGAAAAACGTGGCGTGGTTCCAACCAGGGAATGCCGCCGACGGCTGTGACTCACATCATTGTGGATCCAGATAGCCCGGCGAACGCACGGGTGCTTTACGCCGCTGGGTTTGGGCGCGGAGTTTTCAAATCAACTGACGGAGGTGAAAACTGGGCTCTGAAAAGCCAGGGCATTGAGGGGAAAGAACCGCTAGCTTGGCGGTTGATAAGGGATCCGCACGGGGTCGTTTATCTCGTGGTAGCTCGAAGAAGCAACGACGGTTCCATCGGGGGAGAAGGTGACGGAGCTATTTATCGCTCCACCGACGGCGCCGAACACTGGACAAAAATTAGGCTTCCGGAAGATGTAAACGGTCCACACGGCATGGCTGTGGATCCTTTGAATCCTCGGCGGCTGTATCTTGCTGCCTGGGGGCGGCGGCCCAAGGATCGAACGCTGGGTGGTGGCATTTTTCTATCGACGGACGGTGGAATCACATGGAAACAGGTGCTCGACCGGGATCAGCACGTTTATGACATCACTGTAGATCCAATCGATCCGAAAATCGTTTACGCTTGTGGATTCGAAGCCTCAGCCTGGCGCTCTACGGACCGGGGGGAGAGCTGGAAACGGATCAGGGGTTTCAATTTCAAGTGGGGGCACCGCGTAATCCCTGATCCTCTCGACCGAGGAAAGATCTATATCACCACGTATGGCGGCAGTGTCTGGCACGGACCAGCTGAGGGCGACCCTAACGCCCTGGAAGATGTCGTATCACCCCGTGCAGGGTCGCAAAAGTAAGTTTTAATGAGGGCTACCATTTGAGCCGCGCTGCTTCTTACTGGGCGTCGCTTCATTTTGTTTGCAGTTCGGCTTCTGACCAGCCTTACTGAAAAGTCTTTTGAAGGGGCAACGCCAGAAAAAATATTCTGAGAAAGCTGGGCCCACTTCCGGAGGGTGGACTCAATTGTGATAAAACGATGAGGTGCATCTCTCTCTGTTTCACGACAGCCCCAGTTCGGAACCTTATGCTGCGCGTTTTCGAAAAGAAAGAGTCTTGGAGCGGCTGAGGGAACTTGACGACAGGATATGTAGACATGGCCTCGGGTCGCTCGACCCGAAAAAAGATCTTTTAGTGGCTATTGGATGTGAGCTAGACCCTCAAGGAAAGGTTACGAAGTGTGCGTACGGGATGTTCCAACTGAGTTGGCGCGCGAAGCAACACCCGGAATGGGCCGATAGGATCACCAGCGAGGTTCAAGAGATCCAAAATGCCGTCAAGAAAGTGCACGGGACACCATTGCGCTTCCTCATCTGGGTCGGCATGGGTGGGTCTGCTGAAGACAAGTCTATGTACAATGCGGTTGGGCTGTTGCGGCGTGGTGTGCGTTGCTATGTCCTGGATTCCACGGACCCCGCAAAGTTGAAGTACATTCTTGAGGACATACGCCGGCGGTACGGCCTCACTACGCCTGAAGTTTTGAGGGGCACTCTGGTAGCTGCCATGGCGCTTGGGATGACATCCTACGAGCCCGTGGTGAATTTGGAGAGGCTGGCGGCTCTGTACGAGAAATACAAGATAGACAGTTCGCCGAACTTCATTTACATGGCTCTGCCTGACTCTTTGCTAGATCAGTTCGCTCGTAGCCGTGGCTTTAAACGGGTCGAGTTGCAACTGGACGGCCAATACAGCACTACAGGCCGTCATAGTGCACCACTGACGCGAGGTAGTCTCTATCCGTTAGCGCTGTCGCGGGTGGACTTGCGGCAGTGGATTCAAGGAACATGGCTGTCAGATGAGGAGATCGATTCCGCATGGAGACTGGCCGCCTTCTTTCATGTACAAGGGATGGAAGGACGTGATAAGGTGACCCTCCTTCTCCCGAAAGAGTGGGACGGGGCCGGAATATGGACCAAGCAAAACTTTGAAGAAAGCTTGGGGAAAAGCGAAGTCTACGGAATCAAGATCGTGCTTGAGAGCAAGCACAAACTTGCCAATTACAGGTCCCCGAGAGACCCGAACCTCCAGCGTACCTTTTTTGCAGTGCAGATGCAGGGGGGCGACCGTGAGACAGCCAAGAAGATTAATCTTCTGCGGCGGTCGAGTTATCCGTTGGCGGCACTTACTTTGCCCCCGGAAACACCATTATCCCGATACATGCAGTTTATTCATTACACTGTAACCGGCCTGGCCTATTTGCGGGAGGTGAACTTTGTCACGCAACCGAACGTAGAGCTGTACAAATCCATAGCGAACGATTTGTACATAGAATCTCGCAAAGTGGGCGGGATAGCCAAAACGAAGGCCTGGCAAGCGATGGGGACATCAGCCCATCAGATCGTCTGGGAAGGGAGCATCACTTTGAACTACGGTTTGCTGCGGCCCCATCTTCTTCGAGCGCCCTTGGAAGCGCCCGAACTTTACGCCCAGCTGGTGCGTAAACTCACTGCCGCCAGAGAGATTGAATATGCCGAATTGACGTTTTTCGGAGACACGCGTTATTCACCTGCCGGCAAGCGTCTGCGACGTGTTCTGGAACATGCTGCCGAAAGAGTTTTTCGCGGGCCGCTGAAGATGCCTGTGGATGTTTACGAAGGTCCCGCGATGAATCATTCTTATCACGAGATGATTATCGGCCACGGGAAATGCTTCTCGACTATATTGATATCGGACAAACAGGAGTCATTTTCTGCCGCCGGGCCGGACGCCGATTACCACCGGGCACAGTTTTTGGCCACGCAAATGGCGTTGCAGCAAAGAGGCCGGCTCGTAGTAACTCTAACGCTCAAGGACCTGGAAGACTCTACCTTGGATAAGCTTGGGCGGTTTTTCTTGAGAGCTGCGAGTCATCTCAAAAACCGGAGGTGCTAAGGCGTAGGAAGATCTGGCATGGCAAAAATCAAACCTGCAAGGAAAGACAAGGCAAAGAAAAAAGCGCCACCCGGGGCAATCCCCTGTGCCATCCTCGTGATTTTAGGGATCGTGTTGTTATCTTTACTTTTTTGGGCCATCTTGAAATCTGTTTAAAGCGATGAGACCCGACAACCGAAAAGCCGATGAACTGCGAAGCGTGCGGATTACGCCAGACTATCTCATGACTGCTGAAGGATCTGCATTGATTGAGGTGGGGAATACGAAAGTTTTGTGTGCTGCCTCGGTGGAACAAGTGGTGCCGCAATTTTTGCGCGGAAGTGGAAAAGGGTGGGTGACTGCTGAATACTCGATGCTCCCGAGGTCCACGGTGGTTCGCACGCCGCGAGAAATCTCGAAAGGAAGGCCGTCCGGACGCACGCAAGAGATACAGAGGCTTATTGGCCGCGCGCTCCGCTCGGTGGTAGATCTTAGCGCATTGGGAGAACAAACGATTATCCTAGACTGCGATGTACTCCAGGCCGACGGTGGAACGCGCACAGCCGCCATCACGGGAGCGTGTATCGCTCTCGGACTTGCCCTGCGCCGACTGACAGACTGCGGCGCAATTAAGAGTTTTCCGCTGAAGGATTACGTGGCCGCTGTGAGCGTGGGGCTAGTTCAGGGGGAACCACTGGTTGACTTGGTTTACGAGGAAGACTCCCGAGCCGACGTAGACATGAATGTCGTGATGACCGGTTCCGGCCTGTTTGTGGAAGTGCAGGCCACCGGGGAGCAGACTCCTTTCGACGACAGTGAACTAGGTCAGCTTCTGGCGCTGGCGCGGCAGGCTATTGGACGGCTAGTCAAGATCCAGAAAGGGGTTTTGCCCATCCCGTGAAGTTGTTCTGCGCCACTACCAATCAAGCAAAACTCCGTGAATTTTGCTTGGCGGCCCACCGTTTCGCGCCCGGATGGCTGGAAGTGGAGCCTATAGCAGGGCTGTCAGATATCGCGCCTCCTTCGGAAACGGGCTCCAGTTTCGAGGAGAACGCCACGGAAAAAGCTTTGTATTACAGCTTCTACAGCCCAGGATTACTGTTTGCGGATGATTCAGGAATCGAAGTTCGAGCGCTCGGTGGAGCGCCAGGTGTTGCCTCGGCGCGATTTGCCGGGCCACGGGCCGATGACGCCAGCAATAATCAACTGCTGCTCGAAAAACTTCAAGGGGTCACTGACCGGACTGCCAGATTTGTTTGCGTCATTGTGCTGGCTGAGCGCGGGCGCCTCATAGATACTTTCCGGGGAGAGATCGAAGGTCAAATCCTACACGAACCGAGAGGTACTAACGGATTCGGGTATGACCCTTTGTTTTTCTACCCTCCCCTTGCCTGTACTCTGGCGGAGCTGACTTCGGAGCGGAAATTGGAAGTCAGTCACCGGGGACTCGCCTTTGCCAAAATGATTTGGCGCCTCAGCGCATGCCGAAAATAACCGGGGAAGAGTCACCATATCTCTCATCCCCGGTCTAACGACGAGTTTACTTGGTTTGTGATTGGGCTGGAGTGCCAGTCTGGTTCTTGTGCTTCTTGACGTGATGCCTCTTGTGGTGTTTCGATTTAGCAGTCGTGGCGGAACCCGGAGGCGGCGTCTGGCCGCTCTGCGCAGCCGCGAAAACTGCCGGTACACTCAAGGCCGAAAGTAGCAAAGCTGTTACAATTTTCTTCATTTCGATCCTCCCCGAGGGTGGTATCCATTCATTTACCATCCCTGACGGTGAGACGTGGCCGGATTCGAAGATGTTGTTAGCCTCTAGGAGGGATAAGAACAGCCGAAAGTTAGGAAGAGGTGGCTTCAGGCTTTTAAGTGTCGATCCAGGAATCTAAATGCATCCTCTTGCATAGTTATGTTAAAGATATGGGGAACATCGTAAAAGCGGGCTGTGAAACCCTCCGCTGCGCCCGCTTTCTTGTAAATGGCCGCGATTTTTTCCACAGCCTCCTCCATTCCGGCCAGAGGGAAGAGCCCATCCTGTTTGCACTGTAAGACCATCAATGGTTTAGGGACCCTCAAGGCAGCCACGTCGGGAAGGTCAAGCCAGCGGTGCAGCGATGGCACAAAGTGCACAAAAGAATGGGTGTCCATGTGCTTGCGAATCATGGGCTTCACCGTAGACATGAATCCCACGATACAGCCTGCGGCAATTCGGTCGTCGAGCCCAGCAAGAAACAGAGAGCGATATCCTCCTAAGGATACTCCAACACACCCGATACGCTTGGGATCCACTTCGGGGCGTGTCACAAGGTAGTCGACGGTACGCATATCGTCCCAGGTGGTAATGCCCGGCCAAGTTATCCCAGCGTAAATCAACGACTTCACCAGGGTCGCCTCTTTGGCTCGACACTTGGCGTTAAGGTATTTCACATCTTCGACGGAATATTTTGAGCGGTCCCAGCCATATCGAAGGTCATCATCCATGATAAGTCTGCGCTCTCCGAAAGGAAAAGCGTCGATAGTTATGACAACGTAGCCGCGGCGCACAAGGGCGGTGGTCGTTGGCCTGCCATCGTAGTTCTGTTTATGGTATTCCACCATCACTGGATGATTGCAACCGAAATCAATAACCTTTTCTTTGCCAAACACAAACATGCCACCGTGGGAGTGCAGGTCGACCACAGCCGGCGCAGGCTTGGGAAGGTTTTTCGGAATATGAATATATGCGGGCACGCGGAAGTCGGGAGATGTGGAAAACAGCACCTTTTCTCGGATAAACTCGCCTAAATCAACTCGGTCAACCACTTGCGGCTTCGGATCCACACGTGCGGGGGTGTATGCCAAAGCATTCAATACGGCTTTGCGCCCTTGTGCGATATACTCCATTGCAGAGCGGAACCGCCCGCTGAGAAAAGAGAGCGTGTATTCTGTCCGTCGGGTGAGCCGTTCAATGTTTGTATACAAAGAACCAGAATCGGCGCCGGTAGGAATCAGGTCACGGACTTGGTCAGGGGCAGGCCCCTGCTTCGTCTGCGCTACTGCAAGCCGTCTCTCACAGAATGCATTATTCAAAGATGCTGCCCCTACAATACTCATTACATGCCTGCGGTCCATGTGGTTTTCACTTGCCATGTTGTTGATCATAACAAGCGTTACGTGATGCGGGACAAATAGGCCCGCATTGTTATGGCGTGATGATCGGGTTTTGAATAGTTAGGAATGGCGGGGACGACGGGGCTCGAACCCGCGACCTCCGACGTGACAGGCCGGCGTTCTAACCAACTGAACTACGTCCCCGCTTCGCTGGCTGGCTCAAGCTCATCCTAACATATATTGCGTCCCTTTTGCTTCTGCCTTTTATACTGTTACGCTCCGTAAGCCGCCAGGACGCACCGTCTCAAAAATCCCAGGTCTGAAGCCGCTGCTTTTTCCTCGTCCTTGGGATCGTACTCCACATGGAGTGAAATCGGTCCAGTGAAACGCGCAGCAGCTAAAATCGAGAAAAACTTTGTCCAGTCAACCATGCCTTGCCCCAGTGGGCACATTTGCATGGTCCACCTGCCGTTGCGCTTTTCCCAATAGAAGTCCTTTACTGCCACCATCTTAAGTCGTAGCAAAGCCATACGCAAAGATACCAGCCAGCCGGAAACGCCGCCTTCAGCTGTGGCATGGCAGGGGTCGAAATAGTACCCGATCCATCGCGGATCTGAATCGGCGATCATGGCGCGGATGTCCCAGACAGCAGTGCCCACATACGGGCCCGAGTGGTTGTGATAACCCGCCACTACTCCATACTCCCGCGCCAGTGCCACAAGGCTTTCCGTGTCGCGTTTAGCTTGAGCGAGCGTTGTTTCTATGTCCTGGTTATTCCTATAAAGCAAATACCCCGGTTTAAAATATGGAATTTTCAACCGTGCCGCCGTGCTGAGAGTCAGACGTGCGGCTGGATCGGCAGCGGAGGTTAGCCCTGTCGTGATCATGGGCAGCGACAGGCCATGGCTCCGGATCTGTTCGAAGGCACGCGGTAGATCGTGAGAGACGTGCTCTGGTAGCACATGACCTTGCGGCCTCACTGTAAGGTCTACTCCATCGAAACCCAACCGGCGTACAGTTTTGCCCAATTCGTTGCAGTCGAGCTTCGGAAAAAGCTTAGAAAACAGGATCAGGCTTGGCGCAGCGGCCGCTGACTTTGCCTGCGTGACGGCCGCGGTTGCGCCTACCATAAGGAGTTCTCTTCTGCTGAGCTGCATGGCGTTGTTCATCCCAGCTTATAAGGGGCGCGGTATTTGTATTGCAACAACCGATTGGCTGCCTGGTTGTTGGTAAAACGTTCCGCTCGTGCGTCCCATTCAAGGAATGATCGCGTTTTCAAAGCGATATTGCCTATGAGCGTGGCGGCAGTAGAAAGGTGCCCGGTCAAAATGTCGCAGTTGCATTTTCCGCGGGTCTTTATACAGTCCAGAAAATTCCGCGCATGAGGAGCAGGATTGGAGCTGCCTTTGGCGCTGCGTCCCTCCATTGCCGGTTTCGTCCTGGAGCCGTAGGACTTCTCGTATTTCCGGTCTAGCGGCGTACGCGCGGGAATGACCTCATCGGTAATTTGTTCCGGCACAACTTCCCACCGGTTGAGATGGAGGTACATGGTGCCCTTGGTGCCGCGCAGCACCATTTCCGCATCCTGGATATTACCTGGCGCTGCATTGGCGTTGTACTGCGAAAAGATCATCAGTGTTGGACCGTCATACTGCCACAGCACCTCCGCCGTGTCGGGAACCTCGCGATTATCCTGAACGGCGTACTTGCCGCCAATAGCTGTGACCGCGCGAGGAGCGTCCTGGCCTAGACACCACCGCATCATGTCCACATAGTGGACGCCGAAATTCGTTACTTGTCCGCCTGAGTAATCATAAAACCAGCGGAAGCGGTAATAGGTACGGTTGATGTTATAAGGAACCTTGGGAGCCGGGCCTAACCATTGATCCCATTCCGATTCGTTGGGGGGCTGGCTATCGGGGAAATTTCCAATTCCGACCGGCCATTCGTTGTGAATGTGATAGCCCGTGGCCACGGTGACTTTGCCTATGCCGCCGGAGCGGACAAATTCAGCTGCCTCTTGTAAGAAAGTGGACGAACGCCGGTTGAGCCCCACCTGCACAACGCGCTTGGTTTCTTCAGCGACCTCCACCATCCTTCGGCCTTCGGCCACGGTGAGACTTAGAGGTTTTTCGACATAGACGTCTTTGCCGGCGCGGCAGGCATCGACGAACATGATCGCATGCCAGTGGTCTGGGGTAGCAATCACCACTGCCTCGACATCTTTGTCATCGAGCAGTTTTCTGTAATCCTTGTACTTTTTGGGATGAGCACGTGATTTTTTCACGGCAAGATCCATGTAGTCGTCGCGGAGGTCGCACACGGCCACCGTTTCGTTGTTAGCGTTTTCAAGGAACGCGTCGTGCAACTGGTCGCCTCGATTGCCAACGCCAATATAACCAATGCAGATACGCTCATTGGCGCCGAGAATCCGGGAGTAACTCCACGCAGTCGCCATGCCGGCGGCGCGGGTAAAATCTCTGCGAGTTATTTCAGCCATACCAATCCTTTCCAAAATCCTCACATAATTCTATTCCGAATTGACCTCGTATTATTCCTGGAGGCTATTTCTTACTGTGTTCCAGTCGAACGGCCTGAGTAATAACCGCGTCACGTTCCCCCCGGGTCCAGGCATCCTGGATCGCTTGTTCGGAAAGCCCGAGTACACGTCCCAGCAGAAGGAAGGCAGGAAGGGCATGATCGAGACTTTTCCATCGGGCCATATCGATGAGCGAAGGCAGGGCACGCTCCCGCATCTGTTCTCTGGAGGCGTGATCCGGCCGCTCGGTTAAATTCAACAGAAGCCTAGCGGCTCGCATGCGGTCGTCCCACAAAATCGAGTTCAACATTTCAATAAACCATGTGGAGGAAATTTGAATGTTCAGCTCCGGGTTCCGCGCGGCCAGCACTGCGATAGCGTTGATTGCCTGCATGGCGTTCTCACGTACACTGCCGTCGGAATCTTGTAATGCATACTGAAGGTCATTCAATACGTCTATCTTTTTTGGGGCGTAGCCGATCACATACGCGGCAATCGCCCGGTGTTCAGGGTCGACTGACTCCCGCAAGACTTGGCGCAAGGTGGGTACATTTCCCGAGGCGTACTCCAAAAAACGCACCTGGAAGCTGAGCACATCCGGATCCGTGGACAGGGCGTGCCCACGCGTCAAGTCTTCACGAACGGCCTCTTTACGTATTGCACGCTGCTCGGCTTCCAGAAAGCTGTGATAAGCCGCGACCAGCTCCTCGGGTAGAAAAACCTTTTCTCCTGGCGGCAGGCGGTAATTGTAATGCGGCGCTCCTTTTTCTTCGATGCCTACGTAAAGAATCGCATTCCCTGCCTCACAGCAGACGGCCTGAAGGCGAGCCCGGACGATCCCGGGCACAGTCTCCAACCGTTCCTCGACTGCCGCTTTGGAAGAAGGAAGTGGGTCGCCCTCTTTGAAGCCCAATGCTTTACGGACGCGTTCCTCGCTAACTTTCCTCAAACCGTAAAAATCGATGACCCCGATGCGGGGCGGTCCGTAGCCGAACGCCGGAAGGAATATAAAGCACAGCATACAGACGAGCGAAACTGCAAGCCTGCTTTTCGGGCGACGAAAGGGCGTCAGGAGCTTTTTTCCGCAAATGCGCCAAGGTATGGAAGCACAACAGTCTGATTGCGATAGGTCTGAATGATCATGAACGCGGTTAGCAGGATGAACGCTAAATGGAGCAGGCGTTCGATAAAAAACCATAATGGTGCGGCAAACAAGCTGAACAACATGCCGATGACCACCACCACGGCGATCCAGAAAGACTGCAGCAAAATTGCCTGCCAGGCGTGAAAGCGAATTATTTTTTGGCGCCGGTATGGATTCCACCACAAGAACATGATCGCAAGGACGAGCCCGGGAATGTAACACAAAGCCGCCGCTGTATTTACCGGGAGCTGAGGCCGGAATTGGTCGGCTTTTCGACCGCATGTGGGGCACAGGTCACCTTCACTAAGCTGTGACCCGCAGTGCGTGCAGAATGGCATATCCTTCCTTAATTTACTTTTCTGATCTCACGCACAGAACCTGCGGGATCTATCACTCAAACCAATGGCGCGGGAACTTCTGCAGCGCCTTCAGAGGGACGGCAGGGATAGAATTCCGGCGTAATTCCGAATCGCGCACGGTACTCATGAGCAACTGCGGATCGGAAAGTCGAGGAGACCTCCGGCCGCAAAAGGTTCACAGTACACCCGCCGAATCCCCCTCCAGTCATGCGCGCCCCAACAACACCCGGAATCCGTAGGGCCGTCTCCACAAGAAAATCCAATTCCTCACAACTCACTTCATAGTCCTTTTGCAAGCTCCGGTGAGAAGCGATAAACAGCTCTCCCATGGCGCGGACGTCGCCTCTGCCACAAGCCTCGACGAACGCGATAACCCTCTCGTTCTCGCTGGTCACATGCAGGGCACGCCTGGCCGCGACCACAGGTATTACCGGGTCCAGCTCGGTCACCTCCGCCGCAGTGACGTCTCGCAAGCTCTGTACACAGGGTTTGTGCTGCTGGATGGCCTGCACAGCGGCGGCGCATTCCGCGACTCTCTGCCTGTACGCCGTAGTAGCAAGTTCGTGTTTCATCATGGAATTAACGGCTATGATCTCGACTCCAGCGGGTAGAGGTACAATCTCGCTGTCCAGGCTGCGACAGTCGATTTTTACAGCCGCACTAGCTTTTCCAAAGACGCAAATAAATTGGTCCATTATGCCGCACGGCATGCCTACAAAATCGTTCTCGGCGCGCCGGCAGAGTTTGACGAGCTCCAAGGGCGGCATAGATCGATCGCCGAGCAGGGCGCAGGCGATGGAAACCTCAATGGCCGCCGAAGAACTTAATCCGGATCCCGGCGGGATTGTACTCCAGACCGCCAGATCAGCACCTTGCACCGGGTAGCCGGCAAGGACGAGCTCACGGCTTACGCCAAGGACGTAATCTGCCCAATCGTGAGCCGGCTGCGCCGTCGCAATT
>Ga0207433_10013785_pt1 | contig 11822 bp, 7 predicted proteins | sample YelNatPaOPGAMG01_FD_187559 | JGI IMG/M metagenome (GOLD analysis project Ga0207433, IMG submission 187559) | Hot spring thermophilic microbial communities from Obsidian Pool, Yellowstone National Park, USA - OP-RAMG-01 (SPAdes) (version 3) | ecosystem: Environmental > Aquatic > Thermal springs >...
GGCTTGCCCTTCGGGGCCCTCCCCGCTCCAAGGGCAAAGCCCGCGGAGCCTCACCCCACCCTTGGCGCACTCTTCCCCCGGATCCAGTCCGGGGTCGAATGCCCCCAGGGTGGAGCGAACGATCGAAGTGGGTTATGCTGGGTTGCGCGGAAGCCGCCGCTCCTTGCGGGCGGCCCCTGCTGGGGCGGCGCGGTTCGTGAGGCGGGGTGGAGCGGAGGAGGGAAGGTTCATGCGTCCAGGCACACGGCTGAAATCCCTGCCCCAGCGGGCCGAGCTCCGCCACCTGAGCCAACGCGTCCAGAGCCTGGTGGGCGACAGGCTCTCCCTCATGGAAAAGCTCATCGCCGAGCGCCTCCGCTCCCCTTACGCGCCCGTCGCGGAAATGGGCGTCTACCTGGCGGCCAGCCGCGGCAAACGCATTCGGCCCACGGTCCTGCTCCTGGTGAGCAAGATGCTCGGCTACGAGGGGGATAAGGACATCGCCTTCGGGGCCATCTTCGAGTTCATCCACACGGCCACCCTCATCCACGACGACATCGTGGACCAGGCGCTCCTCCGCAGGGGCCAGCCCTCCCTGGCCTCGCGATGGGGGCCCGAGCTGGCCGTGCTCATGGGGGACCGCGTCTTCATCATGGCCATGGACATGGCCATCCGAGACGGCTGGAGCCCGCTCCTCCCGTTGCTCTCCAAAACCACCCTCCGCCTGATCGAGGGGGAGCTGATCCAGAGCCACCGCAAATGGGACCTCACCCTACGGCGCGAAGATAACCTGGAGATCATCAAGAACAAAACGGCCCACCTCTTCGCGGCCTGCGCCCAGACCCCCGCGCACCTGACGGGATCGCCCGAGCCGGTGAGGCAGGCCCTCGAGGATTTCGGCGTGAACATGGGCATCGCCTTTCAGCTCGTGGACGACTGCCTCGACTTCGTCTCCGACGAGGCGACCCTCGGCAAACCCGCTGGCAACGACCTGAAGGAGGGCAAGGTGACCCTGCCCATCCTTCTCTTGCTGGAGAAGGGAACGCCGGAGGACCGCGCCTTCGTGGAGGCGGTGGTGGCCAGCCGCCGCTTCGATGCCCTGACGCTCCGTGAGGTCGCCGAACGGGTCGTGGAATCGGGGATGCTCCACGAGGCCGAGGAGGTAGCGGCGCAGTATGCCCAGAAGGCCAAGGAGGCTCTCGGCCTCTTCTCCGATGGGCCCGCCCGCGACCTGCTGGCCCTCCTGCCCGACTACATCCTGCGCCGGCGATTCTGACGATGGCCTACGGCTGGATCTTCTTCGACCTCTTCGACACCCTGTGCAGGGTGGACGAAGGCCTCTACTACGAGGGGAAGCTGAAAGCGGCCGAGGCTGCGGGGCTGGACTTCCAGCGCTTCGTGGCCGCCTGGAGGGGCACCTCTTTCGAAGCCAGCACCGGCAAGCTCAAGACCCCCTACGAGCGGGCCGCCAAGGCCCTTAAAGCCATGGGCGTGGAGGACCGCGCCGCGGCCTCCGAGGTGGCCAGGCGCGACGTGGAGACGATCCAGGCCTGCGTCTCCTTCTATGGCGGGGCCGAAGAGGCCCTGGCCACGCTGCGCCAGCGGGGCTTTCGCCTGGGGCTCATCAGCAATGCCACGGCCACCACCGCCTTCATCGTCTCACCTCTCGGCCTGCGCCAGAGGCTGGACCTGCTCGTCTTCTCCTATGAGGTGGGCGCCGTGAAACCCGAGCCGGCCATCTTTCAGGCCGCCCTCCAGAGGGCCGGAGCGGACGCCTCGGCCTGCCTCTTCGTGGGCGACGGCGCCAACCGGGAGCTCGACGCGGCCGCGGAGCTCGGATTCGGCGTTCTCTGCATGGACCACCCGGAGAAGGCCCACTCCTTCCGCGACAAAAACACCCTCTCCCGTCCCGGCCACCCCCGCGTCGGCGGCTTCGCCGAAATGCTCGCCCTGCCCGAGTTGGGGAAAAGTAAAAAGTAAAAAGTAAAAAGTAAAAAGTGAAAAGTGAAAAGTAAAAAGGGAAAAGTGAGGAGTGAGGAGTGCCCTCATCCCTCATCTATCATCTTTCATCCCTCCTCTCTTGGTGGAGGGTGGAGGGGCCGAGGAGGGCGCTCTTTCCAAATCCCCAATCCTTGGTGCCTTGGTGCCTTGGTGGTGCTCTTTTTTTTGAGGGATTTCTGAATTTCCCCGATTCCTCTGTGCCTCTGTGCCTCTGTGGTGATTCCTGCTTTCCGGCTTTCGAATTTTGCTTTCAATCCCCTCCCTTGAGCTCGACGCGGGCGGTGAGGCCCTCGCCGGGGGCGTTGCAGAGGACGAGCCGGCCGCCCATGCTGGCGGCGAGCTCCCGGCAGATGAGCAGGCCCAGGCCCGTGCCGCCGGGTTTGGTGGTGAGGTACGGGGTGAAGGGGGCCGCGGCGGCCTCGGGCGGCAGCCCACCGCCGTCGTCCTCCACCGTGAGGACGCAGAGAGGGCCCTCGGCGCGGGCGGCGAAGCGCACCGTGCCGCCCTTTCCCTCCGAGGCCTCCACGGCGTTGCGCACCAGGTTGAACAACAGGTGATAGAGACTCGATTCATCGGCCATGGCGCACAATGCTCCCTCCGTCTGCACGACGAGCCTGACCGCCGCCTTGGCCGCGAAGGGAGCCAGGGCCTGCTCCACCTCCCGAAGGATGGTCGTGACCTCCACCCGTTGGAGCGAGGGCGGGACCATCTCCCCCAGCGCCCTGAAGCGCCCGGCCAGCTCCATGAGGCGGTCCACCTGCCCCAGCAGGACCTCCACGGCCCTGTTGGCGGTCTCACGGAACTGCTCCTCGCCGGGGGGGGCGCTTTGCAGCTCCTGGAGCCAGAGGCGCATGGGCGTCAATGGGTTGCGCAGCTCGTGGGCCAGGAAACGCGCCATCTGCTTGTAGGCGGCGAAGCGCTCCTGCTCCAGCGCGCGGGTGAGGTCGATCCAGTGCCAGAGGACCCTGTCGCCCGCCGCCCGCCGTTCCAAGGTGTACACGCGGCCCTCCGCCTGAGCCTGCTGGCCGGGCTCCCGGTGGCCGCTCTCCCAGAGGGAGCGGCCGATCTGGTTGGAGTAGAGCGCCTTGCCCGCGGCATCAGTCATGAGGATGCCGTCGGGCATCATCTCCAGGACTCCCGACAGGAGGGCCGCCCCCGCCCTGAGATCCCGTTTGAGGCGGGCCTCCCGCGAAAGCTGGCGAAGGACCACCAGGAGGTAGGGCAGGTCCAGCGGCTTCTCCACAAAGTCCACGGCCCCGCGCTCCCTCGCCTGCCGGGCCGTTTCGGCCTCCCCGTAGCCCGTCATGATGATGGCCAGGAGAGCGGGCACCTTCAGGAGCAGCTCATCCAGGAGCGTCAAGCCGTCCTTGCCGGGGAGGCGCAGGTCGATGAGGGCCAGGTCGGGCGGGGGCTCCACCTCCGCCGCCGCCAGGGCCTCCTCGGGCGTGGCCGCCACGCGAATCGCGAGGCCGGCGTGCTTGGCGAGGATCCTGTCCAGCTCCGCCCGCGTCCTGGCGTCGTCCTCCACGAGTAAGAGCGTCAGGTCGGGCTGTCGCGCCTCAGGCGCCATGGTCCTCCTCCTCTCCTGCGGGCCGCCTCGGGAAGAGGGCCACGGCCCGCGTGCCCCCGCCCTCCCTGGGCTCCAGCCGGATCGAGGCGCCCATCCTCCGAAGCAGCGCGTCCACCACGAAGAGCCCCAGCCCCGTGCCGGTCTCCTTGCTCGTCACGAAGGGCTCGAAGAGGTGGGCCGCCACCTCCTGGGGGACGCCGGGACCGTTGTCCTCCACCTTGAGGACCACCCCCCCGGCCTCCTCGGCGAGGCTCACCCGCACCTCGCCCCCATCGCCCCGCTGCAAGGCGGCGTCCCTGGCGTTCAGCATGAGGTTCATGGCCACCTGGATGAGGGCCTGCTGGTCGCCGGTCAGGACCGGCCACTCCTCCGAGACCTCCCACTCGAGCCTGGGCCCCCCTTCGAAATGGGGCTCCAGGAGCCTTTTGGCCACGAAGAGCCACTCCCCCGGTCTCAGCACTCCCGAGGGGCCCAGGCTCCGCCGTCCCGCCATGGAGAGATCCCGCAGGATGGCCTGGGCCGCCTTCAGGTATTCCCGGAGCTTGTTCAGGTCCTCCCGCGTCGGCGTGCGCCCCTCCAGGGCCATCTCCTCCAGGCGGAGCCTGGCCGGATTGAGCGCGTTGTTGAGCTCGTGCGAGAGGCCCGCACCGATCCGCTCCATGAGCCCCAACCGCTGGGCCGTGAGGAGCTGCTCCTTCTGCTCCTCCATCCGCACCAGAAGCCGGTCGAAGGCCTGCCCCAGCCACTCGGGCTCGCCGACGTCGGGCTGCTCCACCGGCTTCTCCTCCCGGGCCCATCCCTCCATCCTCCGCGCCAGGGCCACCACCGGCGCCACCACGTCCCTCCTGAGGGCCTTCAGGAGGGAGCCCCACCAGAGCAGCCAGGAGCCCAGGAGCAGAAGCAGCAGGAGGCCCAGGACGAGCAGACCGCCGTCCAGCGTCCAGGTGATCTCCGTGGTGACCCGCCCGAGCACTCCCCGGTCCATGAGCAGGTAGGCCGTGCCCCACCGGCGCGTCTGCACGTAGAGGGGCAGGACCACCAAGAGGCGCTCCCGGGAGAGGTCCAGGGTGGCCTGGCCGGCGGGCGGGTGGATGTCCGGCGGCACCTCCTCCCCCGCCTGCAAGACCACCAGGCCGCCGCTGCTCACGAGGCGGACGCCGCGCAGGTGGTCGGAGAAGGTCACCCTCGCCCAAAGGTCCTCCTCGATGCCGCGCGCCGTCTCCCGCAGGCTCTTCTCGTAGACCGTCTCCCGCGCGTCCTCCACCTGGCCCAAGGTCACCGCGAGGCCCATCTGCAGGGCGCGGTACCAGATGAGGGTGTCGGGCAACTCCACATTGGCCTGAACCAGCTCCAGCAGTTCGGGCGGCGGCGGGAGGATGTTCTTGTCCGTCTCGGGCGCCTCGTTGAGGAGGCTGCGCTCGATGAGGTGGACCTTGAGCACGCGGGGGTCCGAGGCCAGGTCGTAGAGGAGGGTACGTCCCACGGCCAGCCCCTCGCCGCGCACATAGTCATCCATCTCCCGGCGGATCTCCCGGATTTGGCTTCGCCACACCACCACCAGGAGGGTCAGGGAGACCAGCGTGCAGAGCGCCACGGCGAGCGCCGCCCGCACCGCCAGCCCCCTCAGCCTCGGCTCGAGCCTCCCCGTGGCCCTCATCTCGCCCCCTTGGTCCTCAGCCGCGCCTCCGCCCGGCGGAGGGCCTCCTCGGGCGCCATGGGGCCGGCCAGTGCGTCCTGGATGGCGCCCATGACGATCTCGTCCCCCTGCGGTCCCAGGGCCGGCGGGGCGTGGAACTGGGTGTGCCGGAAGGCCATGAAGACGGGACCGCCCCTCTGCCCATCCCCCGATTCCAGCACGGGCTGCCACCCCTTCTTCCGGAGGTAGGTCTGGAAGGGCTCGGAGAGCAGCGTGCGCCAGGTGGAGGGATCGGCCAGGCCGCCGGCGGGGCGCATCAGGCACCACCCGTCAAAGATGCAGTGCGCCTGCCCGGAGGCGGCCGGAAGGGCGGCCACCGCGTAGCGGGACGGAGTGGCGGAGGTCTCGAGGAGCCCCTCCGCCTCGTGTCCCGTGCAGAAGAGCACGGCGGCCCTGCCCTCGCGCACGAGCGCGCTCCCCGGCTCGGCCTCCTCCGATCGGTCCGCCAGCGAGAACTCCTGCATGAACCGCAGGGCGTACACCTTGGGATAGCTGTAGAGGTTGGGGCTGTCCTTCCCCTCGTAGCTCCAGGCCAGCGCCCAGAAGAGCTGATCCTCGGGCAGGTCCGACGCCGCCGGGGTATCCACCTCGGGGTGGAGCGAGGCGATCCGCAGGAGCGCCTCCCTGAGCCCCGCCAGCGTGTCGGGCTGCGGCAGGTCCATGGAGGACCAGAGATCCCGCCGGTAGAGCAGGACGGGACCGTCCAGGGTCAGCGGCAGGGCCAGGACGCCGTCCTTCGTGGCCAGACTCGCCGCGAGGTCCGGCCGGACCCCCTTCAGCCACTCGGCCGGCAGGGGCCGCGTCCACGGCGCCAGCAGGCCCACCCACCGCCCCGGCACCACCATCCCCGCGAAGGCCGGCGACCGGCTCGCGAAGAGCAGCACCTCCAGGTCCCTGGCCCGGTCGTAGGGGCGCAGCGTCACGAAGGTCGCCGGCGCCAGCCCCGCGTGCGGCCCGAAGGTCAGCACCTTCTCCAGCTCGGGCGGCACCCCGATCCGCTGCGGCCCTTGCGCCTCCGGGGGGGGCGAGCAGGCCGAAGCGGCGAGGAGGAGCAGGAGCAGCGGAGCCGTCAGGATGGCCGGGAACCGGACTCGCATGGTGCGAGTATAGCAAAGGCGGTGGAGGGTGGAGGACGGACCCCCTGTCGCCCCAAAAGAAAGGGGCGGGCCGAAGCCCGCCCCCGAGTCTCCAGAGAGCCGCTCTTTACCTCGTGAAGCTGGTGGTGGCGGTGCCGCCGTCTGTGTTGACGAGTTCGATGGCCACGCTCTGGCCCTTGGGAAAGAGGGCCTTGAGAGAAGCGCCCTTCTTGATGATCAGGAGGCCCGAGCTCTTCTGCAGCGTGTTGCTCCAGGGCGTCGCGGAGCCGCCGATGAAGACCTGGATACCGGACTTGAAGTTGCTTCCCGTGACCTTGAGCCGGAAGGGGTTGACCAGCTTGGTCACGCCGGTGACCACGGGCGGCTGAACCAGGATTGTGAGGGAGTAGGCCTGGCTGCCCGTGCAGCCGTTCGCGTCGGTGGCCGTGACGGTGAAGCTGGCGCTGCCGGAGGCCGTGGGGGTGCCGCTCAGGGTGCCGGAACTGCTTAGCGTGAGCCCGGCCGGCAAGGCGCCCGAGGTGACGGCGTAGGTGTAGGGCGCGGCCCCGCCCGAGGCCGAGATCGTGGCGCTGTAGGCCGTTGCGTCTATACCGTCGGCGAGAGCGGAGGGCGAGAGGGTGATGGACGGACAGGATGCCCAATGGTTCACGAGGGCCGTGGCATCGGCCGTCCCCAGGCCCGTGCATTGGTCGTAGCCCACGCCGCAAGAAAAACCGGCCGCGGAGGGCACGGTGTTGTTGCCCGTGGTGACGTCGTGGAAGACGGCGGGGCCGCTGCTCCCGTACTGCGCATTCCCGAGCTGGTAGAAACGGACGTTCGCGTTGCCCTGGCGCTGGTTGCTCATTTTCTGGACAACGAGGGCCATCAGCCCGGCGAAGGAGGGCGAGGAGGCCGAAGTGCCGCCGACAGCTCCTATATTTCCGCCCGAGGCGATCAGGTAGGCATCGTGGGTCGCCGCCGAGAGGGCCACGTCCGGCACGTCCCGCATGCCGTCCGATGGCACCCCCGGCGCCACCTGCCAGGAGGGCTTGGTGTAGACGATGGAGACGCCGCCGCCCGTGGCCCAGTCGCCCGAACCTCCGGAGACCGTGCCGCTCTCGTTCCAGGCCTCCTCGGGGATGTAGGAGAGCGCGGAGCCGTAGACGGAGCTGTTGCTGCTCGACCAGTACTGGCTCGGGTTGGCGGTATCCATGAACTCCGACCCGCCGACGCAGACATTGTAAGGTGTCGAGCCGAGCCCGTTGACCCCCAGGCTGTCGGAACTACCGCTCATGCAGCCGGCCGCACCGGTGTCGCCCGCCGAGACGAAGGCCGTGATCCCCTGGGCCGCCGCCTGCTGGTAGAGGCTGTTGTAGAAGGCGTTCTCTGTCGTCCCCAAGTAGGCTTCGCACTGGCCGTAGCTCGTGCTCATGATGGGGGCCAGGTTGTTATCCACGATGTACTGCGCCGAGAGGTCGATGCCGTCGGTCGTGTTGGTGGACGCCGACTCCACGTAGGCGATGGTGGCGTACGGAGCCACGGCCCCCGACCACTCCACGTCCAGGTCGGCCTCGACCTGGTCGCTGGTGGTCCCGGGGTCGGGGCCGTTCACGATGATCGTCGGCGGGTTGTTGGGCAGGCCGAAGGTACTGCGGAAGCCGTTGATGTCCGAGAGGGCGATGTCGGTCCGGCCGGCGATGGCGATGGTGACCCCCGCGCCGGTGATGCCGGTGGAGTAGAGAGGGTTCACGTCGTAGATCGTCGCGAAGTCGGCGGGGGCGAGCCAATGGTTTCCGTCCGACGCCGTGTATTCGGGCCTCGGCCCCGCGGGGCAGAGGGCGCCCAGTGGCCGAAAGCCGGAGTTCATGGGCTTGATGGGGAAATCGTTCAGGGACACCACACCCGCCACCACGCCCGCCAAGGCCCTGGGGATGGCCGGATCCTGCGTGTTGGCGTGGCGCATGACGCCGTCCACGCGATAGGTGTGGATGCTCGTGTGGAAGGCCTGCTCCACCTGGGCCACCGTGCCCGAGACGTTGATCCACATGCGCCCCTTGGCCACCTCGTCGATGCGGAAGCCCTCCGACTTCAGCCAGCCGGTCACCAGGGCCAGGTCCGCCTGGCTCGGCCCGAAGCGCTTGCCGAATTGCTCCGGCGTGAGCCAGCGGTGGTAGTCGGACGAGGAGGGGTCCTGCTGCGCCGCCAGCAACTTCTCCAGCTCGGCCTCCTTCGCCGGGCTGCGCTTGAGCTGGACGATGATGCGGTTCATGGGGAGGGAGGGGTCGGCGGGGCCAAAATCGTTCTCCGGCCGCGCCTGAGCCGGCACGTTCCCCGGAAGCCGCACCACGTCGTGGTTATCGATGACCGGCGCCGCCGCGTTCACGCGCGGGGCCGCCGCCAACGCCAACACCAGCCCCACCGTCAGGGAAACGGATAAGGTCGCTCTTCTCATCGCCGGCTCCTTTCGACCGCTCGCCCGAGTGGGGCGCAGAGTTTTTTTAGGATACCATAGTCGTCCCCTTTGGACCATCCCCAGACCGCGAGGTTCGCGCGTGATTCCTGCGCGACAAAGTCACCCCCCTCGGGCACGGGTGTTCCCGCCTCGGCGGCGGGCTTGCCGGGTGCGGGAAGGGCGGGAAGGTGAACGAAGGAGACGAAGGGGGCTCCGATGAATGAAGCGCCGGAGGAGCTTCCTACGGCCGAATGGCCTCTCTTCGATGCCTTCCCCTCCCCCTACTCGCCCCCTCACCTCCCTCTCCGCCTCCTCCGCGGTGAAGCATCCTCCTGCCTACCTCGTCACAAATGGGGCGGGCCGAAGCCCGCCCCGTCGTTCTCAGGCTGGTAGGACGGCCCCTACCGCATAAAGGGGTAAGGTGCGGAGGTGATTTGGGTGTCGTTGTTGGTCACCATTATAGAAACCGTCATACCCTTGGGCAGCATCGCCTTGAGCAAGGCTCCGCCCTTGACGATGATCTTGGTTCCATCCTTCCAGGAGATCTCGGGCACCAACTGCCCGTTGATGCTCACGCTGCAGTTTGCGCTGAAGTTGCTTCCCGTGACCTTCAGGCGGAAAGGATCGAGCAATTTGGCGACGCCCGTGATGGTGGGCGGGAGGGCGTAGGTGAAGCCGCCCGTGAGAGTGCCGGCCTGCCCGTCGGGATTGGTGACCACCACGTCCACGGCGCCAGGGCTGGCATGGGCACCGGTGACGGCCGACAGGGTCGTGGCGTTGGTCACGCTCACATTGCCCGCCGGAACTCCCCCGATGGTAACCGAGGCGCCCGTCTGAAATCCCGTGCCGTTGATGATGACGGAGGTTCCGCCGGCGATGGTGCCGGCCGAAGGGTGGATCGCCGTCACGGTGGGCGGTGCCACATAGGTGAACAGGTCAGCGGTGGAGGTCGTGCTCGTGCCGGCGGAGGTGGTCACGGTGACGTGGACGCTCCCCGTCCCGGGTGGGCTCACCGCCTTGATCTGCGTGGCCGACATCACGGTAACCGAGCTCGCGGCGCTGGTCCCGAAGGCCACGCTGGCCGAGCTCGTGAAATTGCTCCCCGTGATCGTCACCATGGTGCCGCCGCCGACCGGTCCGCTGGAGGGCGCAATGCTCGTCACCATGGGCGCCGGCGTTTGGTAGGTGAATTCGTCCCCCGTCCAGACGGGGCTCGTCCCTCCGGCCGTGGTCACCGTCACGTCCACGGCTCCCGCCGTCTTGGACGCCGGGCTCACGACCGTGAGGGTCGTATCGTTGGTGACGCTCAACTTGGTTCCCGCCACCGCTCCGAAGAGCACCTTCGTGGCGCCGGTGAAGCCGAGGCCGCTGAGGGTCACGGTGGTGCCTCCCGCCATGGGTCCGGAGGCGGGGGCCAGGCTCAGGACCACCGGCACGGGCGCCACGTAGGTGAACTTGTCCGCGGGGGAAACGGCCGTCGTTCCGCCCGGCGTGGTGACCGTGATGTCCACCACACCGGCGGACTGGGCCGGGCTGACGGCCGTCAGGGTGAGCCCGCCCGCCGCCACCGTCACGCTCGGAGAGGCCACCGTGCCGAATTTCACGCTGGTGAGGCCCGCAATGGCGAAGTTCGTTCCCGTGATGAGCACCGTCGTCCCCCCGGCGGTCAGGCCGGCGTTGGGCGAGATGCTGGTGAGCGTGGGCGGGTCGTAGTAGGTGAACTGGTCGGCCGTCGTCGTGGCGCTTGTTCCGGAGGACGTCGTGACCGTGACGTGCACGGTTCCGGCCGTGGTGCCGGCCGGGCTGGTGCAGGTGATCTGCGTGTCCGACTTGACGGTAAGATTGGTTGCCGGGTTGTTACCAAAAGTGACCTGCGTGGCCCCCGTGAAGCCGCTGCCCGTGATGGTGACCGGCGTTCCGCCCGCCGTCGGCCCGGCGGTGGGGCTCACGCTCGTCACCACCGGCGCTGCCGCGGCCACCACCACCGCGCCGAGATCGCCCACGGCCACGGCGCGCGTGCCGTTGGAGGCGATGGCGTTCAGCCACTGCCCCACGGGACTCGCCTCCTCCGTCCAACGCACCCCGTCGGGGCTGGAGAGAATGGTTCCCCCCGCCCCTACGGCGAGGAAGCGGCTGGCGCACCAGACCACGGCCTTCAGCTCCACCCCCGCCGTGGCCTGGGACGCGCTCCAGGAGCGCCCGTCGCGGCTTACCGCCACGGCGCCGTCACGACCCACCGCCACGAAGCGCTCCTGGCCCTGGGCACCCCCCCAGGCCAGGCCCAGCCAGTCGGCCTCGCCGGCCCTCACTGCCTGCCAGGTCCGACCGTCGCGGCTCACCGCCGCCGCACCCGACTCGCCCACCGCCACAAAGCGACCCCCGCCCTCGGCCACGGCTCGCCACGCGCTTCCCTGCGCGTCGGGTACGGCTACCGGCCGCCAGGGGCCGGAGCCCGAGCGTGAGAGCAAGGTGCCATGGGGGGAAAGGGCCACGGCCCCCTTCCCGTCCGCCGCCTGTACGGGCGCCGGCTCCGCCGGGGCGGCCGCCCCCTCCGTCCACATCAGGCCGTCGGCGCTGTGAAAGGTGGCGCCGTCGTCGGCCACCGCCACGAAGGCCGTGCCGTCCCACGCCACCCGCACGAGCTGGCGCGTCCCCGCCTGGGCCGTTTGAAAGCGCCAGGGCGAGGCCGCCGAAGTCCTCCATCCCGCGCCCGCCAGCAACGCCCATGCGAGCAGCGGCAGAATCCACCCGCCTCTTTTCTGCATCTCGATCCTCCTCTCTGTCAGCTCGGAACCCCCCACTCGGCATCTACCCATCAAGATCAGGACCAGTCTATGCCTCATGCCAACATCCGTCAAACGCGCCGAAGGACCCCCATCGCGCGGTGGGAACCGAGGCGGGTGCCCATTCCCGTGGATGCTGCGGAGCGCCATAGCCGCACGGCCGTCTCTTCAGAGATTGCAGACATCCGAGCCGGAGGAAAGAGGGCGCCCGGGGGTGTGTGGCCGCTGCGCGCTCCTTGCCCGTGGAGCGCCTTGGGTAGCGGAC
>Ga0207433_10013788_pt1 | contig 11819 bp, 11 predicted proteins | sample YelNatPaOPGAMG01_FD_187559 | JGI IMG/M metagenome (GOLD analysis project Ga0207433, IMG submission 187559) | Hot spring thermophilic microbial communities from Obsidian Pool, Yellowstone National Park, USA - OP-RAMG-01 (SPAdes) (version 3) | ecosystem: Environmental > Aquatic > Thermal springs...
TAATTACGATTTTCTGACCTATAAGTATGTTATTAGGTATTAGTACTTCTGTACGGTCTTTCCTCTCAACTATGGTGAACATTGTTGTTATATCCCTCACCTTAACTTCACTCTCACCTGCTACATCAACTAAGTCACCTATTTTGAACGGCCTAGCGAGTAGTATGAACATCCCTGCAACTGCTTGCCCAAGTACTTGCTGGGTTGCGAAGCCTATGACTAAACCTATAAAACCTCCTAAAGCTACCCCAGCAGCACCTCCAGCAACACCGCCTGCAATACCTGCTAGTAATGCCCCGAGTCCAAGTATCCTAACCATACTCCTAACAGCTGCTGCCGTAGAGACTCCATACTTAGGTCTTAACATCACGTAAAACATTGATGCGACAGCACTTACGATCATCCAACCAAGAACGAGTAATACTATGATGTAGACGTATACTGCGTAGTCCTTCAACACTAAGAACCCTCCAAGCTTTGTCACCTCATACAGCATCTCAACACCCTGTGTAAAGAACCACTGTAGAACACCCATTACCACAGCCACTAGTATTGCGTAGACTACAACCCTCCCTAAAGCCCTACCAACAGAATCTTCAGCACTCATACCGTACACCCAAAAACACTTTAAACATTGGTTTAAAAATTTTATAGAGAATCTACTGACTTGAACGTGTAACAGTCAACTACTACTGTTAGGGTAGGTATAGTATACTGTGGTTGGAGTTGATGTAGGTACCTCAATATTTTTAAATTTAAGTCTTTATTAGTAGTTTGGTGGTACTTTGGTTGATTATGTTAGGGTTTTAGCTGATGATTTACGTAGGTTTACTTCTGAGTGTTTTGTAAGGTATGGAGTTCCTAAGGTGGATGCTGATTTAATAGCTGATCATTTAGTGCTTGCTAATTTAAGAGGTGTTGATTCCCACGGAGTTATTAGGATTCCTTACTATGGTGAAGGTATTAAGAGGGGTTATGTTAAACCTACTTCAGAGTTTAGGATTGTTAAGGATGGTGTTGCTGTAGCTGTAGTTGATGGTGGTAATGGTTTAGGTATACCTATAGCTACTAGAGCTACTGACTTAGCCATAAGTAAGTGTAGGTCTGTAGGTCTAGCCGCTGTAGGTGTTAGGAATTTAGGTCATGTAGGTATGTTAGCATACTATACTTTAAGAGCTGTTAAGAATAACTTAATAGGTCTAGCAACTGTTAACGCACCAGCACGTGTAGCTCCTTGGGGAGGTGGTGAGGCAGTCTTCGGTACTAACCCGATAAGTATTGCATTCCCTACATCATCTAAACCTATAGTTATTGATATGGCTACAAGTGCTATAGCTGCATTCAAGATTAGACTAGCTGCCTTAAAAGGTGAGAAGATACCTGAGGGGATAGCGTTAACTAAGGATGGAAGACCTACTACAGACCCTAAGGAAGCGTATGAAGGTATACTACTACCATTCGGTGGTTATAAAGGCTACGCAATATCACTAGTTATTGAGATACTCTCAGCAATATTGAGTGGAGGTACTCTAAGTAAGTACGTAATCAACCACCCATCAACACAGGGAGGATTCTTCATGTTAGTGATCGACCCAACAGCATTTAGAGATTACAGTGATTACTTAAGAGATATCGACTCATTAGTAAGAATATTAAAGAGCTGTAAACCAGCTCAAGGATCTAATGAAGTCCTACTACCTGGAGAACCTGAAGATAGGAATTATGAGGAGAGGTTAAGGAATGGAATACCTATAGACTCAAGCACTTGGAAACTACTCACAGATGTAGCTAAGGAATTAGGTGTTGAACTACCTAGGATTATTCAATAGAGACTGATGTGTTTATTGAATATGGGGAAAAACATGTTTATTTTTGATTCATCCCTACCTACACTCATCACCTAAGAGCACTTACGTACTCCTTACCAGTAAGTGCTTCGATTATAGCCCTCACAAACTCTGGTAAGTCATCAGGTACTCTACCAGTTACGATCCTACCATCTATTACTGCAGGTACATCAAGTAGTTTAGCACCAGCATTTCTTAAGTCGTCCCATACAGCAGCGTATGATGTAACAACCTTACCAGTTACTAAACCAGCTGATATTAGTACTTGAGGTCCGTGGCATATAGCTGCAATTATCTTACCCTTCATATAAGCCTCCCTAGTAAAGTCTAGAACCTCCTTAACCACTCTTAAGTGGTCTGGTGAGAACCCTCCTGGGAATATTATAGCGTCTATATCATCTAACTTAACCTTCTTTAAATCATCAACAACTACATACCTCAACCCTTCCTCAAACACCTCCATAGGTATGGGAGTCCCATACCTACCAGTAACAGGTTTAATTGAGGCTGCACCAGGACCTAAAGCAGGTCTTGGATGGAGCCCGGCCTTCAACGCAACTATTATTATCTCAGCACCCTCCTCACTAAGCCTTAGGAACGGATACAGTAGCTCAATATCCTCGAATTCATAACCAACTACGATAGCTATCCTCTTACCAAGTAGTACGTTACCTGGACCTGCACGCTTCACATACTTCAGACCCGGCGGTCTGATTTCCTCAAAGACTTTAGGATTTGATGAAGTAGTAGTTGATGAGGCGGTTGTTACGACACTACCAGCAGAGCTTGAAGTTGATGCTTCAGCCAACTTACTTACCTGGAGTACAGCACTAGCGTATAGCGTGAATGCTGATAGAATTATAATTGCTAACATTATAATTACTACATTGTTTCGTTTCCTCATATAAGGAACACCTTCAAGTAAGTCTTTAATTTCCTCTTAATAAATTTTAATTATAATTAAACATGAACAATATTTAATTAATAATGTTAAATATTTAAACCACATTTATAATTCTAGTATGTTTACTTTAAATACTGTATCATATAATGTAAAATTTTTAATTTGCAATCAATATTTATAATGGGTTAAGTGATGAATGATAACCTCATTAAATCGTCATTACTATCATTACTACTCATTATCCTCATACCCAGCTCAACATTAGGTGTTACATCACATATTGAATACGGTAATCACAGGATGTACGAGGTTTCTTACTATACTGTAGATGGTGTTGATAGGTTCGTAATAGAGGTAATACCTATTGATGGAAGTAGGTATAGTGTTAAGGTAGTTGAAGAACCCAGAAATCTTGAAGACCCTCTCTATACTTCATTAACTACCTTCCTTAGGGAGGTAGGTTATACAGTCTCTAAATCAACTACGTTAGACAATATAGTTATTGAATTCACATCGTTATTCAACATTACCTTATACGTAGATCCTCAACATCTATTAGAGTGTTTTAATGGGTTAGTAAGTGGTAGGGCAGGTCTATATATTGGTAAGGTTGTAGATACCCTCAACATCCTTGATGACGCTTTAGAAGGAGGTGCTTTAGTGAGGATACTTTCAGTTGAGGTAAGTAACGACTCATACACCTTAGTAGCTGAGGCATATAGAGTTAAGGACGGCTTCATCATCAGTAAAGTACTTCATAAATTCAGGTTTAACGTTGATGGTTGGTTAGTCGAGTATCGTAGAAGTAGATGTTATACAATTAACGAAACACATGTAGTTTGTGGTGGTGTAGTTATTGATAACCTACGTATACTTCTAATTGATAGAGATTTTAGAGTTCAGACCCCTTACTACCCTATAGAGTTCTTGAGTTTGTTAGACCTACCTAGAGAATCAGGTTATATCCTCTACAACATGACCTTACAGTCCATCAACAATAACTATACCACTACTTACGTCTCATCATTAATAGCTGTTAGGGTAAGACTTATCAATGAAAGTAGGACTGAGACCTTCACAGTAATATTACGTGGTGGGGAGGTAGGTATTGGTGAGAAAATAATTAATCTAACCATACCATACCTCGACATATACAGTATTAACACTACCTACTCAAACAATGTAGACATCACCTGTGACCCACTCATAAAATTCTTTAAAGACATTAAAGAAGTATCGAGAGTAAGGCTTAACTTATCTTACGGCTATGTAGTTAAAGAAGACGTTAGAGGCGGGTATAGCATCTACAGTAAGTCATTATTTATAGACCCTATAGTGGAGATACCCTCTACATACCTTTCTAATACATCAATATTGAGTAAAGCTTTAGGACTACCCACAATCATCAACAACACAATGTTTAATAACTCCAAGTATGTGGAGTCCGGAACTATACTAAGTAATGTAAGTGGTTGTAGGGGGTATTACACCGTCACCTACTTCACAAGCGGTTGGTTAGAGAAGCTGTTAATCTACGTAGATAGAGGGGGTAATAGTAAGTATAGCTTCACTTTAGAGATGGTTGGAAGTGATTTCCTAGGCACTACTCAAAAACTTAACATCAGCTTACCAGAGCCTAAAGTTGAAGGTACTAATATATGGTATGTAACTATCATAATAGCTTTATTAGCTGTAGTATCAGTGATACTCCTGATTAAGATCCTGAAATTAAGGTAATTTAGACGGGTTTATACTTAAATTAGCTATGGCTAATATTGTATTGATATACATGAACGTAGATTTGAAGGTAGTAGTGGACTCACTCATAAACTATATAGGCTTTAAGGATGAGGACTTCATAGCTTACTACCTATGTAGGAGGGGTTATAATCCTTTTGAGGTCTTAGTAGCTATAGTATTATCTCAAAACACTCGTGATGAGTTAGCTATGAAGGCCTTCAACAACTTAAGAAGTGTATGTGGGGTGTTAACCCCTCAGGTAATCCTTAACAAACCTCCGGAAGTGGTTGAGGATGCTGTAAGGGTTGCAGGTATGTATAGGAGGCGTACGTTAATTATTAAGGAGTTAGCTAGGGTCTTAAGCGGTTTAGACTCTGTAGATAGATTACTAACTATGCCCACTGAGGAGGTTAGAGACTTACTACTTAGTATTGAAGGTATTGGTTATAAGACTGTTGATGTTTTCCTACTGATGTGTAGGGGTGAGCCTGTATTCCCTATAGACACACATATTAGGAGGGTTTTAAGTAGGTTAGGTATTATTGAGAGAGGTGATGATTACTTAAGGATTCAGGAGAAGGTACATAAGCTACTACCACCTAACTACTACCTTAAAACACATCTAACTCTAATAGCTCATGGTAGGACCTACTGTAGAGCTAGGAGACCGTTATGTAGTGTATGTCCTATCAATAATTTATGCCCTAAGAAAACCTAACCAACACTAGGTATACCTGCTAAGTCCTTAGCCATATCTACGAACTCATCAACACCCATACCTGCAATCCTAGCTGCAGTCCTAAAATCACCAGTCTCTATATAGTACTCCAACGCTATCCTCACATTAAGTGGTTGGGACCTAATAAAATCCCAATTAGCATACCTCCTCCTAATCTCCCTAGCCTCCCTAAAATACTCAACCCACTCCCTAATCTTATCCGCGTCAACTCTCATTTCAAGTAATCACTATATTTAACTAAGTCTTTCCTCGAATATATATGTTTAGTCTCCCTTTGGTAGAGTTCTAGCTCATCCTTAAAGCTGTTCAAGTGATTTAACCTCCATAACCTATAGATAATGTCAATACCTCTCAACACCTCAACTCCAAAGTATTCTGGGTCGTAGTTCTTTAGAGCTATAGCACCTCCGTTCTCAGTTAATACAGTGAAGTTAAGTCTCCTACCAACTACTAAGCAGAATGCTTCAGGATAGTCTACAGGTCTTACAGGAACCCTCCTACTCCTAACGACTAAGTCTAACGCCTCTCTAGAAATCTCCGGTAGTTCTGGAAATATAGCTAAACCCCCCTCCTCCAGACCTTCTGAAACCCATATCAACGCACGTTCACTCTTAATCTCATTTAAGACATTTTCAGGTATGTAGATGACGTTGAAGAGTTTGAATATTAACTTACTCTTCGAATATCTAATCCAGTCTATCAGGAATGAAGTATCGGCTATAGCGTTAACCAATGCTGGGTATCCCTGCCTTAATCCTTAACTCATTAAATTCCTCCATAGACATACCAGCTAATTTAGCTGCGTTGAAGAGGTCACCTGTCTCTATATAGTATTCTAGAGCTATCCTTAACTTAGGAGGTTGAGACCTTATGAAGTCCCAGTTAGCATACTTCCTCCTAATATCTCTAGCTTCTTTAAAGTATTCAATCCATTCCTTAAGTTTATCACTAACGTCTGAAGTTTCAGGCATAACCTCACCAAAAATTAAATTACTTGAAGTGTTTTAACTACTGATTATTTAATGTTACTCTATGATTAGAGGTACTTCTACACGGAATTCTCTAGAACCTCTGATAATCTTAACTTCTATGTAGCCTTTCTCAATACCTTTCTCAGTAAGTCTTCTAAGTTCTTTAGATGTCTTTATTGGGGTACCGTCAACCTCTACTATTATATCTGAAGGTCTTAAACCTACTTCATCAGCTGGTGAACCTCTTAAGACCTTAACTACTATAACGCCGTTACTTACAGGTAGTCTATACGTCTTAGCTAGTTCTGGAGTTATATCAACTACGTAAACACCTATCCAAGCCCTAACAGCCCTCCCGTACTTCCTGATATGTTCTAAGAATAGTTTAACCTCATCTATAGGTATTGCGAAGCCTATCCCCTGAGCGTAGGGTATTATAGCTGTGGTTATACCTACAGCCTCACCCCTAATATTTATTAGCGGTCCCCCACTATTCCCTGGATTTATCGCTGCATCAGTCTGTATTAAGTCCTCAAGTATTAACTCAGGACTCGCAGCTATGGTCCTACCGACAGCACTAACCACACCCATAGTTACTGTAGGTCCTGCCCAAAGACCTAACGGGTTACCGACAGCGAATACTAACTCACCTATCCTGATCTTTGATGAATCACCTAACACTATAGGTTGTAAGTCCTCCTCAACACTAACTAATGCTAAGTCCTTCCAAGGAGCTACTGACACAACCCTACCAATACTTCTAGAACCGTCAGATGTAACTACAGTTATTTGTGAACTACCACTGACTACGTGGTTATTAGTTATTATTAAGTCCTTACTGACTGCGAAGCCTGAACCAGCACCCCTGATAGGTACTGGGTTAAGCATGAAGTCATAAGCATAAGTTACTGTGAAGAGTGCTACTACGGATTTAACAGTCTTAGAGATAACTTCTGAGATCTCATTACTTAACTCATCAAGCCTCATAACACACACGATCTAAATACCTACTAGAGATATTAAACCTTAACTCTAACCTAACCTCTCCTCACGTATGTACGGCTTACCTAGAGCTGCTGGTGCCCCTAACCTCAATCTAAACCTCTCTACACTGACTATAGCTAGTATAGCTATAGTTGCTATGTAGGGTATCATCGATAGGAAGTAACTACTTATACCTACCCTACCCTGAAGCATGTATGATATAGATATTAAAGACGCCATCATATACGAAGCTAGTAGAGCTCTTAAAGGTACCCACATACTGAACGCTACTAAACCTACAGCAACCCAACCAATACCTGCGGTTATGTTCTCAACCCAACTACCTACAATACCTAATGATAGGTAAGCACCTCCAAGACCTACTAAGAAACCACCTAAACCTACAGCTAATAACCTAGTCCTAACAACATCAACACCTAATGACTCAGCAATCACTGGATTCTCACCACAAGCTCTAATAGCACCCCCTAACTTAGTCTTGAATAAGAACCACATACACAGTATAGGTATTATTATCGATATGTAGACCACTACATCCTGCTTAACTATAGCTGATGCTAAAGGCTTGAGGTAATCAGGTAATGGTATGTCGTACGGGTATAACGGACTAGGCCTTAAACCTAGGAGTGACCTACCGACATAACCCCTACCTAGAAGTGATGTTATTCCGAGACCTACCATAGTAGTAGCTATGCCTGAGACTATCTGATTAGCACCGAATACAACAGTTGCTAAGCCGTGTAGTAATGCTAGTAGAGCACCTACTAAACCACCTAGTAGGAGGCCTACTAAGTAATTACCACTTAATAAGGTAGTTACAACACCTACTAAGGCAGCAACAATCATGCAGCCCTCAACACCTAAGTTAATAACTCCAGACCTCTCAGTAATTACCTCACCAGTCGTTGCTAGGATTAGAGGTACTGCATTCTTCAGTGTTAAGAATATGAAGTTACCTATTAAGACTATATCAATCATATGATCACCTAAGCCTAACCACTAACCTGTAGTTTATGAAGAACTCAGCAGCAACTATAGATAGTAGTATCATACCGTTCATGAGGTTCACAACACCTTCTGACTGACCTAACACAGCCTTAATAGCTAACCCACCATTAACTAAAGCACCCATCAGTAGGGATGCTGGTACCACAGCTAGTGGTTCAAGTCTTGAGATCCATGCAGCAACTATAGCTGTATACCCTAAACCTTCAGTAACACTCCATGACTTAGGCCCTAACCTCTGATGTATAGATAGTAGTTGTAGAGCACCTGCTAAACCAGCTAAAGCACTACTGATGATGAAGCTCAGTAGGACTACTTTAAAGAAGCTCATCCCTGAAGCATACGCTGCTGACGGGTTTAACCCGTAAGCCCTAATCTGAAAACCTAACTTACTCATCCTAGCAACTACGTAAGTAAAGAGAACTACTGTTAGGAGTACTAGGAAGTTAATCACCGGTATACCCTCATATGTAGGTATGGTGAATGCTGTAGGTATAGGTTCTGTTAATGGGAAGCCGTAAGACTTAGGACTCCTCCAAGGGCCGTAGATTAAGTAGTCAACTAGTGAGTATGCGATGAAGTTCATCATTAAAGTAGTTAATACCTCATTAACGTTTAACAACGCTTTAAGAATAGCTGGTAGTAAACCCCATATAATACCCCCTAACATACCTATTGAGAGGGCTGCTAGTACTGATGTAGGGCTACCTAGACTTAACGTGTATGCTACCCAAGCAGCGAATACAGCACCTACAGCCATCTGACCCTCAGCACCTATCGAGTATATACCTGCCCTATAAACGAGTAGTAAGCCTGAAGCTATAATACCTATAGGGACTGTATACCTAATACTAACTCTGAAGTCGTCGTAAGATGTTAGAGGTCTTATGAATAACCTATCCACAACCTCGTAAGGGTTAGCCCCTAATAAAGTCTCAAACAATATGAAGAGGGTGATACCCACTATGAAAGAGGTTAAATAAGTAACTAACTTAAACCTGCTTGAGACGTCGTAACGTCTAAGGACCTTAACCCTAAACATCTACGATACCCAACATAGCCCTCTCTAAAACCTCTCTAGAACACCCTCTAACCCCTTCATAAACTATACCACCTCTATACATCACTAAAACCCTATCAGATAATTTAATCACCTCGTCAAGGTCTTCAGAGATTAGAAGTACTCCTGAACCACTGTACTTGATATTTAGTAGGTGCTCATGTACTATAGAGGTTGACCTCAAATCAAGACCTAATGTAGGGTTATGAGCTACAACTACCTTAGGGTTTAACCTCAACTCCCTAGCGATGATTAACTTCTGAATATTACCTCCTGATAACGCCTTCACCTTCTCTGAAGGTCCTCTAGTAACTATGTTGAAGGTCTTTATACATTCATCAGCAACCTTAACCGCATCACTTAGTTTAAGTATTGTGAACTTACTGAATCTGTAGTAGTCCTTAAGAATTAAATTCTCAGCAACACTCATATCACCTACAACCCCATACTTCAACCTCTCCTCAGGTATGTAGGCTAGACCAGCTCTAAACCTACTACTAGGTCCTTTATTAGTTACGTCAACACCGTTAATCAGTATCCTACCACTCCTTACCTTCCTCAAACCAGCTATAGCCTCCGACAACTCCTTCTGACCATTACCAGTAACACCTGCTATACCTACGATCTCACCACCTCTAACACTGATTGAGACTTTATTAACTGCTACACCACCTACGTCATTAAGTACTACGAGGTCCTTAACCTCTAAGACCTCACCACCTAACTCAACAACTTTACTAGGGCTAGCATTACCACCTAACTCACCATTATCACCTACAACTAACTTAACTAATTCATCGACTGAGTACGTATCCTTAGGTCTTGAAGCTACTACCTCACCCCTCCTTAAAACAGTAATCCAGTCACTAACCTCTAAAGCCTCTAAGACCTTATGAGTTATCAGTAGTATAGACCTACCATCACTAACTAACTTCTTAAGTATTGTGAAGAGTTTCCTCCTCTCATAAGATGTTAACATAGTTGTCGGTTCATCAAGTATTAATAACTTAACATTAAGTAGTAAAGCCCTAATCAACTCTACCTGCTGTTTCTCACTAAAGGATAGGTTACTCACTAATGCTTCAGGGTCTACAGAGATCCCGTACTTCTCATTAACCTCCTTAATAACCCTAATTATGTTTTTAGGTGATGCCAGTAAACCTAACCCCTTAAACCCTAACGCTAAGTTCTCAGCTACTGTCATCCTCTCTATCAGCATTGGATGTTGCTGTACTAAGACTATCCCGTAAGATATAGCATCCTTAGGAGACCTAATATCGACCTCCTTACCGAAGAACTTTATAACCCCTGAATCAGGTCTGTAGATACCGTAGATTATATTTGCTAGTGTTGTCTTACCAGCACCGTTCTCACCTAGTAGGACGTGGATCTCATTACTACGTAACTCTAGGTCTACATTCCTTAAAGCAACTACATTACCGAACCTCTTACTCAACCCACTAACACTTAAGACTACATCCTTAGCGAGAATTGACTTACCATGTAAAAAAGAGGTTTGATTTACCACAACACACACCTATTACTAACTCACAGGTATTGAACCGACGACGTTATCTACGAATACCATCATATTCCATAGGTCGTCATGACTTAAACACTCACCAGGTCTTACCAACACCTTACCGTCCTGAGTAAGTATCGGTTCCTTAACAGCACAGAACGGGTCGAAGGTCGGTCTAGGCTCACTCATCTGCTTCAACCTAAGCATTACTAAGTCGTAGACATTCATCTCCACACCAGTGATCTTCTCCTTAACCTTAACCTCCTTCAACATAGGTATGAACTTCGGGTTTATAGGGACTCCATGATCAGCACCTAACTCAACAGCACCCTCACTCAGTAACCACCAATAATCTACATTCCTTAAGTTCGTAGTGTTGTAGACTCCAGTAAGTACTTTAGCTACTATATCCTCGTAGATAGCCTCCCAACGTACTAACTGACCACTAACTACTACATCAGGTCCGAACTTAAGCATCGGGCTGTAGTGCGCGAATGCGTATACAGGCATCCCACGTTTATAGTACTCCTCAGCAACCTCAATAACTGTTGGTGAGTCTTCAGTAAAGGCTAGTACGTCAACACCCTCAGCAATTAACGACTCAGCAGCTGACCTAGCCTTAGCTGGGTCGTACCAAGCATGAATCCACCTAACATACACTTTAGCGTTAGGGTTAACCTCCTTAACACCTAAGGCAAACGCGTTGATATGTCTGATAACCTCAGGTATTGGGTGGGCTGCTACATAACCAACCTTACCAGACTTAGTTAATGCACCAGCCATCAACCCGTTGAGGTAGTAGAGTTGGTAGAGGTCTGCGAAGTAAGTACCCATATTATCCCATCTCTTATAACCTGAGCAGTGGAAGAATATGACGTTAGGGAATTCCTGAGCAGCTTTTAAAGTACCGTCCATGAAGCCGAAACTCGTAGTGAATATCAACTTATAACCCTCACCAATCAACTTCTTAATAACGTCGTATACTTTAGGCTCCTCAACAGATTCAACGTAGGTAGTCTCTATATA
>Ga0207433_10013790_pt1 | contig 11817 bp, 10 predicted proteins | sample YelNatPaOPGAMG01_FD_187559 | JGI IMG/M metagenome (GOLD analysis project Ga0207433, IMG submission 187559) | Hot spring thermophilic microbial communities from Obsidian Pool, Yellowstone National Park, USA - OP-RAMG-01 (SPAdes) (version 3) | ecosystem: Environmental > Aquatic > Thermal springs...
AGCGCCCGCCGATGCTCCTCCTCCTGGAGATGCGCGGCGTCGATGAGCACGAGCCGGGCGAGTTCGCGGGTCGCGGCGGTCGCGACGATTTCGCCCTTGAAGCCGCGCTTCACCAGCAGCGGGATGCGCCCGCAATGGTCGAGATGGGCGTGGGTGAGGACGAGGATGTCGATATCGGCGGGATTGAAGCCGAAGCCGTCGGCGTGCTGCGCCTCGAGCGAGCGGCCGCCCTGATAGGCGCCGCAATCGACGAGAATCTTGCGCCCCGCCGCCTCGACGAGATGGCAGGAGCCAGTGACGACGCGGTCGGCGCCGTGAAAGGAAAGTCTCATTTCGCCTCCTGCGCGCCATAGGCGGCGTTCCGGGCCACGGTCCAGGCGTGGATCGAATCCCAGATTTCCTCGGCCGTCTCGGCGTACCAGAACAGTTCCAGATCCTCCGTGTCGATCGCGCCTTCTTCGGCCAGATACTCGAAATCGACGACCCGCCGCCAGTGGCGCTCGCCGACCAGCACGATGGGGATCGGCGCGATCTTGCGGGTCTGGGCGAGCGTCAGCACCTCGAACAATTCGTCGAGCGTGCCGAAGCCGCCAGGGAAAGCGACGAGCGCCGCCGCGCGTTCCAGAAAGTGCAGCTTGCGCATGGCGAAATAGTGGAAGTTGAAGCACAGCCCCGGCGTCACATAGGGATTGGGGAACTGCTCCTGCGGCAGGCTGATGTTGAGGCCGACCGATTTCGCTCCGCCCTCGAAGGCGCCGCGATTGGCCGCCTCCATGATTCCGGGACCGCCGCCCGTCATCACGAACACCGGCTCCCCCTCGCTCGCCGCCCGCTCGGCGACGAGGCGGCCGAAGGCGCGCGCGATCTCGTAAAAGCGGCTGTTGTCGAGCGCCCGCTCGGCGAGCGCGAGCTTCCGCCTCGCCTCGCCATCATCGGGCGCGTCGAGAGCCCGCGCGGCTTCGAGCCGGGCGCGCGCGGCCGAGGGCTCGCCGATCCGCGCGCTGCCGAAAACGACGATCGTGCGCCTCACTCCCTCCGCTTCCAGTAGATCTTCAGGCTTCTGGAAATCCAGTTGGAGTCTGACGCCGCGCGCCGAAGGGCCGGCGAGGAAGCCGAGATCCTCGCTGGCGGTTCGGTAGGCCGAGGAGGCGAGAATCGCCGCGATGCGTTCGGGCGCCTGCGGATCCTCCGACGCGGGCTTGGGCGTGCATTCCGGCAGCGGCTGGCGGCGTTTGAAGGGATGGGCGGGCGGCTGGGATTTGATGGCGGTCACGACAACTCCCTTGCGCGGCCGCTTTTTTGTCCGCCCCTTGCGCCGGTATGTTACCCGCCCGACAGGGGCGCGCAACGATTGAAGTTGCGATCAGCGAAATCTCGTATGGCCGCTGAGGCTCGTCACCGCGGTGGGGCAAGCGGCTTCTGGAACATTCCCAAGCTCTCGCATGTCGCCACGGACCCGCGCTTCCTATTTCGCCTGCGTTTCCGCCTTTTCCGGCACTCCCGCCTTGCGCAGATCGTCGAGATATTTCTGCTTCATCGGCTGCCGTAGCGGTGCGCAAGATTCGGACGTGACCGAATGCGGTCCGGTTTTCAGCCACTCTGCGACGGCCGCCCTTGCTTCCAACAGGCGCCCGAGCCGAACGTAGATCACAATGGCCGGCCACGGATGCGTCGCCTCGACGCCCTTGAGCGCCTGCAGCGCATCTTCATAGCGACCGGCGAGGTAGTATATCCACGCGGTGTTGGCTTTGACCCAGAAGAAGTCCTGATAGTCGTGGGCGATGGCCCAGGAGGTCCATTCCAGCGCCTTGTCGACCTGGCCGGCGCTGGCGAGATAGAAGGCAAGAGTCGCCCTCTCGACCGCGTCATAGGGGTTCATCTCGATCTGGGCTTGCGCTTCGTCGATCGCACGGTCGAATTCCTCGCCATGCCAAGCGTAGGAGTGCGCCATGAGCTTTCGGGTCTGATAGATTTCAAAGAGGGATTTGTTTTTCGCCTCCTCGACCTCCCGACCGATCCTGTAGGCGGCCTCGATCGTCTCGCGGCAGTTCTCGAACGGTCCGACGGCGTCGCTCTCGAGCAAGTAAGTCCAGGCCAGGCGGATCTTGAGGATGACGGTGTCGGGAAAGCGGGCTAGGCCCTGCTCCGCGATCTTGCGCCCGCGCAGATTATTGTCGAACGTGTACTTATTCGTGTAGCTCAACGCTCGAAGGCTAAAATCGTACGCGGTCAGGTCGGATTCCGGCTTTCGCCACGCCGCCTCCTGGTCAAGCTTGTTGACGCGCCCGTTGTAGCCGCCCAGCGCGCCAAAAATCCGCTCCGCCGTTTTTTTCTGGACGGCGATCGGGTCTTCCTTTGCGAATGTGTAGCTGTCGGACCAGACGGTCTCGCCGCTCGCGGCGTCAAGGAGGCGGGATCGGACCTGAAGGTTGTCGCCGCTCTTCATGAGGTCGCCGCCCAGCGTGTACCGCCTGCCCGTGTCGCGCCTTCCCAATGCCGACGCGCTCTCGGGCGACATGACTCGGAAGCCGGGATAGCTGGACAGCATCGTAGAGACTTCGCGGCTCAAACTCGGCCCCAGACGGTCGAGGCCGGCGTCGCCGTCGGCGCTGGCGAAAGGCGACACCGTGATGACGGGCGTATAGTCGGACGCCAGCGCATCGCGCGGCCACAGCCGCCAAGCCGCGAGGCCGACGCCGGCGAGGATCGCAAGCGCGCCAAGCGCCGCCCCGAGCCGGCGGCGCCGCCGGAAATTCAATCCCAGCCAGTTGCGGCGCGGTCGCGCGCCGGGCGGCTGGATCTGGAAGATGTGGATCGGCCGGTCGATGTTCTTCAGCGTCCGGTCGCCGAGATCGAGCAGCGGCAGGCCCAGCTTGCCGAAGATGGCGTCCCTGACTGTGGCCGAAATGCAGATGCCGCCGGGCTCGGCGAGCGGCTCCAGCCGCGCCGCGACATTGATGCCGTCGCCGTAGGTCTTGTCCGGATCGTGGATGATGTCGCCGAGGTTGACGCCGATGCGCAGCAGCATCCGGCGCGCTTTCGGCGTCTCCGCGTTGCGCTCCGCCATGATCTTCTGGATCGCCACAGCGCATTCGACCGCGCGCACCGCGCTCGGAAATTGCGCAATGACCCCGTCGCCCGCGATGTTAATGACGGCGCCGCCGTGCTTGGCGATGATCGCCAGCACGACCGCCTTATGGGCTTCGAGATCGCGGACGGTGGCGGCCTCGTCGCGACCCATGAGGCGCGAATAGCCAACGACGTCAGCCGCTAGTATGGCCGCCAGCCGGCGATCGTCAGTCGCCTGAAACGTCTCGGACATAGCGAAAGTCCCCGACGCAGAGCGAACGCCGCAAGGGCGGCGCTTATCCATGTTAACATGAGCGGAAGGGGACCGCCTGCGCAAAAGTGAACAGGGATGCGGAGACGCCGTCGCGAACCGGGAGGCTAGCTGTTCGGAAGGGCAATCCGACAAGTAAACAACTTGTTACTGTAAAATCGGTCAGCTCAAAATCATCAGTTGTGGCTGCGGCGTGTCGCCGCGCCAAAGAAGAGGCAGCCTTCCATCGCGCCGCCTCGTCGGACAGATCGCGCCGGCTTCACGCTATTCCGCCGCCTTTTTCATCTCGGGATAGACGCAGGCCGTCTCCGCCGTCGGCCGCCGCAGCGGCACGACCTTCGGCGTCTCGAACGGCAGGTCCAGCGTCGTCCACACATCCGCCAGCGCCTCGACCAGCGCCGCCACCTGCGCCTCGCTGTGATGCGGCGTCGGGGTGATGCGCAGCCGTTCGGTTCCGCGCGCGACGGTCGGATAATTGATCGGCTGAATGTAGATCGCGTGGCGCTCAAGCAGCAGTTCGCTGGCGCGCCGGCATTTGGCGGCGTCGCGCACCATGACGGGCACGATATGCGACGGGTTCTCCAGCACCGGCAGGCCGGCGGCCTGCAAGGCGTGCTTGACGAGCCGGGAATTGGCCTGATGCCGCTCGCGCTCGGCGCTCGAAGCCTTGAGGTGGCGCACCGCCGCCGCCGCGCTCGCCGCCACGCTCGGCGGCAAGGTGGTGGTGAAGATGAATTGCGGGGCGTAGGAGCGCACCGCGTCGATCAACGCCCCGCTCGCCGCGATATAGCCGCCCATCGAGCCGAAACCCTTGGCCAGGGTTCCCTCGATAACGTCGATCTCGCCCATCAGCCCCTCGCGCTCGGCGACGCCGCCGCCGCGCGGGCCGTACATGCCGACCGCGTGAACCTCGTCGATATAGGTCATGGCGCCGTAGCGCTTGGCGAGCGCCGCGATCTCGGCGATCGGCGCGATGTCGCCGTCCATCGAGTAGAGGCTCTCGAAGACGACGAGTTTTGCGCGCTCGCGCGGTTCGGCGGCGAGCAGCGCTTCGAGATGGGCCACGTCGTTGTGGCGGAACACCTTGCGCTCGCAGCCGGCGCGCTTGACGCCCTCGATCATCGAATTGTGGTTGAGCGCGTCCGACAGGATGAGGCAGTTCGGCAGCAGGCTGGCGATGGTCGAGATGCCGGCGAGATTGGAGATCCAGCCGGAGGTGAAGACCAGCGCCGCCTCCTTGCCGTGCAGATCGGCGAGCTCGCGCTCAAGCTCGACGATCGGGCGGTGGGTGCCGGAGATGTTGCGGGTGCCGCCGGCGCCGGCGCCGTGCGCGCGCGCCGCGCGGATGCTGGCCTCGATCACCGCGTCATGCCCGCCCATGCCGAGATAATCGTTGGAGCACCAGATCGTCACTTCGCGAGGATCGTGCTCTTCTCCGGCCGGACGCCACAACGCTATCGGAAAACGGGCGGCGTCGCGCTCGAGATTGGCGAAAATGCGATAGCGGTCCTCCCGCTTCAAATCGGCGATCGCCGCCTCGAATCGCGAATGATAATCCATCGCAGCCTGCCCTTGCCCTGAGTCGCCGTCGGCGGCTCCCGTTCTACTCGGCCCTTGGACCCTATAATCCAAATGCCCCGAGCAACGCGAGCCCCCTGACGTTTTGTCGTAGCCGGAATCTTTCCCGGCGAAACTGCGGCAGGGATGACCGGATTTTCGCCCATCGCGCTTGATCAAGCGCAAGCTCCGGGCTTTTCTGTTTCGCCGCCGCGTCATGGCGGCGCGACGAATGGTCACAGCCTCGCCGGCGCGCCATTTTTCCGGCAGAGTACGCGCAATCCAAGGAGTTCCGAGCATGAGATTATTGGGCAAGGTCGCGGTGGTCACCGGCGCGGCGAGCGGCATCGGGCGCGCGAGCGCGTTGGCTTTCGCCTCGGAGGGGGCGAAGGTGGTGGCGGTCGACCGCGCGGTCGCTGGGCTCGCGGAGACGGCGCGCGAGATCGGCGAACTCGGCGGAACCGCGCTCGCCCATCCCGCCGACATCGCCGTGGAGGCGGAGGTCGCGCGCTATGTCGAACTGGCGCAGGAGACCTTCGGCGGGCTCGACATTGTCTACGCCAACGCCGGGATCGGCGGCGGGCTGACGCCGCTCCTGGAGCAAACGGTCGAGCTGTGGAGCGAGGTGCTGCGCGTCAACCTGATCGGCCCGTTCCTGGCGATCAAGCACGCAGCGCCCGTGATGGCGGCGAAGGGGCGCGGCTCCATCGTGCTGACGGCCTCCGTCGCCGGGCTTCGCGCCAGCGCCGGCGGCAGTCCCTACGCCGCAAGCAAGGCCGGCGTCATCAGCCTCGCGCAGACGGCGGCCAACGCGCTCTCCGGCACGGGCGTGCGCGTCAACGCGATCTGTCCCGGCCTCATCGAGACCGGCATGACCAAGCCGATGTTCGACCACGCCCGCGCCAAGGGCTCGGAGGGCAAGATCGGCCAGCTTAACCCGTTGAAGCGCGCCGGCGCGCCCGAGGAGATCGCGGCCATGGCGCTGTTCCTCGCCAGCGACGAGGCTTCCTACGTCAACGGGCAAGCCTTCGCGGTTGACGGCGGCCTGTCGAGCACGCATCCGTTCACCGTCCCGTGGCGTTGAGCGCGCGCGGCGGCGGGGAGAAAGCGACGTGAAGACCCAGATCGTGGTTGTCGGAGGCGGCGCGGGCGGGCTGGAGCTGGTGCGAAAGCTCGGCGCCAAGCTCGGCCGCGAGGCGTTCGACGTCATCCTCGTCGAGCGCAGCCGCACCCATATCTGGAAGCCGCTGCTGCATGAGGTCGCCGCCGGCGCGCTAGACGCCAATATGGACGAGGTCGGCTATGGCAGCCACGCCAACCGCTGGGGCTACCGTTTCTTCTTCGGCGCGATGGAGGCGATCGACCGGGAGGCGCGGCAGGTCGTCATCGCCCCGATCCTCGACGAGAGCGGCGCCGAGCTGATCGGGCGCCATCGCATCCGCTACGATTACCTCGTGATCGCCGTCGGCTCGGTGTCGAACGATTTCGGCACGCCCGGCGTCATGCAGCACTGCCTGTTTCTCGAAGACCGGGAGCAGGCCGACCGCTTCCGGCTCAAGCTGCTCAACCACTGCCTGCGCGTCTCGCGCGCGCTGGCCGAGGATCCCTCGGCTGACGCCTATGTCGACGTCGCCATCGTCGGCGGCGGGGCGACCGGGGTGGAACTCGCCGCCGAGCTCTACAACGCCGCCTCCGCCCTCAAGCACTACGGGTTGGAGGTGTTCGACGAGCGCCGGCTGCGGGTGACGCTCATCGAGGCGGGGCCGCGCATACTGCCGGCGCTGCCGGAGAAGCTGGCTCAGGCCGCCAAGCAGGAGCTGACGGCGCTCGGCGTGCGGGTGCTCGAAGGCGCGGCCGTAACCGAGGTGACGCGGGACGCGATGCGCACGGCCGGCGGCGAGGAGATCCACGCCGACATGCCGGTTTGGGCGGCGGGCGTGCGCGGGCCCGAGCTTTTGCAACGTATGGACGGGCTGGAGGCGACGCGCAGCAACCAGCTCGTGGTGCTGCCGACCCTGCAAACCACTCGCGACCCGCGCATTTTCGCGATCGGCGACTGCGCCTATTTGAAGCCGGAGGGCGCCGAAAAGCCGGTTCCGCCGCGCGCCCAGGCCGCGCATCAGATGGCGGCGACGACGCTCGCCAATATCCTCAACCTCATCCGCAACGACCCGCTGGAGTCTTTCGTCTACCAGGATCGCGGCTCGCTGGTGTCGCTGAGCCGGTTCTCGACCGTCGGCAGCCTCATGGGCAATCTCGTGGGGGGCCGCATGGCGATCGAGGGGCGGCTGGCGCGGCTCGTCTATCTCTCGCTTTACAACATGCATCTTCTGGCCATTCACGGCTGGCTGAAGGGCGTGGCGCTCATCGCCCTCGGCCACGCCAACCAGGTCGTGCGACCGAGGTTGAAGTTGCATTGAGGGGCGCTTTCGAGCGAAACGGGCGCTCGCAAATGGGGAGCGCTTGATGTCGGAGTCTTTTGACGTCGTTGTCGCCGGCGGCGCGGCGATGGGGTCGTCGCTGGCCTATCATCTTACCGCCGATCCCGGCTTTTCCGGCCGCGTGCTGGTGGTGGAGAAGGATTTCACCTACGCCCGCGCCGCCACCTCGCTGTCGCTGAGCTCGATTCGCCAGCAGTTCTCCTCGCCCATCAACATCCGCGTCGGCCTCGCCGGCGTCGCGTTCCTGAAGGCCGCCAAGCAGACGCTGGCCGTCGACGGCGACGGGCCGGACCTGCCGATCACCGAGAACGGTTATCTTTATCTCGCCACTGGCGCCGGCGTCGAGACGCTGCGCCTCAACCACGCCGCGCAGATCGCCGAGGGCGCCGACATCGTCTTGATGACGCCGCAGGAGACGCGCGCGCGCTTTCCGTTCCTCGAAACGGACGGCGTCGCGCTCGCCTCCTATGGGCTGACGGGCGAGGGCTGGTTCGACAGTTATTCGCTGATGCAGGCGTTCCGCCGCAAGGCGGTCTCGCTCGGGGCGGTCTACCGCCAAGACGAAGTCGTCGAGGTCGAGCGGGAAGGGGCGAATGTGACGGCGGTCAGGCTGGCGAGCGGGCGGCGCGTCGCCTGCGGCGCCTTCGTCAATGCGGCGGGCGCGTCGGGCGCGGCCAGGCTCGCCCGCGCGATGGAGGTTCCGATCCCCGTGGAATCCCGCAAGCGCTGCGTCTTCGTGTTCGACGCCGCCAAGCTCAGCGACAAGTTCCCGCTGCTGATCGACACCAGCGGCGTCTATGTGCGGCCCGAGGGGCGCCACTATGTCGTCGGCGGCCCGCCGCCCGACCCAGACCCCGACACGCAGGATTTCGAGGTCGACTGGCCGCAATTCGAGGAGACGCTGTGGCCGGCGCTCGCCGCGCGCATCCCCGCCTTCGAGGCGCTGAAGCTGGTGCGCGCCTGGGCGGGGCACTACGACCTCAACACCTTCGACCACAACGCCATCGTCGGCCGGCTGCCCGGCTACGACAACGCCTATCTCGCGGCCGGCTTCTCCGGCCACGGCGTGCAGCAATCCCCGGCCATCGGCCGGGGGCTGGCGGAACTCATCGTCCACGGCGGCTATCGCGCGCTGGACCTCTCCGACTTCGCCTTCGAGCGCATTTCCGAAGGCCGGCCGCTCATGGAGCGCAACGTGATCTGATGCGCCTCAGAACTTGTAGTTGAGGCCCGCCCGGAGAATGGAGCCCTCGGTGCGGGCCTGCGAGGTGTAGTAGACGCCATTGAGAGCGGGCGTGCCTTGAACGGCGGCGTTGCCGAGCGCGGTGACGCTGGTTTCGCCAAGATCGTAGAAGAGATATTCGCCCTTGAGCGTTATGTTGTTGGTGATGGCGTATTCGGCCCCGCCGCCGACCGTCCAGCCGGCGCGGGTCTGGTTGTTGGAGCCGTTCCAGGCGAGGGCGGGAGCGGCGTTGGCGACGACCGAACCGCTCGTGTTGACCCCGCCATAGGCAAGGCCGCCGGTGGCGAACAGCATCATCCGGTCGAACGGCGTGACGCCGATGCGCCCGCGCAGGGTGCCGAGGAAATCGAGATCGCGGGTCGCGGAGGTCGTCAACGAGGTTCCGAGAGGCGTGACGGCGCCCGTAAAGCTCGAACTGTTGCGCTGGCCGACGAAATCGATGTCGGTCTCGACGCCCGCGACGATGGCGCCCATCTGATAATTGTACCCGATCTGGCCGCCGCCGATGAATCCGCCGCTATTCGTCGGCAGCGAGTTCGGCGTAAAATTCGGAGCGAACCCGAGGAAGGCGGGCGTGCCGGTCGTCTGCGTGTCCCCCGATTGGGAAAACGCGTAGCCGGCGTTCACGCCGACGTAGAAGCCGGTCCATGAAAAAGCCGGCGTCATGATCGGCGGGGGGGCCGGAGGTTCCTTATGGGTCGGCAAATCGGCCGCGAAAGCCGAGCCGCTGATGAATGCCGCAAATGTGGCGAGTCCGAATATAGATTTCATATCGCTAGCCTCATCCGTTGGAGCGAGACATGGCGTTCACGCGCCTCGGACATGATACGCTCAACCCGTGATTTCCTGACAGTAAACCCGGTCGAATGTTGGCGAATTGGCGACTTTTTTTGAGTGTGCAACTTAAATGTCACATAATCCGTCGAGCGCGATAATAGTGTGGCCGCAAAACATGGGCATTTACAGATATAGAGTAGGCTTGACGCGACATCTCCTTGCGGCGCGCCGCTCAGCGGGCATGAGCCGCGATCGCCTCGACGATCTCCGGCCACAGCGCGCGGGGCAGGGTGTGGCCCATGCGGTCGAGCAGCAGCAACTTGGCGCCGGGGACGGCGCGGGCGGTGGCCTTGCCGCCTTCGACCGACACCAGCGGATCGTCGGCGCCGTGGATCACCAGCGTCGGCGCCTTCACCTGCGCGAGCGCCTCCTTGCGGCTGTCCGAGGCGCCGACGGCGGCCATCTGGCGCACGCCCCCCGGCGGGTTCAGACCGCGCGCGGCCGCCCGCGCGGCGCGGGCGCGCGCGTCCGCTTCGTCGATCGCGTCGGGATAGCCGCGCAAGAGCTCGGCCATCCGCACGTTCGCCTCGATGTAAGCCTCGACGGTCAACGGCGGCGGGGCGGTCATCGCGGCCCAGACCTCGGGCTTGGGCGGCGGCAGGCCGCGCTCGCCGGTCGTCGACATGATCGAGGTGAGCGTGCGCACCCGCTGGGGATGTTGGATCGCGATTAGCTGCGCGATCATGCCGCCCATCGAGGCGCCGACGATATGGGCGCTCTCGATCTCCAGTGCGTCCATGAGCCCGACGGTGTCGGCCGCCATGTCGTCGAGCGTGTAGGGCGCCTTCAGCGGCTCCAGTCCGGCGAAGACCCGCGCGAGATTGGGCGGCGGGGCCGCGATATAGGAGGATTTGCCGATGTCGCGGTTGTCGAAGCGCACGACCCGGTATCCCCGCGCCGCCAGCCGCTGGCAGAGATCGACGTCCCACCACACCATCTGCGCGCCCAGGCCCATGATCAGCATCATCGCCGGATCGGTCGGCGAACCGAAGGTCTGATAGCAAAGGGTCAAGCCATTGGCTTCGGCGAGCTGCTCTCCGGCGTCGAGTCGCGTCATGGACATAAGCGGGCTCCTGGGGGATAGGGTTCAGCTATGAACGCCAGCCGGTCGGGGCGTCAAATCGGGAGGCGGCATGGATACGATCGCAAGATGGCGGGAGATCGCCAAGACCCACGATGTCGCGGCGCTTTCGGGGCTTCTCGCCGAGGATGTCGTATTCCGCTCGCCGGTGGTCCACACGCCGCAGCGCGGCCACGCGATCACGCTCAAATATCTCATCGCCGCCTTCCATGTGCTCAACAACGCGAGCTTCGCCTATATTGGCGAGTGGCGCGCCGAGCGCTCGGCGGTGCTGGAATTCACCACCACGATCGATGGAATCGAGCTTGACGGCGTCGACATCATCTCCTGGGGCGAGGACGGACGAATCGTCGATTTCAAGGTGATGGTCCGGCCGCTGAAGGCGATCAACCTGCTGCATCGGCTGATGGGGGAAAGGCTCGCGGGTTAGGGCCGTAAGGGCGCGAAGGCCTGCCGCTCCAGCCTTTTGTGCAGCCGCGCCATCAGCGCGGCGGCGAACAAAGGCGTCGCCAGATTGAGGATCGGCACGGCGACGAAGGCGGCGACGATGAGCCCCGCCAGGAACACCGGCGTCGCGAAATAGCGCCGCATCGCGCGCGCCTCTCGCGCCGGGCGGAAGCGCATCGCCGCCAGCTCGAAATATTCGCGGCCGAGCAGATAGGCGTTGGCGGCGAACCACGCGGCGAGGCCCATTCCGGGAATGAAGAACAGCACCAGCGCCGCCAGCATCACCGCGAGCGTCAGCGCGGCGAAGCGCAGCGAGGCGATCGTCGCCTCCCACAGCGGCGCGGCCCGCCCCGGCGGCCCGTTCGGATCGACCTCGCGTTCGACGATGGCGGCGACCTCGTCGAAGAAAAAACTCGCCACCAGCGAGGTCGTCGGCGCCGCGAGCACCGCGAGCCCCGCGACCAGCCCGAGACCTATCGCGACCGATATCGCCGTGGCGAGCCAGCCGTGCGAGACATCGACGAAATGCAACGCGATCCTGTCGAGCGCGAAGCCGCCGACGAGCAGCACCGCGAGCGTCAGCGCAACGGACTTGATCATCACGCCGCGAAAAGGCGGCGAGAAGACGTCGTTGAAGGAATCGAGGGCGTCCTGAAGCATCACCGGTCATGTGGGACGGCGAAGCGCGGAAGTCCAGGGCGGCGAGATCGTCGGTCGATCGTCTCCCCGGCCCCGCAGGCGGCGCCGGCGCGGACCGGTCGTCTCGACAACGATTCCCCGGGATCGACGAGGACGGGCGTATCGGGCGCTGGAAGCGGCGGAGCCAAGCGGGACGCTAGCAGACGCTAAGGCTCATTTACCCACAAATGTG
>Ga0207433_10013792_pt1 | contig 11817 bp, 10 predicted proteins | sample YelNatPaOPGAMG01_FD_187559 | JGI IMG/M metagenome (GOLD analysis project Ga0207433, IMG submission 187559) | Hot spring thermophilic microbial communities from Obsidian Pool, Yellowstone National Park, USA - OP-RAMG-01 (SPAdes) (version 3) | ecosystem: Environmental > Aquatic > Thermal springs...
CGAAGTTCGTGGATTACACCGTCACGGGAAACGTCCCGCAGAGGACGGGCAACCGGTACCCCTACGTCACCCCCTTCGACACCTTCCGCACGCGCGACGGGCACGTTTTCATCATATGCGTGGGAGACCACCCCTTCCGCAGCCTCTGCGAGGCCATGGGCAGGCCGGAGCTGGCCGAGGACGAGAGGTTCCGCGACCTCTTCGCGCGCAACGCCAACGAGCCCGCCCTGAAGGAGATAATCGAGGAGTGGTCGAGCGGGCTGTCCACCGCCGAGGCATGGGAGCTGCTGCAGGAGCACGGCGTGCCCGGGGCGCCCATACAGGACGTGAAGCAGGTGGTCGAGCATCCCCACACGCAGGCGCGAGGCATGCTGGTGGAGCTGGATCAGCCGGGCGCAGGGGTCATAACCGCCTTCGGCCCCGCGGTCAAGGCGGCGCGGAGCGACATACGGCCCCGGGGGCCCGCGCCCGCCCTGGGGGAGCACAACCGCTGGCTGCTCAGCGAGGTCCTGGGCAAGGACGAAGCGGAGGTGGAGCGCATACTTGCGTCGGGAGCCATGGGCTGAGCTCCCCGCGTGGCATTCCCGTTCCCTTAACCTTTATTATGGGCATAAGGTTACCCTGTCCTTCCCCTTCTAATGGGCGCGGTGAAATCTGTTTTATCCCTGCAGTTTTATTCTGGCTTATCCGCCGCGACACAAAGGGGGCCACCGCCATTGGCATATTTTTGATGTTTGGAAAGACCTAAAAGAACAACATCATTGTCCACGACCTTTCCCATATAGACATAGATCTTTCACTTTAGGATATCATAAAGAACTCGCCGGAGGGCTAAATCGGCCTAAGTATATACCATATAAGGGGACCATGGCATATTATGGATTTACAAGCAATTCGTTGCAGTAACGTTTTCCTAGCTCACTCACTGCAACCCGTCGATGTAGCCGGCCAACTGCGGCTCCGGCAAGGTTTAATGCTTGTTTTCCTAGTTCTCTCACTGCAACGACTCCGGCCCCCCGGACCCAAGGGTGGCCGCCTACGCGCTTCAATGCTTGTTTTCATTGCTCTCTCGATGCAACCCTCGAGGTCAAAACAATTAATCCTTACGATTTTGCGCTTCAATGCTTGTTTTCATTGCTCTCTCGATGCAACCCATCGTGGGATGTGAGTTTTATTTCGTTCCCGACCGAGCTTCAATGCTTGTTTTCATTGCTCTCTCGATGCAACCTGCGGGTGAGAAGCTCTGGATCAGGACGGGTACCCTGCTTCAATGCTTGTTTTCATTGCTCTCTCGATGCAACAAGGAGAAGACGCTGCCCCCCCGGAATCCAAAGGAATCGCTTCAATGCTTGTTTTCATTGCTCTCTCGATGCAACCATCGAGGCTGATTGCTTACCGCATGACAAGGACGAGCTTCAATGCTTGTTTTCATTGCTCTCTCGATGCAACCACGGATTGCCCGTGCCGTGGGGGTGGCCTAAATGGGCTTCAATGCTTGTTTTCATTGCTCTCTCGGTTCGTGTAAAGAATAGGTGGGTTTAGGGAGAGATCTCCAAAATAGGAGAGAAACCTCTCTGATATCCTGATGGAAAACCAAAACCGAACCAGGAAGGAGAAGTCATAGAAAAAGTCAACCCCAGGACGTGTTAGGGCCGGATTTGTGTTTTTGGCAGTAGTCGGACAAGCCCTCGGAGTGCCTCGTCATCCGAGGGAAGCTGTGATGAGGAACCACGATATGTTACTCTTGGTTCAGGGCCACTCGACCTCTCGCAGCGGCCTTGTGAGGCCTTGGGGCGGTGGCCCTCTTGTAACGGATAGGCATGACCTTCTCGCAGAAGGAGAGGTCCTTCTCCTCGATAAAACAGCCCTTCTCCCGGTCCACGAAGCGTACCTCGAACCCCTCCTCCGGGTACTCGTAGGCGGGGTCGTAAGGCTTGCCGCTCATGAGCACTCCGTAGATGATGTGGGTCAGCTTGCGCATGGCCGATCCCAGAGCCACCATACGCTCCTTGCCCTCCGCCACCTTGGACCAGTAGAAATGCTTGATGGTGTTGTCCGGAGAACGGGGGGAGATGGCCGCAAGCACCGATAGGTAGACGGCCTGGTTCAGATAACGGTTGCCCTTCCTGGTCATACGGGGCTTTCCAAGCCTTGAATCCCCCGATTCCCGAAGCTCCGGGTAGGCCCCCACGTAGCCCACCAGATGCTTGGCGGAGGGAAAGCGCCCCACGCTCTTTATCTCCGCCTCCATCACCGCCGCCTGCAGGGGGCTTATCCCCGGGATGGTGAAGAGGGGGGTGGCGGGGAAGGCTTGATAGAGCTCGGCGATCTTCTCCTCCAGGGCGGAGAGCTCCTCCCTTATGCGGAGGAGGTTGGCCGCTATGGAGCGCAGGGCGAAGCCGATTCCAGGTCCCTCCTGCGAGGCACAGGAGCGGACGGCCAGTTCCTTCGCTTCCCGGGCGAACTTCTCCCCCAGCCGGGAATCCTTCTTCCCGAAGGTGAGGGAGGCGATCTCGGATACCTCCGCCCGGCGCACCTCGTAGGCGGTGGGGAAGTGCATGAGCAGGGCCAGATATCTGAGGCCCGCGCCCCGCTTGACCTTGCCGCAGAGCTCCGGGAAGGCCTGCTTCAGGTACCTGTGCAGGTGATTTAGGTAGCGGGCATGCTCGGCCACCTTGAGCTTGCGGAAACGGCAGAGCTCGCAGAGGTCCAGATACTCGGCCGGAAGGTCGGGCGCCGCGGGGGGCTCGAAGGTGGCCACGAAGCGGGCTATGGACCGGGCGTCGGTGGAATCGGTCTTCACCCGGTTTAACTCCAGCTCACGGAAGCGCCTGGTCTGAAGGGGATTTAGGAGGGAGAGCTTCACCCAGGGCAGGCATCTTCTGAAGAAGGAGAAGATGTTGCGCCAGTAGATCCCGGTGGCCTCCGCCCCTCCGTGGAAGGCAGCCTCCGGATACCTCTCCCGGAGCTTCTCCATCTCCTCCCCGAGGGCCTCGAAGCCCTCCAGATCGTCGGAGATGGTGAGCTCCCTTCCCAGGGGGTTCTTGTCCTCATCGAGGAAACACAGTCTGTGGAACCTTCCCCCCACGTCCAGTCCGAAATAGATCTTTTCCACATCGCCTCCTTTCTTTTTGTCGGGAGGCCTCCGGGAACCCGCGACTCCAGCCTTGCGCAATGATCAGAGGTCTAAGCCCCAGGAAGTCTATCAGGAATCGGTCGCGGATTCCGGAGGACCAGTCTCCTTCCAAGGGTCTTCGCCCTAAGGAACCTCCGAGGCCTCCCCCGACACTTTGTCTGTCATTCTAAACGGAAAAGCCGCCCACACAGGGCGACTTTTTCTATACAAGGTTTCTCTCAATGAAAATGGTAGCAGAAATGGTGGAAAAAGTTCTCGCGGGAGAGATGGATTTCCCGCTCCTGGAGAAAACCACCTGGCAGGAGAGCCTGAAGGCGGGGAGGGAGGCCCTGCAGAGGATCCTCGAGGCTTTGGATGATGCCCTGCTCAAGAACCGGCCACCGGGCCTCAAGGTCCTGGGCAAGAAGCGGCGCAGGATCCTCACCCTCATGGGGGAGATCACCTTCAGCCGCCGCTACTACCGTGACCGGGAGGGAGGGCACCGCTTCCTCCTGGACGAGCTGCTGGGGATGGAGGCCAGAAGCCACCTGAGCCCCCAGGTGGAAGAGGCGGCAGCCATGTTGAGCGCCTATCTTCCCTACCGGGCGGCCTGCGAGGCCATGTCCTTCTTCTCTCCGGACACCCCCACCCCCACCACCTTCATGAACCGGGTCCGCGAGCTGGGGGAGAGATACTCCAGCGAGCAGAGGGAGGGGGCGGAGGCCCTCTTCTCCTGGGGCGAGCTCCCGGCCACCGAGGGGCGCAAGGCGGAGGTCCTCTTCTGCGAGCTGGACGGCACGCCCTTCAACCTGCAGCGGGAGGAAAGAAGAAAGGGGGAGCTCAAGCTGGCCATCACCCACGAGGGCTGGGAGGAGAGGGGCGACGGGGAGTACGCGCTCAAGGAAAAGCGCATCCATATGGGGGTAGCCTCCGCGCACGACTTCGCGCGTACCCACATCTACGACCTCGCCACCCGCTGGGACCTGGGGGGCGTGGCCCGCTTCGTCGTGGGGGGAGACGGCGCCCCGCTGGCCAAAGAGGCCGCGGATCTCGCTCCACGCTCCCTCTTCCAGCTGGACCGCTTCCACTTAAAGAGGGCCCTCCTGCGCGCCCTCGCCCCGCAGAGCGGGCTCGCCTCCGAGGTCTATGAGCTCGCCACCTGCGGGAGGCAAGAGGAGGCGCTTGAGGTCCTCGAGCGGGAGCGGGAGGGCTCGGAGCCAAAGAGGCAGCTGGCCATAGGCCGGCTCATCTCCTATCTCCGGTCCAACCAGGAAGGCCTTGTCGACTGGCGGGAGCGCCTGCCGGGCATGGGAGGGGAGGCCCGGGGAATGGGGGCCATAGAGGGCAACATAGACAAACGGATCGCCAACCGCTTCAAGAAAAGGGGCATGCGCTTCACGGAGAGGGGCGCCCATTCCCTGGCCAAGGTGATAGAGCTCAAGCACAATGGCATGCTGGCCAGCCGCATCCGTGAAAGGGGGGATGAAAAGGGGGCCAGAAGGAAAAGGGACGGGGTTTTAAGGGCATCATCCCTCATCCGGGAAAGGCTTGTCCAAGACCCCGAGCATTGGTTGCAAGTGCATATGCCGGCCCTTTATGGTCCTGATCCCGATGAGCCTTGGGTGAAGGTCCTGAGGGGCATCAGTCAATTCTCAAAGGCAGTGTGATGTTTTCCATCGGGAGTATTTCCTACCATGTCTTTACACGAACAAAACCCGGGTGAAGCGGGTGCAAGGGGATCCAAAATGCTATGATAGGAATGGAGGTTTCCTCATCATGAACAGAAGCATGGATTGGCTGGAGCAGGCGGAAAGAGACCTCTCCAAGGCAAGGCTGGATCTTGAACATTCCTACTTCGAATGGGCCTGTTTCACCTCCCAGCAGGCAGCGGAAAAGGCGGCCAAGGCCCTGGGCATGTCCAGGCAACTCACTATTTGGGGACTTGCGGTGAGCGCCATCCTGCGTGCTCTTAGTGAGGCGATGGAGATACCGGAAGAACTGGTAAGCTTGGCCCAGGTTCTCGACGCCTATTACATCCCTTCCCGTTATCCCAACGGGTTCGACAACGGCAAACCGGCAGATTATTACAACCGGAAAATGGCATCGGAGGCCGTAGATGCGGCGGATAAGATCATTCGGTTCTGCCGTGAGCATATGGCTTGACCGGGAATCGGCCATTGCAGAGCTGAGACAGGCCGCCATCAGGCTTAAGGATTCCTGTCCCGAGGTAAAAGAGGTAAGGCTGGTCGGTTCCCTGGCCCGCGGCGACCACACCGGAACCAGTGACGCCGATATCCTCCTGGTCCTCCGGGAAAGCAGGCTGAACCCCGTGGAAAGACTGCGGCGGTATATTCCTTGCTTCCACTCGGGGTTAGCCGTGGATATATTGCCCTTCACCGAAAGGGAGCTGGCTCTCCTGGACATGCGGGAAACCGGGCACGTACGGGGTTTGATGGAGGGAAGCATTCTCCTGGCTTGACCCTTCAACGACCTCCCCGGGGCTCCGGGCTCACGGAATCCGCCGCGTCGAAAAAGGCTCTCTCCTTAATGACTCGGCCCTTTGGGGGCCGGATCACCGCCGGCTAAATGCGGATCGGGGTTCTCGAGCGGCTCGAAGATGTAGCCCACGCCGCGCACGGTGCGGATGTAGGTGCGCCCCTCGCGCTCTATCTTGGAGCGGATGCGCCGGATGTGCACGTCCACGGTTCGCGCTCCGCCGAAGTAGTCGTAGCCCCACACCTGTTCCAGCAGCGTCTCGCGGGTGAAGACCTTACCCGGCCGGGCGGCCATGAAGCGCAACAGCTCGAACTCCTTGTAGGTGAGCTCGACGGGCATCCCGTCCAGCCTGGCCTCCCACCGCTCCTCGTCGATGACCAGGCCCCCCCTCGGCGCTCCCTCCTCTCCCGCGCTTAGCCGCCTCACCCGCGCTTTTATCTCCTCGCCCGTCGCTCCCTCGAGGACGAAGTCGTCCAGCGCCACTTCCCCGCCCACGCCCCTCAACTGGTCGAAGCGGAGGACGGCCAGTATCCTGACTCCCTCCGGCAGGTACCTCTTGAGTTCGGCCACCCGTCCTCTCCAGTCCCTCGGCTGCTCCGTAAGGTCCAGGAGGAGGACGTCGCCCGCCCGGGGCTCGTCCCGACGCGGAAGGTAATCGGCGAGCTCGCAATCCTCTTTCAGGAGGTCGCGGAAGAGCTCCCTCTTCGCACCGTCGCTGGAAAGATATACCTTCACCCGCCATCCACCTCTTGAATCCCTCTCTCTCAGGATATACGAAAGGCGGCGTCATCCCAAGCCGATCTCACCTTTCACCGAGAATGAACGTTCCCCCACCCCCGCCGGATGCCAACGGTCCCGGTCGCGTCCGCCGGACGCCGGGCACGGGAAGGGCACTAATCTCGTGGGGTCGGTAACACCCGGGTACGGGGTGGATGGAGCCCAGGCCGTCGTGTGCCTGCCCCGGGGCCGGGGCGGCCGTCAGTAGGCGTAAAGACCTCCGAAGGGACGGTGCGACCTGGCGTATATCTTGATGAATTCGCCATTGAGGATGGCGCCGGAGTCGGCACCGAAATAGCCCGCGTACTCCTCCACGTAGGGCCGCATGAGTTCCTTGTCCTCTTCCGTGGCCGGGACGGCCGCCGCCTCCTTGCCCAGCTGGTGTTCCTCCACTTCGCCCCGCATGAATATGAGGCCGCCGTGCATTCCCGTCCCGATGTGCCGGGCCTTGAACCTGGTCTTCCCCTTCTTCCCCAACCCCAGGACGATGACCAGGCCGCCGGCCATGTACTCGCCCAGGAAGTCCTGGGTCTCGCCCCCGATGACCAGCACGGGGCGCAACCTGCGGTATTCCTTCATGTGTATGGCCGCCCGGTAGCCCACGCCGTCACGTATGAATATCTTGCCCCCCCTCATGCCCATGGCCACGATATCGCCCGCGCGCCCGTGCACCACTATGAGGCCGCTGTTCATGGTGTTGCCCACCCCGTCCTGGGCGTTGCGGTTCACCGTGATCTCCGGCCCGTCCATGAAGGCGCCCAGGTCGTTGCCCGGCACCCCGTGCACCGTGATGCGCACCGGCGTCCGGACACCGGAACCTATGTAGCGCTGCCCGAAGACGTGCTCCACCACGATCTCCTCCACTCCCTCGGAGGCCGCCCCCTTTATCATGTTGTTCAGCTCGCGGTAGTGGAGGTGGCGGGCGTTGATGCGCACCTTACCGTCGATGCGCATGAAGACGCCCGGGAGCCCGGCGTGATGGTCGACGTCGATCTTCATGGTCCTCCAACCTCTCCCCTTCTCGTCGTCCGCTGTCCTTCGTTGCTTTACTTCTTCGAAGGTGCCCGGATTCCTTCTCCCCGGACTTTTTCCCGCTCCGGCCCGCTCCCCTCCCGCCTCAGGGCGTCCGCCAGCTTCCCGGCGCGTCGCGGCGGCTGCCGCATCGCCTTTTCCCGCCCTTCAGTCCGAAGTCCGGCGGGGAACGCGTTTCCGGCTCACAAACACCGGACGTCCCTTGGCCGGTGCATGTTCCCGCCGCCCGAGTAAATCTCCTTCCGGTTCAGGTCCCGGCGTGCTTGATGCCCAGGATGTCCAACTCCTCCTGGGTGAGGCCCACCCCGCGCAGGCGGAGGCGGTTGCCGCGCAGGCTCTCTATGGCGTTTATGCCCATCCCGCCCAGCATCTCCATGATCTCGTGGGACCAGGCATTGAGCAGGTTGACCAGCCTCCTGGCCCCCACGTCCGGGTTGAGGCGTTTGGAGAGATAGGGGTCCTGGGTGGCGATACCCCAGTTGCACTTCCCGGTGTAGCACTTCTGGCACACGTGGCAGCCCATGGCCACCAACGCCGCCGTGCCGATGTAAACGGCATCCGCCCCCAGGGCGATGGCCTTGACCACGTCGGCCGAGGAGCGGATGCCTCCCGCCACCACGATACTGGCCCGGTTGCGGATGCCCTCCTGCCTCAGCCGGTCGTCCACCGCCGCCAGCGCCAGCTCGATGGGGATGCCCACGTTGTCCCTTATCATGGTGGGGGCGGCCCCCGTTCCGCCCCGGATGCCGTCCAGGACAATGATGTCCGCCCCCGCCCTCACCATCCCCGAGGCGATGGCGGCGGAGTTGTGTACCGCGGCTATCTTCACCGATACCGGTTTCTCCCAGTGGGTGGCCTCCTTGAGGGCGTATATGAGCTGCGCCAGGTCCTCTATGGAATAGATATCGTGGTGGGGGGCGGGCGACAGGGCGTCCGTCCCCTTGGGGATCATGCGCGTGCGGGATATCTCCGCGCTCACCTTCTCCCCGGGGAGGTGCCCGCCGATCCCCGGCTTGGCCCCCTGCCCGATCTTTATCTCCAGGGCCGCCGCCACTTCCAGGTAGTCGGCGTGTACCCCGAAGCGCCCCGAGGCCACCTGGCAAATGGTGTGGTCCCCGTACTTGTAGAGATTGCGGTGCAGCCCGCCCTCGCCGGTGTTGTAGTAGGTGCCCGCCTCGGTGGCCGCCCGCGCCAGCGACTCGCAGGCGTTGTAACTTATGGCCCCGTAGGAGATGGCCGAGAACATGATGGGCGTCTCCAGCCTCAGCTGGGGGGTCAGCCTGGTCTTCAGCGACGGCTTGCCTCCCTTCCTACCCACCTGGAGGGCGTCCGGCTTGGCTCCCAGGTAGGTGCGCAGCTCCATGGGCTCGCGCAGGGGGTCGATGGAGGGGTTGGTCACCTGGCTGGCGTCGAGAACCATGCGGTCCCAGTAGATGGGATAATCCTTGTCGCAACCCATTCCGGTCAGCAGCACCCCGCCCGTCTCCGCCTGCTTGTAGATGTTGTGCAGGACCTCCCGCGTCCAGTTGGCGTTGGGGGGGATCTGGGTGGGGTTGTGTTGCACCACCAGCGCGTTGGTGGGGCACAGGGTGGCGCAGCGCAGGCAACCCACGCACTTGCTCTCGTCGGCGAAGACGGCGTCCTCCTCCTCATCGTACCAGTGCACGTCGAAGGCGCACTGGCGCACGCACACCTCGCAGCGTATGCACCGGTAGTCGTCGCGGTGGATCAGGAACTGCGGCAGTATGTAGCTCTTCAAGTCTCCGTGACCTCCGGATCGTTCAAGCGGGTTCCATCCCGCTTATGCTCAAGACCTTGGCCGTCTCCTCCTCTTCCCCTCCCGCGGCCACCACCTCCAGCTGGGCTACGATGGGCTCTCCGCCATGAGGTATCCAGGTATCCTCGATGGAGTCGTCCACCAGGTGCATGGGGGCCTCCTCCGAGGAGATGTACATGAAGTCCCCGTTGCGCCCGGCCACCAGGGGCCGCAGGCGGATGCGGTCGGTGAGGCCTATCATCTGCTCGCGGTTGGAGATGATGATGCTGAAGGGGCCGTTCAGGAGCAGGGAACCGTAGGTCTGCCGCAGGGCGGTGTGCAGTTCCCTTTCCTGCGCCGGCATGCGGTCTATCTCCTCCCATAGGGGCGCGGCCAGAACCTTGGCCATGTCCTCGATGGACAGGCCGTGGCGCCGCACCAGCAGGTCAACCGCGTACGCTATGACCTCGGTGTCCGTGTGCAGGGTGCAGATGTAGCCGAACATCTCCAGGTAACGCCTGTTGATGCCGTAAGAGGATATCTCCCCGTTGTGCACCACCGACCAGTCGAGGATGTTGAAGGGGTGGGCGCCTCCCCACCACCCCTGGGTGTTGGTGGGGAACCTGCCGTGGGCCACCCAGATGTACCCCTCGTATTCGTCCAGGCGGAAGAAGCGCCCGATGTCCTCGGGAAAGCCGACCCCCTTGAAGACACCCATGTCCTTGCCGCTGGAGAAGACGAAGGCGCCGTCGATCTTCACGTTGATGTGCATCACCGCCTGGACCACGAAGTCGTCCATGTCTTCGATATCGCACGCCAGGTTCTCCCTGGGCTGCAGGAAGTACCGCCAGAGCAGCGGCGGGTCGGAGACACCCTCGCAGGTGCGGGTGGGTATGACCTCCGCCCCCTCCACGCTGAAGGCTCCCTTCAGGAACTCCTCCGTCTCCGCCTTGGCCCCCTGGTCGTCGTACATCATGTGCATGCAGTAGAGCTCGGCGTACTGGGGATATATACCGTAGGCCGCGAAGCCGCCGCCCAGGCCGTTGCTCCTCTCCTTCATGTTGGCTATGGCGGTGATCATGGGTTCGCCGGTGAACTTCTCGCCCCGGATGTTCATCATCCCGAATATGGAACAACCGGAAAAGTCCTTGTCGTCCCGGAAGACGGCCCTCCTGAGCACGGCTCTCACCCCTTTCTCCCCTTCCCCGCCGCGCGGGAGGCCTTCCCGCCCCCGACCCCGCCCGGCTCCGCCGCCTTGGAGAGGCCGGCGACAACTTCAACGATGCGCTCCTGTCTCACCGCGCGAGGGAAATGTATGTGCCCGAACCCCTCCTCCAGGAGGAAGTTCTTCACCCTTCGTACGTTGGCCCTCTCCTGGATGAGGGAAGTGAGTATGCCCGCCCTCTCGATGTTCCCGGCCACCAGCATGCCCGTCAGCACGCCGTTGCGCAACACCACCTTGCGGTAGTCCCCGTCCTCCCCCACGCGGTCTATGACCTCGTAGGAAGGATCGGGGGGGTTGACCACTCCCGCCGAGAGCACCGGCAGGCCGAAGAACTCCACGGCGTTCATGGAGTTGCTCCCCGGGTAGGTGGCTTCCTTCCCCGCCATGTTCAGCCCGGCGTACTTCCCCTGCAGCGCCGCCACCGGCCAGAGGGCGTTGACCGCCGGCTCCCCCCGCACCAGGTCCACGGCCTTGGCGGTATCCCCGGCGGCGAAGACCCCCTCGTGCGAGGTCCGCAGGTGTTCGTCAACCAGGATGCCGCCGGAACAGCGTATACCGCCCTCCTCTGCCAGCTCGCTCCGCGGCCTCACCCCCACGGCCACGACCAGGAGGTCGAAGTCCAGTTCGGCACCCCCTTCCAGCACCGCCCTACCGCGGTGCCCGCCCCGCGGCTCCACCCGGACCACGCTCTCGCCGGTCACGATGCCTATGCCCCTGGAACGGCAGCGCTCGGCCACCATGGCCGACGCCCTGGCGTCCAGGGCCATGGGGAGGACGCGCTCCATCTTCTCCACCACGGTGACCTCCGCTTTCCGGGCATGCAGCGCCTCCGCCGCCTTCATCCCTATGAGGCCGGCGCCCATCACCAAGGCCCTTACCGGTCTCGCGGTGAGCCTCAGGAGCCGCTTGGCGTCGTCCCAGGAGACGAAGGTCAGGTAGTCCACCGCCTCCAGGCCTTCCACGGGCGGGATGAAGGGCTTGAAACCCGTGGCCAGGAGGAGCCTGTTCCACCTGTAGCTCTCGCCCTTCTCCGTGACCAGCGTCCTACGGCGGAGGTCCAGGGCTTCCACCCTGACGCCCCTGTGGAAATCCGCTCCCATCCTGCGGTAAAAACTGGCAGAGCGGTAATACATCCCCCGGGAATCTATGACCCCGGCCACGAGGTAGGAGATCAGGGGGCGCGAATAGCAGCGGTAATCCTCCTCCCCGAAGATGGCCATGCTGCCCTCCTCGTCCAGGGAACGGATGGCCTCGCAGGCGTTGACCGCCGCGGCGGAGTTTCCGATTATGCAGTAACGGTAAGTGTCCATCTCCTACCCCTGTTCTCTCTTCCTGCGGGGTCTGAGCCTCGCGCCCTCACTCTTCCACCAGCACCAGGGCTTCGTTGGGGCAGTTGGCCACGCAGGCGGGGACCTC
>Ga0207433_10013793_pt1 | contig 11816 bp, 9 predicted proteins | sample YelNatPaOPGAMG01_FD_187559 | JGI IMG/M metagenome (GOLD analysis project Ga0207433, IMG submission 187559) | Hot spring thermophilic microbial communities from Obsidian Pool, Yellowstone National Park, USA - OP-RAMG-01 (SPAdes) (version 3) | ecosystem: Environmental > Aquatic > Thermal springs >...
AATTCCCCACGCCTGCGGCGTGGCTCATGTGGTATCGCTTACTAGGCCCACCACCACGTTCCACCCCCGACCCATTATCGGGTCAGGCTTTTATGCCACTGTTTACATCTTACGCTCCCCTCTCCTGAAAGGAGAGGGGCAGGGGTGAGGTCGGTTTTCCACGTTTAACATTTTTAGAACCATAGGGGCATAATATTAGAAGCAAGCAGGGAAATCCTCCTCGTTCGCCCGCAACTCCTGATGTGTGTGTTTACCGTGCTAATCGCCCTGTAAGGGCAAATCGAATTAGCCCAAGGTTTTAACCCTGGGTGTAGAGGTATACCAAATATTTGGCGATGCACGCCAGGCATAGACCAAAGAACAAGGTGGAAGCGTTGCATCGCAAAAGGGAAATATCCCAAAAAGCGATTTTGCAAAACCCAATCAAAAAAGATAAAAAGGATAGAAAGTTTAAAGAGATGCTTCGGCTAAGCTGAGCATGACAATACACTCACCGTCATACTCTTACTGTCAACCATCAACTGTCAACCAACAACTTCTTTTAATAATCCCTATCTTTGTCAAAATTTTAGTAATCATGTCTTTTGTTACACTTACTCTTCTTGCTATTGGCCTTTCCTTCGATACGTTTGCTGTTTCTATTACGTTTGGAATTGCTAGAAAGCATATTGTTTTTTGGGAAGCTTTTAGGGTTGCATTGGTTTTTGCATTTTTCCAATCAACCATGCCTCTTTTGGGGTGGGGTTTCGGATTAACTATAAAATCGGTGATTGAACCTATTGATCATTGGTTAGCTCTGGCTTTGCTATGCTTGATTGGCACCAAAATGATCATTGAGGCATTTAGTAAGGATCAAACAAACAACACACTTGATCCTTTAAATCCTAAGGTACTTTTTACCCTTGCATTAGCTACAAGTATTGATGCTTTTGCAGTTGGGATTGGGTTTGTAGCAGTTAATATAAATATTTTACATGCATACCTTATTATAGGTACTGTAACCTTTCTGGTAGCTATGCTTGGCATGCTTTTCGGGAAAAGCATTGGTAGTGTGATCGGGAAAAGGATGGAAATTTTTGGTGGGCTAATTCTAATAGCATTAGGTATAAAAATAGTTATTGAGCATGTTGGATAGGGTTTACACTATAAGATTACGCACCTCCATGGCGTGAATAATAATATCAACAATTTCCTGAACTGAAAGGGTCATAGCATTAAAGGTTATATCAAAACGGGTGTAGTCGGTATCTTTCCCTCCAAAGTAAATTCTAATCTCTTCGCGTTTCTTGTCAATCTCGCGTACGTACAATTCAGCCTCTTTGGGTTCAAAATGATACATCTCCTCAACCCTAAGAACGCGCCATTCAAAAGGTGCTTCCAGGTGAATATGAAGCGATCGAGGAATATCGCGCGTTATTGCAACACCACCTCTACCCAATATCACCACATGTCCCTTTGATGCTTCGGAACGAATAATGCTTTTTACCGTATTTTGTATATGCCTATCGCTTTTATAGTACTTGGTTGACATCGATTCAAGGATTTCCTGCATTATCCCCTTACGCTTGGCCTCAAATACATAGTCAATTTCCTCCTTTGGTAAGTTAAGTTTAGAAGAAGCTATTCGCAAAATATCCTCCTTGGCTAGCCAGCGCCATGCTAGTTCATTTTTCAATCGATACCTTTTATTTAGCTCTTCAATAAGGGTAGATGAAACCTGCTTGCCCGGACAGCCCATTTCGCGGGAGATTGTAATAACAGGACCTGGCTCCTTATACTTATCGCTGGGGCGCTTATTCCATTCCGATAAATATTTGATAAGTGCTATGCTCATACCTATTTTCTATTTGTTCTAAAGTTATAAAAATTCAGGGGCAAAGTCAATAAAAAAGGAGTTAGAAAAACTAACTCCTTTAGTGTACTGTTTAATAGGGTTTTAAACACTAGCCGTAGGCAAGGTAAAGAAAAACTTACTACCCTTACCCGGCTGACTCTCTGCCCAAATTTCGCCTCCATTCATCTGAACAAACTCTTTGCAAAGTATAAGCCCTAATCCGGTACCCTTCTCATTTTTTGTACCGGGAGTGGAGGTTATCTGGGTTCCAAAAAGTTTCTGGAGTACATCGTCGGTCATACCCATTCCGGTATCCTCCACGCAAACGGTGACCTTTCCTCCACCTACTGAATTCCAAATAGTTATTTTATCACCAGCATTGCAGAACTTAATGGCATTTGAAATTAAATTTCTGATAACAATGTCGGCCATATCGGTATCGGCAAATACATAGGCTCCCTGTGAGATATTATTCTTTAGCTTAATCTCCTTCGACTCGGCAGCCTCATTCAAAAGTTGAATCCGGGAGTTAACCAGCTGATTTAAATCGAAGTTTTGAGGATTAACCTTTACGCCGTGCATTTGGGTTTTAGCCCAGGTTAATAGGTTCTCAAGCAGCGCTGTAGTATGGTTAACGTTAACCGATAATTCATCGAGAATTTCTTTAAAACTTTCGGGCGTAAAGTGCCCTTCCTTGGCTATATTGAGCATGGTTATCAGCGAGAAAAGGGGACTACGAAGGTCGTGAGCAATAATTGAAAAGAGTTTATCCTTAAGCGCATTCAATTCGCGCAATTCATCAGCCTGCCGACTAATGGCATCACGTTGCCTTGATATTTCGGCATTCTTCTCCTTAAGAAGTCTATTGGCTCTTTGCTTCTGAACATAGGCATAGTACAACGCTGCTGCAAATGCTAACGAAAAAAGGATTAAACCTATATATACCTTTTGAAGCAGCTTTTGGTGCTGGATTACAGCATCGCGAAGCTTCATTTCGGCATTAAGCAATTCTATTTGCATTTGCTGCTCACGGGTAAGTTTTTCAACCTCTTTCAGGTTCTGTTCACGTTCCTCCAATTCCTTGCTGGTTTCAGCAAGTTTTTTTACCGTTTGTTCCTTTTCCTGAACCACCTGATGTACAACCCTCCCGGCACTATCGACTATGGCTTTTGCTTGCTGCTCTTTCTTTCTTATCTCTTCAGCTTGTATTTTCTTGGTAAGCATGGCATACATGCTGAAATACTCGGCAGCTTTTTCGGTATTCTTTAATCCCTCGTATGCCCTATTATAGTTGTAGTAAACATTCCGAAGCAATTTCTGGTCGCCAATCTCCTGTGCTATGGATTCGGTTTTACTTAGCGTTGCCAATGCCCCTTGGAAATTACCCTGCTCAATCTGAACTGTCGAAATATTATGCAAGATTTGACCAATATCTTCCTTTTTGCCGGAAGAACTGGCAATGTTTAGTGCATTCTCAAAACTCTTTTGAGCATGGGTATAGTCAGCTATCTCGGAGTAAAGTAATCCAAGATTGATGTATAAAAGCTTTTCTCCATTCCTATTACCAACCTTCTGAATATTTTCAATGGCTTTCTCAAAGTATGTGATAGCACTTCGAAAGTCGTTAGCCCGCCAATAAGCATTTGCCGCCTTATCGTAATAATATACTGCTTGGTTTGCATTGCCTGCACTTTCGTATTGCTTAGCCAAAGTAATAAATTCCTCAACCTTTTGGGGTTCTTGTATAGGAGTATTGGAAAGGCCTATAGAAGTTATAGATATCTGTGATATTATTAATAGTGATATTATTAATACAGATTTATTTAAAGAAACTTTACCCATAATATACCTTTTAAACCGATTACAAATTTTACTAAATCATACGATTTGTTATACTTTAACGATACATTTTATTGCCTTTTTTCTGTGAATGAACATTACTTGTTGGCAAATGGCAATTTTTTTGTTACGAAAATAACAAAAATTACAAGTGACAAAATTACAAAACAAGCAAACTTGTCATAAATCAAATTGACATATTTGCATATTTTTATATTTGGCTTGATATTTGAGTTGATGCATTAAAAACATAGGATATGAAAGAGGTTAAAACGTTAAATGAGTTAACGGAACAAATCAATGCTACAGATAAAGCATACCTGCTGGTGTTTAAAAAAGGGACAGGAGTAAGCGATTGCGCTTTCAGCGCAGTAAATGAAGCTGCTACAGCTGTTAAAATGGACAATGTATATTACGTTGATGCCCCAAATTATCCTGAAATACATAAATACTACGGGGTAACCAGTGCACCGTCGCTTCTGGTTTTTGAAAAAGGACAACTTAAGGATATGGTAAAGGGTTGCCACGATACTCAATTCTATAAGCAGCTATTTGAGAATGCTGTTTACCAGCAAAAAGCACAAAACACGCCCCAACAAAAAATCGTAACGGTTTACTCAACCCCAACCTGCCCATGGTGCAACACGCTCAAAAATTTCCTCCGTAAGAATGGGATAGTATTTACAGATATCGACGTATCGCGCGACCATGAGGCTGCTCGACAAATGGTGGCAGCAACCGGGCAACAGGGTGTCCCTCAGGCCAACATTGGTGGCGAATGGGTTGTGGGCTTCGACCAACAAAGAATTAAGCGTTTACTTAATATACAAACCCAATAAACCATAACAGTATGAAAGAATTAGTACCAGTTAATCAGCATGTAGTGCTCGACCTGAGCGACGATAAATCTGAGCAGGTAACCTCTTCGGGTATCATTATCCCCGATACAGCCAAGGAAAAACCATCGTGGGCCAGAGTGGTTGCTGTAGGCAACATCGAAAATTCTGAAATCGCTGTTAACGACCTGGTGGTTTTTAAAAAGTACTCGGGAACCGGGGTAGAGTTCGAAGGTAAAACCTACCTTTTAATACCCTACGCCGACTTACTGGCAAAGGTTGTGGAAACCGAATCGCTCTAAAGTTTTTACTATAGGTTTTATTCATTCCTTCCGCACGCCATTTAAAGGCGTGCGTTTTTTTTATCCAATTTGATAACTTCCTCTTTATAAACTATTGAATGGATATTTTGTTATATATCAAGCCTTACTGGTCAAATACTTTGGCTAAACCAATTTAGTTTCGCAAATTAATTATACCAAAATGGAAAACAGAATATTTCAGGTTACAGGAATGTCGTGTGCAGGATGTGCAATTAGCGTCGAATCCATTCTCAAAAGCCAACAGGGAGTTAAGGATGCCGGGGTAAACTTTGCCAGTAGTACGGTTTGGGTTAGTTTTGACAACAGCATCACCTCGCCAGAGAGGCTACGCAACGCTGTTCGCTCAATTGGTTACGATTTAGTGATTGATACCGACATGCAAAGTATAGATAGTGATAAAAAGCATCAAGTTATTATACTCCGAAATCGTTTTATATTCTCACTTATACTTTCAATTCCCCTAATGACGCTTCAAATGCTTTTCATGCACTGGAGTTATATTCCATTTGTGGCATTAATACTTTCGACCCCTGTAGTTTTCTGGTTTGGCAGGCAGTTCCATATAACCGCTTTTAAACAGGCCCGGCATTTCAAGGCCAATATGGATACACTAATTTCCATTAGCTCTACAATAGCCTATTTTTATAGTGTTTTTGCCATAATATTTCAGGATTACTTTATTTCAAAGGGGGTTACTCCGCATCTTTATTTTGAATCGGCTGCAATGATAATCACCTTTGTGCTCTTAGGGAAGTGGCTCGAAGAAAAAGCGAAAGGTAAAACTGCATCGGCTATAAAAAAAATTATGGGGCTTCAGCCCCAAATGGCTTGGGTAAAGCAAAATGGGAATATTATTGAAGTCCAGCTAACTGAAGTTAAAAAGGGCATGGTTGTAATGGTTAAGCCGGGCGAGCGAATACCTGTAGATGGCGTGGTAATCGATGGGCATAGTTGGGTGGATGAGAGCGCCATTACGGGCGAACCTATTCCTGCCGAAAAAAGCATTAATCAAAAGGTTTGGGCCGGAACCATGAACCTAAACGGCATACTATACGTGGAAACCGAACAGGTAGGTTCGGAATCGGTTTTGGGCAAAATCATTGAAACTGTAAACAACGCTCAAAACTCCAAGGCGCCTGTTCAAAAACTTGCCGATAAAGTAGCAGGAATTTTTGTGCCTATCATCATTTTGATGAGCATCCTTACCTTTACAATTTGGTTAGTCATTGCACCAGGTTTGGCTTTCAGCCATGGCTTGATAGCCGCAATTTCGGTTTTGGCCATAGCTTGTCCTTGCGCGTTGGGGCTGGCAACACCAACAGCCATAATGGTAGGCATTGGAAAAGCTGCACAAAATAACATACTAATTCGCGATGCCCAAAGCCTTGAGCAGGCTTGCAAAATTGACACCATGGTGTTCGATAAAACCGGTACCCTTACCGAGGGGCGTCCTACCGTTGAGGCTATTGAATGGTTCGAAAATGATCAAAAATACCGCATTTTACTAAGCGCCATTGAACAGCACTCTAACCACCCCTTAGCCAAATCGATAACACAATATATTGGTTTAGTTGATAAGAATATAAATTTTGATACCATTACCGAAGAGCCCGGGAAGGGACTCCAAGCAACAATCGACGGATCACTCTTCCGTGTAGGCAGCTTAGAGTACCTAAATCAAGTTGGTGTAAACTATAATGGCTCTCAAAAAGCAAAAGGGCATAACACTCTTATAGGTTTTGCCGAAGAAAATAGACTAGTGGCTTTAATTATCGTTTCCGATAAAGTTAAGAGTACAGCAAAGACTACTATATCGAAATTAATAAGTTTAGGCATTGAGCCCATTATCTTAACAGGCGATAGCTCAAACAACATTGAGAGGATTGCAAATGATGCAGGTATAGCAAAGTTTGAAAAAGGATTACTGCCTGCCGACAAGTCGAAATACATTGCTAACCTAAAAGCTCAGGGCAAAAGGGTAGCCATGGTTGGCGACGGAATAAACGATACCGAAGCCCTAAGCATAGCCGATGTGAGTATAGCCATGGGAAAAGGGTCGGATATAGCCATTGATGCTTCGCAGGTAACAATCCTCAAAACCGATTTAAGCGCAATTCCCGAACTTATTACCATTTCCAAACAAACGGTAAAAACCATAAAGCAGAACCTTTTTTGGGCATCGATATATAACCTAATAAGCATACCCATTGCTGCAGGAGTTCTGTACCCATTTACAGGTATTCTCCTCGATCCAATGATAGCGGCCCTTGCTATGGCATTTAGTTCGGTATCGGTAGTAACCAATAGTTTGATTTTAAAGGCCAAACGGATTGGTTAAGTAATCTTGCACTCCTCAAATGCTTCCATTACTTTGTGCCTATATTCCTGCATGATATGCCGGAACCAGTATGTGTAGCTTTGCGGGTTGATTTTGATGTCTGCTAGTAAAAAGTCGATATCAATCCATTTCCAGCTAGCAACTTCATCGGGATTTGGATTTGGATTGCCATCGAAACGGCCTAAGTAAACCCAGTCTATTTCATTCTCAATCAACCCGTTGTTGAACTCTACGCGGTAATGAAAAGTAAAAAGATGTTTGAGTGGGCACGAAAAGCCCATTTCGTGGATCAACCGATCCGTTACTACAGTCTCCATCTCTTCGCCAATGGTTAAATGGCTACAACAAGCGTTTGTCCATAAACCTGGTGAATGGTACTTTTCATGGGCCCTTTGGTGAATGAGCATCTGCCCTTTACCGTTACAAATCAAAATGGAAAATGCTCTATGTAAAATGCCCTCAATATGAACCTGTTGCTTTTCGCCATATCCAATTACCCTGTCGTTGTTATCAACTACTGCAATTAACTGCTCAGCCATAAAAATCTATTTCAAAAAAGTTCCACTGTTAAGTTCCTCAATTGCCTTTCGGATTTCAGCATCGGTATTCATTACAATAGGGCCATGCCATGCAATGGGTTCATTATTAGGTTCAGCACCAAAAAACATGAAGTTAGCCCCATTGGCACCAGCCCTGATATGAATTATAGTGCCCTGGGTGAGAGCAACACCGCATGGCGCCAATATGGGTTTATCGGAATTTCCCAAAGTTATCTCACCTTCGTACACAAAAAGAAAGTAATGGTAATCACGGAAATCGGGCGTTATAACTTCATCGAATACGGAATCGGGCCAAAGTTTTACGTCAAAAATATCAATAGGCTTGTAAAGTCCTTGCAATCCACCATCGCGCTTGCGATACTTACCCGAAATTATCTTAACCTGCGACGAGGTTGTTTCAACAACCGGAATATCCTCCCTCCTCAGTTCACGATATACAGGCTTAACCATCTTGTACTCCTGGGGTAGGTTTAGCCAAAGTTGAATGCCATACATAGCTCCATTCTCGCCGGTTGGCATCTCACTATGTATAATTCCGCTTCCGGCAGTCATCCATTGCACCTCCCCTGCCCCAATTGTTCCACTACCACCTGTACTATCGGTATGCTTAACTTGACCTTTCAGCATATAGGTAATAGTCTCTATGCCCCTGTGCGGATGTTCGGGAAACCCAGCCTTAAATTCCAATTCGTTATCGGAGCCAAAGAAGTCCAGCAACAAAAATGGATCGCACTCGTATCGGGTTTCAAAGCCTAAAACTCTTTGAACCGTTACTCCTGCCCCTTCAGTCATTTTTTGGGGCTTGTATAGGGCTTTTACTGATACCATTGCATGAAAAGGTTATTACACTTGTAAATATAACACATTTTCACATACAGATGTTTAAACCAAAGTTGACCTTTTAATAAATAATTTTAATTGTTGATTAAAAGTTGATTCAACAATAAATGTTTAGGTTAATAGTTACTATTTTTAGGCCTGATAAATATAATTTAGAATGATGAAAAGGTTTAATTGCTTAGTTTACCTCTTCGTTTGCTTTTTTCACCTCTCGCTGCCAGCGCAGGAGAGCAGTAAGTTCAGCTCGTTGAACTCCATATACGAAAAAGGACTCGACCTATACCAAAAAGAAATGTTTGCTGATGCTCAAAAAACTCTTGAGCAATACATTGCAGCCTTACCAAAAGGCTACTTTCAGCAAAGGGTTTCGGCAGAGTTTTACCGGGCTATGTGTGCCATAGCCCTAAATAACGACGATGCGGAGCACCTAATAGGCCAATTCATTCAAAACTACCCCGAAAGCCAGCTTATCGATCAGGCATACTTTGCTATGGGCAAGATGCAATACCAACAAAAAAAATACTCCACTGCTGTTTACTGGCTCTCAAAAATTGATAAGAACGGACTGGAAAAAGAAACAAGGTATGAGTGGCAGTTCATGTTAGGGTACTGCTACTTTATGATCAACGATTACGAATCGGCCAATCGCTGGTTATACCAGATAAAGGATATCGACAACAAATTTGCTGCACCTGCAACCTATTACTACTCCCACATTGCATACATTCAAAAAAAATACGCCACTGCTCTTAAAGGCTTTGAAAAACTTCAGACCGATGAACTTTTTGCCCCATTAGTTCCCTACTATATAACGCACATTTACTACCTTCAGGGCGAATACAAAAAGGTTACTACCTACTCACCTCCCCTAGCCAAAGATAATACCAACAAACGAGCACCCGAAATTGCAAAAATAGTTGGCGATGCCTTTTTCAAGCTTAAACAGTACGACAGCTCTTTAACCTATCTTAAAATATATGAGGAAAAGAACAAGCAGCAGCTGTCGCGCGAAGATTTATACCTGCTGGGATTTGCATACTATAAAAACACAAAATATACCGAAGCCGCAAAGTACCTGGAACGAATATCTACTGTTGACGATTCGCTTAGCCAGAATGCAAACTACCATCTAGCCGATTGCTACCTAAAACTTGACGATAAAAACAAGGCACGCCAAGCATTTGGTCTTGCCTCAAAGTTCGATTTTGATAAAATAATCAAGGAAGATGCACTATTCAACTTTGCCAAGCTCACCTACGAGCAGCTCTATGCACCATTCAATGAGGCCATTGATGCCTTTAAGACATACATAAAAGAGTATCCAAATTCACCGAGAATTGATGAGGCCTATAATTACCTCACGCTTGCATACTTGAGTTCCCGAAACTATAAGGATGCAGTAGAATCGCTAGAAAAAATCAGTAAGAAAGATGCAACCATAAAAACAGCCTTACAACGAGCAGCGTATTTCCGTGGACTTGAACTATTTCAAAACCTGAACTATTCAGAGGCAATTGATATGTTCACCAAGTCCCTTGAGCACGCTGGATACAACCAACAAATTGCTGCACAAGCACTATTCTGGAGAGCCGAAGCACATTACCGCTTATCGAATTACGAAAGCGCCGCGAATGATCTTGAAAAATTTATAGTTACCCCCGGTTCATTTGGACTAGAGGAATACCTTATTGCCCATTATAACCTGGGTTATGCATACTTTAAAATGAAACAGTACGATACAGCCATAACCTGGTTCCGGAAATATAACAGCCTTTCAAACGACGCTGCTGTAAACACCGTTGCCGATGCATACAATCGCATTGGTGATTGTTTCTTTATCCAACGACGTTACTGGGCTGCAATAGATTACTACGAAAAAGCAGCCAATCTGGATGTGTTAGATGCCGACTATGCGTTATTTCAAAGAGGGTTCTCGTTAGGTTTGGTTAGTCGACCCGAGAAAAAGATTGAAACGCTTAAAACTCTACTCAATAAGTATCCTACATCGAGCTATACTGATGATGCTATCTTTGAGATTGCTGAGGCCTACAATATCCTTGAAAACACAAACTTAGCAATAGATTACTACAAGAGGATTGAGACCGAATACCCAAATAGTAGCTACTACTCAAAAGCGCTGGTTCAAATTGGACTCCTGTACTATAACTCTGGCGATTTAGACAACTCACTTGCTTACTATAAGAGAGTTGTGGAAAACTTTCCGAACTCAACCGAAGCCAAAAATGCCCTTATTGGCATTAGAAACATCTACATTGACAAGGGTGATGCCGCAACCTACTTTAACTATGCATCAAAACTCGGCTCCATTGCAAATATTAGCGTTACAGAAAAAGACTCGTTAAGCTACATGGCTGCCGAGAAAGTTTACCTGTCAGGAAACTGCGAAAAATCTTTGCTCGCCTTTGAGGACTACCTTACTGAAAATCCACAGGGTAACTTTGCGGTTAATGCGATGTACTATATGGCCGACTGCAATATTCGGAATAATAATGTTGATAAAGCAACTGAGTATTTCGAAAATATTATTAAGCGTCCCCGGAATAGCTTTACCGAACAAAGCCTGCTCAGGCTCAGTAACATTTATTTAAATCAAAAACAATACGAAAAAGCATACACTTACTTCGATAATTTAGAATCTATTGCCGAAGTTAAAAGCATGTTGCTCGACGCCCGAATGGGAAAACTGCGTTGTGCCTTTGAGCTACAGCGGGATGATATAATGCCCACAATTGCTGCAAGTATTTTAAGTACCGACAAACTTTCACCCGAACTTGAACGTGAAACTCGCTTTAAACTTGCCAAAGCTAACTACCGCTCCAAAAAGTACGACGATGCCCTGATTGAATTCTCCAAAGTTGCACAAAACCTAAAAACCATCGAAGGAGCCGAATCGAAGTACATGAAAGCCTTAATTTACTTTGAACGAGGCGAATACAATAGAACTGAAAGTGAGGTCTTTTTATTTGCCGAGACCAATACCCCTCACCAGTACTGGTTAGCTAAGAGTTTTATTTTGCTTGCGCAATCGTACGCTGCCCAAAACGACTTCTTCCAAGCTAAGGCCACCTTGCAAAGTGTTTTGGATGGTTACTCCAATACCACCGATGGAATAATTGATGAAGCAACTACCAAGCTAAACGAACTTGTAAAGTCGGAAAAAGAACGTCAAAGTGTTAAACAAAATTAACCCTAAAGCAATGAGAAGCGGATTATACTACATCACAA
>Ga0207433_10013803_pt1 | contig 11810 bp, 9 predicted proteins | sample YelNatPaOPGAMG01_FD_187559 | JGI IMG/M metagenome (GOLD analysis project Ga0207433, IMG submission 187559) | Hot spring thermophilic microbial communities from Obsidian Pool, Yellowstone National Park, USA - OP-RAMG-01 (SPAdes) (version 3) | ecosystem: Environmental > Aquatic > Thermal springs >...
GGTCATTTTTGGTTCTAACAAAATTACTATCCAATACAAAGACTCTTGGAAGATTTTGGGGTTCCAAACCAACCCAAACGCTGGTTTTAATGTTTGGATAAATGATGTTCTTATTAAAGGAAGTGCATCGCACCCTTTGACTGTTGTAGAAACAGCTAAAATTGCACTTTTCTGCCTCGCTGGAGCCCATATATTCAACTTATTAGTTGGAAGAGGCTGTGGGTACGTTTTTTTTGGAGTACCTGTATCAGTCGTGGAAATCATCTATGTTCTTTTTGAAGCTACAATATTTATATGCCTTGGACTGTTGACAAAAAGAGCTCCTACGGTTACTCTATTTATCGGCTCGATATACTCCATACTCAATCTTATTATTAGATATTTGGGAATAAGAGGACCGGGTGGAGTTCTTTGGTTTATCTTTAGACTTACTTGTACTGTTGCAGTAATTAGGGGTTGGGTTGCAGCGAAAAAATTAAAATCATTAAATAAAAATGAATTAAAAAATGCAAAGGTTTAAAAATTTATTGAAGTTTAACTTCAATAGTGCCAGCCCCCGAACCAGCTTCCCAGGTAGCCTACGGGACAACCCCCGAGCCAGCCTACCAGCCTGCTTCCGAACCAACTCCCCAGCCAACCTACCAGGCAACATACGAGGCTACCAACGGGTCACCCCCTAAGCGGTACCCCCTCCCAGAGTAAAATTAAATATAAGAAATCAAATATCAAATACTTAGGAGAAATTTTTGGTCATTTTAGGTTGAAATATATTTCAACTTTTGTATCCGCCTAAGGCGGATTAATAAAGAAGAAATCACCCTCACCTCTGTCCTCTCCCATCAAGGGAGAGGAGGGAAAGAAAAAGTAGACTCTGAGGCAATCGGAGTCAGTCATTCTGAGCGAAGGGAAAAATCTCGGCTTGCTGATTATCATAATTTTGCCTTAGAATACTTTGTCCGCCTGAGGCGGATGGACCGTGTCCGTGAACGGAGCACGGATAACGGACAACGGAGAACGGGCAACGGACAACGGAACACGGGAAACGGAAAACGGGGACTTCAAGACTTCGGCTCAAGCCCGATTTTTGGCTTTTTGGCAGAGTTGGTGCAGTAGATTTAATGCCTCAATCGGCGTAAGTTTGTTGACATCAATTTTTAGCAATTCTTCTTCAATTGGCGAAAGTTGATCTTTAGTATCAGTATCCTTGTCGGTCGTAATGCTTTTGATACTTATCTCTTCCCCTTTTTCAAATTTTGGTAAGAGGATTTTTGCCCGCTCAATCACTTCTTTCGGCAATCCGGCTAATTTAGCTACCGCAATCCCATAACTTTTATCACTTTTGCCACTGACTAACTTTCGTAAAAAGATTATACCGTCTTGGGATTCTTTGGCACAGAAATTATAATTTTTCACCCGGGGTAAGAAATGGGCAATGTCGGTTAATTCATGATAATGGGTAGCGAACAAAGTCTTGGGTTGAAAAGATGGGTTTTGGTGCAAATATTCAACCACTGACCAGGCTAAGGCTAATCCATCATAGGTTGCTGTGCCCCGACCGATTTCATCCAATATAATCAGACTGCGCGAAGTGGCATTGTTTAAGATGTTTGCCGTCTCATTCATTTCGGCTAAAAATGTTGAGACACCGCGGGCTAAATCATCCGAAGCACCAATCCGGGTAAAGATTTTATCCACCACTCCAATCTTGGCTTTTTGGGCTGGGACAAATGAACCCATCTGCGCCATTATCACAATCAAGGCAACCTGACGCAAATAGGTTGATTTTCCTGCCATATTCGGACCAGTGATTAAAAGGATTTGATGGTCAGATTGATTCAAGTAGACATCGTTGGCAATGAATGGTTCGGTAGTTAATTGTTCTACTACCGGATGCCGAGAGTCTTTGATGATGATTTCGGTGCCCTCATCTATCTCCGGTTTACAATAATTATTCGCTTGGGCAACAATCGCCAGACTCAATAAACAATCAAGTTGGGCAATAATATTGGAAAATTCTAAGATTTGCGGGACAACTTGTCCAATTTCTGACCGCAGTTGTAAAAATAGTTCATACTCTAATGACTTGATTCTTTCCTCGGCATTTAATACTTTTGCCTCATACTCTTTTAATTCAGGTGTGATATATCTTTCGGCTGATGCTACGGTCTGTTTTCGTAAGTAATGCTTGGGAACTAATGAGAGATAGGATTTGGTCACTTCAATATAGTAGCCGAATACTGAATTATAATTCACCTTCAAATTTGGGATACCAGTCAGTCTTCTCTCCTTCTCTTGTAATTCGGCAATATACTTTTTAGCGTTGTGGCAAAGGTTACGCGTCTTGTCAAGTTCACATGAATAACCCGTTCTTATCAGTCCACCTTCGGTAAGGGCTAAGGGTGGTTCTTCAACTAATGTCTTTTCAATCCGTTCGGTGATTGGTGTAAAATCACCAATCCGATGATAAAAATCCTTGAGTAGGGTTGAAGCCGAACCAACCAGAAGATTTTTGATGGCGGGTGCTTGTTTTAAAAAATTCTTGAGGGCAATCAAATCCCGGGCATTGGCTCTTTCGCAGGCAACTCTTGAAGCAATCCTTTCCATATCGCCAATTTGGGTTAAGGTGTCGCTTAAATCTTTTAATAAAAAAGAATTTTTTGCAATTTCACAAACCGCTTGTTGCCGTTCTTTAATTTTCGTTACCTCAAGTAAAGGTGACAACAACCATTTCCTTAATAACCGTGCGCCGATTGGGGTCTTGGTGTGGTCAAGGATTGAGAGTAATGTGCCTTTTTTGAAATCGGGGGAAGCCTGAGGGTTTAGCCGTTCGGTTAGTTCTAAATTTTTCCGAGTCATTCGGTCAATGAATAGGTATTCGGTTGGACGGTAAAGCGAAATCTTGCGGATATGGGGTAGGGTATGCTTTTGCGTCTCTTCTAAATAATATAATACCGCACCGGCGGCCTGGATACCCAACTGGTAATCTTCAATCCCAAACCCGGCTAAGTTCGCAACCCCAAAATGGGTCTTTAATTTCTCATAAGCATAATCGTAAGAGAAATAATAATCATCCAATAATGTGGTTACCTGCCCATAATCCACACCACCACTTGATGATGGGATGATAATCTCTTTGGGGTCAATCTTACCAATCTCCTCTTTTAAGTTACCTTTGGCGATTTGGGCTAAATAGAATTCGCCGGTTGAAATATCAGCAAAGGCGATACCAAAAAAAGCCTGCCCAGGCATAATCGCCAAGAGATAGTGGTTCTTTTTATCTTCTAATAAAGTCGGTCGCATTGCCGTACCCGGGGTTATGACTTCAATCACATTTCGTTTGATGATTTTGGAAAGACCAGGTGCTTCTTGTTGTTCGCAAATCGCAACCCGAAAACCACAAGCGAGTAACCGCTCAAGATAGGTATCCAATGCCTTCACCGGGATTCCTGCCAAAGGGACTTTATTGTCTTTGCCGTGCGACCGGGCAGTAAGCGTTAAGCCCAAGGCACGCGCAACTATCTTTGCATCATCATAGAACATCTCGTAAAAATCACCAACCTGAAAAAGAAGAATCGTATCCCGATACTTCTGCTTAATCCGGTGGTATTGTTCTAAAAGTGGGGTTAAACTCATTTTTCCGTGCTCCGTTCACGGTCACGGTTCACGGTCACGGTCCACGGTTTTTATACTTTCCCAGACAAGACACCTTGGGCATTGCCAAGCAAATTGTTGAATAACTAATCCACAATTTTCACAAGCGAATTTATCCTTGTTGGTCTTAAATCTTTCGGTTAACTGGTTCAAAACCCATTCCGCCTTTTTAATTGCTCCCTCTTTTAAATGCAAGGCACAAAGCATCAATTGGGCAAAAAAAGCACCATCACCTTTGGCTGGGGCACGCGCCAATACCGCAATTGCTTGTTTTGGTTCTTCTTTCTTCTCATAAATTTGGGCCAAGGCGACATAGAGGGTTACATCGTCGGGAATTTTACCTAAAAGTTCTTGATAAACTTCAATCACTTCTTCATATTTGCCCAAATCGTAATAAGCGGTCTCAATGCGCGAGCGGACCAAAGGATGCGATTTCGGTTCATTGACCAAAATCTGCCGCCAGTTCTCAATCGCCCGGTTCAACTCGCCTTCTTGATAATAATAATCACCTTGATAGAGCAATGCCGGGACACTTGAGGGATAGACTTTCAGTGCCTGTTTATAATAATCAAACGCCTTGGTTTTGTCTTTTTGGCTTACTTGCCGGCCAAGTTCAGCATAATAATAACTCAACCGCTTTTTATCCTTTTGGAGTTTAGCCAGTCTTTTTAGCAAACTTTCCGCCTGGTCATACCGTTCGGTCTTCATCCTTAGGGAAAATAAGATTTCGGTATTCGTTAAATCGGTCTCATCTAATTGAATTAACTCCTCAAAGATGGGCAGGGCTTTGGCAAATCGCTCGGTCAAAAGATAAAATTGCCCCAGGGTTTGAAATATCTTCTTTTCTTGATTCTTATCCAAGGTTCGTCGCAAGGTCAAGGCTTCAAGAATTGATAAGGCACGCTCCGTTTCTCCTTTCTCCCAAAAGAGTTTTGCCAGTCTTAGGTAGGCATCAATATTATTAGAATCAACTGCTACCGCTTGCTTAAACTTCACCAAGGCTTGTTCCTTTTTTCCCTCCAATAAAAACACCAACCCCTCGGTGTAGGCCGGTAGGGTTGTCACTTTTCGTCGGTAGGCGTCTCTTAAGACCGGATAAAGCGCAAGGAAAATTAAGGCAATAAGGATTAAGACCAAAATAATCATTGTTTCTCCTTCTTTTCTTCTATCGTCTCAATGGCAAGGTTTCGCAATGCCTTCAACTCTTCATAAAGCGCATCCTTTTCTTTCTTCGCTTTGTGTAACCGAGTGCGCAATCGAATCTCATCAATCACCGCAAAAATCCCAACGGTTAAAAGGCCAAAGGCATAAGCATAGAGCATAACAACCGCTAAGGATACATTAGGATAATATTTATGAAAGATTTTGACCGCGGTAAACTCGTTATAATTCTGGAGGGCAAGAAAGCAGAGTAAAAAACCAATAATTATAACTAAAACCGCGCGTAAAATTGTCATTTTGCCTCCTTTTTCTCTTCGCCAACTAATGTCCAACCCCTTACCCCAATAATCTTTACCTTGATTATTTCGCCTTCGGCTTGCGGTTTACCATTATCTAAAACGACAATCTTATTTGTCTTGGTCCGAGCCAATGTTTGACTACCTTTGCTTCCTTCCACCATAGCCAAGAATTCTTTACCAATCAGTCTTTCCGTATTCTCTTTGGTAATTCTTGACTGAACCTTAATCAATTGCTCCAGGCGCGAATGCGCAACTTTGGGGTCAACTTCCGGTTTAATTTTTAAGGCTGCGGTTTGGGGACGGGGTGAATATTGGAACATATAGGCAAAATCAAACCTTATCTCCTCGACCATTGTTAGAGTCTCGGAAAAATCCTCATCGGTCTCGGTTGGAAATCCGACCATTAGGTCGGTAGTAAAAGAGACCTCAGGAATCAATGCTCTGGTTAGTTTGATTTTTTTTAAAAATTCTTCTTTCGTATAATGCCTTCTCATCAATGCTAAAATCCGATTTGAGCCCGATTGTAATGGCAAATGAAGACAAGGGCAAAATTTTTTGAGATTAGCCAAGGTTTCAATCACTGGCTCGGAAAAATCCTTAGGATGGGCAGTAACGAAACGAATCCACTCAATACCGGAAATCTTTTCCACTTCTTTCAAGAGTCCACCAAAGTCTAAACCGCCGCTATGATAAGCCAAGACATTTTGACCAATTAAGGTTATATCTTTCACCCCGCTTTTGGCTAAAAATTCAATCTCCTTAATTATGTCTTTATAATCTCTTGACCGCTCGCGTCCCCGAACATACGGGACAATACAATAACTACAGAAATTATCACAACCGCGCATAATTGAAACAAAACCTCTAACCGCTTTTGGCTCGGGTTTAGGCAAAATACCTTCGTAACACTCTTTAAGAAAACCACCTACCACTGGTCGCCTACCGCCTACCGCTAACTTATTTTCCGCAGTTAGGCAAGCTTTTAAAAGCGAAGGCAGTTGACGATAGCCATCCGGTCCAACCACCAAGTCTGCCCCAAATTCATCAATCAATCGTCTTTGGTAATTTTGTGCCATACAGCCAAGAATGCCGACGACCCGATTGCCATTACTTTTTCTTTTCAGGCTGGCTAATCTACCCAAGGCACGCGCCTCGGCGTGGGCTCGGACTGAACAGGTGATGAGTAAAATTATGTCGGCTTCATTTTCATTGCTCACTGGTTGGAACCCTTCCTGTTGCAATATCTCTTTAACGATGCCCGCATCATAATGGTTCATCTGGCAACCATAGGTTATGATATAAAAATTATTCTTCATAATATCTCTTATTAACCAAAAACCGTTTGGGGCACGACGCAAAGCGTAGCCCCAATGGCACTCTTTATATTCTATTAAAATACGGGAATTGTCAATAGAATGCTTTAAAAGGCAGGGACGGGATGTTTTTCGCCAATGCCTATTGCTATGAGCAATCCGCCAATATTAGCGGATATGGATTTCAATTTTAGAATATTTGGGCTGAAGCCCAGGGATAAAACGAGGCACAATTGCTAATGCTTCTTTGGGTAAGACAATGCGATTTAAGAACTCTTTCTGTAAGATATTCACCCGGGCTTGCGATAGTGCTTCGTTTTCGGTGTAAACATAAATAATAATCTCTTTTTTAAACTTTTCCTTTATAATATTGGCTGCTTCCGAAAGCCGTGCTTGGGCACCATCAAGGTATTCGGCAGTGCCCCGCCGAAAGATGACCTCGCCCGCAATCGTAATTATCCACTCCCCTTTTTCTTGATAAAGAATGCCTGAGACCCTTTGGGGTTTACCATTGATCCGGGTTTGATTACCCAAGGCATCGTAGGCGTAGAAAGTGAAATTGTAAACTTCGCCGGTAATCATCATCTCGCCGGTTTCGGTTCTACCATCCCAATTGATTATTGCCGGCGGATTGCCTTTCCTTGCGATCCGGCGAACTGTTTCACCTAAGGAATTGGTAACCACCAGTTCCCAACTTGCCACATTCGTTTCAAACTTGGGCAAAAAGACTAAGACATCACCGGTGATGATTTCGCGCTCCACCGGCACCCGAAGGTAACTGGAGTGTAAAAATTGATTAGGAATGGTCAATCGGTCAATATCGGCATAGAGTTTTTCGTCAAATATGTATTTATCTGACTTGAGAAAATCGTTTAATGGTTGGAACGGGTCAATGAGGGGCGTGGCATATATCTTAGTGTCCTCAATTGTGATCTGGGCTTGGCCCGAAATGACCTCTTCGCTAATTTGGTGCTTTTGGCGGAGTGAATCGCCATTGTTATTGGTTTTGGGTAAATCCGCACCCAAGGTATAGAGGTCGACAAGAATAAAAATAGCGAGAATAAACTTAATGTGCGACAGGTTGAAGCAATGGTTCATTTTTTCTCTCCTTTAGTTCAAACAAAATTTAAAGGTTATTACACCCCATTGGACTTCTTGAATGACATTTGGTGCCAGTGGTGCGAATTCCCAGCGGCGGAGGGCATTGATGACGATGATATCAAGTTCTGGGTAACCCGAACTCTGTTCAACCGTCATCGTCTCTTTAACCGTGCCATCGGGCATAACCCAAATTCTAATTATTACAGTTCCTGAGATACCACGCTCCAGCGCCCAGGCCGGATATTGGGGCAGAACTTTGTTGATAATTTGACGCTGAGAAATTGGTCCGGCAATAAGAATATTGGTACCACGGATTGGTTCAAGTTCGCTCTTGGCAAGGGTCTTTTCATCGGCGTCCGAAGATTTATTCGGTGCAAACTTAAAAGACTGTCCTTGTGGTTTTTGTAGTGGTTTGTGTTCAATTTGAATTGGTGGCTCGGGTGTTGTAACGCCGGGATAACCTAAAAGTCCACTAACATCGGAACCACGAGAAAGTCCTTTGGCTAATTCAACTGGTTTTTCTAAGAGTATTTCTTCGGTTGATTTTTGGGTCCCGGATGCCCGATCGCCAATTCTAACCACATCAAGTAAGTTCGGACCTTCGGCAATTTCGTAGCGATTCAAGTCAATCACCGCTTGGCTGCGGTCCAATTTTTGGGAAAAGTCAATCGTGCTAACTTCTTCGGTTGGAGGGACCGAAGAGACGATAGTCGGAGTTTCGGGTTTAATTCCGGTTTGACTACCTTGGGTTGAACCAGGTTGGAGAGGAGGCATTTTCGGTAAAATCTTAGCCACTTCCGGACGATAGGTTTGGTCAATGAAGGTAATTTGAGTTAAATGGGCATAATTCCGAATCGCTTTGGCGGACCTGGAAAATAAAAAGAATAATAAGATGTGAAAAATAATTGATAGGATTATGCAATAGTCAATTCTCTTATCAACCGCCGTAGCCTCAAGTAGCTGCTGCGCTCTAAGGTCTTTCATTTTATTCCCTTATCTTTTTCGTGGCGCAGGCAATTCTTGCCGCACCGGCTCTTTTCGCAATAGCGATTATATCCAAGACATCTTTATGCAGGACATCTTTATCGGCACGCACCACAACTAAGCAATATTGGTCTTTGGTTAAGAGTTGGTCAAGTTGGTCTTCTAAGTCGGATTTGTTGATTGGCTGGTCGTTTAAGTATAGTTTATTGTCAACGGTTAGGGTAACGACAATGTCTTCCTCGGTCTTCCGTTCTGCGGTATGAGTCTTAGGGACTTCTACCGGTGTATTGCTATGTGTCATAACCATTGGTGCGGTCATAATCATCATAACCACCAAAAGTAGACCGACACAAGCCATCGGTAATATGTCAATATTGGCGTTTTGGGTCATCTTATCTCCCCGGCTGAGGTCGTGGACCGTGAACCGTGACCGTGAACCGTGAACGGAGCACGGACAACGGATAACGGACAACGGAAAACGGAATAGGTTTCATTTTTTCCCAATCCGGAGCAGACAGAGGTCGGCGGCTCCGGCTTGTTTTGCCATATCCAAAATTTGCACCACATCATTATACCGAACGCGGTCTTCCGAACTGATAATTACCCGACGAGTGACACTCCTTGCCAGCAGTCTTGGCAAGAGGTCAGGTAGAACCGTTGCTGGAATTGGTTTTTCGTTTAAGAATATCTTTCCATCATTAGTTAAATGGATATTTACCTTGATGTCGCTTTCTTGGCCGGGCTTGGCTTTGGCAACACTAGGTTGAGAAACGAAGATACCGGTTTCAAAAAACATTGGTAAGGCAACAATGAACCCAATGACCAAGGACAAGGCAATATCAACGAGTGAGGTTAAAATTAATCCTTCGGGTCTCTGAAGTTTATGTGGTATTCGTCTTCGCATCTTCTTAATAGCGCCAATTAGTTTCTTTTTCGGTTATCTCCGCCGGGGTGGATTGTGATTCTTTTGCTTCTTTGCCGGTTGCAAATGGTTTTGGCTTGTGTTCTCTTATTTTAGGCTCCTTTTGACCCCGTTTCGTGCGCTCTAAGAAAATCATTAATTTTTCCGCAGCACTTTCTAAGGTCAATGCCATATCATTGGCTTTTTTGGTGAAGTAGTTGTAGAAGAGGAGTGCGGGAATGCCAATTAAGAGGCCAAAGGCAGTGGTAATGAGTGCTTCAGCAATACCAGCCGAGACAACAACCGGGCCCCCTGAACCGGTTAGTGCGATATTGTGGAAGGCACGGATTAGTCCGGTGACGGTGCCTAAGAGCCCCAAGAGAGTGGCAACATTGGCTAATGTGCCCAGTCCACTTAAGAATCTTTCGGCACGCATCTTCTCATCAAGGATTTGGCTATAGGAGATGTCTTGTATCTCATCTAAGGAGAGATGGATATTTTCTAGGATTAAGGTGAATACTCTGCCTAAAGGATTTTTTTCCGCACGGGCGTATTCAAGGGCTTGGTTAGTACCGGGGTTACGATAAACCGAACGGATTTTTTGGAATGCCTTTGGGACATTAAAACGATTTTTAGTGAAGAACCATAACCGTTCAATAATGAGGGCAAGACAGGCTATTGAACAGCCTAATAAAAGCAGCATTACAATGCTGTTTTTGAAGATTTGAATTAATGGTTGTCCTAAAATCATTTTTCTCCTCCTTTTTTGGTTGTCGATTCTGCCTCAGATTTGTTATTTTCCGCCTTAGGCGGATTGGGATTCTTTTTGAGGCAGATTTCAATATTTTTGGCACTGCTACTCACGAATTCCGAATTAGGAAATGAGTCAATGACAATTTGGAAGTTTGTCTTGGCAAGATTATAATCACCAAGGTTAAAGTAAGCAGTGGCTAAGTTGAAATAGGCACCGGGCCGTTGCGGATGTTTGGGATAGTATTGGAGGAATTTTTGGTAAGCGAGTTTGGCTTCTTGCCAGAGTTTGAGATTGGCATAAGATTCAGCAGTTAGGAGTTGGGCATCACCGGCAATCTCGGCGTTGGGGAAATTAACAACAATTTTTTGAAATTCAAGTGCTGCTTGTTCGTATTGTTTATTGTCAAATAGTTTGCGTGCCTTATCAAACTGGGCTTCACAAGCCAGTTCGGATTCTGGGAATCGGCTTAAGAATTCTTGCATTACGACTGGATTTTCTAAACCCGCCTGGTAATAGCTAATCTCAAGACTTTTTCTCACCCCGGCGGCTTGAATATCGGATGGATAAAGGTCTAAGAATTTTTGGTATTCGCGAATCGCCTCTAAGAACTTTTTCTGATTATAGAAGGATTGGGCAATTAGGGCTTGAGCGCTTGGACCCCAGGGTGTATTGGGATGTTTTTCAATGACAAATCGGAAGGTGGCAATGGCTTTTTGGTATTCGCGCGCCTTGAAGTAAAGGTCACCGGCACGAAATGCCGCCTCGGCACTTTTTGCCGAAAGGGGGTATTGGTTCATTAGTGCTACCCAGGCATCAACCGCTTGTCCGTAATAGGCAAGTCGATGATAGGCAAGCCCAGCGTAGTAGTAGCCAGGAACACAAGCCAGTTCGTTGTTGGGAAATTGTTTGACCAAGGCTTCAAAGACATCAAGGGCTTCTAAGTATTTCTTCTGATTGAAGAAAGTATAGCCATAACCTAAGAGGGCATTGATTAAAAAGATAGTGTCTTGACCATTTGCGCCGAATTGGGCAGGAAGGGATTGGGTAACGAGTTCTTTGAATTCGGTTTCCGCTTCCGTGAGCCGACCAAGATGATATAAACAATAGGCACGACCTAACCGGGCATAAGCGAAAATCGGCGAGATGCCTACCGCATCGCCGAGATGGGCTTCAAGTACCCTAAGGTAATGATTTTCGGCTTCGTTATATTTCTTGAAATAGTAGTAACCTTCGGCTAAAAAGTAGAGGACTTCTGCCCGCCAAGGGTTATTCGTCTCCGGATAGTCTTTGATGTATTTGGCGCCCAAGGTGATTGCCCGTTCGTAATTGCCCGAGGAGTTTAAGGACAAGAGCAGTAAGGCACAGGCTGGTTCGGTGAGTGGGCATTGCGGGTATTTCATAATGATATTCTCAAAGTGATTAGCGGCTCGTTGGTAATCACCCATTTTATAGCAAACAACACCTGAGAAAAAGTCACCAACACCGGATAGGTCACCGGTGGTAAACATCTGGCTGAGTTGAGCCGTGGCGATTAAGGTCTGGATTGTATCACCAGCGGCAAGAATTGCGTCAGGTAATTGGAGGTTGGCATACTGGGCGATGCGGGTCTTGGGATAATTGGCACGGACCTTTTGAAAATAACTGAC
>Ga0207433_10013805_pt1 | contig 11810 bp, 6 predicted proteins | sample YelNatPaOPGAMG01_FD_187559 | JGI IMG/M metagenome (GOLD analysis project Ga0207433, IMG submission 187559) | Hot spring thermophilic microbial communities from Obsidian Pool, Yellowstone National Park, USA - OP-RAMG-01 (SPAdes) (version 3) | ecosystem: Environmental > Aquatic > Thermal springs >...
AAGTATATACTAACACATCTGTATCACCATGTCAAGTATATTACTGGCTACACTTTTATGCCACAATCGACCATAATCCCTAGTAGGGGCAACATAACGGGGGCTTGAGTGGGGTAAGTTCAGTTTAAAATTTGGTCTCTCTGGATTAAACGATGCCCCCAGGTCAGGTCGTCCACTCGTCTATGGCCCAACAGATCGACTTGTGCTGATGGCCAAGGTAACAGAAGAACACCCTTTGCTAGATTCTAAATGGAGTCATTCTAGCCTGGCTGAGGAAATGGCAAATGTGGGTATTTCAATCTCAGCTTCACAGATTGGTAGAATTCTGGCTTCAGATAACGTAAAGCCCGGTAAGTGTCAGGCTTGTTGTCGCTTCAATCATCTTAGGATGCTTTGGCGAATTTGTCAAATGTTTTCTTTGTCTTGCATGAGACTCTAACTTCGCTCTAGACAATGGTTCCTCACATATCTCCAAAGTTACTAAATCCCAGATAGCTGACCACCCTCGTTTTGTGGTACATCCCAATTCAACCCATGGCAGATCAATCTGGTTGAAGCATTCTTGTCGATCCTGACCCGTCAGTTTTTACGGTTAGGAGAGTTTGCTTCCTGAGAGGATTTGGTTTGCAAAACCTATGGTCCTAATAACACATTACAGTGAAACGGCTATACCTTTCAAGTGGCCTATGATGCCACGCAGGCAGCAGTGCGAGTTATATTCAACGAACTTACGTGCAGAGCAGTAGTGGAATTGCCTCGTGGGGCAATTTAGTGGGGGCGGAGGGACTCGAACCCTCACTGGAGGCATTTTAAGTGCCCTGCCTCTGCCGATTGGGCTACGCCCCCTCTATGAACAGAATGACTTCATAAGTATCTAAGGAACATTATTCCTGTCACCAATATAGTCGATTCAATCCAACATACTACTCGAACAGGTTATGGAAAATTATAAATATTTTCAAAACACCGCTTGGGTATTGAGAGGGTTAGAGCCTGATCCGGAACAGCTAACTTCTCAGATACTTTATTGAAGCATATGCGCCACAGATTCCGGAGTGGCTCCTTCAATGGGGCCGGCTTCTCCGTATTTTCCCAGATGTGTATCCCAAAAATTTAAGATATCTTCTCCCAAACCGATCTTCGGTTCACAACGGTCGTCAAAAAGCATCACTTGCTTTTCACCCTTTTCATATTCCGACCAAGCGCCCACAATATCGCAGGAAGGGTCTCCGGTCGCGGCAAAACTGACCCATGCCTTTTGTATCTGATCAGAGATATGTTGGACTTGCTCGCCCTGTCCCGAGAATAACCCAACAATTTGGTGATTGATAGTTCCAAAGACAAAGGGCAACTCTATACCGTGGCAAGCGCCCAACGCCCCGTTCATAAACGGTGATCCTTTGTCAAATCGATATCTGAATGCTTTCCCCCCTGCTTCGCTATGGGCAATCGCCAGTCTTGAAACCGGTACAGTAAATATCCAGTCGGTTCCTATCTGCTCCAGAATACGGCGCGGGGCTACCTGCCCCGATTGGTCCGCCGCATCGACATAAAAGTCAATTACTTCTTTGGCATCCAGGCGTTGTTGATCTATGCCGGCCGCTTTCAGATAGCTGCCCGTCATCGCGGTTACCTCATCTAAAGAAAGCTGATCAATACCGGGCAGCGACAAGGCAAACAATCTGAACTCATCTTTGTTTGTACCTACCAAGATATCAATGTCTTTCCCTGCGCCGGCAGCTATTTGCGAAGCTGGGTGTCTCGGCAACAGTAAAGAGTCTACAACGGGCTGAAAGGGCATTCCCACTCCTTCGTCGATGCTCGCTACGATTTTTGTCTGTGCCCGCAGAAGCTCCTCGGTAGTAAATCTCAAAAATCCCTCTCTTGTCACCTTCGCCAGACCCAATTCCGACGCCATTTTTTCGGCAATCTTAACAGCGGCTTCTTGGGTAGAAGCAAGGGCCGCTCCGCTTTGGGCAATCAATCTCCTAAATAAAGGCTTACCGGCAGAACCTATCGGGGCTTTCGCATGATTGGGGTGTGTGGAGGTTAAGGCTTTCTTCCCCGTAAATAAGATATCAGGTTCGATTCCTATCAGATCGACCGCGCTCATTGAGCCCGCTGATTGTCCGAAGACAGTAATATTCTCAGCGTCTCCGCCGAAATAAGAAATGTTGTTTCGGATAAAATCAAGGGCAAAAATTTGATCGGCCAAGCCGAAATTACCCCAAAGACCTATAGAGTCATCCGCCAGAGCCGGATGTGCCATAAAACCAAGGGCTCCCAAGCGATACCCCATACTTACCACAACCACACCGTTTTTGGCCAGACCGGCCCCGTTGTACATAAGCTGAGAAGGGCTTCCGGTCAAGAAAGCTCCGCCGTGTATAAAACACATCACGGGGAGTTTGCCAGCTGCGACGCTTGGAGTCCATATATTGAGAAAAAGACAATTTTCTTCATTATCCTGAGGATCTCCTGGAAGATAGCTAACTATGCCGGATCTGGTTTGAGCTGAAGCAGGTGCGAATTTATCAGCCGGCAATACTTTGCCCCACGATTCCATGTGTCTGGGGGCTGACCATCTACCTTCCTCTGTAGGTGGCTTAGCGTAAGGTATACCGAGAAAATTATATATTCCGTCTTGGTAAAAACCTTCTAATTTCCCATACTCTATTTCGACAACGGTATCCGTCATGGAACCTCCATAAAATTTTGCCTAAAATAAATTCTCAAAGCACTCAGCAACTATCTATAGAAATACTTTCAGTAAAAGCTACTGTACAGACTGCCTAAGCCGTCATGAAAGAAATCGAATATTTTCAGCGATCGTCTGCTATCAATAGTAGACGATTTTTAAATATGTAAGTATTCATCATCTCTGCCAAGTTATCTCCTGAGAAAGCCATCGGATAATCATAAATAAGACTTTGAATAAAGTTTTATAAGTAAATTATTATACAATAAATTGTAACCTGCCAATTAGGAATTATTTCCGAGTAAGCCCTAAAAATATCGTAGGTTTTGGAATACAAACTCATAATATTGACGTTTATCCTTATAAATGTACTTAGAATATATCTTTTGCAGAAAGGATATAATATTTAAAAGGGAAAATACTGGATTTATATCAATAATACTGCTATAAGTATAATTGATATGAATATCATTCGAATACCAAACCGGTATGGGAAATAATGAGATAAATAAAGAGTTTTTTAGAGCAATGTCAAACAGAAAAACACAAATGGATTTTGAGAAACTACTTTTCAACAGAATAAAAAAGATTTTTACCAAAAATCATTTGTTTATAGTGATTTTGTCAATTTTCCTGTCCGGTTTATTGCCGATTACACAAGCAGAAGCAAATACCGTCCAAACCAAACACGCTCAGGTAGATAATGCCCTTTCCAACTCGGGGTTACCTGTTACAAAACAAAAAATTTCTCAAGCAGAAAAGCAGTTGCAGTCCATCGAAAAAGCTATATCGGCTGACTCTACGGCTTTGCAAATAGCCTCAGAGCGTTATGATACATCACAAGCAGCTCTTTTGCTTGCCGACAAAAAACTTCATTCTTCTGCACTGGCACTTGCGAAAGAGGAAAGGAAAACGGCAGCGGCAAAAATTAGAGTCCGTCGCTCAGCCATAGAAGCATATGTCGAACAAGATATTTCAGAAGCCCAATTTGCCGCAATACTTACCGGATCTCTCGATAATACCGGTTCAATCGAAACCTATACGAATTTAGCCACAGATACGTTATCCCAAGCGGTTACGACTTTAAAAAATGACCAGCATCTTTTGAGTAAAGATGTAGCGGCAGAAAAAAAATCCGTTGCCCAAGACCACGTTGCGGTTGAAAGCGCATCGTCTGCAAGAATACAGGCCGACAATGCAAGCCATGTAGCCACCTTGGCTCTTGCCAAAGTAAAAGGCCATATTGCAGACCTGATTGCCCAACAGGAAGCACAGGCTGCAGCCATAGCCGCCGCAAGGGCCAGGACTGAAGAACTGGCAGCTGAAAGAGCACGACGACTGGCTCTGCAAGAAGAAAAAATCCGCATCAGGAAAAAAAGAGCCGAAGCAAGGTTACTTTTACAAGAAGAGAATAGCCAAGCTCAAACTGATGCCGCCAATGCGGAAAGCGCACTGGCATCTGCCCAAGGTGATGCCAGTATTGCCCTGCAGGTCAGCTCCATACAAACAAACGCCACGACAACGGCATACGCTGCTGACGCATCGCAATCGGCAAGTACCGTTGCCTCACTCGGCGAACCATTACTGGTCCTGGCCGGTACAAACCAGCAGGGAAATATCGCTGTTGTCAAAGCTAAAAGCTATCTGGGTGTACCTTATGTCTGGGGTGGGGCTTCAAGTACCGGGCTTGACTGTTCCGGACTCACAATGTTGGCCTGGCAAGCCGCCGGGGTATCCCTCTTGCACAGTGCCTGGTATCAATACCTTGCGTCAAAACCGGTACAATTGGATAACTTGGAGCCTGGTGATTTATTGTTTTATTATTTCCCCCATGACGGCACGACCGATCCCGTGAGCCATGTGGCAATGTACGTGGGATCAGGCCCTTACGGCACCCAAACCATTATCCAGGCGCCGGAACCAGGTATGGACGTTTCTTATGCCCCGATGTATTACATAGGCCTGGTAGGAGCTGGTCAGCCTTAAGGCCGACAGAGTACCTATTTATGGTTCGATCCACCTGGTGATGTAATCGTTTCTCTTCTCCCACCATTCCTCACTGGTGATGGCATAGCGAACGTGGTCTTCCCAAACACCGTCTATCTCCAAATACCTGACCGCAATGCCTTCTTGTCTGAGTCCAAGTTTACGCGCCACCTGTCTGCTCGGAGTGTTCCTGGGGACGATGGCAATTTGGAGACGGTGCAGACAAAGTTCTTCAAAAGCATACCTAAAAAGCACAGCACAGCCCTCCGGGATGTAGCCGTTACCCGCCAATTCTTCGTCTATCCAATAGCCCACATAGCCATTTTGGTATGCTCCGCGCTGCACGGAAGACAAATTAATCTCACCGGCAAAACGCTTTCCCACAAATAACCCAAAGCTATAAGCAGTTCCTATTTGCCGCTCTCTATCCCTGATGGAGCATCTCGTAATAAAAGTCAAACGGTCTTCTGCCATATAAGGGGCTCCGGATGGACGGGGCTCCCAAGGAATCAGCCAAGAGCGGCATTTGTCTCTGACCTGATACCAAGCCTCGTAATCTACTATCCCCAAAGGCCGCAATTTGACCCTTTTCCCCGTCAGGTCGGCTGGTCTGGTAGACAGGGAGTCAAATTCTTTGTTATATGTCATCTCTCCCCTCCATAACCGACTGTTACGATAAAAAGATTTGCTCTTTGGCATAGAGCCGGACCGCCTAACATAGATCTTACCTCTTTCTATTATAGGCTACAAAATATCAACCTTCCCTTTTAGATATTTGTTGACTGGGTACAGATCAAATTTCTTTTTTGCCCAAAAGTACTTTTTATCACTGTTGCATTCTGATACTCAGATGCAATGGATGCTAAATCTCGGCAAATACCGCTTTCTTTTGGTTTTGTGGCATAATTAGATCACCATTGGCCCATAATATGTTTCCGGACAGCCTAAAATAAAAGCACAAGTAAAAATCATGCGGATTGCAAAGGCCATCATTTAGGTAATTTATGAAGTATCGAAACCAAACAGACAATGCTGCCATACCTGTCCTCATTTGTGTCTCCATCAATCCCAACGGTGCCGGCTTACTGTCCGAAGCACTGGGGACCAAGAGTATCTTGATCCCCAACAGCCATGGCCTAAATACCAATGGTGCTTTCTGCACATATAAGCCGAACCTCTTGATGCAATTTGAAAAAGAGATATTGGAAGAACTTGGTATAGACGGCAGAATACCTTCGAGTCTTGAAGAAATTATCAACCATACTCTCGATCCGCAAACTCTAAAATCAATAGAAACGCTTGGTTCAGCGGCTTTAGAGAACACTCTATCGGCTGGATTGGCTGACTGTCAAAAAGACTTGGATTCCCCCCTTACCTCGATTGAGGCAGGGGAGATACCTTTTGCCGCATTTAATGGAACTCTTCCAAAAGCTATCGCTCTTATTCTCGATCCCTTCTCTCCCATGCTATATATTTGGCGGAAAATCATACGCCGGCCATTGGCGGCGATCCTGATCGCAGAAGATCCGGAATCTTTCTCCGCCGGACACGTGAACGAGTCGTCATGGCTCGATTCTCAAGTCTTCAGGCTCGCTAAATACGAACGGGTCATGCGCAACGCTTTATTGACTTTCAGCGGACTTCCAACCATTATTGCGGACCAAAGTGGACTTTTGCCCGGAGACGACACTTTCGCCAACTCGGTCGACAAACTGCTGGAAATATGTTCTTTGTCCAATGCAAGGACCATCCTTTCTTCAGAACAAGGTTTAGCACAAAGAAAAGCCGCCGGAATCGGACTGTATAGCAATCAAGAAAAATCAGACAATAGAACTGTCCTTCCCTCGCAATCGGCGCTTTACAGGATGTGTCAAGTAAATTTTGGCCTTTCAGACGAACTTAAGATAGAAAATGAGCCAGAGGATGACTGGACTGCCGCCATTTTAGGCCTTGGGCAAGACATAATACATACCTTCGCCGGACTAAATTGGGCCGTGAAGCAAATTGAGCCCATTCTACGCTTGCCCGAACCGGGTAATACGGCCCTGCTTGGCAAAGCCCAGCTGGATGCCATCAGAGAAGATGGACGTTCTCCTGAAGATATAGACCCGATAGACATCAAAAGGGCCTACCCTCTCAATGCAAGCGAAGATAGACGAGCTTATCATAGATGGCTACGAGAACGACACCTGGCTGTTAATGTCAATGATGCTTTCAGCGCGGCTTATCCAAAAAAGAAAATGCTGTCAGCCAAAAGCCCCTTGATCAGTGTTTTGGTCCCTGTCTGGAAGACTCCGCTTTGGGCCTTGGAACGTTGTGTGGGATCGGTACTAAACCAAACTTTTACCGATTTTGAACTCATCTTATGTGATGATGCATCCGGTATACCTGAACTTAGCACTTACCTCAATACCCTTCCGAAGCATGACAAGAGGATTAAAACAATTACCCTGCAAGAGAATGGCGGAATTTCAAAAGCCACGAATGCGGCATTAAACATTTCGCGAGGTAATTTTATAGCATTTTTAGACCACGACGATGAATTGGAATTGCACGCTTTAGAAGTTGTTGCCCAAGCCATCCGAGACAACATTGCAGTCGACGTTATCTACTCAGACGAGGATAAGATAGATGCCCACGGCGAAAGGTTTGATCCTTTGTTCAAACCGGAATGGTCTCCTGATCTGCTCTTGAGTTTTGCCTATATTTGTCATCTGACAGTGATCCGTCGTGAATTGGTCATGGAGCTCGGAGGTTTGAGATCCGAATTCGACGGCAGTCAAGATTATGACCTGACCCTCAGAGCAACCGAAAAGGCGAACCAGATCGTCCACATTTCCGAGGTGCTATACCACTGGCGTACTCTGCCGGGATCAGCTGCCGGAGACTCGCCGGGAACGATAGCTAAGCCATGGGCCTATACGGCCGGGTTGAGAGCCATCAAAGATGCCCTGGACCGGAGAAACGAAGACGGTGAAGTAGCGGCTGAACCGGCATTTCCCGGTCGTTATCACGTAGCGAGAAAACCAAAAAGCAATCCTTTGGTCAGCATTATCATACCTTTTCGCGACGAACCTTCGTTGCTCGCCGTTTGCTGTAATTCTCTTCAGCAAAGCCCAGGATATGACAATTTTGAATTCATCTTGGTGGACAACGGCAGCGAATTGCCGGAAACATTTACCTTGCTCGACAAGTTGACGGCTGAATACAACGCTACGGTTGTCAATATGCCGGGCCCTTTCAACTGGGCAAGAATCAATAATGCAGCCGTCGAAAAAGCCCGAGGCGACGTACTGTTATTTTCCAATAACGATATCGAAGCACGTTCGCCAAACTGGCTTTTTGCTATGCTCGGCCACGTAACCAGAACCGAAGTAGGGGCTGTAGGGGCCAGGTTGTTGTATCCCGACGGCGGGATACAACATGCCGGCGTGGTCGTCGGACTCGGCGGAATAGCAGGTCATGTTTTACGCGGTCTGCCCGGTCAATATCCCGGATACAACTCCATGGCCATCCAGACCCGCAACTGCTCGGTTGTTACCGGTGCCTGCATGATGACAAGAAGAGAAGTTTTTGAAAAAGTCAACGGCTTTGACGAGAGCTTACCAGTAGCATTCAATGACGTCGACTTTTGCCTCAAGTTACGGGGAAAAGATTACCTTATCGTTTATACACCGCTTGCCGAGCTGATACACCACGAATCCAAAAGCCGCGGACATACGGACGATTTAGCCGAAAGTGCCCGTATTATCGAACGCTGGGGACATGTTATAGTAGCCGGAGACCCTTATTTAAACAAACACCTTAGCCATTGGCGTTATTGGTGTCCGCTTTCAACTGCACAGGAGAATGATAGATGGAACAATTATCTGGAAACGTCGGTGCTGACTCGACAATCGTCGTCGAACACCTAAGAAGCGTAGTGGAGAGAACTCCCAATGCATATCCGAAGAATTGGTTGCCCCAAGCTAACTTCGACGAGCTAATGACCAGAACGGATCGCGATCCTATCCATTTACACCCAAGTATCCATCACCTGCATCGTAAATGGGACATGACTCACACCAGAAAAAATATTAAAAAAGGATACGGTCCCCGAAGCATTGCCCATAGGATTCTTGACAGGCTGGTAACTTCGGCTCTCGGGACATACTTGAATGAAGAGCAGGATTTCCGGGCGGCGTTAGCCCGCTCAATCGATGCCATAGCCTATCGCGTCGACGAGGTCGCAAGTGCGGATATGCGGAGCATGCTGGACGTCATCAGGAATGACATGATCGACCTCGCTCGCTATGTGGACGACAGGGTAGAATCGACCCGCAACGAAGTATCCGACCACAAGTAATACTTTAAGAAAACTTACGTTCGTCATATATTGCCTGTATTTGAGCCTAATTTGGCTGGCAAGAAGTAGATAATTTTCAGGATATAACATTTGTTATCATTACAAACACGGGATTTAGTGCAAGTGAAGAAAAAAATAGCCATCGTAACATGTCACTGGGGTCATGACAATGACGATCGGACTTCCGCCATTCGCTTAATAGCCGGAGCTGCCTCCCGCGATTTTACAATAGCAATTGTTCACTTAAAGGAAAATGTCACCGATTACAAAATTTATCAAGACAGTATTTATCAAATACACGAAATTCCCGTCATCGACAGATACCCATTGAGATCAGATTTGATAAAAGTGGCTCTTTCCAGTTATGATAACGGACAGAGAATACCGAAAGTGGCAGCGGAAGCCATCCGCACTTACCAGGGTCAAACCCTCTTTATGGGAGATGCTTTAGCCAAGATAGCCCCGGATATCATAATCTTGGGTGGTTTGGAACAGCCGTATAACCTATCGGAATTGGATTTATATACCCAAAGCGGAGATACTTCCAATCCGAATGTACAGATAATAACGATTCCGTTCCTCAATCAGTTGAAGACCGAACTGAGCGAAGAGCAATTGGCTCTATTGAACCTTTCGGAAAAAATTGTCACCACTTCACCGGGAGAAAAGAAGTTGTTTTCTTCCATTTTCCCAAATAAAGTCACATCTATCCATATGGTATTCAATATCAACAGGCATGCGGCTAAGAATATGCTGTTTGGGGTCCGTTATTTTGATAAATACGTCCTGCTTTTACGCTCATTCCCGCCGGAGACTCAGAGATTTGAAAGATCCCTTACCCACGAAGTCCTACGCACAGCCATAGCACCCCTTTCCGTGGCGGAAGTGGACAATGAATACTGGCGTATATCCGATGACCAAAATACCCTTAAATTGCCCGTCAGCGCAAGTAGGGTCAATTTATGGAGGTTGATGGCTCATGCAGAACTTACGATCGACCTGAGACCGCCCAGACCGCTTGGGCGGGAAGCCATAGAATCCATGCTACTGGGAACACCTGTCATAGCACACCAAGATTCCATAGCCTATGAACATATCAAGGCGGCAAACGGAGGATTATGGTATGAAAACTATGAAGAGCTGATCCGTGTGATACGTGCGGCACTCGATGAAGATTTGCATAGCCAACTAAAGAAATCAGCTCTCGAATATGCCAATTACCATCACGGAGACTCGGAAAAATTTATTAAAGCAGTGAACGCTTTACTCGTTCAATAATTGTGATTATCGCCACCTTTTATAACGTTACTGGAATGACTTCTCTTGGCCAGTCAAGCTTGTAGTGCCAACGACATCCCATAATTTACCAGAATGGGGTGTGGGGCGGAATGCCACTGGCTTTAGCCCGAAGTTACGTCCCTTCGAGTAGCCAACCCTGCTTCCACCTAGGGAAATAACAGATCTGCTAAATCATTGCTGGCTACATAAGCCGAAGAGGTACTGATACTCCAAGTAATTCAAAAGTTTTTCGTTGAATGGGTGTAGGAGTTGCAACTAAATCAAAGGTAGCTGTTGCTTCTCCCGTTGTAGTTCTCATGGTGTTGCGAGTAAGGGTTCCTAAATGATCAATTAGCTCCCGGAATCCTCGAACGTCTTGAGAATCTGAGTTCTTCTTTTCAGAAGCTTTTTTATTTGCACTTACAGATCTTCTGGCAGGTGCTACCGGGTTATCTCTTTCCGGTCGGTTCTCGTCAGTAAATGTGAGTGGGGCTAGGATTTCACGTAGATGCCAGACGAGGTAGGCAGCTAGCATAGCGATAAATACATGAGAGCGAACTCTTGGTTCTTTATAGTGATGTATCGGTCGAAGATCAATGTCGTCAACTTTTATATGGCGAAAATCTCTTTCGACATTAGATAGTGCTTTATAAGCACTTACTACACCGGCTGAGTCGGCTTCTGTCTCTTTCAACGTAGTGCGCAAAACATATATCCCATCAAGACAAGACTCTGCTGTAATGGCTTCTTCATTTCTGGACACAGTGATTTCTGTGTCCGTTATTACAACATCGAAGTGTTTGGCCATTTTGAATTTATTTATAACTTTGCCGACTCTAAGTCCTATCTTGTCGGCACCGGCTAGGCGGCCTTTAGTAGTAGCGGCAATGATTGGTGCCAGTTCTTTTTCAGTAGCATTTAGTAACTCTGCTCTCTTTCTGGTTCTTTCTTGAGCCAAAAATGGATTACGACATGCTATCAGTCTTTCACCTGGATAGTCAGGATGGGTAAACTCTGCTAAGTCTCTTTCGTCAAAGAGAGATAACTGTAATGGTCCATCATCACCTGCTAATTTTACAATCTGAGGAGACCTAAGACACGTTAGCCATCCGATATCACCTGATTGCCTCAGTGCATCTATACGAGCAGATGTAATCATTCCACGATCTCCTACCATTGTCAGGCGATCAATTCTAAAACGTGATCTGATTGAATCAATAACTGAGATAAATGCTTTAGGATCTGCTGTATTGCCGGGGAAAACTTCTATGGCAAGAGGAACACCGGCTTTATCAGTTAATAGGCCATATTCTATTTGAGCCTTACCACGTTTTTTATCTCTTGAGTATCCATGAGCTGCTAACTCATTATGAGTTCCTTCTACCCAAGAAGAAGACAGATCAAAATAGGCTAACGTCGAAGACTCGGAGTTAGAGCCAAGATGTTTTTTAACTAATTGAGCTTCAATTGCCTCTTGGCGTTTTTCTAACCAGTCCATTGCTT
>Ga0207433_10013807_pt1 | contig 11809 bp, 13 predicted proteins | sample YelNatPaOPGAMG01_FD_187559 | JGI IMG/M metagenome (GOLD analysis project Ga0207433, IMG submission 187559) | Hot spring thermophilic microbial communities from Obsidian Pool, Yellowstone National Park, USA - OP-RAMG-01 (SPAdes) (version 3) | ecosystem: Environmental > Aquatic > Thermal springs...
GCTTCCAGTCGGCACACAGCTCGGCCACCGCCACCGGGTGCGAGATATACGGTTCGCCGCTGGCGCGGTACTGGCCGAGATGCGCGGCGTCGGCGAAGCGGTAGGCCTCGCGGACTTTTTGCAAGTCACTTTCGGGCAGATAGGTTTGCAGCTTGGCGAGCAAACTCGCCAGACTGACCGTGCTCGCCCGTGCGGGCGCCGTGTCAGCGACCGCAGCAGGCTCGGGTTCGGACGTCGGCTTGGCCGCAGCGGCCGGGGCGCGCGTGCGCCGTGCCGCCGCTGGCGCCGCAGCAGGCAACACCCCAGTGGCGGCCGACGGCGTCGGGCCGGTTGGGGTGACGGGGCTGCTGCGCATACGGCGTCAGGTAGGGACTTTTTTCAGCATTTCCAGGCCGACCAGGCCGGCGGCGATTTCGCGCAGCGCGGTTACCGCGGGCTTGTCTTTGGTCTCGATTTTGGGCGAGTGCCCTTGTTCGAGCATGCGCGCACGGTAAGTTGCGGCCAGCACGAGCTGGAAGCGGTTGGGGATTTTTTCCAGACAGTCTTCAACGGTGATACGGGCCATGATGTCAGAGTTTGCGGTTCAAAGAATGCCGAGGGCGCGAAAAACCTCGGGGTGGGAAAGGCGTTGCGCCGCGTAGCGCAGACGCTGTGCGCCGACGACTTGCTTGAGGTCGTCGAGCGCTCGCGTAAAGTCTTGATTCACAATTATAAAGTCGAAGTTTTTGGCTTGCGCGAGTTCGATCCGTGCTTCGCGCAGCCGCTGCTCGATGACGTCGGGCGGATCCTCGGCGCGGCTGACCAGCCGGCGGCGCAATTCGTCGAACGACGGCGGCAGGATGAAAATGCTCACCACGTTGTCGAACTGCTCGCGTACCTGGGCCGCGCCCTGCCAGTCGATTTCCAACAGCACGTCCAGGCCGTCGGCCATGCGCTCCTGCAGCCAGCGTTTGGACGTGCCGTACAAATTGCCGTGGACTTGCGCCCATTCGAGGAACTCACCGGCGGCGATGCGCCGCTCGAATTCGGGTTTGTCGAGAAAAACGTAGTGCACGCCGTCGATTTCGTTGCCGCGGGGCGCTCGCGTGGTGCACGACACCGACAGCAAAATACGCTTGTCCTGCGCGAGCAGGGCATTGACCAGGCTGGATTTGCCTGCGCCGCTGGGCGCGGCGACGACGAACAGATTGCCGGGAAACTGGGTGGACACGGGAAAGCCTGGCTGGTTATTCGAGATTTTGTACTTGTTCGCGCATCTGCTCGATGAGCACTTTGAGGTCGAGCGAGATTTCGCTGAGTTCGAGTGCCGCGGACTTGGAGCCCAGGGTGTTGGCCTCGCGGTGCAATTCCTGGATGAGGAAATCCAGCCGTTTGCCCAGCTCTCCGCCTCGATCGAGCAAATCGCGCAGCGTTTGCAGGTGGGCTTCGAGCCGGTCGAGCTCTTCGGCGACGTCGATGCGCAGCGCAAAGCTGGCGGCTTCTTGCAGCAAACGTTCGTTGAGGGTGTCGACGCTGGTGTCCCCGGCGGTGAGCGCGCGCAGCGCTTCCTCCCAGCGCGCAGCGAATCGCGCCTGCTGGCGTTCGACGGCCAGCGGCACGATGCTACGGGCGCGGGCGGCGAGTTGGGCGATCTGCTCGACGCGATCGAGCAACACGGTGCGCAGCCGGTCGCCCTCGACCGCACGCGACTGCAGCAGCGCCTGCAGCGCATCGTCCAATGCGGCGGCAACCGCTGTGCAGAGTTCCGCGGCGTCGGGCGGCTGCTCTTGTGCGCTGCCGATGGAGCGCAGCACTTCGCCGACGGACAGCGGCGTCAGGTGTGGCGCGATTGCGCGCAGTGCGGCTTCGGCGGCGAGCAGCGGCGCGGCGGCTGCCGCATCGGGCAGGGCAGGGGGGCGTTGCGGCGCCTCGAAGGTGCCGCGACAGTCGATTTTTCCGCGGCGCAGCGCCTGGGTGAGGGTTTGACGCATCGCGGCTTCGGCAACGCGCATTTCATCGGGCAGGCGAAAGGTGATATCGAGAAAACGGCTATTGACCGAGCGCAACTCGATATGAATTTTGCCACCGCCGGGCAATAGGACGGTCTTTTGACCGTAGCCAGTCATGCTATAAATTGGTTTCACTCACATCCCCTTTGCGTGCATTTTTCCACAGTCCAACCGCAAACCCGTTGCGCCCCCAGTTTCCATGGCGACCTCGTCCAAAGCCAAACCCGCCCCACTCGCCCCTGACACGCAGGTGGGGGGCTACCGCATCGTGCGCAAAGTCGCCAGCGGCGGATTCGGCGTGGTGTATCTGGCGCTCAGCCCCGACGGCCAGCGCGTGGCGCTGAAGGAATATTTGCCGGCGTCGCTGGTCGAGCGCGCACCGGGCGAGTCCAGCCCGGTCGTCCCGCCCGACAAGCTGGCGCTGTATCGGCTGGGCTTGAAGAGTTTTTTCGAGGAAGGGCGGTCGCTGGCGCAGATTTCGCACCCGAGTGTCGTTAGCGTGCTGAATTTTTTCCGAGAAAACGACACCGTTTACATGGTGATGAATTACCTGGAAGGCGCGTCCTTGCAGGAATTCGTCATCACCGCGCGCGAGCTCAAGCGCAAAAAGATTTTCCGCGAGTCGACCATTCGTTCGTTGTTTGACGATATTTTGCAGGGTTTGCGAGTGGTGCATCAGCACAAGATGCTGCATCTCGACATCAAGCCGGCGAATATTTTCATCACCGACGACAACAAACCCATCCTCATCGATTTCGGCGCCGCGCGCGAAGTGCTCAACCAGCAGGACAAGCGCTTCCGCCCGATGTACACGCCAGGGTTTGCCGCACCGGAGATGTACAAGCGCGAAGGCGCTTTCGGGCCGTGGACCGACATCTACGCCGTCGGCGCGTGCATCTACGCCTGCATGACCGGCTATCCGCCGTATGAAGCGCCGCAACGCCTAGAAAAAGACCGACTACTGGCGCAATTGTCCAAGTTGCGCGGGGTGTATTCCGACAATCTGATCGAAATCGTCGAGTGGTGCATGTCGCTGGACCCGATGGCGCGGCCGCAGAGCGTGTTCAATTTGCAACGCGAACTCGGCGCGGAGAGCGCGCGCCGTTATACCAATCTGACCATGGGGGAAAAGCTGCGCCTGCATCTGGACGAACTGGTCAACGACACCAAATCGCAAGTGCAAAAAGTGCGCGAGGCCACCCGCTTCGGCGCTCCGGTCAAGGCCGTACAGTCTGTCGAGCCGGGTAAGCCTGCCGCCAGGGGGCGCAATTGAAATTTTCCGTCTACCAAGTCAGCCGCCGGGGAGGGCGGGCGACCAACCAGGATCGCATGGGCTATTGCTACACCCGCGACAGCGCGCTGTTTGCCTTGGCAGACGGGCTCGGCGGCCATCCGCGGGGCGAGGTTGCGGCGCAGTTGGCGCTGCAGACCATCGCCAATTTGTTCCAACAGGAAGCGCGGCCGAGCTTGCGCGATCCACAGGAGTTTTTGCGGCGCTCGATTTTCCGCGCCCACGAGCAGATTCAGCGCTACGCGCAGGAACAGAAACTCGCCGATTCGCCGCGCACCACCGTGGTCGTGTGCGTGTTGCAAAACGGCGCGGCGCATTGGGCGCATGTGGGTGACTCGCGGCTGTACTTTCTGCGCAACGGCGCGCTGCTGACCCGCACCCGCGACCATTCGCATGTCGAACAGTTGCACAAAAAAGACCAGGCCCACGGTCTGGCGCTGTTGCAGCCCGATGGCCCGACGCGCAACGTGCTGTTCACCTGCCTGGGTTCCAACCAGCTGCCGATGATCGAGGTGGGGTTGCCCCAGGCGATGCGCCGTGGCGACATCGTGCTGTTGTGTTCCGACGGCTTGTGGGGGCAGATTCCCGAGTCCGTGCTGGTGCGCCAGTTCGGCCAGCAGGTGCTATCCGATGCGGTGCCCGAAGTGGTCGAGATGGCGCTGCGACAGGGTGGCGCCGACTCGGACAACGTCACCGCGCTCGGCGTGGAGTGGGAAGCCGACCCCGAGGAACTCGAAACCTCGCTGCGCATCGAAACCGCCAGCATGCACAAAGACGGTTTCAAATCGACCATTCAGAGCGATCTGGCCGATCTGCAGGTCGACGACATGGACGATGCCGCCATCGAGCGTTCCATTGCTGAAATCAACGCCGCCATCCGTCAGGGCGCGGCACGCAAATAACAACCCGTCAGGAAGCAAACGATGCCAAACTCCCTTCCCGCGCGCGAAGGGCGAGCAGCCGATGCGCTGCGCGCCGTGACCATCGAGCGGCATTACACCCGTCACGCCGAAGGCTCGGTTCTGGTGGCCTTCGGCCACACCCGCGTGTTGTGCACGGCGTCGGTCGAAGACCGCGTACCGCCGCACCGTCGCGGCAGCGGCCAAGGTTGGGTCACCGCCGAATACGGCATGCTGCCGCGGGCGACGCACACCCGCGGTGAGCGCGAGGCCAAACGCGGCCGGCAGCAGGGGCGTACCGAAGAAATCCAGCGTCTCATCGGCCGCTCGCTGCGCGCCGTATTCGACATGGACGCGTTGGGCGAGCGGCAAATCACCCTCGATTGCGACGTGTTGCAAGCCGACGGCGGTACGCGCACGGCGGCGATCACCGGTGCGGCGGTGGCAGCCTGGGACGCTTGCCGCTGGCTGCTCGATCAGGGCTTGGTGCAGCGGCATCCGATGCGGCAATTGGTCGCCGCGGTGTCCGTCGGCCTGCTCGGCAACGAATACCGCCTGGACCTGGACTACGCCGAAGACAGCCGGTGCGACACCGACATGAACGTCGTCGGCACGGCAGACGGTGCGCTCATCGAGGTGCAAGGTACGGCCGAAGGCGCGCCGTTCACCCGTCCACAGCTCGACGCCCTGCTCGATCTGGCGCAGCAGGGCCTTGCCGAGTTGGTGTCGTTGCAGCGCGCCGCGCTGGGGCTGTGAGCATGTCAGCCAGGCAGCGCGGCGCCGTTGCCGCAGCGACCGCAGGGCAAATCGTTCTCGCCTCGGGCAACCCCGGCAAGCTCGCCGAGCTGTCGGCGCTGCTCGCTCCGTTGGGCTGGTGTCTGCGGGCACAAGCCGAGTTCGGCCTTGCCGAAGCCGATGAGCCGCATCCCACTTTTGTCGAAAACGCGCTGGCCAAAGCGCGTCACGCCAGTTTTCACACCGGCCTGCCGGCGTTGGCCGACGATTCGGGGTTGTGCGTCGATGCCCTTGGCGGCTCGCCAGGCGTGCGCTCGGCGCGCTATGCCACGCCAGCGGCGGCATCGCGTGCGCGGCAGGACGCGGCCAACAACACCCTGCTGCTGCAGCACATGCAGGGGATGACGCAGCGCGCGGCGCGCTTCGTCTGTGTGATCGTCGCTTTGCGGCACGCTGCCGACCCCGAGCCTCTGATCGCCCAGGGCGAACTCTGTGGACACATCGGCACCAGCGCCCAGGGTGACGGCGGCTTTGGTTACGACCCCTTGTTCGTCCTGCCCGATGGCGGCACGCTGGCGCAGTGTGCCTCCGCGGACAAAAACCGCATCAGTCATCGCGGGCAGGCGCTACGCGCCTTGTTGCCTTTGCTGCAGACGCGCTGGGGGCGGGAACGGGTCTGATCGACCCGGTGCTGCGGTTTGGTCATGGAGCAAACGCGCATTCCCATTGCGACGGCCGCCATGTCCGATGGGCAGGTCAACGGCTTGGCGCTGCAGCAGTCGGCGCAGGCGCTGCTGCGCCACCAACGCGCGGGGACGCTGCAGCTCGGCGCCTTGCCGCCGCTGAGCCTATACGTCCACTTGCCGTGGTGCCTGAAAAAATGCCCGTATTGCGATTTCAACTCGCATGTGCGCCGCAACGCGCGACAGATCCCTGAACAGGAGTATCTGGCGGCGTTGCGCGCCGATCTCGACGCAGCGCTGCCGCTGGTCTGGGGGCGGCCGGTGATTTCGGTGTTCATCGGCGGCGGCACGCCCAGCTTGTTTTCGCCCGATGCCATCGACCAATTGTTGGCCGACGTCCGCGCCCGGCTGCCGCTCGTGCCCGACGCCGAAATCACCCTGGAAGCCAACCCCGGCACTTTCGAGCGCAACCGATTTGCCGCATTTGCCCAGGCCGGAGTCAACCGCCTGTCCATCGGCGTGCAAAGTTTCGACGATGCCCGCTTACGCGCTCTGGGGCGGGTTCACGATGCGCGTCAGGCGCATGCCGCAGCCGACGAAGCCGCGCGCCACTTCGCCACCTTCAACCTCGACTTGATGTTTGCCCTGCCAGGGCAGGATTTGGCGGCGTGCCGGGCCGATGTTCGCGCCGCGCTGGCGCACTCGCCGCCGCACCTCTCGCTTTACCAACTCACCCTCGAACCCGGCACCCCGTTCGCCCGACACCCGCCGCTGCTGCCCGATGACGACCTCAGCGCCGACATGCAGCACGCCGTGGCCGGTCTGGCTGAGGCGGCAGGGTTGCAACGATACGAAGTGTCGGCTTACGCCGCAGCCGGGCACCGCTGCCGGCACAATCTCAATTACTGGCAGTTTGGCGACTATCTCGGGATTGGCGCCGGGGCGCACGGCAAAATCAGTTTTGCCCACCGTATCTTGCGCCAAACGCGCTGGCGCCAGCCGCAACGCTATATGGAGCAGGCGTTGCGTGGCGCTGCGGTAGAAACGGAAATCGAAGTCGCTCGCCGCGATCTGCCGTTCGAATTCATGCTCAACGCCTTGCGACTGCGCGAAGGCGTGGCTGCCGAATTGTTCGTCGAGCGCACCGGCTTGCCGCCCTCGGCAATCGCCGCCGCCGTTGCCCTGGCGCAGAGTCGCGGTTTGTTGCAGACGGATCGCTCTCGGCTGCAAACCACGCCGCTGGGGTTCGATATGCTCAACAATCTGCTGGAATTGTTCCTGCCGACGGCGAGCCCGACCCGGACGCGCGTCGTTTAAGATGTAGCCCTTTTCGGCGCACCTGTGGAAGCGTGGCAGAGTGGTCGATTGCACCGGTCTTGAAAACCGGCAACGGGCAACCGTTCGTGAGTTCGAATCTCACCGCTTCCGCCAGTTTATGAGCCTAAGTGATTGATTCACTTAGGCTTTTTTCTTTCCTGCAACGCGCTGTCCACAAAACTGTCATCAAACGCGCGTGATGGGGCGGCGCGACACGGGCATCAGCGGTTCCTGACGATTCATTATCGAAAAGGGCAGGAACTAGCACATACGTGTGCATGTTGCCCGCGCGCAACGCTACTTGCGCAAGTGGCGCGTCATTTGGCTTGACATTGTGCGCGTGAGTGGCATACTACGGGCATGAACCGCATTGCCGCTCTCGTACACCTGCACACTGTCGGGCGGCGGCTGCGCGCCGCCGAGCGACGCTGGGAGGCGGCACCCGACCCGCTGCCGGGGCAGTCAATACTGCACGGCATACCGGAGGAGCTTGGTTCCAGCGTCTACGAAGATTACGACCGCTGGCTCTGGGACCCCCGGATCGACCCGGAAACGGGTCTCCCGCTTCCGGGAGAGTTTTTTAAGGAAGAGGAGCTTGCAGACCTAGCTGATGCCCGCGCGCGGGCTGATGCAGCGACGCGATTCAAGCGCCGCGCCGAACGCGCGGCTAAAGTCCCACTCTACTCGCTTTTCATCCCCCTCCCCGCTGGGGATGCTGCACGACGAGAAGACGCGCAGGCCATCACGCAGTCAACAGACCGCCGCCCCGGCGCGCCACCCCCTCCACCGCCCCCCGCCGCACCCGGCGGGCGGGCGCTGCCGTCGCCCTGCCTGACCGCCCGCCTGCTGGCGCAACGCCCGCAGCCCGCCAGCGCCAGACGCGCGGGCTGACACCACGGCCCGCTGACCGCGCGGGCGCGCACCCACTGACTATGGGCCGGTTCCCAACAGGGAGCCGGAATGACTACTTCTACTTTTGACACTACTTCGGGCGCAATCGCGCCCGCCGCGGCCCAGCAGGGGCAGGGCCTCGCCACCGTCGCGCAGGCGGCGGCTTTTCTCTGTCTTTCGAGGACGACTCTGTGGCGCCTGGAGCGCTCGGGCACGCTCACCCCGGTGAGGATCGGGCGCGCGTTGCGCTGGCGCTGGCATGACCTTTATGCCATCGCGCAGCGGGGCACGGGGGGTGCGAAATGAGCGCCCGCGCCCTCGATGCGGCGCTGATCGCAGCCCTGTCGCCATCGGCCCGCGAGGCGCTCAATCTTGCCCGGCGGTTAGACAGAGATTGCGATGCGGCTACAGCATGGATCATCGCCTGCGAACACCCAGCGGACTGCCCGGACAAACTTTCCCGAGCGATCCGCGCGCGCGTGCGACGCGAGCGGCGGCAGGGCGGGGCGCATGGGCCTGGACGGTTTGATTTGCTCAGCGAGCAGATCGACGCGGAGATCGACGCGGGCGGGGACCCAGCCGCACTGATTGAGGCGCTTCAAAACGTATCTCGGCGGCATGGCATCGAACAGGCGCTGGCCGAACGCGAACCCGCACTCGATGCCCGCGCGCTGTCGCGCAGGGAGCGCATTTCTCTCAGGCGTGCGCAGCAGTTGCTGTCCGTGCGGAGCGAGATGGAGCGGGCAGGGCAGGGGGTGCTGATATGAGCCAGGACCTCGAACTAATTTTAGGGCCAACGCAATATAAAAAACTGACAAAAAAACGCGACCGCGCACCCGGTCAATTTAATGATGTTTTGTCAGCGACCGAATCATTAATCCAGGCGCATTGCCAACTTTTGAGTTTGGTTTGGCAAAACCTGCCGCGCGGTGGCGTAGAAGATTGTGAAGAAGCTCTTTTATTTTGCGGTGAAGCAGCGGAGCATCTGAAAAAAACAGTGCGCGCAGCGATCAGGGGGGGGAAATAAATGAACACGAAATTAATCACAAAACAGCAGCAAAGTGATAAACAAGAAGAAAAAAAGAAAGAAAAATTACCTTCTGCAGAATTGGAATTTGCACTGAAAATCGAGGCAAATCCAAATTTTGCAGGTGACGGCGCGCTGATTTATCAGTGGGACGGCGATATTTGGCAACCGCGAGAGCCGGAGGACGTTGAAAAACAAGCGTTCAACTGGCTTGCGACTCATAAATTGCATAAATCGCGGGCAAACATGCGGCTTGCCGCTGGTTGTGCATCAGCCGCTCTAATCAAAGCGCGGCCATTGCCAAAACTCGAATCTAAGAATCGCATTGTTCTGCCGCTTCAAAACGGTTATTTGCACGTCGATTTTGAATTAGCAAAAATAGAGTTGCGCAAGCCGGAGAAGGGTCTCGGGTTGACATATAAAATCAAGTGCCCATTTCAACCAGAAGCCGAAGCGCCGCTGTTTTTCAAATTCTTGAGCGAAGTTTTACCGGACAGAGAAACACAAGATTATGTGCAAGAATATGCAGGCTATACCCTGATGCCTGATACTCGCTTTCAATGCGGCATGTGGTGGCTCGGCAGCGGGGCGAACGGCAAATCAACTTTGGTTGAAATTTTGGCAGCCCTGCATTCTAAAATCAGTTCCATCGGCTTGAATAATCTGGAAGGTTTTGTGCTGGCGTCATTGATCGGCTCAACTCTGGTGTGGGTTGATGAGACGCCGAGAAGAATCGATGAACAGCGATTAAAAACGCTGATTTCTGGCGGGCTTGTGCAGATCGACCGCAAATTCCGCGATCCGATCAATCTGAAACCGATGGCAAAATGGATTATCTGTGGTAATGAATTACCCTCAATTTCAGATCAAACACATGGATTTTGGCGACGGTTCGCAATCGTTGATTTCAAGCGGCAGTTTCAAGATCACGAAAAAGACCCGCTACTAGCGCGCAAGATTATTGAAAATGAGTTGTCTGGTGTCTTGAACTGGGCGATTGCGGGGCTTCTGAGATTGAATCAGCGCGGGCGCTTTCCGGCAATCAGTAATGAAATGCGGGACGTTCTATCGAGCGGCCAGCGCGAGACAAACAATGTGCTGGCCTGGTGGCAGGACGAGCGCGGAGTTATTAGCCAAGATAAATTCACGCCGCGCAATGATGTTTATCAGGATTATCGCTTTTTTGCGCAGGAAAGCGGCACAATGCCGGTTTCAGCGGAACGATTTTGGGCGCGGGTCAAACAAATCGTGGGCCATGCGCTGCAAACAAAAGACAAGAAAATAGCTGGTAAAAAATATCGCATGGTGAACATCGATTTGCCGCATACTGAAAATCAGGAGAAGAAAATATGAAATTCAGTTTTGATGAATTTCAGGTTCTGCAAAGACGTGTTGCCGCAAACTTTGCGGCAAAACACGAGCTTGACGAGAATCAACGCGAAGCGTTTGAAGAGCGCGCGGCCATTCTTGAATTTTATGGTGGACTGGAGAGAGAAGAGGCAGAGCGCAGGGCGCTGGCGATGATTCTCAACACCACTTGATGACCCGCCCGCTGCGCGCGCCCACTGCGCGGCGACCTACTGGAAAGCGCCACTCCACCACCAGCCCGCCCCGCGCGGGCTTTTTTCCTGCCGGGTGGCAGGTGGCAGGTGGCAGGTCCGGTGGCGGGTTCGCCACACAACCTGCCACCGCTGGAAGCCGCATAAACACTAGCTTTCAGCCCTGCGGTGGCAGGTGGCAGGTTCAAATGCAAAACATGCACCTGCGCATGCGCGTGCGCGCGCGCGCGTGTAAGTTCATCAAGTAACTTGCCACCTGCCACCTTTTATCGAAATCACCAATAAAATTAAGGGTTTGCGAGTTGGCAAGTTTGATTTTCAACTTGCCACCCAACCTGCCACCTGCCACCGCACAAAACACACACAGCAAAGCGAAAGCGCGGCGCGAGGGCGCGCCGCAAAACTAAAAACAGGCAAGCAAGAGAGTGTCATTAGAGAAGGGCACCTCGAATTACCCGATTTTTGAGATGACCTCGCCGTGATGACGCCTCAACCGAGCCCGTTTCCGAGCCACGCGCAAGGTGGTGAGGGGATTTTCTCGCCCTACGGATCCAGGATCCGGTCGTTTGCGACCGGCCCTGGCCCATTTCGGGCGTCAGAAGGGCGCCGGTCCCACCTCCATCAACGAGCACAGGCGCCGCAGGTTGTACGTCGCGGCCTTCCAGTTCAGATGCAGCGTGGCCCGCGCAAGTCCGATGCTGCGCAGGGCCTTGCCACCCATCTGCTCCAGGCTGGCGTAGATGTGCTCCACGCGGGCTCGCGTCTTGGCAATGCGCCGGTTGCGTCGCTCCTGGCAGTCCGACAGCGGTTTGCCGGCCTGGCCCTTGCGCTGGATGTGCATGCGCCAGCCCTGGGCCTTGAGCCGCTGCTCGCGTTCGCCGTCGACGTAACCCTTGTCGGCCCAGACATCGCGGCTGGTGTTGCTCGCGTCGAGCACGCCCTCGAAGTGCAGAGTGTCGTGCTCGCTGGCCGTGCTGATGTGGATCTTTCGCACCAGCTTGTGCCGCCGGTCCACGCTGGTCGAGAGCTTGTAGCCGAAGTCGCTCTTGCCGTGCTTCTTGGTCCAGCGCGCCTGCACGTCCTTTTGCCGGCGCTTGGGCGGCGACCACTCGGCCGGCATGGCGTCTTGCTGAACGATCTCTTTCTCGTCCCTGCTCAGCGTCTGCTTCGGGACAGGCACGATGCTCGCGTCGATCATCTGTCCGCCCCGCGCGATGTAGCCCTGGCGGTCGAGCTGCCGACTCACCGCTTCGAAGATCCGCTCGGTGGCGCCTGCCTTGATCAGCCGCTCTTTGAACGTCCAGATGGTCGTGCGGTCGGGTGCCTGCGAACTCTGCCTCAGCCCCACGAAGCGCTGGAAGCTCAGCCTGTCCAGAAGCTGGAACTCCATCTGCTCGTCGCTGAGGTTGTAGAGCTGCT